>MDTG01028187.1_pt1 | contig 184322 bp, 136 predicted proteins | sample 811421 | NCBI WGS metagenome assembly MDTG01 (sample SAMN05326645, study PRJNA326480) | marine metagenome | isolation source: seawater | place: Pacific Ocean: South East | collected 2011 | reverse complement strand
AGGCGCAAGCCAAATATGAAGAAGCATTAACTGTAAAGGACGAGCAATATCCCAAAGATCAGCTTGCTGCTATTGAAACACCCAGACAAGAATTAGCCGCTGCTGCACAAGAAGAAGCAGCAGCCGAGGAGCAAGCTAAACTTGATGCACAATACCAAGCTCTAATCGCGGAAGCGGATCAGTTGTTGGGAGAAAGTAAGCTTGATGAGGCACAGGCTAAGTATGAAGAAGCATTAACTGTAAAAGACGAGCAATATCCCAAAGATCAGCTTGCTGCTATTGAAGAACAAAGAGCATCCATTGCATTAAAAACTGCGGAAAAAGAAAAAGCGCAGAAAGAGGCAAAATATCAGGCCTTAATCGCCGAAGGTGATGCACTTTTAGCTGATAACGATTTAGAAGGTGCCAAAGACAAATATGAGGAAGCTTTAGGGGTTTTAGAAAATCCTTATCCGGCTCAGCAAATTGCCGAAATCGAAAAAAGATTACAGGCATTAGCTGAAAAACAAGCGCTTGAAGCCAAAGCGGCTCAAAAAGAAGCTAATTATCAAAATGCGATTGCAGAAGGAGATCAAGCTTTGGCAAATAAGAATTACGATGTGGCAATTGCTGCCTATCAAAAAGCATTGGGTATAAAAGCGGAAGAAGAATATCCGACAACAAAAATTCAAGAAATTGAGCAATTAAAATTAGCTCAGGCTGAGCAAAATGAATTTCTTCAACGCAAGTATGAAGCAGCTATGACAGAAGGGCAAACCCTGTTTAGCGAAGGTGATTACAAAGGCGCAATTAGAGCCTACGAAAGAGCTAAAACCTTAAAACCAAATGAAACTTTACCTCAAGATAAGATTAAGGAAGCTGAGTTAGCTATCGCTAATGCCAAAGCAAAAGAAGAGGAAATTAAACTACAACAGCAAAGAGAAGCTGAAAATGAAATGGCTTACCAAACAGCTATTGCAAATGCAGATAAATTGTATCAAGAAAAGAATTACAATGATGCTGAAAATGAGTACCGTCTTGCTTTGAGTTTAAAACCTTCCAAAACTTATCCCCAAGAGCAAATGGATAAGATTACAGCTTATTTCAAAGCAAAAGCTGAAGCTCAATCGAAAGCAAAGCAAGATGCAATTCAGTATGAGCAATTTATAAATGAAGGTGATGATGCATTTAAGAAAGAGAATTACTTAAAAGCAAAATCTAAATATCAAGCAGCTTTGGGTATTAAAAAAGAGAGTTATCCGAAAGAACAACTTGTAATCATTGAGCAGAATTTAGAAGAGCAACGAAAAAGAAAAGCAGAGGCTTTGAAGAAGATGGATGAGCCGATTCAAATACAAACTGGTCCTAAAGCTACGATTGATGGAGATGCAGAAGCTCGAATTGACGCGCTTTACAAAGAAATGTGGAGTAAGAAGAATTCGAATAAAAATAAAACCTTAACGGAAAAGCAAAAAGTCCTAGAAGAGCTTAAAAACAAAGAAAGAGAAGAAGAGGAAAAAAGAAGGTTGGAAGCTCAATCTAAAATTGAAGAAATAAGTGTTAGCCTCAAAAAGCAAACTGAAGAAGTTGATGAACTTAACTTGAAAAATTATGAAACGGTTAAGGTAAAAGAAAAGGCGATTAGTGAAGAAGAAAAGGAAAATAGAAATGAAGCAAAACGAGATAGAGAAGATGTGATGGCAGAGAAAGAAGACTTTTTAGCCAATCAGGAAAAAAACAATCAAGAACGTAACCTTCAATTGGTTGATGGCAAAAAGGAGCTTGTAGAAAATGAAAATGAAGAAATAAAAATTAGTCGTGAATACCGCTACAGTAAGCAAGATGAAAGAATTGGAGAAGAGCAAAATAAAGTAGTTGAAATAGATAAAGACATACGTACGTTTAATCAAGAAAAAGCGGAAAACAGGGGAGAACAACATACAAAAATGTTAAATGAAAAATCTGAGAGATACGTTGAGACACAGAAAGAGTATGTAGAAGGAGGAAATGAACGTACAGAAGAAGAGAATGAAAATATTGAAGAATTCAGAGAAGAACTAATTGAAGAGCAGCAACAAAAACAAGCCAATTCATTTAAGCATGGTCAAGAAGTTGTTGATGAACAAAAGCAAGCTGTTCCTGAATATGAGAAGGAGTTAGTTAACGATGCAGATCGTAGAATTGGAGAGCAGCAAGAAAACATTAATGACCAAGCTCAGTTGGATCAGCAAATGAAAAATGAGCGAAAGGACAATTACTCTGAAAATCAAGAGAAAATTGAAAAAATCCAAGTGGACTTAAAAGAAGAAACAGAGAGCTTAAATGCGGAATCGGAGAAGAGAAGACAAGAGAATAGTGAAAAAGAATATTATAGCGGTGAAGACAAACCTAGACAAGATCCGGAATCTGCTGAATATCCTCAAGGTGTAACTGAAAAAATTATTGAGAATTCAAATGGTAGCACAACCATTCGACGAATTGTTGTAGAAGGTACACAAACGGATATTTACGAAAAGACCCTCTACTCTTGGGGTGGAATATTTTACACCAAAAATGGAGCTAATATCACCAAAGAAATTTGGGATGAAGAAAGTCGCTAGTTTCATGATTCGCAATGCAGTTTTATTTATTCTACTTGGTGTATTATTCGCTTGTCATTCACCTTCCAAGGAAAATGTAAGTACACCGATTAGTCATTTAATCGATTCTACGAAACATTTTAAGTTGTTAGAATTAGAAAACAAGGACTATATCCTAGAGGTAAAATCCCCTTTTAAAGATGCTAAACAAGTAGAGAGATACTATTTATACAATAATGATGTCCCAGATAATTTAGAAGGAGAGTTCACTCATATAATCAAAATCCCAATTCATAAATCAGTGATTAATTCAACTACACATTTAGGATTTATCAATGAATTGGGTAAACAAGAAAGTATCATTGGAGCAAGCAATACCGATTTGTATTACGATTCAATATTTAGAGTACGGATTAAGAATCATAAGATTGAAGAGTTTGGCAAACAGACTTTAAATGCAGAGAAATTAATTGATTCACAAGTGGATGTGCTCTTCACTTTTAGTATCGATGCTTCAGATTTAAAAGAAGTAGAATCGTTGAGGAGACAAGGAATTAAAGCCGTAAATATTGCCGAATTCATGGAAACAACTCCACTTGAAAAGGCTAAATGGCTAATTGCTTTTGCTGCTTTTTATGGAAATGAATCGGTTCAATTTGCACAAGCTAAAAGTCAAGAAGTTCAGCAACGGTACGATTCTTTAAAAGGAATAGCTTCTAAAGTAAAAAATAAACCAACAGTGATGATTAGCTTACCCTGGAAAGGAACTTGGTATGTAAGTGGTGGAAATTCATTTCAAGCTCAATATTTAAAGGATGCTAATGCCTCTTATGTTTGGCAAGAATATCAAGAGCAAGCTAGTATACCCTTAGATATCGAAACTGCTTTTGAAAAAGGAATACCTTCAGAGTATTGGATAAACCCAGGAGCAAAATCTAGCATTGATGAACTTATAGAATTTGACGAACGATTTAATGCTTTTTCTTCCATTAAAACAGGATTAGTCTTTAATAACAATAAGCGAATCAACCAATTTGGTGGAAATGATTATTGGGAGTCAGCAGTTTGTAAACCGCATTGGGTATTAGCAGATTTAATTCACATTTTTCATCCAGAAGTGTTGTCTAATCATGAATTAAAGTATTATCAAAAACTAAAATGATGAGAAAAGGCTGGATACTTATCTTATTGATTGCTTTACCAGTACTATTTCTATTAAGTCTTTTTAATGGAAGTGTTTCCATTCCAATGACCGAAATCATTCAACTGTTATTTGGAGAAGATATCGCTCCGAATCACGAATTAATCGTATTACAATCTAGACTTCCAAAGGCTATTACTGCCATTTTATGTGGAGTTTCACTATCTGTATCAGGTTTATTAATGCAAACCTTATTTAGAAATCCATTAGCTGGTCCGTATTTATTAGGAATTAGTTCAGGAGCAGGCTTAGGAGTCGCATTATTGGTCTTAAGTGCTGGTGCATTCGGTTTTGGTCTTTTAGCTCAATCTAGTTTAACTGTAGCAGCCATTTTAGGTGCAATAGCAGTAATGTTGGTCCTGTTTCTTGTCTCTCTTCGGCTTAAAGATGTAATGAGTTTACTCATTCTCGGAATTATGATTGGTTCCATAGCAACTGCAATCATTGGAATTTTACAATACTTTAGCACAGACTACCAATTAAAGGCCTTTCTCATTTGGACTTTAGGTAGTTTAGAAGGCTTATCTTATCCTGAATTGTTTTGGTTCGGTATAGTTAATCTACTATTGGTTTTGTTTGCATTTCTTTTAGGTAAGGCTTTAAATGTATTATTGCTAGGAGAGGAGTACATGCAAAGCCTTGGTTATTCAATTTACCCTATACGGTTAGCTGTAATTTTAATTAGTGGAACCTTAGCAGGAATGGTTACCGCCTTTTGCGGACCAATTGGTTTTGTAGGAATTATTGTGCCGCATTTAGCACGTATAATGATTCAATCTACCAATCACTTTCATTTAATTCCTATAAGCGCTTTATTAGGTGCCGTAATTTTACTTTTAAGTGATTTGTTGTGTAGTATTTTCCTATCTGGAATTAGCCTCCCAATCAATTCCATCACAAGCTTAATTGGCATCCCAATTATCTTGTGGATTTTATTCAAGAAACAAAATATCTCTGCTAGCTTTTGAATCAAACAATACTACATAGTGAATCACTTTCTGTGGGTTATACAAGTCAGAAACAGGTAATAGAAAATGCTTCATTTTCAGTAAACCAAGGAGATATAGTACTTATGCTTGGAGAAAATGGATCTGGTAAATCAACCTTGATCAAAACCCTAGCTGCATTACAAAAACCTTTAAAAGGAGATATTCAATTTAAAGGGAAACAAATTGTAGATTGGTCAAAGTCTGAACTAGCTAAAGAAATGGCATTGGTACTAACTTATAAATCGGTTAATGGGTTAATGCAAGTTGATGAGTTTATCGCTTTTGGAAGATATCCTTTTACCAATTGGCTAAGTAAGTTGTCAGAAAAGGATATGGCCGTTATAGAGAAAAGTAAGCGGATTTGTGGCTTAGCAGATTTTGGGAGCAAACGAATTGCAGAGTTAAGTGATGGTGAACGACAAACAGTATTTTTAGCCAGAGCTATTGCTCAACAAACCAATTTGCTAATTCTTGATGAACCAACCACTCATTTAGATATTAAGAACATAAGTACACAGCTTAAGCTGTTGAAATCACTTTCAGAGGAGGGAAAAACTATCATTTTTTCTTCTCATCAATTTGAGCTTGCTTTGCAAATTGCGACAAAAGTGTGGCTAATTGCTAATCAACGTTTGCATGAGTTTGCTGTTGAAGAGTTTTACGAAAATTGCGTGTACCAGCAGCTTCTTTTAGGAGATACTTATCGATATGATATTGAAAACAAACACTTTCGAATAAAAATTTAAGGCGTATTTTCTGGCTTCGAGCCCATGCGTTTTCGTCTTTTCCGCATTTCTTTTTTGTATTGCCTTTTCATTTTTTTAGAAGCCTTTTTGTAATCATCCTTTAGCTCTTGACTTGGAGCCGTTTTGTTGCTCATTCCTTTGGGGTTAACTCCCTTAAATCCTTTATAAGGGTTGCAAGCCATTAGGGCTAAGCAGATACTCAAAAGGAAAAAGTACTTTGAATTAACGTTTGCCATAATTTTTGCGAAGTTCCTCAATACTTGGAAGTTTAGTTTGCTTTCGTTTTTTCTTCTTAGCTATAAAACATGAAGTTAATGTGATACTCAATGAAAGTATCAACGCATATTTAAGGCAAATATTCTTGTTGTAAAATCTCAATATCCTCTATGAGTTTATCCACACTTTCAGGATTTGTACCATCATAGAAACCTCTAATTCGCTTTTCTTTATCAACTAAAATAAAATTCTCAGTGTGAATAAAGTCATCAACACCACCATCTCCTTCAGTAGTTGCTGCAAAGTAAGACTTTCGTGCTAAATCGTAAATTACTTTTTTATCACCTGTAAGAAATACCCATTGCTTTGGATTTGCATCATACAATTCAGCGTAAGCCTTTAAAACAGATGGGCTATCTATTTTTGGAGTAACCGAATGAGAAACAATCATAAAATCACTAACATCAGAATATGCTTCTTGAACGCGCATTAACTGACTACTCATATCCGGACAAATGGTTGGGCAAGTGGTAAAAAAGAAGTCAGTGACATAATATTTTCCTTCTAAGTCCCTACTAGTAAATTCTTCTCCATCTTGATTGATAAGTGAAAAATCAGCAATACGATGATTCTTTTTTACATCCTGCATGGATTTGTCTACCAATTCAGGATTAAGCATAATGGGGGAGTAGATTGGCAACTTTCGATCTGCCTTAATCATTTGGTAAGCTATTCCTATACCTACAAAAAGAAGAAGGGCAGGAATAATTAATGCAAGCTTATTTTTCATCGGAATTTTCTGGAGCTTTTTTATCTTTTTCCATATAGTAATTTAGAATATCCTCTAAGGCTTCGATACTAATTTTCTTTGCTAATATCTTTTTATCCTCATCTAGCAAATAAGTTTGTGGTGTGCTGTAGACATCATAGAGTGTTCTGAAGTTACTTGTAAAGTCATTTCCATCAGAACCATTAATCCAGTCTAATTTATGTTTTTGAATGAAGCGCAACCATTCTTCGTTTTCAAATTCATTGCCTACAGCAAACACTTCTACACCTTGATCTTTTACCTTATGGTATAAATCTCGCAATTTTGGAGTAGCCTTTTTACAATGTCCACACTCAGGCGACCATATATAGACAATAGTGTATTTCGCTTTTATGTCATACAACTGAAGGAACTGCTTCATAGCAGTGTCTTTTACCACAATATTGGGTGCTTTTTTACCGATTAGTAACGGCTCTAAAGCTTCAACTCGTTCCGTTAGCTTTTCTAGTTGTTTATCGCTAAACCAAGGCTTTGCTTTGCCTTTCATGAAGTAATTTTTACCCAGGTGAACAAATAAAGCATCCATGCCCATGCGCTCTGAACGCTCATACTTTGAAGTTAAATAGCTTAAGCTATATCTAAACAACTCAGGACTTGCGGATGATTTTTCTAATATATAATCAACAGACTTTATAATAGAGTCTGTATTCTGATAAGTTAACTTATCTAAGTAATAATCAATGCGTTCGTGAAAAACAGAAGTGCGAACCAATCTTCCATCAGTAAAGTCGATATTGTCAAAAAATGTGCTTTGAAGTATTTATACTCAAACGTACTATCAATAGTTCCATCTTCATTTTTTGGTGCTTCAGGTACTTCAGGATAATCCAAAGCACGAATAAAATTGCTTGTTAAGGTTCCTTGGTGTTTTTCATGAAGATTACTGATATATTTCTTAACTTGTTTATCTAGGCTTAGTAATTCTTCTTCGATTTTCTTTTTTTCCTTTTCATCAGCTGACTTTAATTTATTTCGCAGATTGGTAGCTACTACTTGTTGTTCGTTCAGATACTTAAGGTAATCAAAGAATATTTTATTTTCATTTCCTCCTTTAACTTCCATACGACCAACATAATTTGAGGTATCTGTTTTAAAGGAGAGTTCTTGAACATCAACCATAAAGTCGAAGAGTTTTGCCTTTTTAAGAAATATGGAATACATACCATGTTCAAGACTATCATTTTTAGAAAATACGGCGATACCTTTTTCATTAAAATAGGCGGTATCTCTGTAATACTGCCCTTTGCCATAATAATAGGCCATATATACTGCCGTGTCTTTCAATCCGTTTACTTCAACTTCAACGGTGTATTTTTCTTCTTCTTGTGCTTGAGTAAAAAATGCGATTAAGCATGTAAGCGAAATTAATAGTGAAGCTTTTTTCATCCTTCTATTTTAGTTTAAATCAAAAGTAATATTTATGCTTAGGCTATTGCTGTTAATGCTTGTTAAGAGCTACTTCTGCATTTAAAAGTAAATAAGAGCCAATTGCTGTTTTTTGAATCCTTTGAGATACAAATCTCGTACCTTTCGCTCATGGAAGTTTTAACTTGGTCAATAATAATTATCATCATTCTGGTTGGGATAGTGGCAGGTGTGTTGTTTAGCTTCTATTTTCTGCAAGAGAAACTCATTTTCAATCCCATTAAACTTCCAAAAGATTATCAATTTCCATTCAAAACTGAATTTGAAGAACGCTTTTATCAAGTAGATGATAAAACAGCTTTGAATGCACTTCTTTTCAAAACCAAAAATCCCAAAGGACTAATTTTTTATATTCATGGCAATGCTGATAATTTAAGGTATTGGGGAGATTTTGCTCCATTTTTTCTAAAAAGGGGATACGATGTTTTTATGTATGACTTTAGGGGGTTTGGTAAAAGTGATGGTAACATTAAAGGAGAGCGAAATTTGCAAAGAGATGCCAAATTGCTTTATCATGAAATGCTTAAAGAATATGATGAGCAGGATGTCATCATCTACGGTTTTTCAATAGGGACCGGAATAGCAGCACGACTTGGAAGTAAAAATCATCCCAAAGCGTTAATTCTAGAAGCACCTTATTATAACTTCATTGAATTGGTGAAGTATCATAAAGCCTACTTACCAGCTGATTTAATTAGTAAGTACCATTTTAGAACTAACCGATACCTCAAACAGGTCGCAAGTCCTTTGTATATTTTTCATGGGACAGAAGATCGAAAAGTTCCCTTTTATTTGGGTGAAAAATTAAAAGGTACAAATCCCAATTTAAAGTTTATAGCGGTAAAAGGTGCAGCGCATAGCGACATGCAAAGCATGAAGAAATACCAGAAGTATATGAGCGAACTCCTAAAGTAGAGTTGGCTCTTTTTTAAACTCAGAAGTGAAATGAAAGCTAATATCTGGGTAATTATCTTGAGTGATTCTTAAAATACCTTGGGTTTGTGCTAGAAAAACCAAATGCTTGTCTTTGTCATAAACAATGTAATTTCCTTTTAAACGCATAAACTCATCCAACTGCTCTTCATTGTCAGAAGTAAACCAACAGGCTTTGTAAAAATTCATTGGATGGAAGCTAGCCGTTGCTCCATATTCATGTTCTAAACGGTATTTAATCACTTCAAACTGCAATTCTCCAACAGTACCTATGTATTTCTTATTTCCCATTCGAGCGGTAAATAACTGAGCAACTCCCTCTTCTGTGAGCTGATTTATTCCCTTCTCCAATTGCTTGGTCTTCATTGGGTTGTCGTTTACTACTTCTTTAAATATTTCAGGTGAAAAGCTTGGAATTCCTTTAAATGTAAATTGCTCTCCTTCAGTTAAAGTGTCTCCAATTTTAAAGTTTCCAGTATCATATAAACCAATCACATCACCAGGAAATGCTTCATCAATTAAACTCTTGTCTTTGGCCATAAATGAAGTAGGGTTGCTAAAGCGCAACTTTTTATCTTGCCTTACATGGTGAAAGAATTTGTTTCGCTCAAACTTTCCACTGCATACTCTTAAGAAGGCAATTCTATCTCTATGGTTCGGGTCTAAATTGGCGTGGATTTTAAAAACAAAACCACTGAATTTAGTGCCATCTGCGGCTATTTCACCTTGATCTGTTTCTCTTGCTTTTGGCTTTGGAGCAATTTCAATGAATTGGTCTAACATTTCTTGAATACCAAAGTTATTTACTGCAGAACCAAAAAACACTGGTGCCAATTGTCCTTTTAAGTAGGCATCTTGATCAAATTCGTCATAAACTCCTTCAACAAGCTCAACATCATCTCGCAATTGATTGGCTTCATTACCTAACATTTCATCCAATCTATTGTCTGATAAATCACTAATCTCTATGCTTTCAGTAGCTATTTTAGTTTTTGAAGATTGAAACAAATTGACCTTCTGATGCTGAAGGTTATAAACTCCTTTAAACGTGACCCCAATACCAATGGGCCAGCTCATTGGCCTAACTTTTATTTGAAGCTTTTCTTCTAATTCATCCAATAAATCAAAAGGGTCACGACCTTCTAAATCTAATTTATTGATGAAAACAATTACTGGAGTATCTCGCATCCGACATACTTCCATTAGTTTTTCAGTTTGCGTTTCAACCCCTTTTACACAATCAATGACTAAGATTACACTATCAACAGCAGTTAAAGTACGGTAGGTATCTTCTGCAAAGTCTTTGTGACCGGGAGTATCCAATAAGTTTATCAGCTTGTCTTTGTATTCAAATCCCATCACAGAAGTAGCAACTGAAATTCCTCTCTGTTTTTCTATTTCCATAAAATCGGAAGTAGCTGTTTTCTTGATTTTATTATTCTTTACAGCTCCTGCAGTTTGAATAGCTCCACCAAATAACAAAAACTTTTCTGTTAATGTGGTTTTACCGGCATCGGGGTGAGAAATAATGGCAAAGGTCTTTCGCTTGTTAATTTCCTCTTTAATCTTCATCTGAAACACAATTTAAGCGGGCAAAGGTAGTGAAATGAAGTGCGAAATTGATTGAATCAAGCCATCAGCTTTGTTAACCATTTTAATTAGAAGCTTGAATTCAATTAGTTATAAAAAATTATTATCAAATCGAGAAAACAACTTTAATGAATCGCTTTTTAAACCTTTAATTCTGACTACTTTTGCAAAACCTTATGAGCGACGAGAATTCCATAGACCTTACTGAAATAGCTGAAAGTGAAGAAGGAAAGGACTTATATCCCTTTCAAAATCAAGCCATAGCTCGTATATCAGATAAGCTAAATGAACTAGACGATAATCACAACATCCTTTTCCAATTGCCTACTGGTGGAGGAAAAACGGTGATTTTCTCTGAAATAGCACGACGGTATATTAAAGCTACTCAGAAAAAGGTGCTCATTTTAACACATCGAATAGAGCTTTGCAAGCAAACTTCGGGTATGCTAACAGAGTTTGGTGTAAAGAACAAAATCATCAATAGTAAAGTAAAGTCAGTTTCCGATAAAAACGACTTTATGTGTTTTGTTGCCATGGTTGAAACCTTAAATAATCGACTACAAGATGAAAAGGTAACCATCAATAACATCGGATTGGTAATTATAGATGAAGCGCATTACAATAGCTTTAGAAAACTATTCAAATACTTTGAAGCGGTTAATATTTTAGGTGTTACAGCAACACCTCTAAGTTCGAGTATAAAGCTTCCGATGAATGAGAATTATCAGGAATTGGTGATTGGAGAGTCGATCTCTAACTTGGTGAATGAAGGTTATTTAGCAAAGGCAACTACATACAGTTATAATGTTCATCTGGATAGTTTAAAGGTGGGTATAAACGGTGATTATACCGTTAAGTCGTCTGAGCAATTGTACGGCAACTTTATGATGCAAGAGAAGTTGCTGCGAGCTTATGAAGAAAAGTGCCAAGGCAAGAAAACTTTGATCTTCAACAATGGTATTTCTACTTCCTATGGCGTTTATGATACCTTTAAAGCCGCAGGTTATGATATTCGACATTTAGATCATCATGCAGCAGAGCAGGAGCGAAGAGATATACTTCAATGGTTTAAAGAAACACCCGATGCAATTTTAACTTCGGTTGGGATTTTAACCACCGGTTTTGATGAACCAACTGTAGAAACCATTATTCTTAATCGTGCTACACGCTCTTTAGCACTGTATCACCAAATGATTGGAAGGGGGTCTCGAATTTTACCTAACAAGAAGACTTTTACGGTAATTGATTTAGGAAACAACCTTCATCGATTTGGTTTATGGGATGATCCGGTAGATTGGTATCATATTTTCCAAGCTCCTCATCAGTATTACGATGACTTAAAGTCGGACGAGATTATTGAAAGGCAATTCATTTATGAAATGCCTGAAGAGTTAAAACAAAAATTTCCTAATTCAACGGATATTAGTTTTAATGTGGAAGAGGAGTATAAAAAAGCGATGTCCAATTTAGAGCATTCTAAAATTGTGATTCAGAAATCGATAGACCAACACGCCGCCATGTGTATTGATAATGCAGAGGATATGTGGGATGCTCTTGATTTAGCGGACTTACTTCTCGATGATATTCAAGATCGAATCAAGCATTATTCGTATTGTACCATTAAAACCACCAAGAACTATTTGGTGTGGTTAGAGGAGGATTATTTGAGAAGATTGCGTTCTCAGATTAGAAAGGCATTTGTTACGGCTGACTAGCTATCAAAATTTATTGAATTGAGTAAACGTAAACTCATTTCCTTTTTAAAAGATTTAGATCGCTCTGAATTGGAAGAGCAAGTGATGGATTTGTACCAACGCTTTAAAGAAGTCAAAACGTTTTATGATTTTTCCTTCAATCCTAATGAAGAGAAGTGTTGCCAAGAGGCCAAGCTAAAAATTTCTAAAGAGTATTTTCCTGAAACCCGGAGAAGAGCTAAAAAAAGACGTTCGGTCGCTCAGAAAATTTTTCAAGATCTCATACGATTAGAGTTTAATCCTGAACTGCTCGCTGACTTGATGTTATTTAATCTCGAAATTGCTCAGAGTTACACCGAAGAAAATCCCATTAAACAAGCTGCTTTCTATCCGAGTATGTTAAAATCATACAGGCATGCTATTGTCTACATTAGTGAAAATGGTTATCAAAATGAATTTGGCAAACGCCTATTGAACATAAAAGATATAGCACATCAACAAAATTGGCCAAATGCCAAAGGATTTGACTTAGCAATAGGGGAACTATTGAATCCTTAATAAAGTATCACTTTTTTGGCTTTTACGTATTGTCCGTCTTCTTCTAATTGGACAAAATAAATTCCATTTTTAAGCGAATTGATTTGAAATGTACTTGAATTTACATTTTGATCTTCAAATACTACTTGTCCGTTAGTATTCACTAATCGAATAGCGGTAATATTAGAAGGAATATTTAAGACTTGAATTCGATGATCATAGCCAAAGATTCTAACAGGATCTGCTCTTTGTTCTTCTGATATGCCAACAGTAGATTCTTGTAAAGCTCTTTGGGTAGCTGTTACCTGGTTTGAACCCTGCCAAACAATAGAAGAATCACGCGGTGAATAAACATAATAACGAGGGGTACCACTAGCTAACCATGATCTATTGTTATCAGCAAAAGTGAAAATGTCATTCCAATTATATTGGTTTTTCCAATTTTGGGTTTCTGTACAAGCAGGAGTAAAAGATGATTGATTGTATTTCCAAGTCATGGCTCCCCAAACTTCTACGCGTGAAGAATTTTGAGCAGCAAAGGTTTGCAGGTTCGGAGCAGAAGAACGACAAATACTACAATCAACTCCTTTATGAGCAATAATTAAGGCCTTACCAGTTCCCAATACAGTTTGAATATTCTTGGTATTTCCATTACAATCGGTAACCATGGTATCTAAAGGTGGCTGAGCGACTAATGATACGGAAAAAAGAAGGAGACAAAAAAGGATAATATTTTTCATAGCACGTTGATTTTAAACGAAGTTACACAAGAATTATTCATTTTTAATCAAACAACGTTTGAGCATGTCTGTTTTTGGCGACTTTCGCAGCTATGAAATATCTACTTCTATTTATTGGGCTAACTGTTGGCTTACAGACTTTTTGTCAAAGTATAAAAAATAGTCCGTTTAATGGTTATTTACCTATACGTGAAAGTCCAGAGTTAAATTGGAGTTCTCCTATGATCAATTCTGAGCCTTTACTATTTGAGGCTGAACCTATATTATATTATAATTTATATAACAACTATCCTTACTACGAGTCAAAAGAAAACCCAAAAGCAGAAGCTTTTTACATGTATTTTAATTCTCATTTTCGAATGTTTCAAGGGAGATCTAGACCTGTTAGAATGCCTTCTTATAAAATTTTCATGGGCTGGCAAAGAAGCTACGACTTTGGTCGAGATTATTTCTCATTTGCAATTGAAAGTGGCCACTATTCAAATGGACAATCAGGCTGTGCTTGGGCCGATACATCAAGTGATGGTACATATTCTTGTCAACTAATTGCAGAAAGTCTAACCGATGATGAAGACTTATCTAAGCGCTTAAATCGTGTAAATGGAAACTTCTCGACCAACTTGAGTAAGATTCGATTTCAGTATGTTTTGCCCAAAAGGGGGTTGGGAAATTTAAACATTCACCGATTTGATTTAGATTATACATACAAACATGTAGCTTTAGCGTTTATGTTTAAATATGGTGGTTCTTCAGATCGTGATATAAAAATAGTAGGAAGAAATGACATCCGTTTTCAATATGAATTGATTAGGCATACCAATCTCAATTTTAGGTATAGTCTTTCTCAATCTGCAGAATATGTTTTTGATGCACACCCATTTATTAATCCTTGGCGATTTGAAACACGTTTAAATATCTTTCCTCAAGAATGGATTACTTCCTTTTTTGTATCCTTTGTTCATGGACATGATGATTACAACTATCGGATTGTAGATTCTGGAAATCAATACTCTTTTGGTGTTCGATGGGATTTGTTTCAATTAAAAGAGTATAGAGAAAAAGATTAAGAATTTTCTATTTTTAAACGGTGGAAGATCTCAAACCCATTTTAGAAAATAAGCATTGTTTAAACTGCTTTTCATCCTTAAGAGCAGAAGATGTTTATTGTTCAAAATGTGGGCAAAAAGTAGATAATAACAAACTAGCCCTTAAAGATGTAAGCAAAGAGTTTTTTGAGAACTACATTTCATTGGATAGCCGATTTGGCAGAAGCTTAATTCCATTTGTTTTCAAACCAGGATTACTGGCTAAAAAGTTTACCGAAGGTAAACGAATTAGCTTTGCCAATCCATTCAGACTATATATTTTAAGTAGTATCTTCTTTTTCTTTTGCCTTAATAGTTACATCAACCACAAAGAAGTAGGGGTTAACACACCGATTTTTCAAATATCCACAACACAACTAGAATCTTTTGAAGGTCTTTCTCAGAAATCTCAATTTGAGCTTAATTCCAAATTGACAAAATCGAGTATAAGTAAACTCAATTCATTAAAACAAGATGGATTTAAAAAGGCATATCTAGGTTTATCTGAAGAGGAGCAAGGAAAAATTATTCAGCAATTGAGTGCTCAAGAATTAAATCATTTTGAACTTTTAGCCGATACCACATTATTGGCCCAAATAGGAAATAAGCAGGAAGTTGAAGAAGAACAAACAGACATCAACGGATCAGATATCTTCTTATATCAAGATAGCACTCATTTAAGCGATGAAGAAGTTTATGAAAAAGTAGTTCAAGACCATGAAATGTCAGTTTTTCAAGAATTACTTTTTAAACGTTTAATCCGAATTACAAGAGCAGATGACCAACTTTTAAGAAGATACATCATTGGAAACATGTCCATTGCCATGTTTATCTTAATTCCTTTGTTTGCGCTCATATTAAAATGGTTTTATAGAAAGCGGAACAACTATTTTGTCGCTCATTTAATTCACACTTTATACCTTCAAAGTTTTGCCTTTTTTCTATTTGGATTTCTTTTTGGGCTAATCAGCTTAATGCCAAGCTTAAAGCAATTTATGCCATCCTTTCTTCTCATTTTAGCATTGGTATTTCTCATTCACTTTATTTTTTCACTCAAAACCGTTTATGAACAACGCTTTAAAAATAGCTTGTTTAAAGGGCTGCTCTTGATTTTTGCCTATTTGTGCTTAACTGTATTTGTCTATATGGGTGAGGTTTTAGTATCTGTTATTCTCTTTTAGCATAATCCTTTTGCTTTACGTACTTTTGCCGCTCATTTAATACCCTCAATTTTTGAATAAATTTAATACCCTAGGGCTTTCTGAAAATCTTTTGAAAGTACTAGAACAAAAGGGATTCGAGAATCCAACTCCAATCCAAGAAAAAGCTATTCCTTTTTTATTATCCAATCCAAAAGGAGATTTTATTGGCTTAGCCCAAACAGGAACTGGAAAAACAGCTGCTTTTGGCTTGCCATTAATCGATTTAGTTGAAGGAGACTCTAGTCACCCGCAAGCCTTAATTCTAGCTCCAACTCGTGAGTTAGGACAGCAAACAGCTCAACAATTGGACGAGTTTTCGGCACAACATAAAAAGCTTAATGTAGAAGTAGTTTACGGAGGAGCTGCCATTAGTAACCAAATTAAAGCATTAAAGCAGCCTACTCAAATTGTAGTTGCTACACCTGGCCGTTTGTTGGATTTAATTCGCCGTAGAGCCGTAAGTTTAGAAAAGGTAAGATACGTTGTATTAGACGAAGCCGATGAAATGCTAAACATGGGTTTCAAAGAAGAAATTGACGAAATCCTTTCGAATATCAAAGTGGAGCATGCAACTTGGTTGTTTTCGGCAACCATGCCCAATGAAATAAGAAGAATCATCAAAAAGTATATGCATGAGCCTCATGAGGTTTCTGTAAATACTGAAGTGAAGAGTAATGCCAACATTACGCATCAATATGTAATTACCAGAACTGGAGACAAATTAGCCGCATTACAACGCTTTTTAGACTTGCAGCCTGATATGAAAGGCATTATGTTTTGCAGAACAAAGCGTGAAACGCAAGAACTGACAGAACAATTAGCCAATTTGGGTTATGAAGTTGAAGCATTGCACGGTGATTTATCTCAAGCACAGCGAGATGCTGCTATGCGCCGATTTAAGGCAAGAGACATGCATTTGCTTTTAGCAACAGATGTTGCAGCTAGAGGTATTGATGTGGATGAATTGACACATGTATTACATCATAAACTTCCTGATCAAATTGAGGCCTATACCCACCGTAGTGGACGTACAGCAAGAGCAGGAAGAAAGGGTTTATCTATTGCTTTTATTAACTCTCGTGAAACGCGAAGAATCAACGATATAGAGCGTAAATTAAAAGTAAAATTCGAAGCCATTCAAGTTCCTAATGTTGCAGAAATTAAAGAGATTCGAATTACCAAGTGGATGAAAGACATTCACAACATGCCAATCCATGCTGAAGCTGAAGCTACTTACCAACGATTGAAAGGTCATTTTGAAGGATTAAGTAAAGAGGATTTACTGTTTCGTTTCTTATCAAAAGAGTTAAAGCATTTAGAACAAACTGAAGGTGGTGACTTAAATGTAAGTGCTGATGGAAAGGGAGATCGTAGAGATAGCAAAAGATCTAAAGGAAATGAAACTGGCCCTCAACGTTATTTTATTAACATTGGAAAAGAAGATGGCTTAAATGAAAAAGAGCTATTGAATTTCCTTTCTGAAGTCAGTGACATTCAAAAGAAGTATTTCGGTGATTTGAGCATTCAAGATCGTCGTTCTTTCTTTGACTTAGAAAGAAGTAAGAAAGATGGCTTCCCTGATCGCTTTGTTGGCTTAGAAATGGAAAATGGACATTCCATAAAGGTAAATGAAGAGAATAACCGAAACCAAGAACGAGGAAGAAGCAGAGGTCCTCGTGGAAGGAACAACGGCCGAGGCAGAGGTAGAGGCAGTGACCAAAATAGAAGACAAGGAAGAGGAAGAAAGGGTAGAGGCCGTTCTTAGAAATTTGGTGTTGATTTAATTTTTCACTATCTATGTTAGTGCTAATCAACACCAAATCCAATGACTACTAAACTTAAACCTCCTGTTTCCTTTTGGATAATCAGCGCCTTAGCACTAATTTGGAACCTTATGGGCGTTAGTGCTTACCTAAGTACAGCATTAATGGATGAAGCTACTTTGGCTCAACTCCCTGAACAAGAAATTGAATTGATGAACGCCATGCCCTCATGGGTGATGGGGGCATTTGCGGTTGGAGTTTGGTTTGGTGCCTTGGGTAGCTTATTCTTGTTATTGCGTAAAGCACTTGCACAGTTATTTTTAATGCTTTCATTACTTGGAGTTTTAGTTCAAGAAAACTATGTATTCTTTTTGTCAGATACTTTGGAAGTTAAAGGCTCTTCAGCAGCCATATTCCCAATAATTATAATAGTAATCAGTGTCTTTTTGTATTTCTATGCTAAAAAGGCCGAACGAAAATCATGGATTGCTTAGAGATAGAAGTAGAGTCCTAATCCGAACCATTCGATCTCATTGAACTCATATTGGGAATAAGGCAAATGACCCTTGTAGTATTCGAAAACAATACGCAAGGGTTCTTTTTTGTGCTCAGTATAAAAGGCAGGTCCAATTCCTAATTTAATGGCTGGATTAAATTCATGCTCTTGCATGCATTTTAAGAATACTCCATAAGTTATTCCCCAATGATTAGCTCTTTTAAAAAGCTCATGATTAAAGCCTAAATGAAAAGAGAAGGGGAGTCTCAAAGCATTGGGTCTTACAATACTAGCTACTCCTGCATTTAAGCGTTTATCGCCTTTAAAGTTGCGAAATACACTGAGCTCTAATTGTTCATAATTTACCTTATTGGTGGTATGACTTTTAATTCCTCTCCTAAAGACAAAGTCGTCACCCAAATGAGAGGAAACATGAAAAAAGCGAAGTCGATAAGTCCAAAGATTACTGATTTGACGACTATAGCTAACAGCTGCTTTATAATCGGTATTTAATAAGTTGCGTTGCTGTTCATTGTCAACAATGGCCCATTCAAATTGAGTAAACGTGCCTAATTCCCCGAAAACCTCCCATGCTTTTTCTTCACTAAGTTGTTTTCCCCATAAGGAAAAAGAGGCACCAAAACCAAAAGGAATGTACTGGTATTCAGAAACTTCTTGATCTGCTAAAGCCGTGATACTTGCAAACATTTGCACTTCGGTAGGGTCTAAAAAAAGTGATGTTTCGGTTAAACGTGGGCCGAGTATTTGTTTGTTCGACTCTTGTGCAACAAGCTGTAGCGCAGTCAAAAGGGCAGAGGCAAAGAGGATTTTTTTCATGCCGCTAAAATGGTAAAAATTGCTCGTTTACCAACTCTTCTTTTAGCGTTTGCGTTAGAAAATATTTAGCGTTTAAAGCGATCTAAATTTCTACGATCACGTTTGGTTGGGCGACCACGGAAACCAAGCATTCGGTTCTGTCGATTGCTTTCTTGAATTTCTTGCCAAAGTGCAAGGTCTTCTTCAGAAGTGGTTTCCACTACATAATCAGGTACTAATTTGGCACCAACACGAGACTTCGGAAAATCGAGTACTTTGTATGTTCTCCATATCGGAGTTTCTCTTAATGCAATAACATCACCTTGGTTTAGCGTTTTGGCCGGCTTACAGATTTCCTCATTGATTTTGACCTGATCTGCTGCACAACGCTTACTTGCTATACTTCGTGTTTTAGCTAAACGAACACACCAAATGTATTTATCTACACGCATCTTACAAATGTAAGTAGAATGCTTGTGTAACATAGTTAACAAATCCTCTCATTTGAATTCCCTACTTTTGAAAAGTGAAGCAAATCCTCGCTTATTTCGTTTCTCTTTTGCTCTTGAGTCAGAGTATGAATATTCATTTAGGTGACTTGACCAAACTGGATGAATTGATAGAGCATGCTGCCTACCATCAAGAAGAATTTGGAGACGATTGGTTTGCCTTTTTTCAAAAACACCTAGGAAGCGAGAAAGAAAAGCATTTACACGAAGAACATCCTGAAGAACATGAAAAATTGCCACATCATGATCACTTGTGTTCAACTGTTCTTTCCGTTGTTATTCTGCAAGAAGAAAAAAAATCTCTGAACTTTACCAAGTCATTCTCCAAAGAGAAAAAGACAATCAACTACATCGAACATTATTCCTTTTTAGCGCCAACGGATATTTTTCAACCGCCGAAACAAGCATAGTTTCTAAACCTTCAAATCAATTTGAGGCATTTTCTCATTCTTTCTTAATACATTAATTATGCTGTTGAACTATGCTTACTTCAATTATCAAATTCAGTATACGGAATAAATTTCTGGTACTACTTGGCACGCTCTTTTTAGCCGCTTATGGTTTTTATGCTTTAAGTCAGTTAAAAATTGGCGCTGTTCCCGACATTACAAACAATCAAGTGCAGGTAATTACCACCTCACAAAACCTTTCTACACAAGATGTAGAGCAGTTTATAACCTATCCCATTGAATTGGAAATGGCCAATTTGCCTGGCGTAAAAGAAATACGCTCTATTTCAAAGTTTGGCATTTCTGTGGTAACCATTGTCTTCGATGATGAATTGGGTACCTACCTACCCAGACAACTCATTGCGGAGAAAATAAATGCTGCTGCCGAGCAAATACCTGAAGGATTTGGCAAACCAGAAATGGGCCCCATAACAACGGGTTTGGGAGAAATTTACCAATATGTATTAGACACCAAACCGGGCTATAAAAATCAATATACGGCTAGAGATTTAAGAAGCATTCAGGATTGGTTGGTAAAACGGCAGCTCTCAGGAATAGAGGGTGTGGTAGAAATCAATACTTGGGGCGGATACTTAAAACAATATGAAGTAGCCATTAAACCTTCGCGTTTACTTGCCATGAATATTGGTGTTTCTGAGCTTTTTACGGCTTTGCAAAACAACAACAGCATAGCAGGGGGTAGCTACATTGAAAAGGGCCCCAAGACTTATTTTATACGGGGAGAAGGTTTGGTGAATAGCCTTGAAGACATAGAAGATATTGTAGTGAAAAACAACAATGGCATTCCCATTTATGTAAAAGATGTGGCACATGTTCAATTGGGCCATGCCAACCGTTTTGGCGCCATAACTGGAAATGGAGAAGGAGAGAAGGTAATGGGACAAGTGATGATGCTAAAAGGCGCAAACACTAAAAAAGTGATTGAAGCCGTAAAAGAAAGAGTAGTCGAAATAGAATCTAGCTTACCGGAAGGGGTTTACATTAACCCTTTTTTAGAACGCAGCCAGCTGATTGCCAAAACCACTGCTACCATTGAAGAAAACCTGATTTTAGGCTGTTTGATTGTCATTTTTGTGGTGGTTTTAATGCTAGGAAATTGGCGTTCAGGCTTATTGGTGGCTTCCATTATTCCCCTTTGTTTGCTCTTTGCTTTTAGTTTAATGCAATTTTTCGATGTAGATGCCAACCTCATGAGTTTGGGTGCCATTGACTTCGGAATTATGATTGATGGTGCAGTCATTGTAGTGGAGTTTGTTGCTTTTCAAATGGCTTCAAAATCACATGAATTAAACACCTTAACAGGTAAAGCTCTACAACAAAAGAAGGATGAAATCAGTCAAAAGGCTTCTATAAAAATGATGAAATCAGCCATCTTCGGACAGTTGATTATACTCCTTGTCTTTATTCCTATTCTAAGCTTGCAAGGCGTTGAGGGAAAAATGTTTAAACCCATGGCCTTAACCTTTTGCTTTGCCCTAATTGGTGCCATGATTTTATGCTTTACTTATTTGCCAGTAATGGCATCCTTGCTGCTAAAGCCGAAACAAGAACAAAAGGCGGGACTTTCAGAAAAAATCATGAACAGCATCCAAAGAAAATACACACCCATTTTGGCGTGGAGTCTCAATCATCAAAAGCAGGTATTTGGATTGGCAATAATACTATTGGCTACTGCAATTTTTAGCTTTAGTCGCATGGGTGCTGAATTTGTTCCCACCTTGGATGAGGGAGATTTCGTAATTCAACCCATTTTAAGAACGGGAACTTCTTTAAGTGAAACCATTGAAGTGTGTACAAAAATAGAACAAACGCTCTTGGATCACTTTCCTGAAGTAGAGCAAGTTGTCAGCCGCATTGGAGCTGCTGAAGTGCCTACAGATCCCATGTCGATGGAGGAACCCGATGTTATTATTACATTAAAGGACAAATCCGAATGGACATCTGCCAAATCAAAAGATGAATTGGCTAATCTATTCAAAGAAAAGGTGGAAGAATTGGGTGTTGGTGTGGAGTTTACACAACCCATAGAAATGCGGTTTAATGAACTAATTACCGGTGTGCAATCTGACATTGCCATAAAAGTTTACGGAGAGGACATTGAATTGTTGAATACCAAGGCTCAGCAAATTAAAAAACTCATTGAAGGGGTGAAAGGTGCTGCTGATATAACAGTTGAAAAAACAGTGGGATTACCTCAAATCAAAGTAGATTATGATCGGAGCAAAATAGCACGCTATGGTTTAAATATTGCCGATTTGAATCAATTGGTCAACCTGGCTTTTGCAGGTGCTACAGCGGGGGTGGTATTTGAAGGTGAAAAGCGCTACGACTTGGTACTTCGTTTAGACGAAAGTCAGCGTAAAGATTTGAACCATGTGCGTAATCTGTATGTGGATTTACCAAATGATGAAAAAATTCCTTTGCGGGAATTGGCAAACATTGATTATAGCGAAGGAGCAGCCATGATTTCAAGAGACAATACAAGAAGAAGAGTGGTGGTGGGAGTAATGGTTCGCGAAAGAGACTTACAGTCGGTAGTGGATGATATTCAGGGCATACTAGCGGAAAAACTGAATTTGCCTCCAGGCTATAATTTACAATTTGGCGGTCAGTTTGAGAATTTACAGTCAGCGAAAGCACGTTTGTGGGTAGCTGTGCCCATTGCCTTGCTGTTGATTTTTATCATTCTCTATTTTGCTTTTCATTCTTGGAAAGAAGCTGTGCTAATCTTTTCGGCCATTCCTTTAGCTGCGGTGGGTGGTGTTTTTCTCTTGGCCCTGCGCGGTATGCCTTTTAGCATTTCAGCAGGAGTTGGCTTTATTGCCCTTTTTGGCATTGCAGTGTTGGATGGTATTGTGTTGATAGAGCAGTTTAAAGAACTAAAAGAAAAAGGAATCTTGAAAGGTAAGGAGTTGATTATGCAGGGCACCAAAAACAGACTACGTGCAGTGATTTTGACTTCCCTTGCAGCTTCTTTGGGCTTCCTACCCATGGCTTTGTCAAGCTCTGCCGGAGCAGAAGTTCAACGACCTTTAGCCACCGTAGTAATTGGGGGCTTACTTTCAGCTACCATACTTACTTTATTGGTTTTGCCACTCCTGTATGCGCGCTATGAACTCGGGCTTAAAAACGGGAAAGGCAAGAAAATGACTCCACTAGGTCTTGTTTTGGCTTTCTTATTCCTAGGTTCATTTTCAGCGAAAGCACAAGAACAAAGAAGCTTAAACTTTGAGGAATTACGCCAAGAATGCTTGCAAAACAACGGCTTAATCAAGGCGGAAGCCTTAGATGTAGAAAGAGAGAAAGCCTTGCAACGAACTGCTTTTGAGTTAGAAAAAACAGCTGTTTACTATGGCTACGATGAAAACAATTTAACCCCTGATAATCGAGTCTTGAATGTTTGGGGTATTCAGCAAAATATTGCCTTTCCAACGCTTTATGGAGCACAAAAACAAAGAAATAAAGCCCGTCAAAATTTGGCAAAAAGCAATTTGGCCTTGCGAAAATTGGAAATAGAAAAAGCCTTGGCTTTGGCTTATCAAAATTACTTGTTGACGGAAGAGCAAGCACAGCTTTATGCACATTTAGACAGCTTGTATCGTGCATTTAGTGAAACGGAGGAACGCAAATTTGAAAAAGGGGAGAGCACCTACTTAGAAAGCCTTTCAGCAAAAGCCAAACAGCAAGCTTACAGCTTAGAAAAGAAAAAAGCAGATGAAGCTGTAGTTCAAGCCATATTGGCTATACAAGCTGTGGTGCAGAGTCAAGATTCCATTTTACCGCTTTACGAAAAAATGCAACCTTTATTGGTCGACATCGAAAATTCAGATCAGCAAGTGGTAAAAGCTGTTTATGAAAGCAAAGTAGTATTGATGGAAAAAGAGCATAAAGTGCAAAAACAAGCATGGATGCCCGATTTAAGTCTCAACTATTTTCAAGGTTCTAATGCTAACATCGATCGGAATTATATCGGTTATGAGTTTGGTGTAAAAATCCCCTTGTTTTTTCATGCTCAAGCTGCCAATGTAAAAGCCGCCAAATTGCAGCAAGAAAGCGTTGTAGAGGAAGCAAGAAACTACGAAATACAACTGAATCGACATTTCTTACACTTACAAACCGAATTAAAAAAGCAAGCGGAGGCTTTGCAATACTATGAAAAGGAAGGCAAGCCATTGTCGAAAGAAATGATGAAAGTGGCCACTCATAGTTTTGAAGCTGGAGAAATTGACTTTTTCCGTTATGTGCAAAGTTTGGAAAATGTCACACAAATCAAGTTGAACTATTATAAAAGCCTTTTTGAGTACAACAAAACCATTATACAATTGAATTATTTAACCTTAGAATAAAATGAATAAAAATCGGTATACCATCATTTTATGCGGACTTGCTTACAGTTTGTTTGCTTGTCAACCTGCAGAGAAAGAATCAGAAAGCACTACAAATTTGCATACTCATGACTTTCAAATAAGCCAAGCACAATTTGAACAAAACCAAATGCAAGTCATCAGCATAGAAGAAGCCTTTTTAGAGGAGACGGTTAGTTGCAATGGCACTATAGATGTACCACCACAAAACAGGGCAAAGATAACGGCCATTATGGGCGGTTACGTAAAAGAAAGTCCGCTTTTAGTAGGCGATGAAGTGAAAAAAGGACAAGTGCTTATTAGCTTAGAGAATCCAGCTTATGTAGAGTTGCAAGAAGCCTATTTACAAGCAAAGGCAGATGTAGATTACTTAAAAGTGGATTATGAACGTCAGGCAGATTTTCAAAAGGACAAAATCAACTCGACCAAGGACTTCCAAAAGGTGGAAAGTGAATGGCAGAAAGCACAAGCCAAAAAGAAAGGTTTAGCCGAGCAATTGGCTTTAATTGGAATCCATGCTGAACGTTTAACAACGGAAAATATCAGCGCACAAATTCAGTTGAAATCTCCTATAAATGGAACGATTGCGATGGTAAACATTAGCAAAGGAACCTATGTAAACCCCACCGAGGCCTTGATGGAAATACTAGATACCGATCATTTGCATTTGGAATTGGAAGTGTTTGAAAAAGACATTTTTAAGGTGAAAAAAAATCAAGAAATAAGGTTCAGCTTGACTGAATTAGACAGCGAAAAAAGAAGGGGAGAAGTACACTTGATTGGCAACTTAATTTCTCCAGAAACGAGAACTGTAAAAGTGCATGGCCATTTAGATGATTTGGATAGCTTGAACTTAGCGGTCGGCATGTTTGTAGAGGCAGAAATTAAAGTGGGGCAAAAAAAGGCATTTCGATTGCCTGCTTCAGCCGTTTATAAATTAGAAGGGCAACACTTTTTGTTGACGCAAAAAACGACTCAAGATGAACTACTGACCTTTGATAAGCAAAACATTGAGGTATGGAAAACGCAAGGAGATTCTGTATACTTCAAAATTGAAAATAACGATGAATCAATGCCTCAGGTGTTGTCAGGCGCTTATCATTTTGTGGGAGATAATGAAGAGAGCGGACATGCACATTAGCCGCCTATATGCTAATGCCATTTCGATTTTCGAAGTGCTCGAATACGCAAGCGTTGTCTTCTAAATTGCTCACTCATGGCTTTTGTCTTCTTTTCTTCCAAAATTGCCTTGTGAATATTGATATGCTGATTTCTTTTCCACTTCAAATGATACAAACGAAATAGAAGTAAAGTATACAAAGGAAGCATGACAAAACTGTGCATTAGAAAAGGAATGTCATAACTTGGATGGTATAAGGCAGCAATCAAAAAAAGCGAATGCAGGAATACCTGAGCCAGAAAGAATTTGAAATAAGTTGCTTGTCGAATACTTGTAACATTGATTTCTTTTAAGATTAAAAAAGCGGTAAAGATTGCAGGTAAAATCAGCAAAGTGCTAACCAAAACAGCTAATGGAGCTAGAGAATCAAGCATGAATCAAAAATCAATTTCTTACCCTCAAATATAGCTTATTAATTAATTTTTTAAATCAGCTTAATTAACATGGCTAAGCAAATTTCTAATTCAATATTTTAGCCAATTGATTTTACTAGTCATATGAATAAGATTTGCTTTTGTATAGTTCAATTGCTTTGTATTTTCTTTACCCTAGACATAAGCGCATCTAAAGTAGACAGTTACTTGGATTCAGCCCATCAGCTATCCGGAATTGAGCGTTATCAATACTTCTGTCATCATTTGAGCGATATTAATGACTTTTATGTGGACACCATACTTTATTTCGCAGAACAAGCTGAAGAGGATCCAATTTATCAGAAATCCATACAACTACAAGGGTTAGTGGCACTTTTAAAAGCTAATCATGCAGTGGTTCAATCTAACTATTCAATTGGGATACCTTATGCAGAAGAAGCTATTGCTAAGCTGAGTAGATCAAATGATACCACCAATTTAGCGAGGGCTTACAATGAAATGGGAGCAATTTACAGTTACTTAGCTCAATTCGATAAAGCAGCAGAATCTTTTAATCAATCAGTTGAGCTAATTGATAAAGTTCAAGAACCAAAACTTTATTATAGTTATCGGATAAACTCTTTAAGTATTCTAAAGGTTTTTAACGAAGAGGAAGCACTAAAACAGTACAAATTGTTACTTCAAGAATGTAAGCTCAACTATCCTGCTTTTTTACCTAAAGTATATTATGCTTTGGTGTTGATATATAGTGATATGGTTCAAAAGGATTCACTTAACAAATACAGTGATTTAGCTATTAAATACAGTAAGTCATTGGGGGATAGTATCGGCTTATCAAGTACTTATAGCTCTTTAGCTTATTATTACAATCGTTTAGAAGAAGGGAAGATTGCATTACACTATGCTCAAAAAGCATTGCGATTAAGCCAAAAGACTGCCTTTCGAAATCAGGAAGTGAATGCTCTTTTTACCTTGTCTGCCGCTTACACCAACTTAAAGCAAACCGAAAAGGCTCTAAATGCAATTAATCGAGCAGATTCAATCATTCAACAACATCATTTAAACAGTCATGAAGAGCTGGTGGCTTTTGAACGCTCTAAACTTTATGCTAAACAAGCGGATTTTCAACAAGCTTATTTTTATTTAGATCAGTTTTTAAGTTTATATGATGAAAAGCGAAAAGCAGAACATGCCCAACAAATCAATAGCTTGCAAGAACAATTTAAAGCAAAAGAGAGAAGTCTAGAAATTGAAAAGCTAAAAGGGGAGAAAAAGGCAGAAAAACTTCGCAGTAGTAGACTCTATATTGGCCTTTTAGCTCTTTTTATTTTAAGTTTTAGTAGTACATATTATTTGGTTCAAAAGAGAAAAAAAGATAAAGTAATTGCTAGGCAAAAAAATGACATTTTGAAATTAGAACTTAAGGAACGACAAAGAGAAAAAGTGCAAATGAAAAAAGACTTGCAAAACAAAGGCAAGTTATTGGTTGAAAAGTCTATGCAACTTTCTGAGAAGAGTCAGTTTATAGATGAACTACAGGCAGAACTAAAGCCACTAGAGAAAAAGGTAGGAAGCGATGAAAACATTCGCAACATTAGACAAAAGTTGAAGCTAAACCAGAAGAGCGAGAAAGAATGGAAGGAGTTTCAAGGCTACTTTGACCAATTGCATCCCAATTTCTTTGAAGAGCTACAAACAGAAAGCAATCAGAAGTTAAGCAAGGCAGAGAAGAGGCTAGCGGCATTAATTGCCTTAGACATGGACAACAAAGCTTGTGCGGCACTTTTACATATTGCGTCTTCATCAGTTAAGATGGCTAAATACCGCCTAAAAAAGAAGCTGAACTTGGAAAGCTCAGCTTCTTTAGATCATTATATTAAAGCAAAGGTCTCTAAAGCTTAATGTTGCACCAAAACTTTATGGCTTTTATCTACCAAGCGGAGGTAGTAAATTCCATTCTCTATCGTCGACAAGTCAAGTTGAAACAGTTTTGAAGAGATTTTATGAAAATGAACCTTTACTTTTTGTCCCATTTGGTTTACAAACTGAATGTCATGGCTATTAACTGCTTCATCTGATTGCAGAAATAGACTTTCAGCTGCCGGATTTGGAAAAACTTGAAAGTTAGTATTTCTATTTTTTTGTTCTTGGATTGAGGTAGTGCTAATGTTGCTCAACAGCTGAATCTCAGCATTAGTCAGGGCACGGTTGTAAATTCGAAATTCATCCAATGCCCCGCGAAACTTATTGATGTAACCACTAGAACCTTGTGATAAAAAGCCCATTCGAATGGCTGCATTAGCCGTGTTGTAGTTGATGTTATTAGAAACGACGAAGTTTCCATTTAAATAGAGACTAGCAGTTGTACCATCATAGGTCACGGCTAGGTGATTCCATTGCTGCAAGGGAAATGAAAATTGCGAATGAATATCGTTTAAATAACCGATAATGATCATATCATGGTTCCCCAATGCTAAACCAAAACCTTGGTTGGGTTGACTGCGACCATGAAAAAATAAGAATTGATAATTATTGGAACCTGAAGCAGGCATTTGATTGAGTTTAAACCACAAACTATAAGATCGACTTGATGAACCATTTGGAATTTGAGAGGCGCCAGGAAAACTGATTGTAGGTAATGAATTTGCTGCTTGTAAATTTAAAGCTCCTTGTGATTGACTAAAGATATCTGTGGTTGTAGGAACAGCAGAAGAAGAAACCCAATCTAAGGAATTGTGTTGATCTGCTAAGCTGCCTTGTGTGAAGGTATAATATCCGACTAAACCATGTTGTAAATTTTGCCCGTGTAATAAGGTGCTGATTAGTAAACATGTTATGAATGTAATTTTTTTCATCTGATTTGTTTTTTAATTTAGGACTACAAATCTCAGATGACATAGACTTAGTTGATATTTTAATCGGTTTACAAATGGTCTACAGTTTTCATTTAAGGCTACAGGTGAGGTAATGTTTTAGTTAACTAAAATACTTATTTAACATAATATTAATTATAGGGCATTCTTCAAACTTGTGCTGAGCTTGACGAAGTAAACTCAGAATGACAATGTATGATAGTATTTTCTGTAATTCAGTGATTAGCTGAATTTATACATAATATCAGATATTGCGACAAACGACAGTTTGTTCAATATCGATAGATATTATGTTAAAGAAAATACTGCAAGCATTAAGGGTTATGTTAAAGGATTTACGGTTCGTCCAAAGAATCTCTTTTATTACTCAGTCCTTATGGTTAAATAAGTTCTGGTATTAAAGTTTTTTAGAATCCATATCATCTATTCTGATATTAAAAATTACAAGCTATACGATAACTAATAAAGCATTCTTACAAATACGCTCAGGAAATGCCATTATAAATAAACAGCTAATTTCTCTTTGAGGATTTCTTTCAATTCAGCGTTACCGTATTCATAATGGTCTTTGATGTTCAGCACTTTAATTTTACTACCATGATTTGTACCAAAGGTTTTTAAAATGGACTTCTTGTGTTTGTTTTCCATCACCAAGATTAGATCCGAATCATTGATTAACTCTTGATTGATATACTGTGTACCATACTGAAAACATAACTTTTGATTGGTTCCTGCCGAACCGTATGTATGTGTTGGCCATAAATCCATTGCCATTTCCTCTGCTGTAGCAGAACGATCTTTATTGGCCGAACAAACAAAAAGGACATGCATAAATATTATGTTAAATAGTAATGCTAATTTACTTTTTGGGAATGAATAACTCTTTTATGATGCCGACTAATGTTTTCTAAGTTTGAAATAATGGCTTTTTTATAAATACTATACCGTTGTTACTACTTATAACATCCTTTCTTATAGATTAGTTCTTTTTTTATGCTTGACAATGTTTTTATTTTCTAGCGTTACCCATCTATTAAAGAAAGGTTTTTTATTTGATGCATATTTTAAATTGCTACCCCTCCCCTTTTTACTTCTTTTCTATTGAACCCACCAATAATTGGTGCAAGCGTTCTTTAACGCTCCGTGATTGCCATTGTTAATGAGGATATACTTTTCATTTAAAACTGACTGATCAAGGTAATGTAAATACTCCTTGTTAAAGAAGGGTTTGTGGTTGGCAATCAATATTGATTCTAAACCCTCTAGCTTCACTCCAACCCTAAACCATCCACATAGTCAAAAATGGCTTCTATTTCACGGGCTGAAAGTGGCTGAATTGGCATCAACAATTTACTATTCTCATTATATACTTCAATAGCTTTTCTATCTCCTTCCTCAACCATTTTTTGAGAGTTTTGAGTAAATTGAATTAGCCAATCCATAGAATGTCTGCTTGTGGCACCATGTAAACCTGGAGCAACCAAATAATTGGTATATGGGGAATGACAACTTGCACAATGTTTATTGAACAACACTTCACCATTGAAATCTTCCAAGCAACAAGCAAAAGCTTTTTCTCTCAATTTATTGATAAATTGACGCTCTTCTCTTAAGCGCTTTTGACGCTTACTTTCTTTGTCAAAAAAGGCTTGATAGACCAAGTCAACTTTGATGCGATTTTCTCTTCTGTTCCAAAAATCACCCTTTAGCTTTTGGCGCAATTCCTTTTCTGAAACCAAGACAGGATTAAAAGTCAAAAGTGCAGGAACATCCTTAGATACCTGAAAGACTTGTTTTTCAAAATAAATCTGCTCTCCTTTGTAGGCAATCACAATGGCATCAGCCATTTGCTCATTCCACATCAACAAATATTTATCTTCATTGTAGCCTCGATTAAACAAGATTTGATTGTCTGAAATCATGGAAAATAGACTATTGATCTTGTTGTTTACTATATAAGTATGTACCCGGTCAAACTGATCACCTTGGCTAACGGTAATTTCCAAAATAAACTTCTCCAAATCTTCTATATAAATGGCTCCTTTGTACCATCCAAATTCGGTCAATTCAAAGCCGAACTTATGCATGCGATAACGCTCTCTTGCTCTCAGCAATTCCGTGTATTCTTCTCTTTTCTCTGCTGCTATTTTATCTTTCTTTTCTTTGGCTTCCTTAGCCTCTCTTTTCAAATGGGCTAACTCCTTTTTGATTCGGTCCAGTTTTCTTTTATAATAAGCTGCCAGTTGAACTGTTTGTTTGCTTTGCTTCACCTTGGTTAATCGCTCTTTTGAGAAATTTTGAAAGCTTTCATACATAGCATGCGACTCCCCTAACTTTTTAGCTGCCATCGCATCAATCTCCCATAAGTTTCTGTCAAAATTTTCAATATAGAGCTGAAGTAAGTCATTGTCGCAAGACTTAAAAATGGCTTGCAAACGTTCTTCAAAAGCACGGGTAGCAAACAAGCTGCCGGCAAACTTTTTAGTTCTTAAGGCTTTGATGCTAGCTGGATCTATGCCGCAAGGTAAAGTGTCAGCTGCCAGGTCATGGGTTTTATCAACTAATTCACCCATCAGATTGTTCTCCAAATCAATAGGCACAGCACTAACTTGTTGTATTGCTCCTTGATGAAACAAACTGTAATAAAGACTATCTACTAAATCATCTGTGGCTTCTGTGTAAGAGCGAAAAGGCATACCTTCTCCTACCGCTTTTTCAAAGCCTTCTGGCAGGTAATCAATCAAACTCATGTCTACGGGTACTAGAAACTTCTCAGCCGATTGAGATTCTTCCCAAATGAATTGACCTTCCTCATTTTTCTCACCTTTAAAAATCAATACTTCTCCCCTTTTACCTTGGGGAATAGACTTTTCAATATAGATGGGATTTTGTTGATTAACCAACAATGCTTGGCCATTTTGAGAGGCATTAAGGAAAAACACCCCTTTTGACTCCAACAATTGTTTAGTAGATTGAGAAGTAATGCCCGAAAGCAAAAACTCATCTAAGCCTTCAGGTTCTGCTAATTCGATTTGAATTTTTCCACTAACTACTTGGCCATTTTTGTCTGTAAAAGCCTCTTTTGGAATTTGAATTATCGTTCCCTTTTTACCTTCAATAATGGTATCACTTTCTGTTGAAATTTCAAAGAATTGGCTTTCCACCATGCTATCTTTAAAAGGATCATCAGCCTTTGATTTAGAAATGGAACTTTTCCCACTTCTTCGATTTGTAGCTTGTTCACAGGAAGTAAAAAAAATAAACAGGGAGAGAAAGAGATAAAGTGCCTTCATAAAAGTGGGTGTTAGTAGGTAAAGGTAGGGAAAGAATAAGGCTTTGTGATTACCCTACTCCACTTTTAAAAGCAATTTGAGTTTAGCATTTACAACTAATTAGAAGAGCCATCTTTCAATTCGAAAATTACTTCAATTAACATTTCACTCAATCAAATTTGAAAGACCTTAAGAAAATTTCAGAAATTCTTGAAGTAGATATTCGAAAACTATTGGTTTCGACTAAAGATTACTGTATGTTTATTAAAAATACATATTTTGAATAGATTAGTTCTTTTATCAACTATCATTTTTGTTCATTCGCATTTATATTCTCAAAACGACTATAGACCAGGAAATTTTATAATTGAACCAGCACCTGAGAGAGCTTGGATTAAAGGTGCAAAAAAAATAACTACTTACAAAGTAATTAATTCTGACAGTCTATTGATTAAATCCACTTTTAGCTTTACTAAAGATGGCTTAATGCTAAATTGCTCTATGTATGATTATGAATATGGACATAATAGCATAGATTGGGATTTTACTTACAACGATGACAAAATAGTAAAACAGCTGAAAATTGGAGGGGATGGATTTGAACACCATTATGATGAGAAAAGTCGTGTAATCAAGACAAAACGATGGAATTTCATGGGAGATACAACAATCACCTGTTGTTATCATTATTCGGGTAAAAATGTTAGCTATCTCATTGACCCAAGTGGTGATACTATTGAACACTATAGTTATAATGAAAATAATCAGTTATTAAGCGTATATTATAAAAAACAAGAGATACGCAGATATGAATACGACCAATATGGAAATCTTATTAAAGAATTTAATTCTTTAGAGAATTATTTAGAAAAGACTCATCAATACGACAGTTTAAATAGGTTGATTGAAACAAAAGCATTTGTGGATAGGAAATACTTATTAGGTATTCATAGCTATAAATATGATAAAGAAGGACGAACTATTGAGTATACGGAGTTAGACCATAAGAAAAAGGTATTTAAAATATTGCTTTATCAATATTTGGATGAGTCCTCAATTCTTGAGATTTATTATAAGAAACGAAAGAGAAAAAAAAGAAAGCCAGACGAAATTTACGCTATTAAGTATGAGTTTTGGTAACTTACGACTCCCCCACTATTCTTTCAAAAACTGTTTTTGGAGTTTAAATGGTTTTGTCTCGTCTTGGTTGGGATAAGTCGAGAACTCTAACGTCTATTTGATATTCCTTTCCTGATTGGGTTATAACAAAGGCTAATACTTCTGTTTCTTTAAAAACATGGATTTTATGAGTAGAAAAGCCCTTTCAAGATTAGTTATCATTATTTGTATTTTAAATAGTTGTAATAACTAAAGGCCCCGCCAAAATGCACTATTTCCTTTTTCTCTCTATCATCATCTTTTCTTGGTTTTTTTGTTTTCATTTCTTCGGGTAGAATTTTTTTTAATCTTGCGACTCTTCTTTTTCTATTCTTATCAAGTCTTCTCATTTGAGAACGAGCTATAAAATTATCTTCAACTAATTTGAATCCATTTGTCCAGCAAAGACCACTTTCATTTATTGATTTATGGTTATGCATCTGAACTCTACCAACAGACATAGCTATTAATCTCTCTTCTGCACTTTTTAATATTTTTCTCTTACTCCATCTACCATCAATTGTATAACTTTTAATATCTCTTCCTTTTCTGCCTAAAGACTTATGAATTCTATTAATCTCTTTTCCTTGTTTTTTAATTTCTTTTCTTATTGAGTCTTTTCTTATTCTAATAAGACCGTCATACCTAATTTGATAACCTACAAATGCAACCCAAGGAACATTTTCTTCACCTTCATATTTGTTTCCCCAATAAAAAGGTTCTTTTGATTTTTCCTTCCAAAAAGCAATAGCGTTCTCTCTAACCTTATAATTTTTAATTTTTTTTGGCTCGTGATAGATTAATAAATTGTCTTTAATTGCATTTTTATAAATATCTAGGCCTTTATTGCATAAATCAGAATCCGGATGCATAAGTACCATATCATCACAATATCTTACATAAAATATATTTGCATCGACTTCTAGTACCTTCTTGTCGACCTCATGCATTATTAAATTAGCAATGAAACATGATATGGCATTCCCTTGGGGAACACCTATTCTATTATCATTAACATACTTTTCTCCATACTCTTTAATAAGAATTTCTTTGACCCATTTGAACTTCCCTCTTTTAATATCTCGATCTTCGAACCAACAATCTGATTCATTAATTGGAAGAACATCTACATTAAATGCGAAGGATTCGAGGAATGAACAAAATACACTCCTTGCTAATGGAACTGTATCAACACCTTTCAGTAGCATTTCCTTTACTAATTTATCGTACTTCTCTAGAATCAACTTATGGCTAACTGTGTCAAAAAACTTGGCTATATCACATTCTGAAACCCAAACTCTTTTATTCTTCTTTTTGTATTTAAAAATTTCAGAAACAGCATCATGGTGGTTTTTTACTTTGCCATCTTTATCTGCAGCTCTGAAAGCAAATGAGTTATCAACAAAAAAAGAATCGAATGTCGAGATTAAATATTTAGAGGTCAATGAAGTTATTATTCTATCTTCCAAATCATATATAGCAATCGGTCTATAAATTATTTGTTCGTCTCTACCTATCTTTTCTACCTTTTTCTTTAAACCATTAATTTGAGGTGGCTTTATTCTATAAGAACCATCATTAATAGATTCAAGCTTACTTCTAATATCTTGACAAAACTTTGTTAGTTCTATGAACCAATCTTTTACTTCCTCTCCTGATTCTTCTTTTCTTTTTTCTTTTAAATAAGTTTTATAAATTCTTACTTCATTTCTTTTCAAACTATCGTGGTAGAAATCTTTTCTCTCTTTTTTGGTCAACTTTACCCAGGCTCTCCTCGAAGGAAGAATTCCTTGAAGAAAAGTAAACTCAATATCTTTTTCAGGATCTATTTCACACCTGTCAGCTTCCTTATGGGAGCTAATATTTCTCATCATATGCTTTTTATGGCGTGCAAATGAATGCTTTGCTCTACATTTACATAAAGACTTTACTATTCTTTTATCAGTGAAAAATTTTTCCATAAAAAAAATGCGTAGCCGTAATTTAATGATTGAGAACATTGAAAAGGTACATACAAATACCCTGTCACTCTGTTTCGGGAGATTAGAGTTATATTACTGTTTCGGTATTTTCGCGAAAAACCTACTAATACCTATGTCATAAAAGACAATCCCGTTTCACTTTTTTTACTCTAGCTACGCGTTTTAAAATTACTTTATTTTATCTAACTTTCGAAATATGAGCAGTATTGTTACCAAGTTCAAAAGAACCTACTTAAAAGAGTATTATCACATTGATATTCTTAAAGAGATGGAACTGACGAAAAGTGGATTTTATGCAAATGAGATTAATACGTGCAGAAGCTATTACAGCGAAGGAAATATAACAAAGTATAAGGAGCATAAATCGGAACTACCCGCAGTTGCATTTTGTGGTAAGTTCGAAAATGGTCATTCGTTAAAAAACTTAGTTAGTTATAATAGCTTAATGATTTTGGACATTGATGATTTAGACCCTTTAAGCACACTGAAATTAAAGCAAGAGTTATCACAAGATGATTTTGTAATGGCATTATGGTTATCTCCATCAGGAGTTGGACTAAAAGGGTTAATAAAAGTATTGGGCGATCAAAACACTCATAAGGCCCTATTTAAGTCAATTAGCGATTACATCCTCACAACTTATAATCTAATTCTAGATAAAAGTGGCTCAGATATATCAAGGTTATGTTATGTTTCTTATGACCCTGACCTATATCTTAATATTGATTCAAAAGTATATGAAGATGAAGAAGCAATTAAAAGTCCAAAAGATTCTAAATTGAATAAAAAAATACCAAAAAAAGATAACTCTGAGATTTTAAAATTGAGTGATTCTATAACTTACAAGGAAGGTTTAAATAGACCACTTGATAGAAAAACTATAACAACAATTATTAAATACTTAAAGAAGAGAGGCAAATCAATTACATCTACTTATGAAGATTGGGTTAAAGTTGCTCTAGCAATTTCAAATTCATTTACTTTCGATATTGGTCACAAATTGTTTTTAGAATTGTGTCGACTAGATGGAAGTTTGCATGATGAAGTTAAAAGCTTAAACCTTATTACGAAAATGTATAACACCAATAAACCTAATAGTTCAAATTACATTACATTTTCAACACTTGTTTTTTTAGCACAAAAAAGTGGATTTAAAAGATAAACTGATACTAAACCCACACACATTTAGCTTATCAACCAAAAGAGTGTTGTCTCACGGCAAGTTAGTATTAGTGTTCGTAAACTCCTTTCAGTCGTTTCCATGCTTTTACCAGAATTTAAGAGAGAATAATTTACTTTCTCTCCCCTATAAAATTTATATACTTTTAAGCCCTTAAATTACTACTATGATTAAAAAATTACTTACTCTACCTCTTTTTCTAAGTGCTTTATGGCTTACGGCTCAACGTCTTCCTACCGATGCAGTGGTGATTCCATTCAGTTCTTCCTACAACAATCAAGGAACGTATCATGGTCTTTTTCCATTAAATGGTTCTGTTTATTCTGCTCGTCATGCAACACTTGTTACCCATGTTGGTGGCTTGGCTGGAGATGTGATTGTAGAAAAAAGAGGGCTTCATAACTTGCAAACGCAAAGCAGTTTGCTGTTAAGTGGTAAAGTAAATTTGTTTCAAGCAGATCAAGATAATCAAGGTAATATTTACTTAGTGGCCTCTTGGCGAGATTCACTTGAAATTAGCAATCAAAAATGGTATGCTGCTCAAAACACTCCTTTTTTACTCAAGCTCGATTCCAATTTGAACGTAATATGGATGAATCAGAATGTTGATGCAGAAGCTTTGAGTGTATCACCAAATGGTCATAAAATCTATTTGCGTGGCGAACATCATGGTTCAGCAGGTAATGTTCAAATCTCGGTTTTAGACAGCAGCGGTACACTTCTTACTACCAAAATGATGAATGGCATTGGTTATTTAGCAGATATCAAAGCCACTTCTGCAGGTGAATTGTATTTTGGTGGTGGTTGTCTCTCAACTACCTTTTTAATGGACAGTGCAAATGGCGCTCATAATTTCAACTACTCCTTATACTACGGTATGTTAGATGATAGCCTTAAAGGCAAATGGATTAAGGTAATGGACGACATTACCTGTGAAGAACCTCAATTGGAGTTGGATGCCAATGAAAATTTGATTGCCTATGTTCCCTTGAATAAGAATCTGCAGTTGGACAACTTTAATCTAGTTGCAAACCCAGGTTCAGGGGGAGACTTCCTATTGACACTCACTTTAAAAAATGGGCAAGTTCAATGGGTGCAAGATCTTCCTACCCAAACCGTTAATTACGCCAAAATACGCACTACCATTCACAACAGTATGGCGGTTAATGACACAGCCATAGCTATAATGGTAGATCAAAGAAATGCAAACGATACTGTACATTGGGGAAATGGATGGACTACTGTAAATCCAAATGCCTATAATCCGGTAATTGTGGAGTATAACATCAATAGCGGAAATCTATTTGCAGCAAGCACTTTCAGTACACCTACTAGTGAAAAATTAGGTGAATTGCGTTATTTAAGTAACGGAGACTTATTGATAAATGGTGTTGTAGGCGGAAACTCTTTAAGCACTTCTACCACTACCCTTTCGGCAAACCTTAAAGATTATTATCTAGAACGTTGGGAACATTCAGGAATGGCAGTAAATGTGTCAGAAAACGCAAGCCTTGGTTACATCAAGATTTACCCAAATCCATCAAGAGCCATTTTCAAATGCTCCAAAGCAATCACTGGAACTGTTTACAATCTTTCGGGGCAACAAATTCTATCGATTAAAAATGCGAAAGAAATTGATTTGAGTGAACAACCTTCAGGCATTTACTTTTTAAAATTGGAGAATGGAGAAGTAAGTAAATTGATTGTTGATTAAAGTAAATATTAGATTTCATCATTCCGAGAAGTTCTTTTATTCCAAATCTGCCATTTGGTATAAAGAATCTCTGCCAAATTTAAATCCTGTGTTTTAGTGCAGCCTTCCTTTCAAAATAAGTAAAACAGCTCAAATAGTTAATACAATCATAGCTTTTCTGAGCAAAACTGAATAAAGTTGGTCACAAAAAGAACTTTTACATTCAAGGAGCATTATTACATACATTACAAGACTACTTGAATTTAGCCAATGCTGAATCTTCCATAAGACTTTTCTTACTTTTATTTTTTTAGCTCAATAATTATGTCAAACTACTGTTTTAAGATTATAGCTTGCTATATTCTATCGCTTTTATTATTCCTAAATGAAGATTTAAAAGCTCAAAAGTCTATTCCTGATTTAGATTATGCTTTTCGAATTGGTGCCGGGGATGAAGATATAGCAAACTCTATTGCTATTGATCAATTCAATAACACATATATTACTGGATCTTTTAGCGGTTTCACTGCAGTAGACTTCGACCCCTCTACTAGCAACTCTTTTAATATGTTACCAAATAATCAAACCAACAATAATTTTTATCTTGCTAAATATTCAAGTAGTGGAGCTTTCTTATGGGCTACTCAGCTTGGTAGTCAACCAGGTAGTTCAGTAGGTAAAAAAGTGTTGGTAGATAAAAGAGGTTTAATCTATGTAATTGGGGAATACTCTGGCACTGGACTTTTTGACTTAGACCCTTCTTCAAACACATTTACTGTAAATGGTAATTATTATGAAAACATTTTTATAAGTGTTTTTGATAACAATGGCAATTTTATTGACGGGGCAGGGATTGATAGCCCGGGGGAAGTCTTTTTTTGGGATGCTACACTGGATGATAACTCTAATTTATACCTAAGTGGATTTATTTCAGATACAACCGACCTTGCTCCTTCTTCTTCGAAAACAACTTATTTTTATACAGCGAGCGGTAATAGAAAAGGGTTTCTTCTTCAACTAGATTCTAGTTTAGATTATTCTTGGCATCATAATTTTAATGCTTATACCTTAGCTAAACTTTCTATCAGCAATAATAATTTAATCTTTATGGGGAATAATAGTTCATCTATTGATTTAGATCCAGATACTTCAGTTTTTTTTAATAATCATAGCGGTGGTACAAATATTTTTCTCTCAAGTATTTCTTCTCATGGTAATTTACTATGGGCTAAAATCATTACAAGGCAAAGCCAAATTCATGCAGTAACGGTTGACAATAAAGATTCTATTATTTTACTTCTTTACGCTAATAACCCTGGTTCGATTTACCCAGATAGTATTACTAATGTAACTTCTACAGGAACTAATTTGTTGAAATTTTCTAATAACGGGAGTTATTCGAAATCTAAATTGGTTTCCAGTCGAAATTTGTCTTTAAACAATATGGTCACTGATAGTAGAAATAATATATATGCCACTGGTTCTCTTGACTATCAATATCAATTTTGTATTGATCCCAACGGCAAAAACGAATGTTACAATGATCCTTATTCATATTTACAACATTTGTTTTATATTATGTACGATGAAAACTTGAACTATCAATGGTCTTATGATTTAGATTGTGATGATTCGGAATGTTCTTCTCAACTTAGTATTGATACCTCTAATAGCCTGGTTACTTCAGGCTCTTTTTCCAACTATTTAGGAACCGATTTTGACCCCTCTAGTAACAGTTTTATTCTTAGAGCAACCAACAGCTCTTCCTTTTCACCTACTGATATTTTTATTTCTAAGCTTATTGACTCTTGTGACTTGTATGCAACAGGAATACCAAATCTCATATTTAATAATAATACTTGCACTGACTTTCATTCAAGGTTTCTTTACTCTAGCTCTTTTGACACAATAAGTGTAATTAACTATAGCTGCGATACTGCATATATTGATTCAATGGTTATGAATGGAGGGTTTAATATACAATCAAATTTGTTATCCATTTTGCCGCTTGATACCGTTGGTATAGTTATTGAATTTTCCCCTGTTACGCTAGGTAACTTTAATGATTCCCTAAAAATTTATTATCAAAATGGCAGAGTACTAAAAAAATGCATTAGAGCAAGTTCTACACAAGCTCCTAGCATGACCATTAATTACCCTTTGCTAGATACTTTAACCGTAAATGGTTGTAATGACTCAATTTTCGCTAAGGTCAATATAATTAATAACGGACTTGGAGTATTAACTTTTTTAATTGATAAAAGAATAAATTACAACAATTTAGTTGAATCCCGGATAAGTGACTCTGTTTTAGCTATTGATACTCAAGAAGTCTCTATTAAGCTAGACGTCAGTCAACTTAATTACGGCTATCAAACAATTACTCTTTTTATAGAATCAGACGACCCATTAAATCCGTTGGATTCCGTTTTATTAATTGTGAACAAAACGAATGTACCTTGTAGTGATTATGATTTTACAGTTGGTAATTGTAATGGATTCGTAGACTTTACAAATAGAAGTATTGGAAACCCCACTCAAACTAAGTGGATTTTTGGAGATGGAGATTCATCAACTTCTTTTAACACAAGTCAGCTTTATTTGGATACTGGGACTTATGTAGTTAGTTTGATTAGTTGTTCTAGTTTTGGATGTGATACCATTTCAAAGAATATTAATATTTCATCAATTATAGGACCAAGACCAGCATGTATCCCTAGTACTATTTCTTCCGGGGGATACGGAATTTCAAGGTTCAGACTTAATAGCATTGATAAAATTTCTAATCGAAGAGGTTATGAGGATTTTACTTGTACTGAAAGTACTAGACTTATAAGAGATAGCACATATAATATAATTGTAGACTTTGGAACGACTTTTCAAGGTGTATTTATATGGATTGATTATAACAATGACGGTCAATTTGGCATAAATGAAAGGGTCATGCCTGCCGTGGTTAGAACAGGTGTTCTCTCTGAACCTTTTACTGTAAGGAGCAATGCTACTTTAAATTATCCATTGCGTTTAAGAGTTGGATCTTGGGCTCCAGGAACAAACCATTTAACCGGATGCAATACAACACATGGTGCTTATAAAGATTATACTGTGGTAATTGAAAGTAAAATTGAAAAGCCAAAAGCTAAGTTCGCTTTTAATGTAATTGACAATTGCAGTAGGAAAGTCAGTTTCATTGACACCTCATATAATTTTGCAACATCACGAAGGTGGTTTTTTGGCGATGGGAGCAGTTCTTTACAAAAAAATCCAACTCATACTTACTCAAATAATGGAACCTATCAAGTCACATTAATCTCTTCAAATAGCTTTGGTTCTGACACTATTTCAAAGAATATAGTAGTGAAGGGAAATAATACATATTCTACTTTAAACCCATTAGTATGCAACTCCTACTTATCTCCATCAGGTAAGCTAATGAACCAATCAAGCAATTATTTTGATACTATACCGAATAGTTTTGGATGCGACTCTATTATACAAATCAATTTGGTAGTTAATACAATAGACACCACGATCCATCAAAATGGTTTTCAATTAATATCAAATCAATCAAATGCTAGCTACCAATGGTTAGATTGCAATAACAACTATAGTCCGATTTTAAATGATACAAATAAAGTTTTTAATGTATTTGTTAACGGTGCCTATTCTGTTGAGATAATTAAGGGGGCTTGTATGGATACTTCAGAATGTGTTTCTGTCGTTAATGTTGGATTAGCGGAAAAATATCCTAGTGCCACTGATATTATAATTAAACCAAACCCTACAAATGGCAGGGTACTCATTAGTAACCTTTCCTCTAAAGAAAGCTTTAATTTAGAATTGTATAACTCTAACAGTCAATTATTATTTGAGAAGAACAATCTTCAAAACAATTTTGCTTTAAACATTAATCAATCGAAAGGAATTTATTACTTACGGGTTATTTCAGGAGATAATGTAAAAGTATTTAAATTGATTAAGCAGTAATCTATCATTTACTCCACACCATTGGAATTAATAATATAAGCTTTTAGTCAGTATTTGTTGATAAAATACTCATAATAAGCAACTTTTTTAGGTCTATAAACGTTTTGCACACCCCTTCTTTAAAAGACTTAAACTGCTCCTTTTCTCTGTAATTTAACTCAAGAAATCGAGCTACATTTTTAAGGATAAGGTGAGTATCATACTCCTGCAATTTCTTGAAACTATAATCGGAAGATATTTGACGAGTTTTTGACCCACTGTGATAGAACTAAAGCCCATTACCTTCTAACTATCAACTTTTGAGTGCCCTCAATTGTTGCGGACATCTACTTCATGAACAATTGAGAATTGGTTAGTCAAATAATTGTATTGATAAACCCTTCCATAATAAGGGTAAGAGCCATCTCTAATGCCATAAATGCAGCTATCATCAACTACTAAATTGCTGTTGGATGTACCAAAGAAACCTGTGAAAGTATAGATGTAATTGATACTATTCGACGTTAAATCAAACTCATATAGATAGCCTTTATTAGGGTTGATCCGCATACCATTTGAACCATAGAGTTTATTATTTGAGCCTACAACCAAGCCACTGTTGGGTCTTCTATGTAACGAATCAAAGGCATGTATAACCGTAAAGTTGTTATTGCTGGGATTAAAGCTGTAGATATAGCCATAAGGTTGTAAATTGCTCCCTACAGATACGCCATACAACAAACCGTTAGGATGCTTGGCTAAACCATAAGAAAGGCCAATATTCATTGGGTAGCTAAGTTGATAAGCAATTTGATATTGATTGCTGGCTAGATCGTAAGAGAAAATAAAACTCTTAGCTTGGTCATTTCTAGTACATACACCATAGTACTTCCCATTATTAGCCAACACTAAATCACTTGATTCAAAATAGCCTAAGTCTTCTTTGTAATCAAAGCTATAAAGGGTATTTATTCGTTTATAATTACTGTCAATGCTAAAAATTCGTCCTTTATTATTAGTGCCTAAATCCGCATCAATACCAATAATCATTGGATTTTGTGGAAATACCAAAAGACAAATTGTAATGAGGTTTAAGAATAGTAGTAGCTTTTTCAAATCATCGGTTTTCTAGTGGAATGCAAGCTAAATTAAGCTTTTTCGGTGCCTCAATTTATTATCTTGACTTTACTTATTTTCTAGAGGAAATTTTCCTAAACCTCTAAGCCATTTTTAATAAAAATACGATTGTCTTTTGTAGTTGTATTCAACTAGATCTAAGCAACACTTCAGCGACAATCTCCGTCCTTTAGCAGACTTTTATCATTTACGTTAATAGCTACAAATCACAGTTCTTGACAATTAAAATACCTTAAAATGAGATACCTTTTCTTATTCATTTTAGTCTTTGCTATTCAATTCCTCCATGCGCAAGACAGCACGAAAGGCAGCAGTCCTGAAATAATTAGTCAACATTACCTTGAACTTATGAATGATTATACGGTAAACTTTTATACCGTGGTAAATGCTGCTGAAGCTTATTTTTCAACGGTAGATAAATCAAAAAAGGGCTCAGGATGGAAACAATATCAACGTTGGAAATCATTAAATGAATACAAGTATTATCCTTCAGGAGATCGCTCTACTACAGCCCCTGATTTTGCTTGGAAACAATATCAATTATTTATAAAAAATAACCCCAAACAGCAGAAGGTAGGCCTAAATGAATGGCAAAGCTTGGGACCTTCTTCCATCGATAGTATTACCAAACACTATGCAGTGGGCCTAGGTAGAATAGAAGACTTTTATGTAAATCCCAATAATGAAAATCAAATTTACTTGAGCTCCAAAAGCGGAGGCTTTTGGAAAACCAACGATGGCGGTTTGAATTGGACTGGTGGTAGCACAGATACCTTAATGGCAACTGGAGTAAATACTTTTGGGGTATCCCCTACCAATCCTGATTCTATATTAATCAACATTCAAAATGCACAAAATGAATATTCACATGGACTTTACAGAAGTACAAATGGAGGAAATACTTGGGAATTGTCAAATTTCAATCCTACTGTTTTAGGGTTCGGTGGATTGGGAAGCAGCTTTAGAATATTAGATGTAAAATACCATCCTAGGATAAAAGATTTAGTATTTATAGGAACTACGGAAGGAATTTATCGCTCGGCTGATAATTTACAAAGTTGGACAAGATGGAAGAATTCGATAGGTAATACTTACGCTTCAGAAATAACATTTCACCCAACCGTTGACAGTATTATTTACTTCGCGGAAGAATACCCTTATGGGACATTTAATGATGAGATTTATCGTTCATTAGATTCAGGTAAGACATTCCAACATTTAAACACCATTGATAGTGTTAGTAATTTCAGAGTGGTGCGGCTTTCGGTTAGTGACGATTGTCCTGATTGCCTTTATTATGGAAATAACAATGGAGTATGGAAATCGACTGACAGAGGGGATACATTTGAATTTTTATCAAACCCAAACGAACAATGTCACGGATTTGCAGTTAGCAATTTGGATACAGCCCACATGATTTATGGGTTTATTGATCTTGAAGCTAGTGTTGATGGCGGAAAGTCTTTCACGCAAGTCACCCAATGGAAATTAAATTCAACGAATTACCCTTCAAATGATTTCAACGAAAGTTTTACTAAAAGCACCAACTATGTGCATGCTGACGCTAGAAATATAAAGTATATAGGTAATAAATTTTATGTAGCAACAGATGGATTTTTATGTGCAAGTGATGACAATGGCCAAAGCTGGGAAATTTTAAGTAACGGGACTCAAGTTCGTGAAAACTACAAACTATCTGTTGGTCAAGGAAATAATGCTAGAATCATCTGCGGTTCACAAGACAATGGCAGTAGTTTTCGAACTGAAAAAGGATGGGTGGAGATTTACGGAGCTGATGGAATGAGCTCAATAATTCATCCCTTAAATGATAAGTATATCATCTGTAGTAGTCAAAATGGAGGAAGAAGAAGGTCCTACGATGGAGGGTTTGAGTTAGAGAATGCCTCCCCCACCGGCTTTAGTTCTGCAGATTGGATTGCTCCTTTACTTATTGATCCAACAGATCACTTCACCATTTATGACTTTCGAAATGCCGTATTTAAATCGAATGATTTTTCTGAAACTCATATAAAACTTGGCGAGCCAACAAGCTTCAATCAGCCGATTAAGGTGGCTGCTATTGCAGAGAATAATTCTGATATCATTATTGTGGGATATAATGATCGTCTTGAACGATCTATTAATGGGGGTGTCTCGTTTACTAATATTAGAAACGGTCTGCCCTCATCAATGATTCAAGATATTGCATTTGACCCACGTAATGATAGTGTTTTTGTAGTGGTTTACGGTGGCTATTCCATTGACAATAGAAAAATATACCTGACAAGAGATTTAGGAAATAGTTGGGAAAACATATCCTATAACCTACAAAGTATTCCAATAAGAAGTGTAGCCATTGACCATTCAGACTCTTCTATCATTTATGTCGGTGGGGAAATTGGAGTCTATTCAAAATCTCTAAACGGTACAAGCTGGGAACTGTATATGAAAAACTTACCCAATGTGGCTATACGAGATTTAGAAATAATGTACGGCTCTAATTCATTAAGGGCTGCAACTTGGGGCCGAGGCTTATGGGAAACAAGCTTGAAGTATAGAGCTTCCTTTCCTTCCATTATAAATACCAATATCTCTTCCCCTGTTACTAAAATCACACCTAAAGCATCTGTACCTCAATTTGTTCACGCCGTAGTTTCTTATCACGATACGTTGAGTAAGGTGTATGTAAAATGGGGATTGAATTCTTTAAGCTTAGACAGTACCATAGAAATGGAAAACACGACAGATTCCACTTGGGTTTCTATTAAAGAACTTCCTAGAGGAACAGAGGGAGATCAAATATTTTTTAAAGTTTATGCCATCGGAATTAACAATGATACTTCCGAAACCTACCGCTTTATGTACAATGTAAATGTTGTCAGATATTGTGAATCCAAAGGAAATTCAAATCAATATGATCTTTTTATCAAGAACATCAAATTAGATTCATGGACCAACAGTAGTTTAAATACGGAATACAAATTTTATGATAGTATTTCATACGACGTTTATATCGATTCTACTTATCAGCTAACCATTGAAACTAATGCTGACTTTGAGAGCAACCAATTTGGGGCATGGATAGATTATAATAATGATGAAGTATTTGATGAGAGTGAGCGCATTCTTTATTACACAAGGGGTGGCGATAGTCTGACAAGGGAGTTTACTATTCCTAAACATGCCAAAGTTGGAGATACCGTTCGGTTGCGAATTCGTTTGACTCGTTTTCGACAAGCACTACCCTGTGGGGATGCGCCAGGAGAGGTTGAAGATTACCAGCTAGTAATCCTAGAGCAACCTAAATTTTCATTTACAATTAATTCTGATACCCTCTGCTATGGTGAAAAGTTAAAGTTTAAATATACAGGTGATCTTATGGACTCTATAAAATGGACCATCTCCATGGGTAATATCCACTACACTTCCAAAAATACTCTTGATTCTATTGAATTAAGTCATGCAGGTAGTTATCAACTTAATCTTATTGGCTTCAAAGATGGTCAAGAATTGATGGTTAATGAACCACAAATCATACATCAGCTAGATACTTTTAACTATGTTATCACAACTTCAGAAACATCACTCTCCTTACCTGAAATAGGTTACAACTATCAGTGGATTTCTTGCACAAATAATACCCAAGCCTTACAAGCTGAAAAGGCGAGTACTTTTGTACCAGCTCATAATGGTCAATTTGCAGTAAAAATATCAATTGCCCATTGTACCCTAACTTCTGATTGTATACCTTTTGTTTCAAAACAAACTTTCAGGGTTTACCCTAACCCAATGGACAATTTATTATGGATTGAAACCAACTTGAGTTTCACTGAAATTCCTTTTAAACTTTATGATCTGAAAGGTAATTTAGTTTTAAAGCAAACCATCACTACCAACAGACAGTCTTTATCAATTGAAGAATTACAAAGCGGTTTGTACATTTTAAGCTATTTAGGCACACTACAGAAGATAGTCAAGCTATAAATGAAAACTTTAGTTTGAATAAAACAAGTTTGAAAACCCATATTTCACGCTTTATGTAGCGAGCGAGATATTAAAAAAAAGCAGCAAGCCAAACGCACGGCTTACTGCTTTTTTACGATATAGTCGGTTTTGTTGTTTCTAGAAATTAACCCCAAAATACAGGTTGGGCTCAAAAAGGAAGAAGTCATCCCATTTATCATCTAGCTTTTTAAATTCTTCTGGAGCTTCTGTATCGATTGCCCAAAACTGCCCATGAACTTGTGGTTCTATAAAGAAGCGTTTGCTTTTGCCAAAAGCAATGTGGTAACCCAGGTGTACAGAAGTGTACAATTTGAAACCATTTTCAATCTTATTGTTGTCTTCATCTAAATAGGTTTTATACTGTGGCAATACTTCAAGTGTGCTAAAAAGTCCTTTCCACAGCATTCTTTGGTAAGACAGACCTATTCCACTATGTCTGACGAATCCCGGATAATACTCACTCCCATTATCAACCTTGTCGAGTAAGTCATCTCCCCATTGTATACCCATGGGTTGGAACAAACGCCAAGTGGCCAATTTAATTCCGATGATATTCTTATCATCCAAATTGCGCTTAATGTGCACTTCAAAATGTTGGGTATTGGTTTTATCGTTCCAAGGTTGATCCAAGTATTGCGGATACGCAATGATTGGGACGCTGATTCGGTACTTGTACTTTACTTTTTGATTTTGAGTACTGTCATTTTCTTGTGCAAAAGCAGTTAAACTGTAATAAATAACTAGCAGAATGGTGAGACTTACATTTTTCATACTCTTAATTCTTGATGTTTAAATTGTTTGGATTTAAGCTGTTGTTTTTATTTGACGGGGCAAAAGTGCGTGGAATTCAAGGGCTTTGCGTCCCAAAATGAAATAGCGGACCTCTTGATGAAAATCAGGACTTTTTAGGATTCACCACCCCTAGCCTACTTTTTTAATTTGTTTTGGCTGCAAAAGGCGAAGTATGTACTTTTAGCGCCTTATTTTAAAACCTTGATTGATCAAAAGTCTATAGCTGTACTACCGCTTGAGAATCTCAGTTCCGATCCGGAGAATGAGTATTTCGCAGATGGTATGTCGGAAGAGATAATAAATGCCTTGAGCAAAATAGAAGGCTTAAAGGTAACTGCCCGCACCTCTTCTTTTGTTTTTAAAGGAAAAAAGGAAGACGTACGGATTATTGGAAATCAGCTTGGGGTGAGCACCGTATTGGAAGGTAGCATTCGAAAAGTGGGCAAGCGAATTCGAGTGACGACTCAGTTGATTCGAACGGATAATGGTTTTCACATTTGGTCTGATAATTTTGATCGTCAGTTGGATGATGTCTTTGAATTGCAAGATGAAATCAGCCTTTTGGTGGCCGATAAGATTCGTGAGAATTTTGGTCACTTAAAGATTAAAAGTCATTTGGTGAAAAGCTCCACAGCTAATGTGGAAGCGTATAACATATATCTGAAAGGGCGATTTAATCATTTGAAATGGGATGAAGAAGGAATCCAGAAAGCCATCGAACTCTATTCAACTTGTATTGCCATGGACCCTACTTACGCAGAACCTCATTTTGGTTTGGCATATTGTTATGCCATGGCAGGCTCTTGGTGGCCGGAGCCTTCGCTCTTAGCAGAAGCGGAAGAACACATTAATAAAGGCTTTTCCCTAGATGATCAATCGGCACAAGGCTATTATGCACAAGCTACTTTGAGTTTTTGGGGGCATTGGGACTTTCATAAAGGACAAGAAAACTACCTGAAAGCCATACAGCTCAGTCCCAAATACACCGAAGCTGAAGAAGGTTTGGTTGAATTATACACTGCCGTGGGTGACTTTGAAAACGCCTTAAAGCATGTGGAAAACATCCTCAAATTCAACCCCCTCTCAGCCAATCATTTTTACACCAAGGCCAATATCTTTTATCTTCAAAATGATTTAAAAGAGGCGGAATACTTTACAGATCAAGCACTTTTAATCGACCCTCAGTTTACACATGCCATTTGCTTAAAGCAATTGTGTTTAATTCATAGAGGCAAGCTAGATGAGCTACGTTACTATTTGGAGCATACACCCATGGTGGAACGTTCAGAAGCTTGTCTTTTGCTCTTTGAACTGATTCATGAAAGCAAAGCTATTTCTGCCCAAACCATTGATGAAGAGCTAAAGCGAGAAGTTCCTATACCGCTTTTTCCTTGGACGCTCTTTCTTAAAATATACGCCAAGAGAACCAAAGATGCTGAAGCGGAATTAAAAGATGCCGTGGAACGAAAAATAGGACAGTATGTCAATTTCAAATCGCATCCCCTCTATCGACCTTTATCTCATTCTGTGGTATTTCAAAAACTGGCCTCTGAAAATTTAGTAAGCAATGGTTCATCATTTGAATGGCCTGTTAAAGCTGACAAAAGTGTCTTGCTGAGCAAAGAAGAAGCTGAACCTTTAATTCGGAAGCTGAATGAACTTATGGAAGAAGAACAGGCCTTTTTAAATAATACGACCTCTTTGCGTTCAACCGCAGAAAGTATTGACACCACATCCAATAAGCTCTCTTACCTACTCAATGAATTTCTAGGCAAGAACTTTAATGAGTACCTCAATGGCTATCGCTTGGAAGCCTTTCAGAAAATGGCCCTAGACCCTCAAAACAGTCATTTGACCTTACTTGGTTTAGCCTATGAAAGCGGCTTTAAGTCAAAATCGGTGTTTAATGATTTTTTCAAGAAGTCAACGGGACTAACTCCTAAAGCTTGGGTGAAGAAGCATAAGGTTTAAATCGCTATTTAGCTTTTAAAAAGGCAAAGCAATCAAATTAAATAGCACAATTATATATTGATATATAGTATTGATATTTGGCATATTACGAACCTTTACTTCATCTAAAACTTACGGTCTTGTTGAGTTCTTTATAGAGATGTAGGCCCAAGATAAGATCGCACCTCGCTTCGGTGTGCATCGGTTGAAAAACTATTTCAGAACTGAGGCGGATCGCTTAGAATGAAAGAAGGAATTGATTAAAAAAGCTGTTGAAACTTTTTAAAACATACCTGCATTTATTAATAACTTGCAATTAATAGCAACAAAAAGCCCCTACTTCACAGTAGGGGTCAACATTCAATTTACCGAAAACATTTAGTAATTCATTTTCTTCATGTTCATTTCAATGCGCTTTTCTTTTTTAAAGAATTCGACAAACAATATATTAGCACCTTGTGCAGGCAATACCCGAATAAAATCAGCCTCGGTATCTATGTCTAATTTATCGGTTACATACTCACCTCCAGTATTAGAAATTACACCGGCCACTGAGCGGTTTTTCTCCTTCTTACGCTTCTCATAATTTTGATAAAACAGCACAAAACTTTTACCTTGGTTAATGGTTTTTAAACCTGAAAAATCAAAACAACCGTATGCATTTGCCACATAACCTAACATTATTGGAGCTGCACCCCAAGCCGGTAAATCATACTTTGATGCTGATTTTTCAACAATTTCTACTTTTTGAAAATTAAATTCACTATCAAATTCAAAAAGGTAAAAATCACCTATTTCAACGGTCATGTATGCAAGACCGCTTGCATCTCCACTAGCAGCAGCCAAAGCTTTTAAAGCGGTATTTGATCCTTTATTAGCTCTTCTAAATGATTCACCTATGCCGTATATTTTTCCATTTTCAGCACGTACAAATTCATGAAAAAATAAAAATCCGATATCATCAAATTTATTGTGTTGATTCACTGCTAATGTACTAGCTACATCCTTTTTCCAACTGATGTATTTCTTACTCAATTCCTTCCCATCGGTACTTAATTCGGTATTGGCAATCCCAATACTTCTGCCATTCATCATGTTTTCATCTTTACTAAAGTAATAACTCAACAAATTTATTTTATTGGTTTTCTTATTGTATATAGCATTAATGGGGCTTTCTTGATATTTGGAAGATTTTACTTCATAGCGAAAAGTTTCTTTTCCGTTGGTAATGTCAGTTCCTACTACAAAAAATCGAATGTCTCTTGACATACGACTAGGCTTGGTAGCCAGCAAGCTTGTTACTAAGTCTTCTGTGGCACTTAATGGCCCTAAGGTTTGAGACTCTTCAGCGTTCTCATCCGACTTGGTTTCCCAACTGCTCTTTTTTCCATCATTTGAATAATAAGTAAGAATATATCCGTCAGAATTATTTTTAACCATACGATACTCTAAAAAACCAATATTGCCTACAGGAATAATTGAAGGTGTCATTTTAGTTTCACCATTGATACTGAAGAGAATCATTTTCTTTTCAATTTTCCTCGCTTCGTACTTTTCTGTATCTACTTTGTTCCCTTCATTGTCGTAAAATATTAATGAGACCATTTTCTCCTTTACATCATAAAACTTGAAACAAAGACGGTTTTGATTGTATGAAGATTCCAACAAGTGAAAATATTTACTAGCAATTAAAGTTTTAGTTGCTACTTTTTCAGTGTTTTCATCGAAAATGACCAATTTATAACTGTAATCTTTACTTTTTAATTTATCAGCTTTGTAGAACATATAATAGCCTTTTACATCATTATTACCCTTAATGGCTCTGATGTTTGAAGGATTTACTTTAATAACATTGTTGATTTTCTTTTTAGCCATCATACTACTATGTATTAAGAAGATGGCCAAGATGGCGATTAGTGCTTTTTTCATGTTTTGATTTTAAGCGTTGGTTAATAATTAATAAAACTGTTTAATGGATATTGCTCCTTAAACTGATCAAGTTCCTCTTTTTGAGGTAATCGATTTTCTTTGATGCATTTTTGTTGTAATTCTAAATAAGTAAGATAGCCTTGGTCGTCGTTCAACTGCTCCTTTGTCGATTGAATCACTTGGCTAATGTAGGCTAAGCTCAATTTCTTTAATTCTGAAAGTCTGATGTTTTCTATAATGACGAGCAACTGATGGTAATTAATTGGGAATTCTTCTCTGGGCAATGGCAAGTAGTTCCAAAGCATATGATCTTTTTGTGCAAAATAGATTTCTGCTAAACAGTTCGCAATAAAAACATCGAGAAATGGCTCGTTTCTGACAGCATTCTTTAATTGCAATGAATGAAGAATACACAATGCATATCTTCGATTTTCAATATCTTGAAAAAGCAATTCATAATCACTGATTAATCCCAATTGGATAAAGTTCTGTTCGATTTGAACAGTGTCTCTACTTTTTATAGCAAAATCTGATTGCACAAAGTCAATCCGTTGCTTACAATCAGGATGAGTTTTTAAAGCGTTTATTAAAGCCGTGTCTTCTATCTCCTTTAACTCCATTCCTTGGCTATTCAAAAGTAAATTCTTCTCAAACACATAATCTGCTTGACTAAATAATTCACTATAATTCAGCTTGATTTGGTACTTTCCACCATCGCAACGATCTAGTATTTCGAGGAGTTCAATAATTGAAGACAACTCGTAGTTTGAATTACTAAGTAAAAAGGCAGCCATTGAATCAGCTTGCGTTTCAAGTGATCTTTGCATGGTTCGCTGATTCATAGCACTCTCTAACTGAAATTGCTCCAACCTAGCCATTTGTTCATATTCAGATCGACTTATTTTTCGAAGTTTTTTCTTGGTCTCCTTATTACTATCATACTCCTTTTTGTGGAGTATTCCTTCCTCCATATGTTTTAACTGATGATGAGCAAATTCATGAGCTAAGAGCGCAGCTAATTGGTCTTCATTCTGAAGTAAACTTATCATCCCCAGGTTAATCACAATTATGCCATTACCAAAACAATAGGCATTCGGAATTCTACTCTTACTTATCAGCACATGGTTGTACAATTGCGTTTCTGAATTAGCCGCTTTTAGCTCATCGAGAACTCGATTTACCATAGGGTAAAACAAAGTATCAAACAACATGCTTTCATAGTCCAGAAAATCTTGCTGAAGTTCCAGAACTTCTTTATAAGCTTCTCTTACTTCTTTGACATGGTGTTGATTATAAAGCTTATCGTGAATTTGCTCTAAACTATCTAGGGCTTGTTTAAAACTAGCCGGGTTCGATGCCAAACGATGGTAGAAATTAGTTTTTAAAGAATCATTCTGAACACAATCAAAATTGAAATGAGAAGCAGCATGAACATTGCTTAAAATGAATAGAAAAAATAATAAAATTTGGGTAGACAAGAAAGTATTAATCGGTAGAAAGCTTTAGGTTTATCACTTTAGTTTTTTCAAAAATAAGGACTAAATGTTAAAATCATTTAAATATGCAATCCTTTTTCTATTAACTCAGATAAACCTTTGTTGAAAAAAGGCCATTATTTGATTATAAATTAATCTCAACTATTTAACAAGAACGAATAGGCAATTAACTTTAGTCAAGAAATTCAAGCTCTTTCTAAAAAACTAAGCTTTATCTAAAGTGTTGCTGGCCTTGTATCCATCCCACAACACACCAACGTTCACCACTTAAAACTGGTTTTACACGATGTAATATGTAAGATGGAAATAATGCAATTGCTCCTTGTTCTCGTGTAGTTGACATAGCTTTATTAGAGGTTTTTATTTCTAGCTCCCCTCCTTCATAATCTTCTGAATCTGAAAGTTGAACTGACATAGAAACTTTACGACCACTCTCTTTCCCTCCTACAATATCTAAATGCCAATCGTAGTGATGCTGATAATTTCCCTCATAATGTAACAAAAGCAAGGGGTTGTGAAAACCACTGATGTCAAAATTCCATGCTGCCTCATGGTTTGCAAATTTAGCAGCCTTAAGAAACCGTTCATAAAGCCAAGCAGTTTCTTCATTTAAAGGAATTGAATATTGATTGACTTCTCTTTCTTTGGTCTTGTTAGTTAACTTCTCTTTATCACCAACTGTTTCGCCGGATTCTAAAGTTAATTTATTGCTCCATGAAATGATTTGCTTGCACATTTCAGTATTCAAATAATATTGCTTCTTTTCATCAGTTTGCTGATCTAACAATACACAAGAAACGATTGAATGCAGTGGTTTCGGAGAAAGTATCATTGAATTGAGTTTTAAAATTATTTTAATGCTTTATTAAAGAACCAACTTTGGCGGTATTAAATCCAACAGGGTTCATTAATCGAAGAGGGAGCATGCTTAATCGGTAAGCTGATAATTGCACACCATAATTTTGAAAATTATTAGATATATGCTGAACAGCGTTTAATATCTCGTCTGGATCTTCAGTCACCCCCCAAGATGGTGCTTCCGGAGCCACAGGTTTAATAACTCTTGAAGACATACCGTAGCTAGCCATGCCCATTAATAGACCTGTAGCTGCTGAAATTCCTACTGCTGCTCCATTGAAATGGTGAGCTACATTTTGGCCGTTTATTCCACATTCTAACAATTGAGCTGTTGAAGAACCACTTGCTCCAGCTGCAGCGCCTGTTGCAGCTTTTACAGTTAAACTAAAAGCAGTTCTTAAGGCAGTACTTGCGCCTAAAGCACTACCATCTAAAGCCCCTGCAGCAAATGCTCCACCTGCAATGGCAACACCTGCTGTAACTAAACCACTCGCAGCACCAACACCCTCTGAAATTCCCCAAGATTTAAAATTACCATGATTGAAATGAGTGCTGTTATACATTAATCCACTGCCACCTGCACCAATTGCGGTTCCTCCAGCAGCAATAGCAGCATTAGCACCATCCCCTGCTGCAATAATTCCTGCACCTATGGCCATTTCTGCAACATCAGCAAATATCATTAATACACTAATTGCATTATGTCCACTTGGATCTATGTGATTGATAGGGTCATTTAAAGCATAGGCATATCGATTATAAGCATCTTGTCTGTATGCTTTAGCGCCTAATTGGTTATCTGCACTTATAAATTTCCTAAGAATGGGATCATAATACCGTGCATTAAAATAATACAGACCTGTATTTTCATCATATTCCTTCCCAGTGTATTTTGGTATAAAGTTGTTGGGGCCACTTTGAGTCATTACTCCATATGGTTGATAATGAACTTGACTTACAAAGTCACCTTGATCATTAGCCGTGGCTACAACGCTACCTTGATGATTATGAAAATAATACAGTGTGCCATTTTGTGGCATTCCACTAATATTAGCATCTAATGTTGATCCATTTGTTATACTTGCAATGGCACCATAAGGCCCATGAAGTACTTTGTTTGTCATACCCGACTTTGTAACCTGATAGCTGGGATTTACATAGACGAGTTCAAAATCATTGATGGAGTCTTTCTTGGATATTCTAATTCCCTTGTAATTGTATTTATAGCTGTATTGAGTTTTACTGTCCTTCTTTACGCTCCGTAGTTCATTTTTAGCATTAAAGAAATAACTCCAATGGCTTGTACTCGTTCCTATTTGTTCCTTACTTTTCAAGTTCCCAAAAGCATCATAACTTAAATTACATTTATTAGTAGTTCCATTTTTTATGGAGATTAGTTGATTGCCATTATAGTTATATGCATTAGTACCTATTGTATCTATGTTACCTCCTTTAGCATAATGATACTTTGTATTGTTGGAATTTGAAGTGAAGTCAGTCAAACGCAATTGATCATAACTATATTTGATTGTATCATTATTTTGAGTATCAACTATTTTAGAAATTTCCATATAAGCATTCCAATAGATGCTTTTAGAATAAAGTGAAGTCGCTCCATTTTTAACATTTTGACCAATCAGATAGCCATCTGCGGAATATAGTTCATTGATGACATTTCCATTGGCATAACGAATGCGTTCTGCTCTTCCATTGGCATTATAATTTGAATAAGTAGCAAAGGTTTGAACCCCTTTTGAGCTGTCTTGGGTATCAAGCAATGCAACACTCTGTAAGTTATCGTTTTTATACGTATTATATTGAACAGATCCATCAGGAAAAGTCATGTTAATTAGCTTTCCTCTTGGAGATCTTTGGTAGTTTGTAATATAATTTGCTTGATTCGATGAAAGCGACAAGGTTTTTTGTTTCACTTTATGAAATACATCATAGGCAAAAGACTCTTTTGACTCAATAGCGCTATTGGATTTTATAGTAATTGAATTTATTTCACCCAAACCGTTATTTCCTGTTGTAGCATCATCCCAATTAATTAGTTGAGTTATTGTGTCCGAAGCATTTATCTGATCAATAAATTGTTTTTCTACAATTCTGCCCATAGAATCATGGTTGTAATTAATGATTGCTTTGGTACTAATTTTTTGCATTTTTAAACCACTAATCGAATCGTACTTAAAACGTATCATACCTCTAGAAGCATCTGAATGGGTTTGAACTCTACCAATTGCATCATAAGAAGTGCTATCTATCAGCTTATTCGTAGTTATGGTTTTTGTTTTTTCTCCCAATAAGTTGTAGTAAAAATGTGTAGTATCATCAAAATTCGTATTGTAAAATGAAACTAATCTATTCTTACCGTTTATATAAGATTTAAAGTAGATGTATTGAACACTTTCATTGATTGACTTTACAATTGTTTTATATACTTTTTCACAAGGTAAATTTATCCCATCTATCAAGACTGAAGCATTACTGTTATAGGCAAAAATAGTACCTGTGGAGTCAGAAGAATGAGGTATAGGACTGATTGAAGAGTATAGTCTGCCATATGGATCATATTTTCTCAGCGTCCATGAGATTTTAGTATCAGTGCTCAAGTAAGGTGCAGACTCTTGAATGACTTTGCTAATAGCATTATATTGTTTGTCTACAATAACAGTCGTGTCTTTGTTAAACTGTTTTTCACTGCGTACGTGCCTTCCCATTCCATCTAAATAAGTTTTATGTATTAAAAGATCCGTTGAATTATTGCCTTGGGGCCAAGTTTGTAATAGTTTATTTTGATGATAAAAGCCACTGTCCGATGCGTGATAAGAATGTTCAGATAGGCTTACAACCAATCTAGATTGTAGGTTTGATGTGTTGATACCAGCAAGTAAAGTAGGAATTTCATTGATACTTGATTTAATATTAGCAGGTGCAGCAGGAATAGAGCTTTGTGTAAGGCTTACTCTACCAGAGCCATCATAAAGTTTTACAAAAATATTATCGTTTGGATCTATCTTAACAACTCTTTTTCCAAATCTCGGATCATATGCAAACTGAGTAGTCAGTTTTGTGCCATTTTGATTTACAGGTGTTATACTATCTACTAAATAAGTGTTATAAGTGCTATCATAGTGTGTTGTAGTTACCGAACTACCCGGTGTTGTTGCAGTCAATCGATTACCATACGCATCGTAAGTATATGTATAAGTTAAAAACTTATTCTGAGTATTATCCCATTTTCCATGAGATAGTACATTTCTCTTCCCATCATACGTAAACTTATCTAACCGTAGGTCTGCATTGCTAAAGCTAGAATCTACTCCATTTGATAATGGAGACTTTTTCTGCCAACGAAGAGCACCAAAACGCCAGTTTGATAAATTACTTTTTCCATAGCTTTTGTGGGTATATAGATTGTCTTTAGTCGTTAAATCTTGACCATTTCTTTTAGTATACCCTAGTTCGCTAATTAAAGTGATGTTACCATAAATGTCATAGGCATACTGTTCTAACAAAGAATAAGAATAAACACCATTGTTATAAATATTTTTTTGCTCTGCTATTTTATGTTGCAGATATACACCATTAGCACTATCAAGACTATACTGATGGGTACTTGAAGTTAAGGTGTCACCACTATGATAGATACGATTCATGGATGTTTTCTCTGTAATTGCAATTGATTCTTTTAATAAGCCTGTTTTTGGAAAAAGTAATTCATATACAGAAATAGTTTTGGTTCTATTATTTGAATTTGTATGAGAAACCGTTTCAAAGCCAAGCCACCCTCTTCCGCGATTATCAACTAAGGCGTTTGCATAATTGAGAGTATAATTATAAGAATAACTAACATTTGGCAATTTTGAAGTAAATGCTTCAGCATATGAGGAAACCACATAACGATGACTTCCATAAAGTAAGCGAATGTTATAAGTAGGGACATTTGAGACACCTGGATTTGAGGCAATAACACTTCCAGATTGAAAACGGGAAAGCGCTGAACCAAAACTAGAATTAGCTTGATATACAGAATTGTCACTCAATGGTTTATAATTTATAATGTATGAATTCCCTATTCCATCTGTTGCAGAAAGTAGTAAATCTGGGCAACTACCTTTTGCAATGGCAGCTACTACTCCAATTCCTGATTCAAACCCAACTATGTCAGCTATTCCATCCCCACTGATATCTGCTAAAACACGCGCACTATTATCATATTTCTGATTTCCAAAATGTTCATATTTGGGCCATGAAGTTGTATTTAAAGTTCCTCCTAGATTGAGACCTACAACAGCACCTGAATTATCATATCCAAGTACATCCGCTTTTCCGTCCAAGTTTAAATCGTTCAGTATCCTTGGATAGTCAGCAGGCCATTTGTTACCACTAAAACTGGTAGACATTTTATTAATAGCAGTAAAACCATTACCAGTAGAGTATGCCACATAAACTCCTGAATTCTTGAATCCAATTAAATCCATAAGTCCATCTCCATTGAGGTCCGCCATCATCTTGGGGTTTGAAGACCATGAATTATCGCTAAAATCAGAATATGATTGACTCCAATTTGTACTATCAAATCTTGAGGAAGTAGACAACTCCACGTGAATACTGTTAGAACCAAAGCCAATGATATCTCCTCTTTGATCGCCATTTACATCAGCAAAAATGATGGGTGCGTCAACCCACTGATTGCCAGTATATGAACTACTCCAATTTCCAAGTGCACCATAAGTGTTATCCCCTGCTAAAGAAACATAGACTGCATCATTATTTATCCCAATTACGTCTACTTTGTGATCTCCATTAACATCTGATATGAAATATTGCCCATCAGACCAATTATTCCCTTTGAAATAATCTTGTTTTATCCAATTAGCTGTACTAAAAGAAGTTCCTGAGGAGATAGCAGCTTTAATCGTTCCATTATCATCTATTCCTAGAACATCTGCTTTTCCATCGCCATTTACATCCACAATCCACCTTTTTGAATACTGAGTCCAATTATTTCCTGTAAAATCAGCTGACCATTGAGATTTATCACTAAAGCTTTGACCTTCATCTTGAGCTAGTGAGACATAAACTCCAGTATTAAACCCCACAATGTCAGACAATCCATCGCCATTTACATCAGCCAATGTCACATCAGACCAATCATTACTTACAAATGATGTAGATATGGTATTCTTCGTGTTAAAATCTAAAGTTTCATTTTGCCAATTGAACGTAGTGGCTGGTAGAACAATATCACCAGCCGTTAATTGTACACTATTTAGTCTACTGCGAGACGTAGAAGGTGATAATTGACTTTCATAATTCAAAGTATAATTAAATACCAGATTATTAACAATGAAAGTTTTAATATTAGTTAACCTCTTATTTGTTTGTATAGAAGCTCCACCCATGTAGTGCGTATAAGAGTCGGGTCTATCTTCATAAGTAAATTGAACTGATCGATGTCCCTTTGTAGGATTTGTTATAGAATTAGTACCATAGGTAATGGTGTTGGGGTAAAATTGTCCATTATCAGAAGTGTAAGAAAAAGTCATTGTATTACTATTGGGATCGGTTACTTTATTTAACGTCCAAACACGAACATAATCAGTTCCACCAGCAGTTGCTATAATTCTACTATCGGTACTTCGCCCATACTCTTTTATTGTACCATCTTTCTCTGTTACTTTAAAGTAATATTTAGGTTCTCCATTTAAAGATGAATCAGCCACTGTTTGAATCAGGTTCCAACTCTCTATTTCTGTATGATATTGTGTATTATCACCAAAGTAATCTCCACTGGTATTCATTAAACGCATTCCATCTAGACTTAATCGATCATTATTGTTGTAATTAACTGCACCAGCTACCCCGTCTATTGCAATGATTTGATTGGTTCTACTAATAGCAGATAATCCTTTAACTGACCATCCTACTCCTAACCTTCCATTCTGAGGATTACTTGAATAAGCTAATGCTAAATGGGGTTCGAGATTCTTAATTCCCGGTGGAACTTGTATTGGAATATCGTATTGTGCATTCCCACTCCTTCCTACAGAAAAGTGAGCGGGTATAGAGCCTGCTGATGGGCTTTGACTAAGCACATTCAGGCTTATTAAAATAAAAATTGAAAAAATAAGGGTAGGTAAACTACCTTTATAAATATCTGCTGAAGTTGAAAACTTCTTTTCGCTTAAGCTAGTTATTATTTGATAGATTAACATAGGAATGAGGTTTAAGGTATTATAAAAATTGAATGGAAAGAGAAAACAAGGTCAATGAAAGCATCTACCTTGTTTTTTTCACTATATATTATTTTTTAGTTGTTGATTTAATAGTGAAGTTGTAACTACAAGGGTGCCCATCGGGTGGAACAGCCCCATTTTCAGGTGGATTATTCTGTCCAACAAAAGCAGACCATGAAAGATCAAAATTTTGATTTTTAAAATCCCCTGTCCATGTACCATAGTTCTTTCCCGAGAATGGACAGCCAAAAGTGGCGGTAAATGTTGAACCTGCTGAAGTTTGATAAATAAAACTTCCTTCTGTTCCTGCTGGACCTGATGAATCAATTAGTGCTAGTCTTTCACTGCTTGAATGCGCCTTCAAAGTAGATGGCGGAGGAGTTACCCAATATCCCCATCCTGGGGTTGGCAAATCAGATAAGGTTAAGTCCTCATCTGTGTCATTGGAAATGATCATGTAACATCCAAAATCTGACATAATTTTTAAGTTTTAAGTGAATATTTGATTTAAATTATGCCTCAAATTTCTCTTGATAATAAGTCTTCCAAAAGATGAAAAACCACTGTTTTATTAAAACAGTGGTTTTACTTAAGATGTAAATTCAGACAATAATCGACTCTTTCATTCTGAGTCAATATTTAGAGATTGCTATAAAATAAGTCATAAAAAAAAGGCTAACTCGATGTTAGCCTTTTTCTTTAATTAAACTTGTTACTTCGATTTATCCTTTATATAAAAATCATAGTTACAAGGATGACCATCCACCGGTATACCATCTTGCTTTGTGCCATGATCAGGTGTCCATCCAGTCCATGAAATATCAAACTCTTGTCTTCCTTCATACTCACCTGTCAAGCTACCATTATTACTACCATGATAGGGGCATGCAAAACTTGCAGTAAAAGTTGAACCTGCAGCAGTTTTATAGGTGAAACTTCCTTCACTTCCCGCAGGTCCTGAAGAATCAAACAATTTGCACAGGTGAGAATTTGATTTAGCTTTAAGTGTTGAAGGAGGTGGTGTTTCCCAATAACCCCAAATTGGAGTTGGAAGGTCTGCTAAAGTTAGATCTTCGTCACTCTCATTGTGAATAATCATGTAACATCCGAAATTTGCCATAGTTTTAAGTTTTAAATGAATAAATTACAATTCAAACTTCTTAAGAATGTGGATGTTACAAAAGGCAAAATACTACCGTTTTTGCTAAACAGTGGTTTTTAGGTATCAATGTATTCTATCTAAAATAAAAGTTCTTCAGGGTCGAATAGATTATTCTTAACAGCAAAAATGACTAAACCTGCACTGTTTCTCGCACCTGTCTTTTCCAATAAATTCTTTTTATGCCCTTCAACTGTACTTTTAGAAATAAATAACTTCTCAGAAATCTCTTGAGCTGTGAATTGTCTACAAATGGCTTGTAGAACTTCAATCTCTCTTTTTGATAATGCATCTGCTTCAAACCTAGGTAGAGGAACTTTACTTGAAATTTGAGTGCGTATAGCACCAATTTGTTCTTGGGTGAGGTAATATCCCTTTTGGTTTACGGTTTTTATCACTTGAAGCAATTCATTTGGGTTGATACCTTTCGGTAAGAAAGCATCGATATTGTTCTTCAACATGTACCCCACTAATGCCTTGTTGAAATGAGATGAAAAAATAATCACTTTAGCATCAGGATAATTATTTTTGATAAGTTGTGCAGTTTCTACACCATCCAACTCTCCCATTTTAAGATCTAATAAAAAGACATCAATCTGACTTTCCTCCTTCTCAATTTTCTGAATTAAATTTTGACCTCCATTAGCTATATAAACTAAGTCAATTTCTTCTTTTTGATTAAAATAGTCCTCTAAAAGGCTAAGAATTAACTGTTCATCATCAGCAATTGCAAGTTTGATTTGTTTCTTCATCAGTCTATAATGGGTATAGAAAATAAATACATTGTTCCTACGCCTGTAGCAGTCTTCAATTTATAATTTCCTTTTAAAGTCTGGGTTCTCATCTCTATATTGCTTCTACCAAGCCCTTTTGATGATTGTGTGCTATCAAATCCCTTTCCATTGTCTTTTATTATTAATGATAGTCGTTTTTCGCTTATTCTTAAATGAACAAAAAGCTTGCTAGCTTCGGCATGTTTTATAATATTGTTACACACCTCTTGAGCAATTCGAATCATTTGAACTTTAATCAATGAGGAAATATTTTTTTGCTTGTGAATACTATAATTACATTCCAATTCAAAAGAAGTTTCCATCCTTTGAAAAACCATACTTAATAATTCTTCAAACTCACTCTCCTCTATAAGTGGTGGGCTTAAGTCATGAGAAATTCTACGTGCCGTTTGTATACAATCTTGTAATAATTTTACAGACTCAATTGTAGATTTTTCATGGTGTAATTTTGCACCTAATACCGTTAACTTGGATAAAAGATCATCGTGTAAGTCGTTAGCAAAACGCTCGCGCTCATTTTCTTGCACTTGAATACTATCTTCTAACAACTCTTTTTGATGCGCAATTTTAAGGTCTGAAATATGTTTAGCATCTCTGAGTTTAGCTCGAACATATTTACGACTTATAAGCACTAGCGTAATAACTATAGCAAGCAATACAAAGAGCTGAACAGCTAACCAAAACGCTTGTGTTTCTGCTTCATGCCATTCTTCCATATTTCACTTACTAATTGGATGTGTAATAAAATCATAAAAATAAGGCGGATGAACCAAAAGGACAAAACAAGACTTAACTCTGCATTCACCATAAAGTTAATGGTCGAAGACATAAATAAATCTACTGTCACATATAAAAGAAGTATGATATTAAAAAACTGTTCATCTTTAGTAACTTTTACTTTTGAATCGATGATTATATAAATGTGACAAAGGGTTAAAATCAAGATTAGTCCATCAACAAACAAGCGATCGTAAACTTGGAAATGATTTAATTCAAAAGCAACAGATATTCTGCCTAAATTGACTAATAGCAATACACCCAAAAAGGGAAAGAGCCATTTAAGTTGCGTAATGTTCTTAGTTATAAAATGTCTTGTATATAATAAACCAAAAAAACAATACTCGGCGAATGCCGACCAAGAAAAAAGGTATAAATTTCCATTTAAACCAAACCATTCTCTACTGAATCGTGATAGAATATCAGTAAGTAAAAAGACAATTAAAAAATAAAATACCAATCGGTTTTTATGATTCAGTTCACGATAGGACCTCAAACCAAGAAGAACCCCAACCGCTAATACAAGAGGAGAAATTCTTGAAGTCCATATCATGAAATCATTGAGCATGCTTATTCTGAAGGAATAGCCATATGTAAAAGTTGATAATCTTGAGGATTTTGTCCGTTATCAAAAGGAGGAATAGGTAATGCAACATCGGCAACTAAAGTATGCTTTTGAAAGTCATCACTCCATAATATCAATTCAGGAATAACTTGTTCTTCTTCTCGCATACCAAATACAGTAATTATATCTTCAACAGTATCATTTCCACCAAATATACTCAGTAGGTCACTAAAAGGAATATGTATCACTTGAAAAAGGCCTTCACTCCCTCCTTTGGGTTCTACAGTTTGATTAATATAACTTTTTCTATTGATTAACCAACGAAAGCATCTTTCTAATGCTAGAAAAACTGGAATATGGTCAGGTGTGAAATTTCCATCAAATGTTGGAATATCTTGATTATTATTAAAGCCATAGTGATAGTTTGCTGGAAATATATCAGCACTACTTATGTTTTCAGTCTTGTCTGTTTCACTATCTATAAGGAAAAATTCTAATACAGAATCAGGGGATGTATCTACAACACCTAAATAAGCATGAATGTAAAAATTAGGCTTATCATCCGGATTGAGTGAATTATAAATACTTAGCCAATGTTCATACATATTTGCTCTATTAATTTTAAAATAATGTCCATTGTCAAGCATATCTAGCGCCTCTTCAGCAACAGCTCTTGAATCATTCCAAGAAACAATTGCATTTTTAATTTCCTCTAAAGTCATAAGTAGTGTTTTTTGGTTTGTGGGCTAAAAATAGTTTAAAGTTTCATAAGTTATAAATATAAAATTATGGTAATAGAAATAAGTACTATTTTTTATTATCTAACTTACTTAAAGCTCTTTATGTGAGTAACTGTTGCTTTTTGCATAACTAAACCATAATCACATTTAATCAACTTATGTTCAACAATATAAATGATTTTTTGAAAGGAATTACTTCGTAAGCATTACTTGTGACTAATAGTTTGATTAGAAATTAAACTATTTAGTATTTAAAATACTAGTTCTAATAGTTAATAAATGGATTTGAAACAGTTTAAGATTGATAAACTATTTAAAAGAATTTTTCCGTTTCGCTGTATAGTAAAGCCAATTAATGAAATTATAATTGATTCATATCATAAAAATGACAGCCCCTACTGAAAAGTAAGGGCTGTCATTGTTAACCGAATTAAATTTTCTTATTTCTTGATTATTTTTTTAGTTAACATTTGTTCAGCTGTCTGAATTTGAACAATATAAGTCCCCATAGCTAAATGAGATATATCGAGAATTACACGACTTTGGTCACCTACTTGAGTAAGGTTAACCTTATGTTCTTGTCCATTCAAAGTAAATACTTTAACTGCTAATAATTTGTTTTTATGACCTTCTATTATAGCTATTTTATCAGTAGGATTTGGGTATAGCTTAATTTCAGTTTTACTTTTCACCTCTGAAATATTAGTTGCCTTTTTTCTTGGACATAAAGTGGATAAATTAAATTTTAGGATGCCATAATCATCGGAGTTAAAAGCACTATTGTGTCTTACTTTTAATGGATACCCTTGCCCTACTACTGTATAATCATATGAATGACCTAAATTATATGAATCAGTAGTGGTAGGATTTATCCAGGTTGCACCATTATCTAATGATATTTCAATTCTATTTGAATACTCAGGTGGGTTTTGACCTGCACATCTTGTACTTTCAGGAAACGCAAAGTCAAACTCCATATCCGATCCAACATCACCGCTATCAGGATTTCCTGGAGAGTCATACATCTCAGATGATTCTGTTGTACCACAAGGAGCTGTCCAAAAACTAGAAGCCCATGCACTAAAAGTTCCCTCTACGTTCATGCTATAAGTTGCACCTAAAGCAAGTGAGTCATTATCTGTGATTGTATCTATAATGGTATCGGTTGTATTATAGGTATCAAAATCAAGTGATGCATTACAAGTAAAATTCTTTTGAGTAATTGAAAATTTCAAAATTCCATAGTCATCTGAATTATGTGGACTTAAATGTCTTACGCCTAAACCAAAACCTTTACCTATTACTTCATAAGTATATGTATGATTAGTATTGTAGGCAGTTGATGTAGAAGGATGAAACCAAGTAGCACCACCATCAACTGAAAACTCAATTCTGCTTGTTTTATAAGGAAAAGTTTTTCCACTGCATGCTGAAAATGTTGGTAATGCGAAAATATATTCAGAATCAAAGCCAACTTTACCGTAGTCAGGATTTCCGGGAGATATCCACATTGGGCTATTTTCTGGTACCCCGCATGGGCTAGACCAAAATGATGAAGTCCAAACACTATATGTACCTGTTACTTCAACATAATATGCTCCATTTACTGCTAATGGGTTTGTGTCAAAAACCTCCTCAATTAAGGAATTATTCGAATTGTGTGCGTCAAAATCAAATTGAACTTGTGCAGTCAAAGTTTCCGCTAATAAGATGCTAAAGGACATAGCTATCCCATTAAGTAATTGTTTTTTTCTTTTCATCATTAATAAATTTTATGTTTTAAAAAATCGGTTAACCTTTCAATCACAAAATAAGATAAGTGTCATGATTTAACTAATTTTTACTCATAAATATTAATATATAGTTAAAAAACTGGATTTTTAATTCTTTAAATTGTGTAAGCCAATTAGTTGTAATAATCTTTTAATCTCTTAAATTAACCCAAAAAGCCTTTAATTAATTAAGGCTTTTTATGGTAGAAGTTGAATTATTTCTAAACTCAAGCTGCTAGTCAACAACAATTACTTTTTCCAAATAATTCCCATATTTAATCATATACAACCCTTTACTTAATCCTTGAACATCTAACCTATTTACTTCCTGCTTAAGGTCAATTTGTTTGATTGTTTGACCTACATTATTTAATATGAGTAGTTGATTTTGTATTGTGGTATTTGAACTAATGCGGATTGAAAATTCACCTGTGTTCGGATTTGGAAAAATGCTTATCACTTGATCGTTCACTTTGTTTTTATCTAGATTTACACTAATCACTTGTACACATGCAGATGTATCTAAGCAAGCATTTGACTGTAGTTCTACCGAATAACTTCCATTAGAAGTAGCAACAAAGGTTTGATTGGTTTCACCGACTATCGTACTCCAGTTATTATTACAATCTAACCACTGATAGCTAGCGTTCGACTGAGTGGCTGTTAATGTTATACCATTGTGACTAATGCTAGAATTGATGGTATCAATGCTTAAGGTTAGAGCTACAACTGAATCACAATTCATACTTGTTCTCAAGGTATCAAAATAGGTACCCGAATTAGTATAGGTCTGTCCATTCTGAGCCCATAAATAATTACTGCAAGAAGATTCCACGATTGAAGTATATGAAGATGGTAAAATGGTTAAGTCTAGATGAATAATAGAATCACAACCTGCCAAGTTTATTAGTGTATCACGAATTGAGTTCACACTAGAGTAATAAGTATCTCCATTTCGCCAAGTCAAAGAATCACAAGCAATCAACGTATCAAAAGAGTGAGTTTTATTTATATTTAAGACGAGCTCTGCAATTGAATCACATCCATAGTTGTTTTGAAGTGTATCTAAATAGATACCACTTTGTGCATAGCTTCGTCCATTAAACGGCCATGTGTATCGAGTACATTGTGAAATAGTATCGGTTGTAAAGTAGGTGCTATGCAAGTTCAGTTGTAATTCTACCAACGAATCACAGCCCATAGCACTAACTAAAGTGTCATAAACACCTGTTATAGATGAATAGTATGTAATTCCATTATTCCATCTTAAGGAGTCACAACTAACTATTGAGTCGATGGTAAAATGACTCTGATTTATCGATAAATCTAAATAGTAAATAGAATCACATTGATTGGTTTTGGGTACTGTGTCTATATACAATCCAGATTGATAAAACTTTTTACCTCTCCACTGCGCACTATCGCAAGCAACCAACGTATCATAATTAATATTTTGATTTATGGTTAAGTGCAGGTATAAAGTAGAGTCACATCCAACAGAGTTAGTAATGGTTTTTGTGTATATTCCTGAAGATTGATAATTCGTATTCGTTTCATTCCAATAATAAGAATTACAAGCCTGAATGGTATCTCTTTTTGCTGAAGAAGAATTGATAGTAAAGTGCAATACCAAAAGTCTTTCACAACCTTGACTATTGGGTACTGTTTGATAATATTTTCCACTTGTATAATAGGTTGAACCACCAAAGTTTATACTATCACATGCCGTTCTATAAATATCGAATTTGGTATCACAACTTTCATATACATAAGCTGCCCCTCTTCCGGTCATTGCACCTGGTCCTGCGTAGTTTGCACCAACAATTAATGCTCCATTTCGTATGGCGATTGCATAGCCGTATTGGTCATAAGCTTGTCTATTGGTTGCCGAAATCTTTTCCGTGAATACATAATCATTTATTGCTGGGTTATATTTGAATAAATACGCTGCTCCAGCATCAGCTCGTAAACTTGTATTCAAGTAATTTAAGTCTTCTCCTTTTGCACCTATTACTAATTTTCCATGGTCCATATCAACCGAGGAGCCATATCTATCGTATTGATCACGTTGAGAATCCGTGTATTTTCTTACAAATTGCCAGTTATGACCTCCTACATTTCGATAGAGGTAAACAGCACCGGCACCAACCACAAAATTCCCTCCAGTTGTATCATAATTCTCATTTTGAGCTCCAATAGCAGCAAAGTTTCCATCGATTGCCACTGCTTGCCCAAAATTTTGAAAGCGAGCAGTATCAGGAGCCATTAATTTAGCTTTTTCATTAAAGCGTCCTGAATTGCTTTCTTCAAATATATAGGCTGCACCTGCATCTCTAATTGAAGTGAGAAAATAAAATTGACTATAGCCAGGAGTACCAACAATTAGTTGCCTATCAAGCAATTTGAGTTGAGTTCCAAATCCTGCACTTGTTTGACGATCAGAGGCTGTAATTTTTTGAGTTTGCATCCATTGTCCGCTTAATGCGTTCCTTTTAAAAATATAAACTGAACCTGCATCACCACGATTATTTTGTCCTAATGTATCATGATTTTCTCTTGGAGCACCCACCACTATTAAATCCCCATCTATGGAAACACTTCGTCCAAACTCGTCCTGAGTGGTTCGGTCACTCGCTACAATTTTTTGATAAAAAAACCAATTAGACCTTACATTGTCCCATTTATAGATATAGGCAGCTCCTGCATTGAGGGTATAATTGGTGTCATTCTGATCGTAGTTGTCTTTATATGCCCCTATAACTGCATATTCACCTGACATCGCTACATCATAGCCAAATAAAGCAGCATCATGTCTTCTTGTAGAAGTTACCTTTTTTAATGGTGTCCATACCCCATTTATCTTTCTAAAAAAATTAGCTGCTCCTGCTTCGTTAAAATAGTTTTGATTGGCCGAATCTGTTTGATTTTTGCTCTCCCCAACCAAAGCAAAATCACCGTCTATAGCCACAGACTCACCAAATTGAATGCCAGTATTAATTCCATTTGCAGCATTAATCATTTGCTCATTGCGCATGTTTTGGCTAAATGACACAAAATAGATAGTATTTAGAAGGATATAGATTAATGCTCTTTTCATGAAGTAAAATTTTGTGGCAAAACTCTGATTTATCAGACAAATAGTATTCACTTACTATTAATTTATCCACAAAAGCAAATAGCCAATAGATACCATTATTTTAATGCATTAAGCTTTCTTCAAAGTTTCTCGAATTTGTTCGCTATCCCAATGACTGTCGAATTCTACAATCCCTCTTTTAAAGTCTTCATTTAAGGAACGTTCTTGTTGTTCCAATTCTTCTTTGGCTTTAAAAATGTAGTTTTTCTCGTCTTTATTCTCTTGGGCTAATCGCCGGACTATGGCTTCATCGTATTTGATGAAATTTTGAATTTGTCGTTGCAAGGTATATTTTCGAAAACCCATTTTACTCAAGACATCGGCAGCCATTTTCAATGAAGTATCTAAAGATTCCCGATAAATGTTTTCATGTCCTAAGTTCAACAATTCATAAGCATCGTATCTGTTTCGGGAACGAATCAACAACTCCACATGTGGAAAATGCTCTTTCACCAGATTGCTAACTTCTTTGGTAATTTCTGGGTTATCAATAGCACAAATCAAAATTTTGGCATCGGCAATGCCCGCAGATTCTAATAAATCCAATCGAGTAGCATCTCCATAGTACACTTCAAAGCCCATTTTCCGAAGAAAATCAACCCGATTAGAATCTTGATCTAAAATGGTGGCTTCTACCCCATGCGAACGCAAAAATCGTCCGATGGTACTTCCAAAATGACCAAATCCAACCAAAATTACTTTTTGCGATTTTGCAATGTGGTCCATCTGTCGTTTTACAGCTACTTTGGTGCCCACATTGGGTAAAATCAAGCGTTCGTTCAGTACACTTAAAATTGGCGTTAACCCCATGCTTAAGGCGGTAATTACCAACATTAAGTCCATTTGCTCTTGATCGATAATTCGCAAGCCAAAAGCAAAAGAGAGTAAGACAAAAGCAAACTCCCCAACTTGCGCTAAGCTAAATGTGAGGAGTAAATTTTGATCGACTTTCAATTTAAAAATCTTACCAGTTACAAATAAAACTATTGCTTTTAAGAGCAAAATGGCCACTAAAATTCCACCAATACTTAGTGGTTCTTCTGCAATTAAGAAAAAATTGATGGATGCACCAACCGTCATAAAAAACAGCCCTAGAAAGAGGTTTTTAAAAGGCTCTAAGGTGCTTTCTAACTCATGTTTAAACTGACTATTTGAAAGTACAACTCCACCTAAAAATGCACCTAAAGCAGGACTTAAACCCACTATTTCCATTAAAAAGCTAATGCCTAAAACAATGAGAAAAGCAGCTGCTATCAATAATTCCCTCACCCCGCTATTGGCCACTTTCCGCAACATGGGAACAATTAAATATTTACCGGCCACTACAATTAAAACCACCGATAACAATATGGACAAAGTTTGCAGTCCTAAAGGCAAATTTTGAAGGATTGTAAAGGATTCTTCATGTCCACCGTCTGCATGGGAAGTTTCTTTTGAAGATAATAAAGGCAGGGCACCCAACATGAAAATGACAATAATGTCCTGGAACAATAAAATGGAAAATGCTGAATTGCCAAAAGTGCTATCCATTAAACCTTTCTCTTTAATAATTTGGAGAGCAATGGCTGTAGAAGAAAGGGCTACGGCCATGGAAATGACTAAAGCAACTTTCCAATCAAAACCTAAACTTTCAAACAAAGCAAAAGATAACAGCAAGGTCAACACCACTTGTATCCCTCCCATTCCTAGAATGGATTTGCGCATGTTCCAAAAACTCTTGGGTTCTATTTCTAATCCAATTAAAAAAAGCATCATCACAACGCCAAACTCTGCAAAGTGCATAATGTCTTGTCCTTCTTCACCAACAAAGCCCAAAGCAAACGGACCGATTAAAACGCCTGCCAACAAATAACCCAAAACAGAACTTAAGCCTATTCGTTTGGCTAAGGCCACACAAATGATAGCAGAAAACAAAAAGATAATGGCTTGAAACAATAAACTTCCGGTCATGCTTTTATGGCTTTTAAAAGTTTCAATTCATTTAAAAAGGAAGTTCCTTGAACTTGTTCAGCATTTAAACCCTGCTGTAAGTTATGCACCAAACGCTTATACAAGATAGCGTGTTCTTCAATTTCTTCATCGCTTAGACGATACGTTCCCATGGTTGCAAAGGGAGGAAAATAGGTCATTTTACAAAGTCTAGCGGTTTGTTCAAATGGCTTTAAAAATTCATTTACCGAATAGGTATTATAACCTGTAGAGCAATACACTTCTCTTGAGCCACCAGTAGTGATGGCATTCAAACAAATTTTACCTGCCAAAGCATTTCCTTCCGGCCCATAGGCCCAATTGAATTCTAAGACCATGTCAATCCATTGTTTTAGCAAAGGCGGGCAACTATACCAGTAAAAAGGATGATGCCAAATGATCACATCATGCTCTAAAAGCAAAGCTTTCTCATATTCTACATCAATGTGGAAGTCGGGATAAGCCTCATACAAATCATGAAAATGAACACCTTCTACTTCTTTTACTTGCTCAATTAAAGCTCGGTTTGCACGAGATTTTTCAAATTTGGGATGTGCGAAAAGAATTAATACTTTTTTCATCTTTCTAAGTTAAATGAAATAAGAAATTTTAACAACAGTGATTACTTCACCAACTCTCCCATCACAGCCAACAATTGCAATTCTGCATTTTTAGCGGCATACTTCGCCTGACTTAAGGCTTGTTGTGCAGATTATTTACTAATAACAAAAGATTTGTAATTACTGCCATATCGAAGAAAATAGACACCATTGGTATATTCAGAAACATCCAAACTTGTTTTTAAACGATCTATTATTTTTTCTTGAATTAAGATTCCGTTGATATTATATACTTCTAACATTTGAGCTGTAGGAAGTGATAATATTTCAAATATCAATTCTTGTTTGGCAGGGTTAGGATATACCATCAATTCTATGTTATCAGTCTCTAACTTTTCAATAGAAGTTGTTGAAAGTGAAGCTACATTTATAGTAAATCCAGCTGATTTGTTAAAACGTACTCCTGTTTTTTGAACACTATCACAATAGGTACTTAAGCAGGAAGAACCATCATTAACCGTTAAGCAAAGGTTATAAGGACCATTTGAGGTATATGTATGTGTAGGAGTAGCTATATTTGAGATATTGCCATCACCAAAATCCCAACTATACGATAAATTAGAACCTACTGAACTATTTATAATCGTTAACATATTAGTATTTGAATCAGGAAATACGACAAATCCAGCTTGACAATTAACAGGGTTACTTACACCACTTACTTGAATGGTATCTATATAATAATCATAACAAGGGCCATATGCACCAGCTTTCTGTATGGCTAAAACCACAACAAAAGATCCATTGGCACTAAAAAAATGACTAGTATCAGAAACAGTAGCTGTAGAACCATCACCAAATGCCCAATACGAGTCTGTAAATTGACCACTACTTGTATTGGTAAAAGCTACTAAACCATTCCCTAGTAACTGATAGCTGTAACTAGCCTGTATGTTACAATCATCCAAAAAATACAGTTGTTCATAAGAACTAGTCCAACCATAATTGGGCGTTAAAAGGTCTATAGCTCCAATTCCTGTGCAAGAAAATTGACTGTAATTTCGAATCGTATCATGAATGTAAGTTTGCATGATGTCATTAGATCTCGCAATTAATAAAGTCGAATCATTTGCATTGGTAAAAGTTGTACAAGCTACAGCTACAAATTCCCCAACTACTGATACATCAGTTATTTTTGCAGAAGGATCAGGACTTGTATAAACCGCTGAAACCGTTAACCCTTTATTTGTTGTTCGCATTAAGGTATCCGAATTTCCACCAATAATTAAATAAGTGGAGTCGTTAACAATATCAAGTATGTTATATTCTGCTATCCATGGAACGTTACAGTTTATAAGATTTTCTTGCCAACTTAAACCACCATCACTACTAGTATATACGTAGGTACCTAAAGGCCTATAAGCTAAAAAGGCAAGGCTGTCTTCACTGTAAACATTTAAACTTGCAGCGAAGCCAATCTTGTTGGATGATGTTTCAGGTAAAAATATCGTATCCCAACTTAATCCAGCATTTATTGATTTAAGCATTAAATATGATCCAGGAATAAAACTATAATTGCCATTATGCAAGGTATAAATTGTTGAGTCTGAACCAATACCTGCGTGTTTTAAACTTGTGGATTGCCAAATGGTATCCCAAATTAAACCTGCATTCGAGGTATATTGCAAAAAAGAACCTGATCTACAGATTCCATGATTATAATTATTAAATTGAAATTGCTCTAACCAAAAGTTAAGAATTAATTGCCATGTAGACCCATTATCTGTTGTCCTATAAAGTCCTGTATTTTGTGGGTTTTGTGAATACAATCCCATCAAGACGGTATCTTTTCCTAATACTTGAATATTTGAATTTCCAAAACCAGTATGTTGTAATATAGGACTAGTTGTATTTGGATACCATTGAGCATTTACATTCAATGAAGCAAGCATGCATAATCCAATTATAAGGCTTGTTGCGATTTTCATAAATAGGTCTTTGATTAATTGGTTAAAGAAGCTAAATGTAGTGATTTAGTATTTTAAAATATTAATATAAAATACATTCTATAAAACCTACTCCACCAACTCTCCCATCACAGCCAGCAATTGCAATTCGGCATTTTTAGCGGCATACTTTGCCTGACTTAAGGCTTGTTGTGCATTTAACAGATTCAACTGTGCCTGACGAAAGGTAATGGCATCTATTTGCCCTCTTTCGTAAGTTTCTTTACTTCGGTTGAAGTTGTCTTCAGCAGTAGCAATATTATCGCTTTGTGAGCGCAACACAAACAACGCATTTTGATAGGCGGTAAAAGCATTCAAGGCCTGAGAACGGATATTTTGCTCCATGGCTGCTTGACTAATTTGCTGACTTTTTAAACCCAATTTAGCATTTTTTACTGCCACATTGTTTTGCCCATTAAACAGACTCCAACTTAAGCTTACTCCTGCTTGTGGGCCACTTGTTTGAGAACCCACTAGAAAGGGACTGTTGGGATTTTCGTTTCCGCTGAAATTATAACCAGCATTGGCATCAATGCTTGGCAACCATGCCGATTTGGCCTGACCAATGGCATATTGGTTAATCTGCAGATTAGACTTTGCCAATTGCAAATCCAAGTTTTGACTTTCTGTAGCAGCAAGCACCTCTTCTTTCGTAATTCCATAACGGATATCCACTTTTTGATCAACACTTAACTCCTGCTCCACATCACGTCCCATCACATAATTTAAATTGCGTTTGGTGGTTTCTAAACTTTGAATACCATTTACCAAAGCAATGCTGTCGTTATTTAAATCCACTTTAGCATTCAATACTTCCAATTGGTTCACTTGTCCATAATCGTATTCATAACCCAAACGCTTTAGGCGCTGTTGCGAAATCTCTACCGCAGTTGCCAAGGCTTGATTACTTTCCACCAAACGAGCTACTTCATAATACAAATTGCTCAACTCTAAGATGGTGTTTTGAATAATCTGTTCCACTTGCAATTGAGTAAGTTTCAGACTTTCCTGCGATTGCTTGTAGCGATACCTTCTTCCCATGCCTTCAAACAATCGATAACTAGCCGTTACTGATGCTCCAAATGTATAAGCACTATTGGCCTCAAAAGTTCGGGTTTCTGTCGCTAATTTATTTTTCCCTTCGTAATAGTTCCAATTGTAATTACCTGAACCGTTTAGGCTCGGCAAATAACCATTGTTGGCAAGGCTTGCGTTATTGATCGCTACTTCCTCATCAATTGCAGCCAATTGAATGTCGTAATTGTTGGCCAAGGTTTGTTGCAAAGCGGCATCAAAAGAAAGTTGCTCTTGTGCATTGACATGAATGCCCAAACAAAAGGCAAGTATCAGTATGTTGAATTTAATGTTCATCACTTTCCTCCTCTTCTTTTAATTCTTTATAAGCGCGCTCTACTTCTTCGGGCTTGGGTTTTTCGCCTTCCCAAAACCACTGCAAATAGACTTTTATACCATTGCTCAAAGACAGCATCATGGGCAACATGACTAAGGTTAAAATGGTAGCGATACCAATTCCATAGGCAATAGAAATAGCCATAGGGATTAAGAATTGTGCTTGTCGACTGGTTTCAAAAATCAAAGGTGATAACCCTGCAATGGTGGTGACAGATGTCAAGAAAATAGCTCTAAAACGAGAACTTCCAGCGCGAATCAAGGCATCGTTAAAGGGTATGCCTTCTTTTAAATAGCCATTGAATTTGGCAATGAACACCAAACCATCGTTCACTACAATTCCTACCAAAGCAATGATTCCCAGTAAAGAAAGCATGTTTACAGGAAAATCGTGAATGTAATGTCCCCAACCTACGCCAATAAAGGCAAATGGAATCATGAGCAACAACAAAAGTGGTTGACTGTATGATCGGAATGTAAACGCAATAACAATGTAAATCAGCAAGATGATGATTGGGAAAATCATACGCGCTGAAGCGCCTACTTTAGCTGCTTCACGATTCTGCCCTTCATATGAAGCAGTTATGGAAGGATACTTTTGCTTTAAGTCGGGAATAACCTGAGTTCTCAATTCATCCATAATCGCCGTTGCACTTTCTTTGGGATTCTTTAAGTCTGCCTCAATCTTTATTTCCCTTTTTCCATCCAAATGGTTGATGGAAATCTCCCCTCTTTCAATAGTAAAGGTGGCCAATTCTTTTAAAGGCACTCGGCTGCCAGATGGAACCAAAATGCGCATTTCTTCCAAATCTTTTAAAGAAGAACGACCTTCCAAATCATAGCGAACCCAAACAATTACTTCATCCTCTCCTCTTTGAAAACGCTGCACTTGAAGACCATTAAAGCCGCTACGTACTTGTGCCATCAAACTGCTTAAAGTCATGCCCAAACTATAGCCTTTGTCTTTCATTTCCAGCTTCACTTCCTTAATTCCCTCTGGGTCGTTGTCTAACACATCACGTAAAAGTGGATTGTTGTTTAAATTCTCCTTTAACTCCACTTTTGCGGCTTTTAACTCTTGTATGTTGTATCCCAATAGTGAAACCGAAACCGGCTTACCGCCAAAGTTAGATCCTCCATCAATCACTAGACTTTCTGCGGATGGGAATTTGCCTACTTTCTCAAAAATGGCTCCTGCAATTTCAGAAGAAGCAAATAATCGTTCTTCTCCAGGTAATAAATTAATTTTTAAAGATGCGGTGGCTGTTCCCGGCCCTAACTGCTTAATGATGTTTTCAATGACATCTTTTCCATCGCCTTGTTTGGCCGTATACTCTTCATTCACTTCCCAAGCTTTGGCTTCCACAATTGAAATCAATGAATCAGTTTGTAATGGGTTTACGCCCTGCGGCATGGTTAAAGTCACAGAAACTTGATCACTCGCTATTTGCGGAAAGAAAGTAGCCCGAATAATTCCACCTTGTAAGGCTCCAAATGTGATCATTAAAAAGGCGATAAACAGTGCAAAAGAAATGGGCTTGTTTCGCAAGGACCAACGCAAGAAAGGCAAATAGGTTTTATCTCTCATGCTTGCCATTATTTTATCGCCCCAAACATTAAAGCGATAGGTCTTTTGACTCGGTGTTAAGACTTTAGAATGAGCAATATGCGTTGGCAAAATAACAAATGCTTCTAAAAGCGAAAATCCTAAGGTTAACATCACGACAATGGTTACTTCCATGAAAAACTCTCCTATTCTTCCATCTAAATAAAAGAAGGTGCTAAAAGCAATCATGGTGGTTAAAATGGCTGAAGTAATGGCAGGTACCACTTCCATGGTTCCATCAATGGCTGCTTGAATTCTTCCTTTTCCTTTTTCGTAATGGTGATAAATATTTTCCGCAATCACAATTCCGTCATCCACCAAAATTCCAATCACGATAATCATCCCAAAAAGGGAAAGCACATTAATGGTTACATCTAACATATTGACCAACATAAACATGCCCAAAAAGGAAATCGGTAAACCAAAGGCAACCCAAGCGGCTAAACGTGGGCGCAAGAATAAAGACAAGAAAAAGAGCACCAATAAAACCCCTTGAATTCCATTTTTTAAGAGCAAATCTGTTCGTTGTAAAACGGTATCGCTTCGGTTGTTAACCACAGCAAGTTGCGCGTTTTGATTGGTTGCATTAAAGTCTTCTACATAAGCCAAGGTCTGTTCTGCCGCAGAAATCATATCTTCTTGGTTGGTGGTTCTCACCTGAATGGAAATGGAGGGTTTGCCATTGTAAAAAGAACGGTTTGGTGTTTCTGACCAAGTGTCGGTGACTTCAGCCACTTCATGTAGCAAAATTTGCGCCCCATTGGGAAAAGCTTTCACCACAATATTCTCAAGTTCTTGCGCATAGTAAGCTTTGTTTCGCAAACGAATTAAATAATCTTCTTCTTTGGTTTTTACTGTTCCTCCTGTAACCAAAAGGTTAGCAGAAGCAACGGCTTGAGAAACTTCTTGAAAACTAAGTTGGTATTGACGAAGTACATCTTCTTTTACCGCTACTACAATTTCTTCATCAGGAAAACCGCTAATTTCAATTTGTGACATACCTTCTAATCCTCGTAAATCAGACTCTACTCTTCGAGCAATGGTTTTTAAGGTGTACAAATCCATTGACTTTCCACTAATCACCAAAGAGATAACATCTGTTAAAGTCTCTTGCTTGGCGACAACCGGCGGTTCCATTTCAGCAGGAAAAGAAGGCACTTTGTCAACCGCATTTTTAACGTCAGCTAAAAGCACATCAATATCATAGCCCTTTTCAGATTCTACCGTTATAATGGCGTAGTTTTCAGAAGATGATGAGGTAAATCGATCAACCCCTAATAAGCCTCTCAAGTTATTTTCAATTTTAAGCACTACTCCTTCTTCAATTTCTTGAGGTGAAGCACCCGGATAAGTCACGCTAATGTTGATAAACTTGGCATCTTGTAAGGGAAAAAAGCTTGAGCGCATGCTTTTCATTCCCATATATCCCAAAATGGCAAATGCCAGAATAATCACATTCCCAGCAACGGGATATTTGATAAAATGCGTAATAATATTCTTCATCTTATTGCGCTTTGTAGATAGAAACTTTCATACCTAGAAATGCTGATGGAGGAACTTTAGTGAGTACTTTTTCTTCGTCCTTTAGTCCGCTGATAATAGCGGTATTTTGACTCAAATGTTTTACTTCAATCGCCTTAATGGCTAAGGTATCTGCTTGCACTACATATACCTCTTTGTTATCCACCAAAGCAGAGCGATTAATCTCAAAAGCATCAGGAATGCGTTGTGCCTTTACTTCTGCTTTTAAAAACATACCTTCTTTTAGGTTCGCATTTTGCACTTCTACAAAAAAGGTGCTGAGTTGACTGCTTTCATCAATGGCTTTTACCAAGCGAGAAATTTTACCGGCATATGTATTCGAGGTTCCTTCTTGAATCAATGTTACTTCCTGACCAACAGACAAATAATTGGCGGTTGTTGCATCAATAGAAGTTTCCATTTCGTAGCGGTCGGCTTGAATAAAAACACCAAGTAATTGACCATTTCTAATAACTGTACCGGGATCTACTTCTGAAGAAATTAAAACCCCATTGTAAGGAGCTTTAATGCGATACTTTTCATTAATGATTTCCAAATTTCTAACCGTATGATAATTGTTATAAATGTTACGTCCAATTAAAAAAGTTTTGAGTTTATCATCTTTTACTTCCGGTAAGTCTTTTACGGCTTGTTCAGTATTGTAGGCTTTTAGGTAAGCATCCCAAGCTGCAAATTCATTGGGGTAATCAATTTTCAAATCAGGCATAATGGCTGTTAAAGCACTTTGAAAAGCGCTGCGTTGTGCATACAATTGTGCTCTTTGGTCTTGCGAACGAATACTGATTAAGGTTTCGCCTTGTTGAAAGGTATTACCGGCCTTAAATCGCCCTTGATCATCTTCCATTACACCCTGCACTTCGCTGTATAGCTCTAACCTCCGAACTGCCTTTAACACTCCAGTGGAACTTACATAAATAGGAATGGAATCATTTTTTACATCAGCTGTAAAAACAGTTGTGACATTGTTTCTTGCAATTGGTGCTTGCTTCTCTTTGGGAGTCGCAAGAAAACTAGAAATCATACGGGCAACTACCACGATGGTGATTCCTACTAAAACGATAATGATTTGTCTTTTTTTCATGGCTTATCTTTCTAATTTTTCCATTTCATGGTTGGCATTCTCTCTTAGCTTCTGCAAGACGCGGTCTACTATGGCTTTTTCTTCTTCAGAAATACCTGCCTCCAATACCTTAAATACTTCTTTAAAAATAGGTTTGGTTTGTTCGAGCATGGCTCTACCTTTTTCAGTTATTGAAACCCGATTGACTCGGCTATCGTTGGAACAAACTTTACGTTTTACTAATCCCTTTTTCTCAAGTGACTGAACCAATCGAGTCAACGAGCCTTTATCACGTTCGGTAATCATGGCTAACATGGATTGGGCTTTATCTTCTTCTTCTAAATGATGCAAGACAATAAATTGTTCCTTGCTTAAAGAAAGCCCCTGCTGTTCTAGTTTAGCACGGATAAAAGCGCTAATGTACTTGGCCGCTTTCCCAACTTTAGGTACTATTTTTCCTTCTCGAATTTGTGCAAATGATTCTTTCACGGCGCGAAAGTAGCATTTAGTTGCATGTGCAACTATTTTTGAATAATGAATTAAAGATTCTTTAACAAATCAAATTTGAAACACAGAATTCGTTTCATATTGATTTAGACCTTCTTTTCTTAGATTTTAATTGAGTTTAGAATTAGTCCGATACTCTAAGTTTAATCCCCTATTTTTGAATACTTATTAATTTATAATTCAAACATGAAAAAAATTACACTAACCATTATTTGTGCATTATTTAGTCTGATCAGTTTTGGTCAAGATTATGAACTTGAAGCAGACCAGTTTGCTGGAGAAATTGTTTTAAAGAATGGAAAAACCTTGATAGGTTACATTGACTTAAAAGGTGGAGACATGACACCTTGGGCAACTCAACAAAGTATTAAGTTTTTTACGGAAGAGGCTATTAAAGACGGTAAGTTAAAGGCCAATGAAATGGAAAAGTACAAGCCAAAGGATTTAAAAGAGTTTAGAGCTGGAGACAGATACTTTGTAACACTTAAAGTTTCGGCTTCAAAATTTACTACAGGTATTGGTTTACCTCAGTACAAGTTTGTAGAGTGTTTGGTAGAAGGCGATGTGAAGCTATTTAAATTGTATGAAGCCCCAGACCCTGCTGCTGTTAATATTGGTGAAGAGCAAATTGCAGCTTATGAAGCAGAATTAGAAAGAATGAGAAACGAGCCTGTACTATTATTGCAAAAAGGTGACGATAAACTAACGCCAATTGGAAAAGTGGATTTAGCTGATTATTTAAAGGATTGTCCAGCAGTTCAAGAAAAATACACAAGTGGTGGTTATGGAGTTGAACCTTTTAATCCGGATGCAAAATCGAAGTTAGGTAAAATGATAGCCAACAAAGCCAATTCTGTGATGGCTGAAGATGTATTAGATCAGATTATTACAGATTACAACAATTGCGAAAAATAAATGACGTTTAAGCGACTTTTAATCCTTTTTGGAATCAGTTGTATAGGCCTTTCTTCAAATGAAGTTTTGGCCCAGAAAGTAAAAAAAGAGGGTCTTGGTTATTTTAATTACTTAAAACCAAGGCTCTCTTCTGCTTTAGACGATGCAACACATTACTACCTAGATATTGAACTTTCGAATGATGAATTATACCGTCAGAAGTTGATTGAAGATAAAATTAAGATCAACAAGTTCGAGAAGGCTACAGTAAATGACGACTATCAATTCACCATTAAAATCATAGAATCACCTTTTAAGTTTGGTCGCTCTGAACGGAAAACATCAACCAAAAAAGTCTCTAAAAATGGAACCGAAAGTTCAGTTACGGAATATTACTTTACCGGAAGCCTTGGCTATTCTTATTCTTTAATTGTATTAGATGCAAATCAAGAAGAGATCTATCGTGAATTGATTCGTGGAAGTGTCACAGCAAAAGGAAGAAGTTCTACAAGTTTAAGTACGGCACAAAAGAATTATTCATACGATAAATTAGCGGCAAAAGATAAAGTGGTAGATAATTTTATAGACCGAGCGTCTTTCTTGTTTAACCAACAATTTACTGATACAGAGCAAAGTATCTCCGTTCGCATTCCTTATGTGGTTGAGAAAAAGTTTAGCTATCCAAATTTCTCCAAGGCAACAACCATTCTACAAGAGGTTCATGCCTCTACAGAAGAATCATATGGTTTAAATGAAAACCAACAAAACCAATTGCAAGAAGCCATTCAGTTATGGGAAACTGTAATAAGTGAGTTGGATGCAAGTGATAAAAAGGCAAAAGTAAATGCAGAAGTAGCTGCTGCTGCCTACTTCAATCAGGGTCTATCCTATTTTATGCAAAACAAATATGCAGAAGCAAAGCAAGCCTTTGTAAAATCAAATGAGCTAGATCAAGTCATGGGAAGTCTTGACAATTGGATAAAATTAAGTGGTGATTTCGAGGCGATAATAGCAAACCGAAAATGACTTTTAGTTTGTTTTTAAAATAAACTCTTTCAGTCTTGACTCGTGGTATAGGTCTAATTTATAATGGTCCGGTGCCCATCCTTTTAAAAATCGGTAAAAATCTGCCCAAGCAAAAAAGTAGAGTCTCCTCCACTCTTTTTCTAAAGCCTTAAAATCTATTTTTTTGTTTTGTTCCCTAAGTGCGTTTTGCAGCAATTCAAAATATGTATCTAAAATTGCCTCTTCATCTAATTCAAAATCTTTAGGGCTTAGACAAGAACTCATAAGATAGATTACATCTTTCATACCACAGCCACCACCTACATATTGAAAGTCAACGGCAGCCACATTCTCCAAATCTTCTGAAAAGCAAAAATTGGCCACTTTGGCATCACCATGTACAAGAGTTTGATATTGAGCTTGGTTTAGCTGTTCATCTATATACGAGGCAGACTCTTTTAACCAACCCTTTTCCATTTTTTCTAATTCATCAGGCCGAGTATCTAAATGCCAATACGTACCAACATCCCATAATCCAATTGGTTTTGTACCCACGAAGCTTGCATGAAAATGTGCCAACCACTTCAAACAAAGCTGTAATTCTTTAAAGTCCAGTTCTTTTTTACGTTTTGGGAATCCTGAAGCATCTAAATCTTCTAAGACTAGTATTTGTTCTGTTTTATTTTCAATTGCTTCATAGAGTTTAGGTACCCTACAAGCATTAGAGCAATGCTTTTCAAATTCTCGATACCACTCCCACTCTACCTTGTAAGATTTCTTTTTCCTAAGATGTGACTTTTCAGTATTCCAGCCTCTAGGGTGCTGATTACTTTTTTGAGACGGAAAATTAATTTCTTTGACAATGACCGACTTTGAACGATCACTATTTAAATAGTAGCGACTCAAAGTGCCATAGCCACCCCATAAGTCTTGAATAAGTTCTATCTGAGAAGGATTAACATCTAACAAATTTGAAATACTCGAATTCATTTTAAATTCTTATTCTTTAAAGGAGTAAGTAGATGCTCTAATCCATTGAGTTTAATCTCATACATGGTTTCAAGTAGCATACCTAATTTCCCTTTTGGAAAACCTTCACGTTTAAACCAAACTAAATAGGGTTCTGGTAAATCACACAACTTTCGACCTTTATATTTTCCAAATGGCATCTCCATCTTAACCAATTGGCTTAACAGTTCAACTTGTGGTTTATTTGGATTCAAATCAATTCAATTATGTTTGGTAAAACTAGCAAAAGCCTTAAGGACTTTAAATAACTTTATCGCAAACATCTTTTATTCTAATGAACAAAACTCTATTCCTAGCCCAGTTTTTAATTTTCCTTTCATTCAATATGATGGCACAAACCAATTGGTATGATGAAGTTGAAGAAGATTACGATACCAATAAATTTTCGATAGGCGTTAATTTAGCTGCTTATTTCCCCAATCAAAACACAGCCGAATTGTATGTTGGAGCGCCGTACTCAACCCCCTATGGCATTGAATATATCTTAAATCTACCCGCCTACAAACCTACTTTCGATAATTACTTTCAATACCCTTATGAGGTGGCTGAATATCCATTACTACCAAAATATAAAACCGCTTTTGAACTTGGATTGCATATGGCTTATCGAATTCAAAAGCGGATGCAACTCTTTATGGATTTCAATTTGACACAATTGGATTTTGAACAAACATTTACCATGCAAATTGACGATCCTTACAATGGGATACCCGGTCCTACCTATCAGCTGTTTCCAATAATTGGTGAAGAAAATCGCTTTTTCATCAATTTGGGTTTACAATATGAATATGTAAAGCAAGAGTTTTCAAGAGCCTATTTATCAGCTTTTGCGCAAGCAAACAATGTACAATTGCAACAAAATTACTTTGTGATCGATCAAGTTGAATACAATATATTCCACTATAACCCAAATACCTCAAGCCAACGTCCGGGTGGAAATAGTTTAGGGTTTGGATTTGGTACAGGCTATAAATTTGCCATTCATGAAAGACTTTGGATTGACCTAATGTATCAATGCTATTATTCGGAAATCAAGTTAAATAATCGGTATGCTGAAACGGGCCTACAAAACAGCTTAGGTATGCGAATTATTTGGAATTAATCATTTTTAACCAATAGCTTATAACTAATTCCAAATCCAAAAACGGGATCTGTATTTTGAGTGTAATCATATTTTGCAACTCCCATCGAAGGATCTAATATAATCCGATTGTTTTTACCTAGAGGAATCCTTCCGCCAAACATAAAAACACTTGCTGTTCCGTTATCACCTTGGTATTCGTTGCTCCCTATAGCTTCTAGTCGACTAAAACTTGCAAATAAGTGGATTAAGGAAATTTGAATTCCAATGTTTGTGTAATTATAGTCTTCAAATGCTCCAATGCCAAAAAGGATTCCATTTCCCTTGTATCCTAAAAGCAGTTTTCCACCTATTACACTATAATTAGGACCCAACCCTCCTCCTAATTCAATTATACTTTTAGGTTTAGTTTGAGCTACTGAGCTCATTACACAACTAAAAAAAAGAGTTAATATGATTATTTTTTTCATTTTCCACCGTTTTATTCGAATGTGCAAGATATTCAATTATTAACATTGGCTAATCAATTATTTTTTTTAGATTAGACTCGTTAAAACAATTATTCATCAAAACCCATTTATTATGAGTGTAAAAGCAAGCTTGGAAGAAAACAAACAACACATTTTAGACAGTTTACCAACTCAAGAATTGAAAGATCAATTTTTAGCTGAATTAGATAAAGCTGAAGAACCCAATTTAAAGCCTAGTTTAGATGAGCAGCTGAAAGAAGCTACCGCACCTGATCATATATCTGAAGACATGTATGATGCTGTAAAAAAAGAAGTTGAGCAAGGTCAAGAAACGATGAAGATGAGTAAAGAAGAAGAAGATGCTGCAATCAAAGAAGCATTAAAAAATCCACCTAGCTCAGAAGGCGAATAAAAGTTAGAGACTTTAAAAGTAAAAGCCCACATTGTTTCTATGTGGGCTTTTCTTTTACGAGCAATTTTGTTTAGTTTGCTGTTTTCTTTACTAGAACTCGCCAAATTTTATTACTAGCTGCAGACTTACCAGGTCCGTAAGTTGTTGGCGAAGCTTCAAATGCTTGAATACCTCCATAAATATATCCAATCATAAACTCTTCATTGGGGTCAGATGGCTTAAAGGTTTTCTTAGAATCAATTAAGTCCGTTTCTTCTCCATTTAATTCATATTTAACCACATCAGATGAATATAAAAATGCGGCTTCAGCACCAAAATATTGTTCATTAAATGCATTAGGTATTGCTTCAAATTTTATTGCACCTGTTCCCACTTCTAAAACGGTATAGCCCAAAGTGTTAGTAAAACCTGAAAGTGCACTATCAGCCTGTCCATTTCCAATACCACCTGGTAAAAACGTATGAACTTCATTCATATCCGCATCGTAAATTCCAAAATCAGGACAAGAGTATACATTGTAATTTGCTTGACTGTACTTTGCTTCCGGAACGGAGTCAATTTGATTGGATAAATTCGGTTTAATATGAATCGCCGTGTTCCATGCAGTCAATGGTTTACTGTCGTCTTTTCTTGGTCTAAATACACCTCCATAAAAACTCAATCCTTCATTGATTGTTCCACTATTTGAATACAAAGTCGGAACTATTGGACAATCTCTTCTTCTGAGTTGAGATTTTACATCTGCTTGAGCATAATCCGATTTTAATAAAGCCTTTACATCTGAAATAGTATCAATATTTATGGCAGTAAGTGAAGCTGCAACATTATCATAATTCAATTGAAATGTATGAGCTCCCATAACATAAAACTGACTATTGCCAAAATTATGTCCACCAGCCAAGTAGAATGTATTATCAATAATAAATAACTCTCCACCAGTTACTGTAAAAGTAGAATCAGTTCCAAATCGAAATAATGCAGACCAGTCTTGAATTGAAATTTTATTTTCTTCTCCGCTAATTAACTTAACCATTGTTGGTATATGAATACGAGCCATTTGACTGTATGTCAAATAAGTGGCAGTATCTCTTTTTCCATTTTTATATTCAGGCCCGTACCCGCCTACAACATATAAAAAATCCCCTTCTTGGGTAACTTGTGGATTAGAACTCGTAAAAATGGAAAGATAGTCAGGAATGAGCTGAGTATAATTGGATAATGTACCTCTTAACTCATCATTTGACTCAGCAAGGGTTTTCATTCCTGAAATCATATCATCAATACTCAGACTTTTTAAGGAATTGTCTCCAATATTGTACACATATAGGTTTTCATTGTAAGAACGAGGCACAAATGAACTATTGGCATAATCTCCATTCAAATTATGTAAGCCACCCTCATCGGCGGTTTTATTGGTTCTTCCTGAAAATAGAAGCCATTTATCTCCTTCTTGTGCATGAACAAATGATTGGAGTGCCGGAGCAGCATTCAAATCGTCTGCTGCTTCAATTCGCACACTGTAGCTGTAGCTGGAAGCTGCGTCTTCATTTTCAATTTGCTTATCCTTTTCTTCAGGTTTTGGGCAAGCAGTTAAGAGCAGCATACATGCAGCCCCCATTGATAGGTTTAAAACTTGTCGTTTCATCCGTAAAAAATTTAGTTAATAATTGTTTGTGCCGAAGATATAGCTTTCTTTCTGATTTACATTATGAAAAATTAAAAATGTAAATAAATGTTAACTCTAAAAAGTAGTAGTGATTAATATTTAAGATTTGAGTTAAAGTTACCCTTTAGAAACTTGAATTAATCATAAAGCAACTCCTTCACTGCTTCAATATTATCTGTCTGCAAGTAATCTGGATTTAACTTCAATAGCTTTAAGTTACCACCCTTGCTTTTTGCCCCAAAAGTGATGATTTTGACTCCCTTTGCATGAGCCTTTGCTGTATTTTCTTTGCTCAATAGCTTGGACTTAACGGTCAGGATATTGATACCTTTTTCTACTGCCCAACTCAAAGCATCATCAAAATCTGAAATAACCTCTAATGAAAGTTGATAAGGCATATTTAAAGACTTTGCCAATTCGATTCCTTCTCTAGTTACCCCAATTAAAAACAGCTTGCGTTTCGGATAGTCAATTTGACTTAAGTACACATCTAAATTTCGAATAAAATTTTCTTCATGGGCTCTATTTTCAGGATATTCAAAACACATGCTGTAGGTTCGCATATCAAATTGCAAAATGGGCTTAATATCTTGTTTTGAAGCAATTTGAAACAATTCATCTAAAGTTAAAATAGACTCATCTTGAAACCAATCAAATGGAATTCCCAACTTGTACCTAGCGTCTTTTACTGCTGAGTAATTTTGAGAAGCAATGCAAGATTGAAGGTTAGTCATGCTTGCTAAATCATTATCATGATACAGCAAAAACTGACCATCTTGGGTCATTTGAATATCTACTTCTACACCTTCTGCACCGGTCTCTAAAGCTTTTAGTATTGAGCTTTTACTATTGGATGGTAAAGCTTGAAAAGGCATCCAACGGTGAAATCCTAAGCCACCATGACCAATAATAACCACTTTGCCTTCATTCAAATTTTGAATTTGAGAAGAATCAAAAGTATAACAAGATTGAAGGCTAAAAATCAAGCCAAAACCTAGTAGAAATTGAAGAAGTAATGAGTTAAACTTCATGCAAACGAAGTTAACCAAGAAGAGCTTTAAGCTTCCGATTTAGAAGCCCTTTTTCTATCATTTTCGTTTAATAACACCTTTCTTAAACGAATAGACTCTGGCGTAACTTCAACGTACTCATCCTTTTGAATGTATTCCAAGGCTTCTTCAAGACTAAACTTAATTGCAGGTGCAATTCTTAGCTTATCATCCGCACCAGCAGAACGCATGTTACTCATCTTTTTAGTCTTGGTAATATTTACCACCAAGTCCCCTGCTCTATTATTTTCACCAATTACCTGTCCTGTATAGATTTCTTCATTAGGGTGAACAAAGAATTTACCACGGTCTTGCAAGTTATTCAACGAATAAGGAATTGCTTTTCCTTGCTCCATTGAAATCAAAGATCCATTTTGTCTACCAGGAATTTCACCTTTTAAGGGTTGGAACTCCTTAAATCGATGTGACATGATGGCTTCTCCTGCAGTTGCCGTTAGTAAGTAATTTCGCAGTCCAATAATACCTCGGGAAGGAATTTCAAAATCCAAAATCATACGGTCACCTTTCGGCTCCATGTTCAACATTTCTCCCTTTCGTTGATTCACCATTTCAATTGCCTTTCCACTTACATCCTCTGGTAAGTCAATCGTTAATTCTTCAATCGGCTCGTGTTTAACTCCATCTATTTCTTTAATAATTACCTGAGGTTGACCAATTTGAAGTTCATATCCTTCTCTACGCATGGTCTCAATTAAAACGGATAAATGAAGTACACCTCTTCCAAAAACATTAAAAGAATCTGCCGAATTGGTATCTACAACTCTCAAAGCAAGATTTCGTTCTAACTCTTTGGTTAATCTATCTTTTACATGACGTGAAGTCACAAACTTCCCTTCTTTACCAAAAAATGGTGAATCATTAATGGTAAATAACATACTCATAGTTGGCTCGTCAATCGCAATACTTGGTAGTGCTTCCGGGTTTTCAGCATCCGCAATGGTATCCCCAATATCAAAGTTTTCTAAGCCAACTACTGCGCAAATATCTCCTGCTGTAACTTCTTCTACTTTTGCTTTTCCTAATCCTTCAAAAACATAAAGCTCTTTGATTTTAGCTTTTGTTTCCGTTCCATCTCTTTTTATCAACTTCACTTGTTGATTGGTTTTTAATGAACCTCTATGAAGTCTTCCAATAGCAATACGACCAATAAATGAAGAGTAATCAAGTGAAGTAATCAACATTTGAGAATTTCCTTCCGGTGGTTTTGGAGCAGGAATATGCTCTACAATAGCCTCCATTAGTGCACTAATATCTTGGGTTGGCTTTTGGTAATCATCACTCATCCAACCATTCTTTGCAGAACCAAAAAGGGTAACAAAATCCAATTGATCTTCTGTTGCTCCTAGGTTAAACATCAAGTCAAACACCTTTTCTTGAGCAATATCAGGAGTGCAGTTTTCTTTATCTACTTTGTTTACCACAACAATTGGCTTTAGGCCTAATCCAATGGCTTTTTGCAATACAAATCGAGTTTGTGGCATTGGCCCTTCAAAGGCATCAACCAATAACAACACCCCATCAGCCATGTTTAATACACGTTCAACTTCACCACCAAAATCGGCGTGACCAGGTGTATCAATAATGTTGATTTTGGTGTCTTTGTAAAACACAGAAACATTCTTAGAAAGAATGGTAATACCACGTTCTTTCTCAATGTCATTATTGTCCATGATTAACTCGCCAGGTGTTTCATGATCACTAAAAAGCTTTCCTGCTAAAAGCATTTTATCAACAAGCGTTGTTTTTCCGTGGTCAACGTGAGCAATAATGGCAATATTTCTAATATTCATAGGGTCTAATTTGAGGCCGCAAAAGTACTGCAAATCTTTGGTTTAATCGTGTTGTTTTTAAGAAGATATAATCAGCTAAAAAGATTAGTTAAGTTTGTTTAAAATAAATGCATGAAACATCTAGTCTGTTGGCTGTTTTTACTCTCCTTTCTAGCAGGGAAAGCCCAAATTTTAAGTGAATCTCAAATTGAAGCAAAGCAACTTAGCGCACTAAAAGATCAAAGCAATGCTATTAGTTCTCAACTGATTGAAGCCTTAAATGGTAATGACTACAATAAAATGGAAGTGTTATTTAGTCCTAAATTAAAAGAGGCTTTAACGGAAAAGAAAATTTTTGGATTATGGCAAAGTTTAAATGAGCAACACAATGGTTTTGAGAAAACATTGAACTTTAAAATAAAATTAACGGCCGAACATACTTACCTACTAGCAGGAATACTATTTCAAGATGAAACGAAACTGGATTTACAATACACTTTAAATGAAGAAAATGAAGTAAATAGTTTGCGAATTATTCCTTATTCTAATCCCAATGAGTGGAATCCACCATCTTATTCGGTATTAGATCAAATAGAAACCAAAGCGATAAAAATTGGCACTAATTCTCCCCTACTCGCTGAGTTAGTGAGTCCTGCATCAAAAAAGTCAAGCTCAATTGTGATTATGGTTCATGGTTCTGGTCCTAACGACATGGACGAAAGCTTAGGACCCAATAAACTATTTAAAGATTTAGCGTATGGTTTAGCTACAAATGGCATTTCAAGTATAAGATACAACAAGCGTTCTTTTGATTACCAAAATGACATGGCCAAACGCATGAATGAAATTGATTTTAACGATATTGTTGTAAATGATGCACGAATAGCCATCAAAGAAGCCAAATCTTTAGGATATCAAAAGGTATTCTTATTAGGACATAGCCTTGGAGGGCATTTAGCCCCTAGAATTGTCGATGGTTTATCCCTTTCAGGTGTAATTATAATGGCCGGAAATTCAAGCCCTTTGCAAGATTTATTACTACCTCAATTTGAGTACTTGATGGAGAATGACCCAAATACACCAATCACAGAGTTTCAATTGAATATACTAAAGACACAAATAGACAATTTAGCAAAAGGTGAATTTGACGAAAACACAGTTGGCCCTTTGTTACCGCTTAGCTTACCTGGGAAATTTTGGTTGAGTTTGAAAGATTACAATCCTATTAAAACTGCTAGAAGTCATGATTTCCCTTATTTAATCTTAAATGGAGATAGAGACTATCAAGTGACTGTAGATGAAGCCAATCAATGGAAGAATGGCAGTAAACACGAAAAATCACAAACCATTATATACAAGGATTTAAATCACATGTTTTATGCCGGTGAAGGCTTATGCATACCAAGCGAGTATGAGGAAAAACATGAAATGAATGTAGCGGTATTAAAAGACATTAGTTCTTGGATTAAGAGTTTATAAAATGAGCAAGTTTCTCTCCAATCACTTTCCTTCATTAATTGTATTTACGCTCTTTATTGGTTTTGGAAGTCTTTATTTGTTTTCCAACTACATGGACACTTATCCGAGCTATGTTCATGCTTGGACGCAAACTGACCGCTTAGCTTTAGCACAGAACTTTCAAGGAAATGGATTTGACTTGTTTCATCCTGCCACTTATAATTTGCTTACCAAGGATGGAATAACTCAAGTAGACTTCCCAATTCACGATTATTTAGTAGCTGTAATTTCTGCTACGTTTAAAACAAATGTCGTAAGCACTTTTAGATGGTACAATCTAGTATATAGCATACTTGGAATGTTCTTTTTTTATAGAACCATATTACTTTTAACTCAATCACCGAAAAGAGCTGTTTTTGCAAGCATATTTCTTTTCACACTGCCCTTCTATACTTATTATGCAAATGGGTTTTTACCCAGTATACCATCCTTTTCAAATTTTCTAATCGGAATTTACTTTTTATGTCTTTACAAAGAAAATGCAAGTTCTTCGAAACTACTATATGCCGTTTTCTTTCTTTGTTTGGCAGCTTTAAGTCGTATTCCCTTTGTAATTTTCTTATTTGCCTTAATTGGCGAAGCATTCTTAGCTAAATTTCATTCTAAAAAAGGAAGCTGGAATCAATTGATCTATCCACTAATTGGTCTAATTCCGATAGTAGCCTATTACTTTTACAATAAGCACTTGTCCAATACATATGGTAGCATGTTTTTAAGCGAGCTATTGTATATTGATAGTCTATCGAGCTTAAAACACATTATTTATAAGGCTTGGGACAGGTGGAGCAATCAACTGTTTAGTCCATTCCATTATTTGACTTTACTGATTTTTTCCGTCCTTTATTTCAAAACCAGATCTAAAAAATCAAGTCCTTGGAAAGTTTATTTTCTAATTAGCAGTTTGGGAGTATTTGCCTTTTTTATAGCAATGGGACAGCAATTAATTGATCATGATTATTACTATATCGACATTTTACTTCCCATTTTAGTTATTGGGCTCATCATTAATGTTCCAGCTATTCAATTTCCAAAGAAGTATTACACCGCTTTAGGTACCTTATTTCTCATCTTTAGTTTTTACTTTTTCAGTTATGGAAAGCAGACCCTTGATAAAAGGTACACACCGCCTTATGATGACCGAATCGAGTATGCTTATCGTGCTTATCAAAACAGTAAAATTGATTTAGCCAATTGGGGAATAACCCAAGAAGATACATTACTAGTTTTAGATGCCGTTACCACCAACATGCCTTTTACTATTTGGGGTAACAAGGGTTACACCTTGCTTAATAGCAGTGAAGATGCTGTTCGTGAATCCTTTAAAAATGATTTTGATTATGTGGTTTTACTGGATTCAAATTTTGTGAGTGGAACTTGGGTCGATTTTCCAAGAATCATTAATCATCTTGATTTAGTAGCTAAAAACAATCAAATAGGGGTTTACAAAAAATCTGTTGATACCAATCAGGTTTCTTTCTTTCAAAACTTGGTCCATTTCGGAACCGCTGATTTTGACCAAGTCATTGAGTTAGATTCTAATGCAACAGCTTGGATGAATACTAAACAAGTAGATACAACACATGGATTAAGCTACTACACTCCTAAAAACTATGAATACTTTTTAAGTTCAACAATTTCGCTAAACCAAATTGACTCAGGTAAGCCTTTAGAAGTATTGGTTCATGCCTCCTACTTTAGCCCAATTGATACTACTAAGGTTCAATTAATCATGAGTCATGGAATTTACTATGGAGCACATTACCTTGAATCTCAAATTATAGCAGTTGGAGAATGGCAAGATTATTTATATCGCTTTCGAATTCCTTCAGAAAAGTTAGACGCAAATAAGCCTTTAAAACTATATTATTGGAATCCGCATAAGCAAGAATTGTACATCGATGATCTAAATATTTTAATTTATCAATAAATAGTAAATATGAATTATAAAGCATTTGTAGTAAGAGAAAATGAAGATGGCACTTTTAAGCGATCCATTGAAACGAAGTCAATAGACGATTTACCTCAAGGCGAAGTTTTAATTCGAGTTAAATACGCCGCTTTAAATTATAAAGATGCACTTTCAGCTTCTGGCCATAAAGGAATTAGCAAAACCTACCCGCACACACCCGGTGTGGATGCAGTAGGTGAAGTTGTCAATTGCTCTACTTCAGAATTTCAAGAAGGAGACAAAGTTATTGTCACGTCTTATGATTTTGGAATGAATACATCAGGAGGATTTCAAGAATATATACGAGTTCCTGCTGCTTGGCCTGTGAAACTCCCTGAATCAATGAGTATGGAAGAAAGCATGATTTTGGGAACTGGAGGTTTTACGGCTGCCCTATCTTTATATAAGATGGAACAATGTGGACAAACACCTGAAATGGGACCGATTTTGGTAACTGGCTCAACAGGCGGTGTTGGTAGTATGGCAGTGGCTATTTTAGCTTTAAATGGCTATGAAGTGATAGCAGCAACGGGAAAAGTAGAAGAACATGAGTACTTAAAAAAATTAGGTGCTACATCAATAGTTAGTCGTGAAGATGTTAATGATGAAAGCGGTAGACCTCTATTAAGACCCAAATGGGCAGGCGCTATTGACACAATTGGAGATAACACCCTAGCAACTTGTATAAAAGCTTGTGGCCGAAATGGTAGTGTTGCGGTTTGTGGCTTGGTTGCATCACCTAATCTAAATACAACGGTTTATCCATTAATTTTAAATGGTGTTAATATTTTAGGAATTGAAACAGCAGAGACGCCTAGAAACATCAGACTAAAAATTTGGGAATTACTAGCCAATGAGTGGAAACCAAAAGCACATCTAGAAAGTATTAAAAACATCATCTCTTTAAATGAGTTAGAAACCGCTATTGACGCCATGTTAAACGGAAAGTCAAAGGGAAGAACACTCATAAAAATGTAATATCTGTTTAATTTATCTATAAAAACATTAAACAATAATGTCGTTGTGCGTGTTTGAACTCCAAACCAAAATAAATAATCATGAAAAATTTAAAACTATTACCCTTTTTATTAATAGGATTCAGTCTAACATTTGCATCCTGCAGCGATGATGATGACGATGATGTTGCTATAGTTACACCAACGCAGAATAATAATCAACAACAAAACATTGCCGAAATAGCAATTGAAAATGATCAAACAGATAGCTTAGTTGTTGCTCTCACTCATGCAGAATTAGTTTCAACATTTCAAGGATCAGGGAATTTTACGGTTTTTGCTCCTACCAATATGGCTTTTGCTAACTACATTGCCAATACATCAGGTGTGAATAAGATTACCGACATCAATAAAAATGATCTTAAAAATGTGCTTCTTTATCATGTATTGAATACTGAAGAAAAGGCGATGAATTTGAGTGATAATATCTACTTAAATACATTGAATACACAAGCACCTAAAAATGAATCTACAGTCCTAAAAATAAATACCACAAACGGTGTAATGGTTAATAATATGGCAACTGTTACAACCGCCGACGTAGATGCTTCTAATGGAGTTATTCACCTAATTAATTCCGTTATTGCACCAAGAAATGTGGTTGAAATTGCATCTAATGATAATCGTTTTGATAGTTTAGTTGTAGCTCTTGGTGCATCTTCAGCAAATTTAGTTACTACCTTATCAGGTAGTGGACCATTTACTGTTTTCGCACCAACCAATCAAGCCTTCGTGGATTTATTAGCAACGAATACCTCTTGGAATCAAATTGCAGATATTCCTGATACTGTTTTAACTCCAACACTTCAATATCATGTGCTTAATCAAAACAATCAGTCTTCGGAGCTAAGGGATAATGCTGTATTAAATACCTTAGGAAGTGGGATGTTAACCGTAGATTTAAGTAATGGCGCTAAATTAGAAAGTAGTTCAAACCAATCGGTAAATATTATAATTACTGATGTGCAAGGAACCAATGGTGTAATTCATGCAATCGATGCAGTTCTTTTAAGATAATTCAACTTTCTTTAAAATTAAAAAGGCACCAAATGGTGCCTTTTTTTTATTCCTAATCTTTTACGAATTAGCTTACTCAACTTTAAATAAATCTGCTTCAAAGCTTGGGTTCAATTTCACATCAACCACTTTAATCTTCATAAGCTGTGGACCTGCAGTTTGCTCTATAGAATATGGGTACATGATATCACCTACTTTTTGATAGTCGCTCAAAACGGTAGTTTGTGGAAAGTTTCCTTGGGGTGTTTCCATAACTTTCATAGATTGAATCAACAAACCACTCTCTACTGCATAATAATTGGTTTGTTTCTCCCCATTTGGCTTTACAATTTCTATCGCATAGGCTTTTTCACCGCCTATTTGGTCTATTCCTTTCAGTGTTAAAATGTATCCCTCTTCAGTATATGATAACTCAGGGAAAATAATGGACTCATACTTCATGTTCTCTAATTGTTCTTCATCCATCATTTGAGAACCTTGCATGCTTGATACTTGTCCTTTCTTTCCATCATAAACTTGTTTTTGAAATGTCATTCCATTTCCTTTTACTTCAGAAAGATACTCTCCATTTTTACCAGTATAACTTGTAATACTAAGTTCCATACCTTGCATATTGGTGGCCATATCTACTTGAATACTCTTCACTTTTTTAAGATTCTCAGTCCCACCAATGCTTGAAAGGTAATCTTCAATCACACTTTCAGCACTCACTCCTTCAGGGGCTGCTGTCATGGTCGTTTCTTCAACTGGATTTCCAAAAGAATCAAAGAATAAAAGCTCATTACTCATTCCCAATGCTTTTACTTTATCAGCTACTTCTTCCTGATTTCCAACAATCAACATATAGCCATTTTGCGGTTTTATGTATTTCTTAGAAATCATTTTAACATCGTCTAAAGTAATTTCAGAAAGTCGCTTTAAATAATTTGCATAATAATCACTTGGCAAATTGTACCTTTCTGTATTTAAAGCAAAGCGTGCTTTGGTTTGTGGATTTTCTAAGCTATATGAGAAAACGCCTGTTCTATAATTTTGAATCGTAGTCAATTCATCTTGAGAAACGTCACCAGAAATCATTGCTCCAATTTCTTTCATCATTTCAGTTAGCGCACTATCGGTCACTTCATTTCTCACTTTTGCTGAGGCATTAAAATAACCAACTATTTCATCAGAAGAAATGCTAGATCTAGCACCATATGTATATGCATGCTCTTCCCTAAGGTTTAAATTTAATTTAGAAATAAATCCACCACCTAATATACCATTAGTTATAGAAGCAGGAATATCATCTGTAGAGCCTGGCTTTAAATCTATACTATTGAATACAGAAATAACAGATTGTACAGCACCTGGCTTGTTCACAAAAGCCACTTTTAAGTTACTGGGTTGTTCAGGCATTTCGTAGTTAAAGCTTGGTACCTCCCCTTTTTCCCAAGTACCAAAGTATTTTGTAACTAGCTTTTTAGCTTCTTTTAAAGTGATATCACCAACAACAGCCATGTATGAAACATTAGGCTTGTAGTATGTATTATAATAATTAGAAACATCTTCTAAACCAATGTTATCAACGGACTCCTCCGTCATTATTTCTCCATAAGGATGATCTTTACCATACAACAACACATTTCTAACATTATTAGCAATGGCATCTGGATCATCTTTCTCAGCTTGAATACCTGATATATATTGTTTCTTAAGCTTAGCTAGTTCTTCCTCATTAAACTTGGCATTCATTACAACATCAGCCATAAGTTCCAATAGCTTTGTTTGATGCTTTTTCAGTGAAGCACCATAAACAGATGTTGCAGAAGTATTTAAAGTTGCACCAATAAAATCAACCGCAAAATTGATTTCATCCTTTGTTTTGGTTTCAGTCCCTTTTGTCATAAGGGCACCTGCTAATTCGGAAGTCCCTGCCTTTTTTCCTTCTTTCAAAGGATCAATATCTAAGACCAATGAATAAGCAACACGTGGCAATTTGTGATTCTCAACCACAAATACTTTTAATCCATTGTCTAATGTAAAGGATTTAGTTTCTCCCAACTCAACTTTTGGAGCAGGTCCTGGTTCAGGCATTTTACTTCTATCAACTTGAGCAAAGGCAAGGCCACTAATCAAAATGGCCGTTAGGCTTATATATAGTTTTTTCATAATTTCTATCTATTATTTTTTGATTATTGAGCTTGTTCTGATTTAGGTAAGTAATGTAATACAACTCGGTTTTCTTTATTTAAAAACTTTTTAGCTGCATTCTGAATATCTTCTCTACTAACATTCATATATCGTTCGATTTCGGTATTCACCAAATTAGCATCACCATAATAAACGTGGTAATTCGCTAAGTTTTCAGCTAATCCTCTAACACTTGAGTTACTACTAATGAAATCGTTCTCAACTTGATTACGAAGCTTTTGAAATTCTTCTTCAGAGATTAGTTCTTTTTGAACTCTTTCAATTTCCACATCCATAGCTGATTCAAGCTCTAGAATTGGAACACCCATATTGGCAATTCCAAACATTAATGCTAAACCCGGATCTTCTGTTGGTAAAGGAAAAGCACCTACATAAACAGCCTTTTCTTTTTCATCTTTAATTACTTTATTAAATCTTGAACTCTCCCCTTGTGAAAGCAATTGTGCCAACATACTCATGGCATAAAATTCCTTTTCGCCTTGAGCAGGTGTGTGATAACCCATTACAACAGCTGGCAGTTGAATATTATCGTAAACCGTGTCTCTTACTTCAGCCGTCTTTTTAGGCTCTTCAATATCAGGTCTTGGAATTGGTTTAGTTCCCTTTGGAATACTTCCGAAATATTCCTCTATCCATTTTTTGGTTTCTGGAATTGACAAATCACCGGCAATTGATAAAGTTGCATTATTTGGCACATAGAAAGTTTTATAGAACTCCATAAACTCTTCCAACTTCGCTTGATTGATGTATTCTGCAGAACCAATTGGAGTCCATCGGTATGGATGCTCTTTAAATGCATGACTAAACATTTCAGGCAAAATGGTTCCATATGGAGTATTTTCATTACGTTGTTTTAATTCTTCTTTTACAACACCTCTCTGAGTTTCAACACCAATAGAATCAATTTTAGCATGTAGCAATCTTTCTGATTCTAACCACAAGCCTAACTTAAGCTGATTTGAGGGCAATACCTCAAAATAAAAAGTACGATCAAAAGAAGTATTGGCGTTAAGCACTCCTCCATTTCCTTGCACAATTTTAAAAAACTCACCACGATCAATATTCTCAGATCCTTCAAAAAGCAAATGCTCAAAAAAGTGAGCAAAACCAGTTCTTTTGGGGTCTTCATTCTTTGAGCCTACGTGGTATAATATAGAAACGGCTACTATAGGCGTTGAATGATCTTCATGTAAAATAACATGCATCCCATTTTCTAAATCATATTCTTCGAATTCAATCTTACTCCCTTGCTTTTGAGCTTTAAGCCCTAAAAACGCAATCACAGTAAAAGCTAGTAATAGTTTTCTTTTCATAATGCTATTTTTATTTACACTCGGCCGAAAATACAAATAAATATTGCGTTTTATGTGTGAATTATGGATTGATGGCAATTTGCTTTTATAAAAGGAGTCAATGTTAGCTGTATTTAAAAAGTTGTTAATTTTTTATTAAATTTAGCTTTACACTAATCTATCTGCTACCATGAAAAATTTTTTATCCCTTTCTATACTTTCTATATTATTCATTTTCAGTTCAGCCCAACCAACAAGTGGAGGTCCAGATAATTTTGGATATACCTTTAAAACATCTCAAGATCCTTCTGGACCTGTTTATTCATGGTTGGATATTACACAAGTTGGCACTCAGATAAGTGGTTTAGCAGATGACAACTTTGTTGGACCATTCTCAATCAATAACTTCCCTTTTTATAGTTCAACACCTACTCAGTTTTATGTCGGCTCAAATGGTTATGTTTCGTTTAGTCCAGGGAATATTGCTTCAACGGGCGCACAATTTCCTGCCATTCCTACATCGGGAGGCACAAATAACTTTATTGCCGCCATGCTCACTGATTTAAATTTTAGTGGATCAGGAAATCCTGCTGCCGCCTATTATTATACATCAGGTGATACGGTATGCATCACATTTGAGAAAGTTCCATTTTGGACAAATAATACCGCTACCTACTCTGGACTCAATACTTTTCAAGTTATCTTAAATAAAGCAGATTCTTCGATTACAATTAATTACAAAACTCAGATTGGACTTCCTGACCCAACCTACACAACTAATTTTGTAAGTATGGGCATAGAAAATGGAAATGGAACAGATGGATTGCAATTTTGGAGATCTAACTCATTTCCACCTGATACATTTTCAGTTAAGTACTATTATCCAAATATTATTCAACCGATTACAGATCTTAGTGTTAGTTGGACTAACAACGAAAGAAATGGAGGTATGTTTTTAAGAAGAAATCAAAATTTCACCCCTTCTGTAAATGTAAAAAATACTGGCAACCAGAATGTTACATCATCTATCACGGTAGGCTATCAATTGCTAGATACGGCTAGACAAGTTATTTCTGTTGGAAGTAAAACTATAAGTAGTTTGAATGCAGGTGATGATTCAATAGTTCAGTTTACAAATTCATTTTCTGTTGGTAAAGTGGGTTACTACAATCTAGAAACATACATACAACAAGTAAGTGGAGACAACATTACTATTAATGATACAAATAAAACTCTAGTAAAAGTGTTGAAAAGCAATAACTACCCTTTAATTTTAGATTATACTGATCAAACTCCAACTTTTTCAGGAATTAGCTGGAGTGGTGGCAATGCAGGTGTTGGAGTTTACATAGAGCCACCTTTTTACCCTGCGGAAGTAATTGCTGCCAATTATTTCATTGTAACTGCAGGTACCATGGGATTTCACTCTATGATTTATGATGATAATGCACGTGGCGGAGGACCCGGAACATTACTTGACTCAGCATTTATTAGCAGCACCTCAATTAGCAACGGAGCTTATTATAGAGATAGCCTAAGAAATAGCGTAATCATAAATAGTGGTGGGGTCTATCTACATTGGTTAATGGACAGTGTTGCAATTACATTAGGAAGAACATTTACTTCATTGCCTTCTCGACATACTTATGAAGTTATCGGCGGTGCATGGTCTACATATAGAGATGCTGACACACAAGACTTTATGATGAATATTGAAGTACAACCACTATCTGTTGGAATTCAAGAAATAAACAATAATACAGCCTTAAAAGCATACCCAAACCCAAGCCAAAACTTTATTGATATTGAATTAGAAATGGTATCTAAACAAGCATTACAACTTGTAAAAATTTATGATATGCAAGGCAGAGAACTTAATGCTAAAGTGCTAAATCTAAATAATAAACTTAGAGTATTTAAAGGAGAACTTCCTCAAGGCCAATATTTTATTCGTGTTGGAGAACAAAGTGCAAAAGTTCAGTTTATAGATTAATTTGTAATCCATCGTAAGCAAGGTGAACATTTGAAGGTAATTCAAGTTCTACATCCTTATGTCTTCCCATTAAGTGACTTATATGAGTTAAGTAAGCTTTCTTTGGATTTAGTTTCTTAATCACTTCAATGGCTTGTTCTAAGTTGAAATGAGAAATATGCTTTGATTTTCTTAACGCATTAATGATTAGAACCTCTAGATTCATTAGTTTTTCTAATTCCGACTCTTCAATGTAGTTTGCATCTGTTACGTAGGCAAAATTTTCAATCCTAAATCCTTTAACAGGTAATTTAAAATGCATCGCATTGATAGGAATTATTCTAAGGTCATTTACTTTGAAATCATCATTGGTTAAAGTGCACAGATTTATTTCTGGTATACCCGGATATTTATTTTCTGAAAATACATAGGAGAACTCACGATGCAAAGCTTCTTGAACTCTTAGACTAGCATAAACATTCATGGGCTTCCCTCCTTCTTTAAAGTTGAATGCTCTAATATCATCTAAGCCCGCCACATGATCTTTGTGCTCATGGGTAAAAAGAACAGCATCTAAATCTTCAATCTTTTCACGTAATATTTGAGTGCGAAAATCCGGACCTGTATCAACTACTAAATGGGTATTCCCTTTTTGAATGTATATTGAACAACGAGTACGTTTGTCTTTTGGATCTATGGATTGGCACACCTGACAATGACAAGCAATGACTGGTACTCCTTGGGATGTTCCGCTTCCTAAGACCTTAATTTTCATTTTATTACTCGTATACCCGCTTTAAAATTTCTATGCATTTATCCACATCAGAAATGGCGTTGAATCTCCCAAAAGAAAACCGAACTGATGGCCTATCCATTGGCACACCTAAGGCACGTAAAACATGAGAACCAACATTACTACCTGATGAACAAGCACTTCCACCTGAAGCACTTACACCTTCAATGTCTAAATTATAAAGAAACATTTCATCCATATTTGAATTTGGAAAACAAACGCTTAGCACCGTATATAACGATTCTTCTGATTCAGAATCGCCATTAAATTGAATCCCTGAAATCTCATCTTTAAGTCGTTTAATCATATACGACTTTATTCCCTGTATATGATTTTGATGTCCTTCTAAATTATGATAGGCTAGCTCTAAGGCTTTTGTTAATCCTACAATACCATATATATTTTCTGTACCTGCTCGCATATTTCTTTCTTGAGCACCTCCGGTTATTAAAGGATTAATTTTTACATCGGAGTTCACATACAAAAAACCCACTCCTTTGGGTCCATGAAATTTGTGAGCTGCACATGTTGCAAAATGAAGATTCAATTCTTGGAAATCGAAAGCATAATGGCCCATAGTTTGAACCGTATCTGAATGAAAATACGCTCCAAATTCTTTACAAATTAAACCGACCTCTTTGAGTGGAAGCCTAGTACCTACCTCATTATTAGCATGCATTAAACTTACTAAAGTGGTTTGCTGGTCTGAAAGCAATTCCTTTAAATGATTTAAATCAACATGACCTTTTTGATCTAACTTTACTAGGCTCAGCTTAATATTAAAGTTTTTTTCTAATTCCTCAGCTGTATGAAGCACAGCATGATGTTCCAGTGGAGAAGTTATGATGTGTTTTACATTCAAATCTTCTACGGCACATCTCAATACCATATTATCTGCTTCTGTACCTCCTGAGGTAAAAAAGAATTCAGAAGGACTAGCATTAAAATGAGCTGCAACTGCTTTACGAGACTTTTCAATGACTGATCTGGCAATTCTGCCATCGGTATGAATAGAACTAGGGTTTCCAAAAGTTTCTTTCATAACTGGAATCATGCTATCAACAACTATTGGATCAATTGGAGTTGTAGCTGCATTATCTAAATAAATATTCATAAAAGAGCGATTTATTAGCCAATACAGGCTTTGATTTCTTCAATGATTTGATTAGCTAATTTGTTTGCTTTAGCTTCAGATTGACTTTCTGAATAAATACGAATAATAGGCTCTGTATTCGATTTTCTTAAGTGAACCCATTCTTGATCAAATTCAATTTTTAAACCATCAATGACAGAGTGTGGTTGATCTTTATACTTTTCTTGCATTTTATTTAAGACATCATCAACGTCAATATCAGGTGTTAATGCAATTTTATTTTTACTGATTGTATAATCATTGTAAGACTTTCGAAGTTCTAAGGCGCTTAAGCTACCATCTTCCAATGTTGCTAAATGAGACAAGAATAATGCTACTCCAACTAAGGCGTCTCTTCCATAGTGTGAAGCAGGATATATCACTCCCCCATTTCCTTCGCCACCAATTACAGCATTGGTCTCCTTCATTTTTGTCACTACGTTTACTTCACCTACTGCCGCAGCATTATATTCACCACCCAAGGCTAAAGTCACATCTTTTAATGCTCTCGTTGAAGACAAATTACTAACCGTATTTCCAGGTGTTTGTCTTAATACATAATCAGCAACAGCTACTAAAGTATATTCTTCACCAAACATACTCCCATCTTCAGACACTAAAGCTAAACGATCAACATCTGGGTCAACCACTATACCAAAATCCGCTTTGTTTTCAACTACTGCTTTTGAAATGTCAATTAAATTTTCAGGCAGTGGTTCAGGGTTATGTGGAAATTGACCATTAGGCTCGCAATAAAGTTCTACAACCTCAGTAACTCCCAATGCTTTTAATAAAGCTGGTATATAGATGCCACCGGTAGAATTAACCCCATCAACAACTACTTTAAAGTTACGTTTACGAATTGCTGAAACATTAACCAATTCTAAATCTAGCACTTTTTGAATGTGTTCATTCAAAAAATCTCTTTGCTCATATAGACCTAAATCATCTACTTCAACAAATTCATATTCCCCTTTTTCAGCAATCTCCAAAATCCTAGCGCCATCCGCAGCAGATATAAATTCACCTTTATTATTTAATAATTTAAGGGCATTCCATTGCTTTGGATTATGGCTTGCAGTAAGAATAATACCGCCATTCGCCTTAAATTCAGGCACTGCTAATTCCACACTTGGAGTAGTAGACAATCCTAAATCTATAATTCGAATTCCAAGGCCAATCAATGTTGAGCAAACCAATTGACTAATCATTTCTCCACTTGGTCTAGCATCACGGCCAACTACCACTACCAAATCTTCTTGATTTAAGGTCTCTTTTAGCCAAGTTCCATAAGAGGCAGCAAATGCAACTGCATCTATTGGAGTTAGATTATCATTTGCTTTACCACCAATGGTTCCACGAATACCAGAAATCGATTTTATTAAAGTCATAATGTGTAATTTTGCGGAACAAAAGTAGCAATATTTGAACTCCTTTTACTGTTAATTTCTTTGTGGATAAGAATGGTCAAAAAACCCCTATTGATAGCTATTTTTTTCAATCTTTGTTTAACACCCACACCCGATAGTCATTATGGATAATGAATTTGAAAACTTCGCTGACGATTCATCTAACCAAGCTACTGTGAACAGATATGAACAAATGCTTAAAGAGCAAAAAGCTTTGTTTTTTGATGTTGAAGAATTTGAAGATCTAGTAGAGTATTACAGTAGTAAAAATGAAGCATCAAAGGCTATACAAGTTATTGAATTTGCTCTGCAACAGCATCCAAATTCAGCTTCACTTTTAGTTAGCTGCGCTCAACTTTACGTGGCTATACATAAGCCACAAGAAGCCATGCGGTACTTAAATATGGCTGAAACTTTTGAACCTTTTAACATTGATCTATTTCATACAAAAGCTTCTATATTTAGTCAATTAAGAAAAGCCGAAAAGGCAATAGAACAATTCAAAAAGGCACTTGAATACGCTGACCCTGAAGAAAAAGAAGACATCTTATTGCAATTGGCTTTTGAATATGAAAATGCCAACAATCACTTATTAGCGATTGAGCGACTTAAAGAGGTTTTGGTTATTAATTCAGAAAACGAAACTGCTCTTTATGAATTGGGTTTTTGTTATGATGTTGCAGATTTAAAGGAAGCTGGAAAAGACTTTTTTGAGGCTTTCGTCGATAAAAACCCCTACTCCTATATCGGTTGGTACAATTTAGGTATTAGCTTTTCCAAGTTAGATCTTTTTGAAAAAGCTATTGATTGCTACGATTTTGCAATTGCAATTAAAGAGGATTATTCTTCCGCTCATTTTAATAAAGCCCATTGTTTCTCTAAACTTGGGGACTATGAAACTGCATTGAAATGTTATAATGAAACGCTTCAAATTGACTCTGAAGATGCTCTAAGCTATTATTACATTGGTGAGTGCTATGAAAAAATGGATGAGTTTGAAAAAGCGATTTCTTTTTACAAAAAGGCTGTAGAAATTGATGAGTTTATTGCCGATGCTTGGTTTGGCATAGCTAGTTGTTTGTTTGAATTAAATAAGTTTAAAGAAGGACTTGCTTATGTAAAAAAAGCCATAGAATTAGATGAGTTTAATTACGACTATTTCTACCTTAAAGGAGATATTGAAAATCAACTAAATCTTCCAAATGAAGCATTAGAATCGTTTGAAAAAGCTTATGACTTAGAACCAAATGACGAAGATTTACTGATAGATTTAGCTTTTAAAGCTGACGAATTAGGTCAAACAGAGTCTGCTACAGAATACTTTGTAGATGGAGTGAAAAGCCAGCCAAATAATGCCAAGTTATTGTATAACTTTGTCGCCTTTCTGCTGAAGAAGGGAGATGTGATTAATGCTTTATTCTATTTAGAATCTGCTTTAAAAAATCACTACAATCAAAAGGACGAACTTTTTGCTAGACTTCCGGAGGCAGAATTCAATCCACAAGTGATTGAACTGATTGAATATTACAAAAAGTAGTACATGAATTTCGAACTTCCTTTTATACCCGAAAGAACAAATAAACCTAGACAAAGCGGCCTAACCATGATGATGGATAAAGGTCTGAGTTGGAGACAAGCCGAAAATTTTGTTGATTCTTGTTCAGAATACACCGATGTTGTCAAATTGGGCTTTGGCACATCTTATTTAACCAAAGACTTTCAACGTAAACTAGACATTTATCATGAAGCAGGTTTAAAAACCTACTTAGGAGGTACCCTATTCGAAGCTTTTATAGCAAGAGGTATGTTTGATGACTATCGTAAGCTGTTGGATAAATTTAGCATTAAAATGGCCGAAGTTTCAGATGGTTCTATCATCTTAGACCATAACCTTAAATGCAAATATATTAGCGACTTGAGTAAAGATTTTACTGTCTTGTCTGAAGTAGGTTCTAAAGAAGAAGGCATTCTTATTAGTCCAAATAAATGGATTAACATGATGCAAGCTGAACTTGAAGCTGGTTCTTGGAAAGTTATTGCTGAAGCTAGAGAAAGCGGAACCGTTGGAATTTATAGACCAAATGGAACTGCTCATGTTGCATTAGTCAATAAGATAATCTCAAAAGTTGAAGTAGAAAATATTCTATGGGAAGCCCCTAAAAAGGCACAACAAGTTTGGTTTATCAAACAATTTGGAACCAATGTTAATCTTGGTAACATTGCTCATGATGAAGTGATACCACTTGAAACATTGAGAATTGGGTTAAGAGGAGATACATTTCATGATTTTTTACCGGAAGATATAGCTAAGCAACCAATCTCATGACTTTTCAAGAAATAACAGCAAGCGAATTAAATCAAAAGCTAAACTCTCAACAAGATTTACAAATTGTAGATGTAAGAGAAGATTATGAATTTGAAGATAATAATATTGGTGGCATCAATATTCCTATGGCTGAAGTCTTAGGCCGTTTTGAAGAACTAAAAAAGTATTCTGAAATTATTTTTTGTTGTGCAAGTGGAAAACGCTCTGCTACGGTAGCAATGCACATAAAAAAGAAACTACCTAATCACATAATCTATTCTTTACAAGGAGGAATTCAAAGCATCGCTGTTCATGAAAAGAACTAAAAAAGAGTTTGCTATCATAAGCCTTAAAGGGATGGCTATGGGTGCAGCAGATATTGTCCCGGGTGTTTCAGGAGGCACCATTGCTCTTATTTCTGGTATTTATGAAGAGTTTGTTAATGCACTAAAATCTTTTAGCTCCGTATTAGGCGTTCTATTTAAATCAGGAATAAAAGCTGCTTGGAATCATGTAAATGGTAGTTTTCTGCTAGCGTTATTTATTGGCATAGCAATAAGTTTAATCACCCTTGTGAAGGGCATTAAATATGCCCTTGAGTTTCATCCAATTTTACTTTGGTCTTTCTTTTTCGGACTAATTATCGCTTCTTGTTACTATGTAGGTAAACAAGTTCATAAATGGAACTTTTCTACCATTCTTTCACTTCTAATTGGTGCCATTTTAATTTTCGGAATAACTACCATTAGCCCAGCAGAAACAAGTACTGAACTTTGGTTTGTGTTCTTAGCCGGTATGTTAGCCATTTGTGCTATGATTTTACCTGGCATTTCAGGAGCTTTTATATTGGTGCTACTTGGAAAGTACGCTTACGTCATTGAAGCATTAAGTGAGTTTAAATTGGATGTTATTCTCACATTTGGGGCAGGTTGTGCAATTGGTCTTTTAAGTTTTAGTCACTTGCTTTCATTTATGCTTAAAAAGTATCATGACATTACCATTGCGCTTTTGACAGGTTTTATGATTGGTTCTTTAAATAAAATTTGGCCATGGAAAAAGGTTTTAGAATGGGGTTTAGATCGTCATGGAGAGAAGAAAGCGATTCTAGAAGAAAATATACTTCCTTCTCAATTTGACGGAGACAGTCAGTTTGTCTTTGCAATTATTTTAGCTGTTTTAGGCTTAGGTCTTATAGTTTTGTTAGAGGAATTAGCAGGTAAAAAAGCAGCCTAACATGAGAGAATTTGGTTTAATCGGTAAATCACTCTCCCACTCTTTTTCCAAATTTTATTTCGACTCTAAGTTTGAGAAATTACAATTGAAAGATTGTTCCTATTCCTTATTTGAATTGAACCAAATTGAAGATTTAGATGCTCTTTTACGTAAACATAAGAGTCTACAAGGCTTGAATGTAACAATTCCATACAAAGAACAGGCAATTTCTTTCACAACAGAGCTTAGTGAAACAGCGAAGCATATCAACGCCATTAATACACTTCAGTTTAAAGGTGATAAAATCATTGGCCATAATACCGATGTAATTGGATTTAAAGAAAGCTTAAAGCCTTTTTTAGCTTACCACCATCAAAGGGCTCTTGTTTTCGGATCAGGTGGTGCTTCAAAAGCAATTTGTTACGTTCTTGAACAATTAAGCATTCCATACTATTTGGTTAGTAGAGCTGCTAAAGAAAGCAATCAGGTAATTACTTATAACGAATTAGATAAAAAGGCATTAGCTAGCTTTCAAATCTTAATTAATACGACTCCTTTAGGTATGTATCCTCAAGAAAATGAAATGCCTTCAGTTGATCTTTCAATGATTGGAGAAAAGCATTTAGTATTTGACTTGATTTACAACCCTAAAGAAACAAAGCTGCTGAAAGAAGCGAAGAAAAGGGGCGCTTTATGTGTAAATGGCTTAAGTATGTTAAAACTACAAGCAGAAGCATCTTGGAAAATTTGGAATGCTTAGCTCTTTTTAAAGGCTCCTAAACTTATAAACATAGAAATTAGAACCAATACAGCTCCGAGTGCAAATGGAGCACCTGGAAAATGAATAGAAGCTTCTTCTCCTGTAAAACGATGAAATATATTGGTCATAAGTACAGGTCCGAAAATGGCGGTTAATGAAATTAAAGATGTTAAGGCTCCTTGTAATTCTCCTTGCTCCTTTTCATTGAATTGATTAGAAACTGTTCCTTGTAAAGTTGGTGAGGCAATACCTCCTAAACAATAAGGCAACACAAATACAAAGAGCATCCACCCTTGTGTTGCTAAAGCAAAAAGACTTAATCCAAGAATCCACATGGTATAGCCAAAGTAAATGGTTATTCGTTCTCCAAATTTGGCGACAAACTTTTTTACCAAAAAGCCTTGAGCAATAGCAACCGTAATTCCTACAACTGCCAATGAATAACCTACCATAGCCTCATCCCAATCAAACTTATACATTGCAAAAAATGTCCATGTTGACTGCACCGAATGACTTGCTAAATACAAGAGAAAGAATGCAACGGCTAATGCAGAAACAACCACATTTCTTTTTAACAAATGAAAAGAACCTACAGGGTTTGCCTTTTTTAAGGATACTGTTTTCTTTCTATTTTCTACTTTTAAGGACTCAGGCAGGATAAACCATCCGTATAAAAAGTTAAGCAAGGTGAGCGTTGCAGCGATTAAAAAGGGCAATTGAACCGAGTGTTTCGCAGCAAGACCACCAATTACAGGACCTACAATAAAACCAAGTCCAAAAGCGGCACCTACCATTCCAAAATTTTGTGCCTTTTCTTCGGGCTTCGAAATATCAGCAATATAAGCCGTTGCAACAGTATAGCTAGCTCCACACATGCCTGCCAATAATCTTCCTACAAAAAGCCAAGCCAAGCTTGGAGCATAAGCGTGAAGAAAATAATCCAATCCTAGGCCAAATAATGCTATCAGCAGAATGGGTTTTCTGCCATACTTATCGCTCAAGCTACCTAATAATGGAGCAAAGACAAACTGCATAATGGCATAAGAGAAAATTAACCACCCTCCTATTCTAGAGGCTTCACTTAAGCCTTCACCAGTCAAATTTTCAATTAAAGTTGGTAATACAGGAATAATAATACCTACTCCAATAACATCAATCAAAATGGTAATAAATATGAAAGTAAGAGAGGCTGCTTTGTTTTTCATTTGTCAAAAAAAGTTTGGCAAAAGTACGTCAAAATAAAAGGGCTTTCTAAAAAGCTTCACTATCTTTAAATTAAAAACAACATGGCAAAGGTTAACGGAATTGGAGGTATCTTTTTTAAATGTGAAAAGCCAGATGAAATGCGAGATTGGTACCGCGATCAATTGGGATTAGTGACGAACGAATATGGCTCTTTATTTGAGTTTAGAAAATCAGATCAAGCAGAAGAAAAAGGGTATTTACAATGGAGTACTTTTTCAAAAGACACCAAGTATTTTGAACCTTCGCAAAAAGAATTTATGATCAACTATCGGGTTGAGAATATCGAACAATTAGTTGAAAACCTAAAAAATGCAGGTGTTACCATTTTAGACGAAATAGAAACTTATGAATACGGTAAGTTCGTTCATATTTTAGACCCTGAAAACAATAAGATAGAGCTATGGGAGCCCATTGATAGCTCTTTCACAGAGCAATACGAAGGACAAACTACAAAATAACTTAAAGTGGAAAGACTTGAGAAGCCATTTCTTGTGCTTTTGAGAAGGCTTCTTGATTAACCACAGAACTGCCTTTAACTTCTTCAAAATAGCTAATCATTTGTTCGGTTGGCATATTTCCGGTTAAGTCGTCAGTAGCCATTGGACAGCCGCCAAAACCTTTAATTGCGCCATCAAATCTTCGACAGCCTGCTTCATAGGCCGCCACTACTTTTTCTTTCCAACTATCGGGAGTAGTGTGTAAATGAGCGCCAATTTCAATGCTTGAAAATTCAGGAATTACGGTTTCAAAAACACGACGAATTAATTCAGGTTTAGCAACACCAATAGTGTCACTTAAAGCAAATATAGAAATCTCAAATTGACCTAATTGACGGATATAATCTGCCAATAAATCCTCGTGGAATGGATCTCCGTAGGGATTCCCAAAGCCCATTGATAGATAAACAACCAATTTTTTTGAATTCTTGATACAAAGGTTTTGAATCTCCTCTAACCGACCTTTTGACTCTTCAATACTTGCATTTGTATTTCTTTTTTGGAAAGTTTCTGAAATAGAAAATGGGTAACCCAAAAAGTCAATTTCATCAAAGGTTACAGCATCTTCAGCTCCCCTTTTATTGGCAACAATCGCTAGTAGCTTCGAATTTGTGTTTGACAAATCAAGCTGCGACAAAACCTCTTTGGTGTCTTTTAATTGCGGGATGGCTTTTGGAGAAACAAACGAGCCAAAATCTAATGTATGAAATCCAACTTTAAGTAGCTGATTGATATAAACTGCTTTTTGTGCTGTTGGAATAAATTCATGAATGCCTTGCATGGCATCACGTGGACATTCAATTATTTTAAGCTCTTTTTTCATAATACTTGACTAATCCTTGGTTTATTTTCTTAATCATAGCAGGACCTTCGTAAATGAATCCTGTGTACACTTGAATTAAATCGGCTCCTGCTTCAATTTTCTCTATGGCATCTTCAGCGGTAAAAATTCCACCTACAGATACAATAGGAAAAGCGTCATTTGATTGCTTCTTTAAATATTTTAAAACTTCGGTTGACCTATTATTCAAGGGTTTTCCACTTAATCCACCTGCTCCAATTTCATTTACTTTTTCAGCATTTGTTTTTAAGCTCGAACGATCTATGGTTGTATTGGTAGCAATCAAACCATCAATTTTTGTCTCAATAACTATTTCTACAATATCATCTAATTGCGAATTCGTTAAATCAGGTGCAATTTTCAAGAGAATAGGCTTAGGTTTTACTTCTTTTTTGTTTTCAACTTGAAGTGAATTTAACAACTTTTTAAGCGGCTCCTTTTCTTGCAATTCCCTTAAATTAGGTGTATTAGGAGAACTTACATTTACTACAAAATAGTCAACATACTCTCTTAGCGCTTTGTAATTTATTAAGTAATCCTCAACCGCATTCTCATTGGGCGTGATTTTGTTCTTACCAATATTACCCCCTACAATTATGTTGCTATTTCTGTTTCTAAGGCGATTAACCATCAATTCTACTCCTTCATTGTTAAAACCCATTCGGTTTATCAATGCTTGGTCGTCAGGCAATCTGAACAGTCTCGGCTTAGGATTACCTTCTTGTGGTTTAGGAGTTACAGTACCAACTTCAATAAAGCCAAATCCCAAACATGCTAATTCATCTATGAGTTTTGCGTCCTTATCAAAACCTGCAGCCAATCCAACGGGAGACTTAAAATTCAAACCAAACAATTGCTTTTCAATAATTGGGTCTGAATTCACATAAAGGCCTTTCACAATCGACTTCATAAAAGGAATTGCAAGCCCCGTTTTCAATAATGAAGAAACTTTATAGTGAATTTTTTCAGGGTCTTGTGTGAAAAAAATGGGCTTTAGCAGGTATTTATAAATCATAGGACAAAAATACAAGAAGCTGTGTCTAAGAATCGAATTTTGACCATAATTCAAAACAAAACTTTATATTTATAGCAATGACAACAACAGCGATTGATTTTCAGTTAAAAGTGGAAACTGACTTTGCTCGTATATTCAAGCATGCTGAAAAGAATATTGTTTTGGTTGACTTTAAGCCTTATTCAGAAGTAGAACTGAAAGAGGCACAAAAGACTGAACAGCTTGTTTTGTCGCTTCTAGATTTAACTTATCCTGGCTATGGAATCACTAAACTTTCAGAAGGTACGGATATGACCACTGAAGCTAGGAATTACTTTGCTAAATGTGATTTAACTCAAAATCATACAATGGCCTTGGCAGCTGTATTGCAAAACCTTGCTCATCGTTTATTATATAATTTCTACCTAAACTTTCACCAGCCAAACATTCCGATGAAAGGATTCTCTTCAATAGAACAAGCAACAAATTGGCTAATCAATCAGGGTGCTTAACTTGGCTTACAAGATCTCATATCACTTTGTAGCACAATTAGAATTTGCAGAGTTCTATTTAAACTCACAATTAGGCATTTTACTGGTCTATTATTACCCGAATTCTAAAATAGATGAAAGTAAGGCTCAAATGGTTATTGAAACCGTGGAGCCTATCCTTAAACAAGGAGTACTCTATGGATTAACAGACGCTAGGGCAGGTGGATTACACATCACAAGAGAAGCTCGAGAAATGTATAGCGATAATGCTAGTTTGCGTTTAAATAAAAAGCATGCAATTGTTGTCAATAATCATGCAACACGAATTTTAGCAACTCTATTTGTACAAATAAACAAACCTATCATACCTACTAAAGTCTTTAATAGCATTAATTCGGCTGAAGATTGGCTCGTTAAAAATTAAGTGAGTATATTGTTGGACGGAAAACAATAAATCGATGACTTCTAACCATACACATCATGGGAAGTATGAGAGCGAATACGAATCTTTTGATTTTCGCTTTAACAGAAACATTGGTGATGCAGACACGTTCATCCATCAACACCTTGGAATACTAGTAATTAAATACCACAGGGACACGATTATTGATAGAAAAAAAGCCATTCAAATCATTGAGGAAACGAAACCCATGTTTACTCCTGAAATCAGATTAGTAATTTCTGACTCAAGAGCTATCGGTTTATTGATAGATCATGATGCGAGGCAAATTTTTAAGAATTACCCTTCTCACAAAGAAGCAAATGCATTAGCAATTTTAATTGAAAGCTTACCGATTAAAATTTTAGCAAACTTTTTCATCAATAGTGATAAGCCTGCAATACCTACTAAAGCTTTTCGAAATTTAAGTCCCGCAATTGAATGGCTTATTCAACAAGATGATTTACTTTAATACCTCTTCAAAGGTTCCATCAGTATAAAAGACCACTATTTTTTGTATTTTTTTTGAGGACGAAGAGGTTATTGTTCTTTCTCCTATAGCATGAGGGCTATCTTCATTTTGATGTTGAATATTTTCATTAATCGTTTGCTCTCGATTTTCTTTGCCTTCATTTGACTCCTTTTCTGCCAATTCAAATTGACTTTTATCGACAGATGTGGTTCCATTAACAAGCCAATTTGCATCTACTTTAGGAAAGCGTTTCAATACTTTTTGCATAAACTCTAAACTAGGTTTATTACGTCCAGATAAGACATGCGAAACCGAAGAACGTTGCACTCCAATTTCCTCTGCAAATGCAGATGCACTTAACTGATTTAGCTTCATGATATACTTAAATCGATCGCTTAATTCCATAAATGTAAAGTTCAAAATTGTAACACACTAACTACTTTACAAATGTATACAATCTTTTTAATGCAAGTAGTTTACATATGTAAAATACTCAGCAAAACAAATCGACAAAGCTAAACAACAAGAAACAAAAACTTCAACTAATTCAATGTATGTTTTTGATTTCTAATACTATAATCAAACAACAACATAAACCTCAAGAATTCTTACACCTTTGTTTACATAAGTAATCAACCAAACGATATTTCAATTGAAATCATCGTTATTACATTTGTAACACACGTATCGTTTTGTAAACACAACAAGTTTTGTTACAAAATTGAAGGCAAAAAATAAGGGAAAGCTTATATGGCTTTCCCTTTTTAAAATGAGCTTCAAATTTTACTTTTTTAATCGTAAAGAGTCGCTTACTTTTTTACTAAACTGCATTTCGATTTTTCCCATTTTGACCAGAACACTTTCATCAAAATCTATTTTTTCAACCACCTCTACTCTATCTCCAAGTTTTATCTTTTTTTGATTTAGAAATTTTAGAAACTCTTCGGAGCTATTTTCTATTCCAATAATAATTCCAGCATCTCCGATTTTTAATTCACTTAACAATTGATAGGCTACTTTTTTAATCACTCCATTTTTGTCTGGTATGGGTGAGCCATGCGGATCAAAATCTGGAAAGCCCAATACTTCATCCATGCGTTCAAAAAGCAATGGCGAATCTATATGTTCCATCTGTTCAGCAATGGCATGAACTTTTTCCCAACCAATGCCAAGCTTTTCAACCAAGTACATTTCTGTAATTCGATGCTTACGAATAATTAAGGCTGCTTTTGTTTTTCCCTCTTTGGTAAGTTTAAGTGGTTTGTATTTTTCATAATGCAACCAGCCAAGTTCTTCCATTTTTTTAATCATGTTATTGGCTGTAGGCTTACTAACCTCTAGACTATCACTCAATTCAGTTAAACTTATTTCTCCTTTCTCATTCATTAAGTTAAATAGGGCTTTTAAATAATTTTCTTTTGTCTGTGAAGGCATAGCTGTGATTTTGAAACGAAATTATAATCTTTTTTTTATTCCAATTGTTAGATGTGTCTAACTTATTATATTTGCCTCATTAAATTATTGATTTAGCATCATGAAATATATGCTTATATTAGGTTCCTTATTGCTTACTTTTAAAGGAAATGCACAAGAAGCGCGCATTCATGGAACCGTTACTTTTCCAAATAATGAAGTTGCTCCGTTTGTCAACATACTACTGAAAGGAAGCACACAAGGAGTTACAACAGATGAGAATGGTAAATTCAGTCTTGTATTAAACCCCGGCACACACACTATTATGGTACGGTTTATCGGCTATAAAACTGAAGTTAAAACCTTTAAAGTAGAAGCAGGAGAAACAAAGACCTTAAATTTTATTTTAAAAGAAACTTCGCAAAACCTAAACGAAGTTGTGGTAACAGGAACCATGAAAGAAATGTCGAAGAAAAATAGTCCTGTACCAGTAGAAGTATATTCTGCTAAGTATTTTGAGAACAATAAAAATCCTTCCATTTTTGAATCACTACAAAATGTTAATGGTGTTCGTCCACAATTAAATTGCAACGTTTGCAATACAGGCGACATTCACATGAATGGCCTTGAAGGGCCTTATACCATGGTATTAATTGATGGAATGCCGATTGTTAGTGGACTTTCCACGGTTTATGGTCTCACAGGAATACCTTCCGCCTTGATTGAGCGTGTAGAAATTGTAAAAGGACCTGCCTCTACTCTTTATGGCTCAGAAGCGGTGGGTGGTTTAATCAACGTTATCACAAAAAAACCTCTAAATGCTCCTACTTTTACTGCAGATGTTTATACCACTTCTTGGCAAGAGTTAAATGCTGATTTAGGAGCTAAATACAAGCTTTCCGATAAGGTTTATGGGTTAATGGGTTTGAACTACTTCAATTATGATAATCCCATAGACAACAATGGTGATGGATTTACGGATGTGACCTTACAAGACCGAATATCTATTTTTAATAAATTTTCATTTCAACGAAACGAAAATAGAGCCTTTGATATTGGCCTGCGTTATGTTTATGAAGATAGATGGGGAGGTGAAATGAATTGGAATCCTGAATTTAGGGCCGGTGATTCTATTTATGGAGAAAGCATTTATACCAGTCGTTGGGAAGTGTTTGGAAATTACCAACTTCCCATTTCAAGTGAAAACCTAAATCTTCAATTTAGTGCTAACGAACACGATCAAAACTCGGTGTATGGCAGTGATGTTTACATCGCTAATCAAAAGATTGGATTTACACAACTGACGTGGAACAAAAAGTTATGGAATTCACATGACTTCCTTTTGGGGGCGGCTTATCGCTATACGTATTACGACGATAATACAGGAGCAACTTTTACTTTAGATAGCAGTGGAAACCAAGCTTCTGAAATTCACTTACCAGGATTCTTTATTCAAGATCAAATCACGATAAACGAACAAAATACTCTTTTGCTTGGTGCTCGTTACGACTACAATACCATTCATGGAAGCATTTATTCCCCTCGCATAAATTACAAATGGAATTTTTTGAATGACAGAACCATTCTGAGACTAAGTGCAGGAAACGGTTTTAGAGTGGCAAATGTTTTTACAGAAGATCATGCAGCTTTAACCGGAGCAAGAGAAGTTGTATTTGCCGAAGAACTTCGTCCTGAAGAATCGATTAATGTGAATGTTAACGCAGTTCAAAAGTTTTACACCAAAAACGAAACCTTTATTGGCTTAGATTTTTCTGCTTTCTATACTTCATTTTCTAACCGAATAGTTCCGGATTATGAAAGTAATCCGAATCAAATCATCTACGACAATCTAAATGGAGAAGCCATTTCAAAAGGGGTTTCACTAAACCTCGATTTAACCTTTACAAATGGATTGAAAATTATGGGAGGCGCTACTTTAATGGATGTTACCATAGAAGAAGAAGGTGAAAAAAAGCGTCAGTTATTAACGGAAAATTTTACTGCAGTTTGGAATATTGAGTACACGATTTTACCATGGAATTTACAATTGAATTTTACAGGAAATGTTTACAGCCCTATGCGTTTGCCTTTGTTAGGTGAATTGGATTCTCGTGATGAACACTCTCCTTGGTGGAGTATTTTGAATATACAATTGAGTAAAGACATTCATAAAAAATGGAATATTTACGGAGGAGTTAAAAATATACTTGATTTCACTCCTGCTGCTAATAGTATTGCTCGCGCCTTTGATCCATTTGACAAGAATGTTAGCTTTAACGCTCAAGGCGAAGTTGTTTCAAGTGTAAACAATCCAAATGCTCTTACTTTTGACCCATCGTATGTTTATGCTCCAAATCAAGGTGTGCGTGCATTTGTTGGAATCAAATATCAGTTAAAGTAGATGAATTCGATACGTATAACTTGCTTTATTCTTTTCAGTTTTATTGCGAATTTCTGTATAGCTCAAGATTATTGGGTTGACTTTAAGGATTTGAATGATAGCTTAAAAAAGCAAGCTAAACCAGTTTTAATTTTTGTTTACACCGATTGGTGCAAAGTCTGCAAAATGCAAGAAAATGCAGTATTTGAAGATAAAGAAATTCTGGAAATGCTACAGCAAGAAGTTTATGCTTTAAAGTTGAACGCAGAAGGCAAAGATGACCTTATATTTATGGGAAGAAAGTACGCAGGAGCCAACCAAAACCAATACCACCAATTGGCAGAATTTGTTGGATTAGTTGAAGGTAAACTAAGTTTTCCGACTATTGTATATTTAGGAAATAATTTGGAGCTCTTACAAGTTTACAATCGATATCTATCTAAAAATCAAATTATAACAACTATAAAGTTGTTAGAGTAAAGTATTTTTAATACTTATTCAATAAAGTTTAATCAGTTATTTTAACTGGCTTTTTATCTTCATCTATTGCAACAAAGGTAAATTCACCACTTACAGCCCTTTCTCTTTCTTCACAATACATCTGTTCAATAAATATGTCAACTCGAACCTTCAAGCTAGTATTTCCGGTATATGTTACCTTGCCTACTAATTCTATTATGGTTGCAGAAGGTATTGGTTTCTTAAAATCGATTCGATCACTACTGACAGTTACCATACGCTGTCGACAAAATCGTGTAGCTGTTATAAATGCTACTTCATCCATTAAGTGCATGGCTGTACCACCAAATAAAGTATCGTAATGATTTGTGGTATTTGGAAAAACAGCTTTAAAAATGCGTGTTTCCGATTGTTTTATCTTCTCTTGTCTTGTCATAAAATTTCTTTTTCAAAAGCTGCAAATGCTTTCAATTCTCCATTATTGGTTTTTAAAGGGTGTACCTCTGCCCTACATATATATATCGTTCTATCCTTTTTATAATTTAAGATTGTTTGAGTAAACGGTTTTTGTAATATCAAGTTCGTTCTAAATGATTCTTTGCTTTTTTGAGTTGTATTCTTGCCTTGTAAAATATGAGGTCTTTTTCCTATTACGAAATTTCTTGAATAACCTGTCATATTAGTAAATCCTTTATTTATCCAAAGAATTTTTTGATTTAGATCTGTTAATACAATAGCATCATATTCTGTATGTTGAATCGCACTAAAATCAATCTTACATGAAACATTTTTGATTTGACTATTTAGCTCCTTCAGATCATTTAAATTCTTAAGGTGCTTCATTCGCTTAGCATAAGAATTCATGAATATATCCCATGACATCAACGGACTCAGTATTTTTCTTTTATCTGAATTCCAACTTGTGCTTTCTTTCATTTCAATCAAACTTTCCATTTTTGAACTACGTTATTATCAATAAAAAAATTTCAAGTATAATTTTCGCGAATAGCTTGTAGATTGTGCTTTCATCTCTTAAATTTTTAACACGTTAAACAATAATAAAAGCTCTTCTGCAGAACTTCACCATGCTTTTTAAGAAATAAAAATTGAAGTAAGTTGAATAAAACGAGTGGCACAAAACATTCCCACTAAATATCAACCTCATGAACAAGCTTTTTTTCGCGAAAGCATCGTCAATACTCAAAAAAGGCAGGTCTCCTGACTTGTAACCGTTTTATCGTCCTTCCCATTAAAAAACAGTGGACAATTGTTGATAAAACCTATTACGTTACTTACAGTTGCGCGACAGTTCGTGATTCTCACACGATTCCCAATTACATTGCGTTAAGCAATACCTTTTTGGTTTGATAAAGAAATTATGAAAAGAACAATTCGCCTCAAAAGTAAAAAAATTAAATAGGCTTCTTTTCATGAATTCTCTTTAGTTTCAACCTTCTACTTAAAACAAAAGGGAATTTGTTAATAAGCCAGTGAATACTTTTTCTAATGAAATGAGAAATTCCCTTTTAAATCAAAATAAATTTGAATCAAGAAAAGGTCGTAGAAATTACGATAATAGGGAATCAGGTGAAACTCCTGAACAGTACCCGCTGCTGTAACAGCTCTTTCACTTCAAGTAAAAAATCCACTCTAAACGCTCTGTTTGGGGGAAGGAACTTGAAGTAGCTGAAGTCAGAAGACCTGCCTTTTAAATTTATTTGTTTAATCGCTTTCGGGAATAAAAGCATAGCAAAACATAGAATAATTCTCTCTAGTTCATTCTGTGGTTCGCTGGCTCCTTCTCCAAGCAAAATTGATTTGCCATGAGTTCTATTTTCAAGAAAAGAGTTAATTACAAACCTTTTGAATATCCAGAAGTACTAGATTTTACAGAAGCCATTAATAAATCTTTTTGGGTTCATTCAGAAGTAGATTTCACAGCAGATGTTCAAGATTTTCATGCTCATTTAAGCGAAAATGAAAAACAAATAGTTAAGAAAAGCCTTCTTGCAATTGCTCAAATTGAAGTTGCTGTAAAGTCCTTTTGGGGAGACCTTTACCATCATTTACCTAAACCTGAGTTTAATGGCTTAGGCAGCACCTTTGCAGAATGTGAGTTCCGCCATTCTGAGGCTTATTCAAGATTGTTAGATGTTTTGGGCTACAACGATGAATTTACTCATTTAATGAAAGTGCCTGTTATTAAAAGAAGAGTAGACTATTTAAGTAAAGCCTTGGCTTTTACAAAGTCTGATGAACCCAAACGCTATGTTTTCTCACTTATCCTCTTCTCTATTCTTATTGAAAATGTTTCTCTTTTTAGTCAGTTTGCTATCATTCTTTCTTTTACTCGATTTAAGGGAGTTATGAAAAATGTTAGCAACATCATCGGATGGACTTCAGTAGATGAGCAGATTCACGCCAATGCAGGTATGTATATTGTCAATAAAATCAGAGAAGAGCATCCGGAGTTTTTCGACGAAGAAACCATTGAAGAGATTAAACATATAGTTGCTGATTCGATTGTTGTTGAATCTAACATACTAGATTGGATTTTTGCCGATGGTGAATTAGACGAAATCTCAAAGTCAGACCTATTAAATTTTATGAAATTTAGAGCCGATGAGAGCCTCACAAACATTGGATTAGATAAGATTTTCAAGGTTAGTGATGAAGATTATAAACCTTTAGCCTGGTTTGAAGAAGAGATTTTTGCCAACAGCTTAGATGATTTCTTCGCAAAAAGACCAGTAGATTATACTAAACACGATAAAAGTATTTCAGCATCAGATTTATTTTAAATCAGTTACTCGCTTATACTTCGCATTAAGTTAAAAGCTTTATGCACTACTTCTAAATCAATTTAAAAGCTAAAAACTCACAATTATGGAAAGATTATGGTGGCTAAACGATGAAAGTCAACAAATTTTAAATCGCGGTTATTTATTGAAAGGGGAAACCGTAACTACAGCAATCGAAAGAGTGGCTAATGCTGCAGCCAAGCGCTTATACAAGCCCGAGCTTGCTGAAGCTTTTATTGAAATGATTGAGAAAGGATGGATGAGCTTAAGTTCTCCTATTTGGGCCAATATGGGCACAGAAAGAGGTTTACCAATTTCATGTTTCAATGTGCATGTACCTGATTACATTGAAGGAATTACACACAAATTAGGTGAAGTAATCATGCAAACCAAAATTGGTGGAGGCACATCGGGTTATTTTGGAGAATTACGTGAAAGAGGAAGTGCTGTAACTGATAATGGAAAAAGTAGTGGTGCTGTAAGTTTTATGAAATTATTTGACACCGCCATGGACACTATTTCTCAAGGTGGAGTTCGTCGTGGAGCATTTGCGGCATATTTGGATATTGATCATCCTGATATTCTAGAGTTTTTGAAAATAAAGAATATTGGTAACCCTATTCAAAATTTGTTTTATGGAGTTTGTGTACCTGATTATTGGATGCAAGAAATGGTTGATGGTGATCATGAAAAGCGAACTGTTTGGGCAAAAGTGATTGAAAGTCGCCAGCAAAAAGGTCTACCCTATGTTTTCTTTTCTGATAATGTAAATCGCTTTAAGGCTGATGTCTACATAGACAAAGAAATGCGAATTAATGCGAGTAACCTATGCTCTGAAATAGCCCTTCCTTCTACCAAGGAAGAATCATTCATTTGTTGTCTTTCTTCCATGAATTTAGAACTTTATGATGAATGGAAAGATACAGAAGCAGTGAAACTCGCAGTATTCTTTTTAGATGCTGTATTACAAGAATTTATAGCAAAAACAGAGGACAATTACTATTTAGCTTCTGCAAATCGTTTTGCCAAAAGACATAGAGCCTTAGGCTTGGGTGTAATGGGTTGGCATTCCTATCTTCAAAAAAATATGATTCCATTTGAAGGTTTGCAAGCCAAGCAAAAAACTACAGAGATATTCTCTTATTTAAAAGAAAAGACATACAAAGCAAGTGAAGATTTAGCGCGTATTTACGGAGAGCCTGAGGTACTTCAAGATTATGGAAGACGTAATTCTACCTTAATGGCCATTGCTCCTACCACATCTTCATCTGCTATTTTAGGTCAAACCTCACCGGGCATTGAGCCTTTTAGTAGCAATTACTATAAGGCAGGATTGGCTAAAGGTAATTTCATGAGAAAGAATAAATACCTAAAAAACTTATTGGTTATGAAAGGTATTGATAATGAAGAAACTTGGAGAAGCATTATGCTAAATCATGGAAGTGTTCAGCACTTAAAAGAATTAAATGAAGAAGAACGTGCAGTATTTAAAACATTCAAAGAAATCAGTCAACTTGAAATTATTCAGCAAGCTGCTGTAAGACAAAAATACATTGATCAAGCTCAAAGTTTAAATTTAAACATACCTGCTGCTTTACCTGTAAGGGATGTTAATAAACTTATGGTAGAAGCCTGGAAACTAGGTGTTAAAACACTTTACTATCAAAGAAGTCAATCGGTTTCTAAAGAGTTTGTTGCTAATATGGTTAGTTGTGCTAGTTGTGAGGCTTAAGTAAAAATGCAAGAAAAGCATGAAAAAAAGCAATGTGAACGCTGCCTTTCAGCGTTTGAATGTAAGCTAGGAAACATTACACATTGTCAATGCTCTGAAGCGAGAATCACAAAAGAAACATCTCAGTTTTTACAATCAACCTATTACGATTGTTTGTGTAAATCCTGTTTAGTAGAAATAGACAAAATGGTCGGTTTAAGTAAAAACCGACCATTTCCACTTAATCGCGAAACTTTTATAGAAGGTCTACATTACTATTTGGAAAACGGACTTTTTGTATTTACTGAATTTTATCACTTAGGAAGAGGAAGGTGTTGCAACAACAATTGTAGACATTGCGCTTATGGTTACAGCAACAAAAGGGCACCTATAAAATCTTCAACTTAGTAACTATCTGCCACATCTTCATCAACTACCAAAATAAAATTGGCGGTTTGCAAATAGTCTTCTTCTAATTTTTCAAGCTGATTTTGAGTCACTGTTTTTAAGGTTAATAGATTTAATCCTTGTTGGTATAAATTAACATACCATAAAATTCCTTCAAAATTGTCAGAATGATAAGTTCCATTCAAGTGAACCATTAGCTCTTCCTCTGCTCTATTTTGTAATAAAAAATAAGCCATTGTTGCATCTTTAATGGCTTGTGCTTTGGGTAGATTTTCGCCGCCATGACCGGGCATCATTTCTCTCATTTTTATATATCCAGGCAAAGTAGAGTCATACTCAATAGGCAAAGGAGCTAACCAAGATTTTTCTTCTGTAAACAAACTATCTAAAGCAGAAAAACCTCCATGATAAATTTGTGAAGCATAGCGTCGAGGTACATTCGTTCCGACTACTTTAATTTCATTTTCTTTCGCAAAATCTACTATTGGTTTGTAGTCCTTTTCGTAATTGCTCCAAAGCCTAGCTGTACTGTCAAATCCTTTCTGATCAATAGAGCCCTTTAAATAAAGTTCCAATTCATCTTGATTGTCCCTTTCAATCATTTCTAAACCCAAAGCTAACGGACGTTCCGTTTCTTGATTAATTGTCTTTAACACCTCAAGTTGAAGCCAATGTGCAATGGTGTTGTTATGCAGCTCTCCAAAGAAAAATACATCAGACTTTTGAATTTCTTTTATCAACTTTTTGTAAGAAACTTTCCTCCCTTTTTGATTAAAGAGTTGATACGTTTTTGCTTGTTGAGCATTTAGTTGAATGCTAGAAAACAAACAAATTACAAGTACGAATCGAGAGATATTTTGCATGAATTATTTTTCATGCAAAAGTCGGTAAGAATTTTAAGTTAAGCCTTAGTTTGGCAGACGAAAACTAATGCCTAGTGAATGATAATTCATGGTTTGATTTAATCCCCATCCAAATGAATAATCAAGTTGAAGGTTGTCTTTTACGAGATAAGCAAAGCCCGCATCCATATTATTTTGCCAATTGTTAAAGTCTTGATAAGCCCCATAAACTTCTAGAAACAGACCAACTTTTTCATCCAAAGAATGCCCATAAACTAAAGTATAGGTTAAATCTCCATCGGCATACTTCACCAATCCGTTTGATTCAAAATCTAAGTATTGATTCATATAACCAATATTACTACTCAGGCTTCTAATGTCATCTAATTTATAAGTCATACTTATTTTCGCTAAAGCGCCATAAAATTGATTGCTTAAACCTTCTGAACCGGTAGGTAAAATGGCATGAGCTATGGCACTCATTAAAAGTTTAGAGTCATTATTTGTTAGCTGATATTTGAAACCAACTTGCAAATTCTCTGAACCACTAATACTCTTGTCTTTGATGTTCCCAACATTATCTTTAATTCGATAGGTAACCAATTGATTGACGAATCTCAACTCTAGTTTTTTAACTAATCCTAAGCGTATTACATTGATAGGATGAGAATTTCGATGTTCCGAAAAGCTACTACTCAATTTGTATCGTTCAAATAGAAAACCACTTTCTATTTGTAATTCACCTGGATTAATAGCCGTTGCTGCATCTGTTTGGCTCGGTCGATCGGTTTGAATGCTTTGCGAGGAGCTCTTAAATGTAGACAATATTCCAAATAGCAAGATGATATATTTCAGCATTTCAATTTTGTTTTTGACAAATATCCAGAACTAAATCGACATCTTGAAAAAAGCACTGCTAGCTTAACAAAAAAGCTAGCAGTGCTGTAAGAGGAATTGCTTAATGCTTGTGTTTAGGTTCCCATATTAATCTTAAAAATGAACTAAATCGTTCATTTTCTCTACTAACTGGTATTCCTGTTACTATGCCAATTAAAAAGTTATCCGCAATTCCTACTCTCATTTGTGGCCTTATAGTCATATCAAAATCACTTTCATGGATAGTTTTGTTTAATTCTACACCTACAAAATTTCGGCTGTTGCTAATCATGTAGTGAAAGTTAGTATTCACTTCATAAGCACTCTCAAACAATTGACTTTTAAAATGCTGCACTATTTTTGGGCCTGTATAAATCAAGGTATGAAAGCTACTTCCCCATCTTTTGGCAGCTACCAAAAATGGGTTGTAAACATTTCCAATAACCATTGGTTCACCAAAACGGTCAAAGCTTGATAATTCAAACTCGTTAATGTAGCCAATAGCCATAGAAATAGACTTTCGTTCATTAACCAAAAAAGTATACTGAGTTGCTAATTTTAAACTATTCAAACGATTTGATGGTGGTAAAGTCGATTCGCCATGTCCTTTATTTTTAGTGTAAAAAGTGAATGGCAATTCTACCTCTAACCCTAAATTGTTTAAAGGCGCCCACTCGTATTCAATTAGAGTTTCGTACGAATCAAAACTTAAATTGTCTGTCAATCCCATACCCACATTCCATTCTTTTTCACCTTTTCTTGCACCTAAATCACGAATTAGGTCGATGTATAAAGGTTCTGCATGCAAAACTTTCCCATTTGATTGTCCGGCAGCTGTAGGTTTCTTTATGTCTTTGTCTAAATTTTGTGCATCAATATTTTTCGCACAAATTACTACTGCTAGTAACACTAGCGGTTTAATTAATCTCATTTGATTTAATTTTTGTTTACAATTATTTTTCTTGCACTATAAAATGCAAGTTGTCAGAAATTAAATCAAGCTTTTGGTGGCGGAGTGTCAGTTTGGTAATAACCTAAAGATAATTTTAGTTTCGGGGAATAAAACGCATCTTTATTTGCTTCTAAATTAGAAGAAGAGAAAATACTAGAATAAATTGGTTTGGAGAACCAGTCCACTTTTAATTGAACTTTTCCATTGTGTTCTTCAGTATCGTTATCATCATATTCTTTAATGGCATTTTCATAGCCTAAAACTTGCTCTACCACTATTTCAACAATACTTTCTTGATCATTAAAACTTAAATCTTCTGATATCGAATTGGAAAAATAATCTGGAGAATCTACACTAATGTTAAGCAAATACAAGCTCATAAAAAGCCAAAATATTTGCACGAAACCTTTTTGTTGAAAAAGTTTAAACATACTTCAAAGATATTTGAATTTCAAACTTCTCTTGAATAGTTAAGTATTTAAACTAAAGCAATTATTGATAAAAGATGTTAAACAAATTGACCTTTGTAAATATATTTTTAGACCACCCTAAAAATATAGTTTGATTAGCTACTTTTGTCAACTTAAAGAATTTAGAAATGCTAAGCTTAACTGAAGAAAATTATTTGAAAAGCATTTTTGTGCTCAATCAAGAAAGGGCAGAAAGTGCCACTACTAATGCCATTGCTGAAAAGTTGAACACCAAAGCTTCTTCAGTTACAGACATGTTAAAACGCCTTTTAAAGAAAGAGCTCATTCATTATAAAAAATACCAAGCCGTAAAACTCACAAACACAGGTAAAGAAATAGCTATTTCTATTCTAAGAAAACATCGATTATGGGAGTTTTTCTTGGTAGAAAAGCTCCAATTTAAATGGGATGAAGTACATGAAGTGGCGGAGCAATTAGAGCATATTCATTCTAAAAAACTAACCAATCAATTAGATGCGTTTTTAGGTCATCCAAAGTTTGATCCTCACGGAGATCCAATCCCTGATAAGAATGGACAGTTTCCCATGAAATTGAATAAAACCTTAAGCATGGCGAAAGAGTCAGAAGCATTAGTTGTTATAGGGGTAAAAGATCATAGTTCAGAGTTTTTTAACTATTTGGAAAGATTAAACATTGAGTTGGGAACTAAACTTACTATTGAACTTATCAATGAATTTGATGCCTCTATGGAAATCAAAATCAACAATAAATCTTCTGCTACGATTTCTCATGAAGTGGCTCAAAATTTATATGTAAAATGAAAATCAAGCTACTTCCCCTACTCTTAGGTTTATTGTTTTTATTGGCTTGCCAAGAAAAACCAAAACAAGCCAATAAAAGGCTTTCCATAGTTTGCACAACTGGTATGTTGGGCGATGCAGTAAAAAATATTGTCGGCAAACAAGCGGATGTAGTTACCCTAATGGGCCCTGGTGTTGATCCGCATTTGTATAAAGCCACTCAAGGTGATTTAAAAAAGTTAAGTGATGCCGTTGTTATCGTTTACAATGGCTTACACTTGGAAGGGAAAATGGGTGAAATTTTCGAGAAATTAAAGAACAGAAAAACCATTTTAGTCGCTGCAGATGGGGTTTCTAAAGAAGAACTGATTAATTCAACTGATTTCCAAGGAGCCTATGATCCTCACCTTTGGTTTGATGTTGAGCTTTGGAGTAAAGTAGTAAGCTACTTAGGTAAAGAGCTAAGCAAGACTACTCCCTTAAATCAAGATAGCTTATCAACAAATACGAATCATTATCTAGAAGAACTGAATAAATTAGATAAATGGGTGATTCAAGAACTGACACAAATCGATTCATCGAAGAGAGTACTTATTACAGCTCATGATGCATTTGGCTATTTTGGAAAAGCTTACCAAATCGAGGTAAAGGGATTGCAAGGTATTTCTACACTATCTGAATACGGTCTGAGAGATGTAAGTCAATTGGTCAATTTTATTAGTGATCGAGCAATTCCTGCTGTTTTTGTAGAAAGCTCTGTCTCTGACCGTTCTTTAAAAGCAGTGGTTGAAGGCTGTAAAGCAAAAGGTCATGAAATTAAAATTGGTGGAACACTTTATAGCGATGCTATGGGAGAAAAAGGAACTGTAGAAGGAACTTACGTTGGTATGGTGAAATACAATGTTAATACGATTGTAGAGGCATTGAAGTGAAAAAGTTGAAGCGATGAAAAGATAAAGAGTATAAGAGTAGCTTGTCCGTTCGAGTGATCCCGAAACTTCGGGATAGTATCAAGAACAACAAGCGGCAAAATGAGCAAAATGTTACACCGAAAGAGGTGAAAAAGAAATATGAAAGAAAAAACGGCTATAGAAGCGCACAATTTAACGGTAAGCTACAACCGCAGACCTATATTGTGGAATGTGGACTTTGAATTACCCACAGGACAAATCGTAGGAATTATTGGACCTAATGGTTCTGGCAAAACCACCCTTTTAAAGGCCTGTATGGATTTGGTTCCCAAGAGTAGCGGCTATGTAAAGATTTTTGATCAGGATTTAGATGATGTCCGTGAACGAATTAGCTATGTACCGCAAAGAGAATCTGTAGACTGGGATTTTCCTGCTTCGGTTATGGATGTGGTTTTAATGGGACGTTACCGTAAATCAAATTTGATGCAGCGGCTCAAAAAAAGTGAACGAGATATTGCAGCAGAGGCCTTAGAAAAAGTAAACATGCTTGAGTATAGCAATCGACAAATCAGTCAACTTAGTGGCGGTCAGCAACAAAGAGTGTTTATTGCTCGCTCTTTGGCTCAAGGGGCTGACTTATACATTATGGACGAACCCTTTGTTGGTGTAGATGCCGCAACAGAAGAAGCCATCATGAATTTATTGACACAAATGAAGAATGAAGGCAAAACCGTAGTTGTGGTTCATCATGATTTACAAACCGCCAAAATGTATTTCGATTGGATTGTTTTATTAAATACACGACTTGTTGCCTCTGGACCAAAAGAAGAAATATTTAATGAAGAACTTTTACAAGAAGCGTATGGTGGTAAGTTAAATGTATTGAGTAAGGTAGGAGAATTAATTAAAGAAAAAGACTTCCCAGTTCGGGAAAAGTAAAATGGAAGAAACGCTAGACTTTTTCAGTTTTTCTGACCCTAACGTTCAGTTTGTAGTCATTGGAACCATGATTTTGGGCGCCACTGCTGCTATGGTTGGCACCTTTGCTTTTTTAAGAAAAAGGGCCTTAGTAGGTGATGCCATTGCTCATTCTATTTTACCAGGTGTTTGCCTTTCCTTTATGATTTCTGGTTCCAAAAACCCATTGGGATTAATTGCAGGAGCTCTAATAACCGGTTGGCTGTCCTTGCTTTTAATTGATGCCATTAGTCGCACAACTAAACTTAAAAGTGATGCTGCCATAGGAATTGTTCTCTCGGTGTTTTTTGGGTTTGGTATACTATTGCTCACTTCTATTCAACATTCGGGAAATGCCGCCCAATCTGGTTTAGATAAATTTTTGTTTGGGAAAGCCGCTTCCTTAACTCAAGATGACATATTTATTTTTAGTGGTATTGGACTAGGACTCATTCTTCTCGTGCTATTATTTTACAAAGAGTTTAAACTCATCTCCTTTAACCCCGACTTTGCCAAGGTAATAGGTTTGCCGGTTCGCTTTTTAGAATTCTTGCTTTCTACCATAACTGTTTTAGCAGTAGCCGTTGGCATACAGGCAGTTGGAGTGGTTTTAATGGCCGCTTTATTGATTACTCCTGCTTCAGGAGCTCGATTTTGGACCAACCGTTTAGGCTATATGTTATTGATTGCAATTGCTTTTGGTGCTATATCTGCTTTTATGGGCTCTTACATCAGCTACATTGCCCCTTCCATGCCCACCGGCCCTTGGGTAGTTATGTGTCTTTCCATCTTGGCTATTGGTTCAATTTGGTTAGCTCCAAAGAGCGGAATGATGGCTCGTTATAAAATTCATCGCGAAAACAAACAAAAAATACGTTCTGAAAATGTATTGAAATTGTTTTATCACTTAGGTGAAGTCAATCAGGATTTTGAAAGCGGTAGAAGTTTTGAAACTTTAAAGAACAGCAGGGAACTTACTGATCATGAATTAAACAAAGGCTTAGCTCAATTGAAAAAGAAAAATTATGTACGCAAAATGGCTGATCAATGGTACGTTACCCATACTGGACTTCAAGAATCTAAACGGATAATTCGACTTCACAGACTGTGGGAGATGTACTTAAATCAGCGTTTAAAACTACAACCCGACCATGTGCACAATGATGCAGAAGCCATAGAACATATCATTACTCCTGAAATTGAACGGCAGCTTGAAAAAGAATTAGCCTACCCCAAAATGGACCCTCACCAAAGTAAAATACCCTATAACGACAAATAATGGATGCATTTTGGATCATACTGAGCGGTTCTTTAATCGCAGTTTCATGTGGGCTATTAGGTGCCTTTTTGGTATTGCGAAAAATGGCCATGGTAGGTGATGCCATTTCCCATGCTGTTTTACCTGGGATTGTCTTGGCTTATCTGTTTTCTTCATCTAGAGAAACAATTCCCATGTTAATTGGAGCAGCAGTTTTAGGAGTGTTAACCACCATTATTATCGAGTTATTTTACAAACAAGCAAGGCTTCAAATAGATGCGTCTATTGGTATCACATTCACTTGGTTATTCGCGATAGGCATTATACTAATTTCTGTTTTTGCCGGTCAAGTTGATTTAGATCAAGACTGTGTTTTATATGGTGAAATAGCCTATGTTCCACTAGATTTATGGATATCAGAAGCGGGAATTAATTACGGTCCTCGAACCGTTTGGATTGCCTCTACCCTGCTCTTGCTAATTTTATTCTTTTTATGGCGCGGCTACAAAGGCTTGTTCATCACCACTTTTAATGAAGAATATGCCAAAGCCTTAGGAATTAATGTAGCCTTTTGGCATTATGCCTTAATGGGTTCTGTTTCTTTAACAACGGTTGTTTCCTTTGAATCAGTAGGTGCTATTTTAGTAGTTGCATTTTTAATTGTTCCACCTGCAACTGCCTATTTAATTAGTAAAGATTTAAAACCATTGCTTTGGCTAAGTGCGCTTTTTGGTATTACTTCTGCCATTGGTGGATATTACTTGGCTCTTTTAATCAATGGCTCTATTGCAGGAGCGATGGCAAGTATTGCAGGCTTGCAGTTTTTTGTGGTTTGGGGAATTTATTATTTAAACAAGAACAAGCAACTAAAACCATTTAAAGACTAAATTTCTAGTCTTCTGAATTACACATACATTGAGTAGTTTTACCACTAAGAATTACTCAATTATGAAAATACTACTGACATTAAACCTTGTTTGCATTTTCCTATTTGCAAATGCACAAAAATTCCACGTAAACGAAGACTTTAACCAAGCCACTTTACCAAGCGGTTGGACCAACACAGCTCTTAACGGAACACAAAATTGGAATTTTGGTTTAGATGGTGCTACTGTCCATATAAACAACCAAAACTTAGATGGCACTTCTTTTGCTTATTTTGATGACGATGCATATGGGTCAAGTAGTAACAACAACCATGTTGAGCTAATAACACCAACTTTTAACAATCATAATAATACTTTAACCTTTCTAGAATTTGACTATAATTTTAGATCATATTCTACCATTCCTGATACTTTTTTTGTAGAGGTTTTTGATGGAAGCCAATGGCAAGTAGTTTTTTCAAAAACAACGGATGATTGCGGTAGTTATACTTCTAATAATTGTCGGAATAATTTTCCTCATGCTAAAATCAATATCAGCACATATAAAAACGCAAATTGCAAAGTTCGTTTCCGCTATTACGATGGTCATAATTCAAATGACTGGGGCTGGTATGTTGGTATTGACAATGTTCAGATATACTCCCCTTTTAACAATGACCTTAGTGTAAAAAGAATCATATCTCTTGAAAGCAACTGTGGCTTGAGTAATACAGAAATGGTTGAAGTTGTTATTCAAAACAAGGGTGCTGATACAACTACAAGCTTTCCGCTTGCATTTGCTGTTAATGGAATTGAAATAGCTAACGAAACGGTGAATGCTAGCTTAGCCTATAAGGACACCTTAATCTATCAATTTAATACAACAGCCAATTTATCAATAGTTGGGCAATATCAAGTTTCAGCCTACCCAAAGCTAACCAGCGATAGTAATATATACAATGACACCGCTATAGTAAGCATTCAAAATAATCCCTTTTATACTTTACCTTATTCAAATGATTTTGAAACTAGTATTCAAGATTGGACAGTTAGTGGAACCAATGCGTCTTGGCAAAAAGGAGTTCCGAATAGCATTATAATTGACACAGCTTTTTCCGGCATTCAAGCTTGGGTAACTAATTTAAATGGAAATTATAACAACAATGAATTTTCATACCTTACATCTCCCTGTTTTGACTTTAGCACTTTAATTTACGATCCATTAATTAGTTTTTATTTGAATTATGAAACTGAACTTTATTATGATTTTTCATGGATGGAATACTCCATTGATAATGGGTTAAGTTGGTTCAAAGTAATGGCTAACTCTTTAGCTAACAATTGGTATAATAATAAACTTTTAGATGTTTGGGAAGGAAACTCCAATGGATGGATCAAAGTAGAAAATATTTTAACTGGATTTGCCGGTGAACCTTCTTTTAAACTTAGAATGGTACTAAAAAGTGATAATAATATTTTACGACAAGGAGTAGGATTTGATAATTTTAAAATTAAAGAACTTGACTCCATTAACCTTGGAATTGAAAGTAGTTTAAGTCCTGTTTTAAGCAATAACCCAAATTGCACTATTGGAAATGGAACTAACATTGTTGTAAATGTTAAAAACTTTGGGAAAGATGATACTTTGAACTTTAATTTTAACTACCAAGTAAATGGTGGAACTATTTTTAGTAGTAATCATAATATGATTATAAATAGATTCGAAGAAGCTTTAATTGTAGCTGACTCAACTTATGACTTTGACCCAAATTTAAATTACCAGTTTAAATGCTGGCTAAGTGTTAATGGGGATGTTGACTTAAGTAATGATACATTAAGTGGAACAATTCAAAATACATCGGCAAGTTCAAGTTCAAACTCAATTCCTATTTATGAGGATTTTACTAGATCAATTCCAGGTAGGGGTTCTAGTAACTTTGGTTCGCAACTTATCAGTAATTGGATTAATTATGGATCAACTGCCTCCAATGGCGTTGGTTGGCGCATCTCCAATGGCACCTATCATTCATCTGTAACTGCTCCTTTATCAGGCATGTACGGCAAAAACGGAAATTTTGCCTATCTCGAAGCTTCCTATGTTTCAAATGTGGGTACAAAAATTTACTTAGAAAGTCCGTGCCTTGCATTACAAAATGATACGAATTTAAAATTAACTTTTGGGTACCATAAATATGGGTTAAATATGGGCGATCTATTCATTGAGGTCTCAAGAAATAATGATCAATGGCAGGCAATTGACTCCATAAAAGGACAAACTCACAGCTTACATACAGCCCCATGGTTAAAAAGAATAATCTCTTTAAAGGATTATAGCGGACAATCGATAAAAATTCGATTTGTGGGAGTTTCAGCAGGATGTTGTGCAGGAGATATGGCAATTGATAATATTCTTATTTCTGATACCAATTGGGTTGACCTTTCAATTGAAAGTCTTGAGAGTCAAAGCGGCTGTTACTTAAGTAATCAAGAGCAGGTGATAGTGAAAGTAAACAATTTTAGTGATTCAATCATTCCGCCAAATTCAGTTACTATGCACTATCAAATTGACAATCAAGCGGTAGTTTCTGAGTTGATTCCTGATACCATAAAAAAAGACAGCTCTTATTTATTTCGGTTTTCTCAAACTGCTGACTTAAGTCAATTCAATCGTAAGTATGATTTCCTAATTTATCACACATTTAATCAAGATATGAGTCATATCAATGACTCACTTCTTTCCGAAGTACAAAACAACACGGGACTAATTAACCACACTGAAGAGTTTGAACAAAATATGGCTTATTGTCAATCTCATTCCAGCAGTTATAATATTTTTCCTAACGGATGGAAGAGTAGGAGCTGGTATGTACAAAACGACACAGCTTGCAGATTTAATACTTCTTGTGGTGCAACTGAATCAGATTCTACAGGTCCAGCATTTGCAAAATCAGGTCATGGTTTTGCTTACTTTGAAAGTAGCGGTAGTGGTAATGGAGGATTAGAAACTACATGTTTTGACTTTACAAATCAATCGCAATTAATCTTAGAATTTTATTACCACAAATATGGAAGAAATATGGATAACTTAATTATTCAAGTTATAGATAGCGTTGGAAATAGAATCAGTGTTGATTCAATTATAGGACAAACTCATTTTAGTAATACTGACCCTTGGCTTAAAAAGACTGTTAATCTAAATCAGTTTAGCAATCAAAAATTTAAACTCTCATTTTACGCAAGTAGAACTACCGGATACTATACGTCAGACATAGCCATTGATGATGTTAGAATCTTTAATCCATTAACGGTTTCCAATCTAGATTTTGAAAAAAGAGCAAACGAATTCACACTATATCCCAATCCCTCAAAGGGCCGGTACACGATTCAAAGTGAGAAAAGATTATCAGGTTTAAAATACCAAGTTTATAACTTTAAAGGACAATTGATTCAAGAAGGTATTTTGAAAAACCATAACAATCAAATTGACTTAAGCAACTCCCCTGCTGGAATCTATTTCTTTCAAATAAATGAATTGGGAATTCGAGAAAAATTAATCAAATATTGATATTAACTAATAGAATAATATCCATCTTTACATCACTTACAAATCATCCTTAATTATAGAACCATGAGAAACTTTACATCAATTTTTATTACTCTATTTTTCATTTCCTCAAATTTAGTTGCACAAGTAGTAGTTAGTCAATTTCCTTATTTTGAGTCATTTGAGGGAGATTCAACCTTATGGAGTGGAGATGGACACTGGCAACTTGGCGAACCTGATGATTTCTATTTAAATTCTGCTAGTTCGGGAGATAATGCTTGGGTTACCAACCTAAGGTTTAATTATTTTGATAATTCTTATAGCGCTCTTGAGTCACCTTACTTTGATTTATCTACATTAACCTTACCCTATATTTCTTTTCAGTTAAAAACTAGAACAGAATCAGGCTACGATGGATTAAGATTGCAATATACTACTAATGACAATTTTTGGTATAACCTTGATCAATCAAGTTCTTCTGCTGCTGTTAGCAGAAATTATTCATCATTCTGGACAGGTAATAGTGGTACTGGATTTGTAAAAGTTTTATATTCATTAGAACAACTTCCAATAAACCAGTCTATTAAATTTAGATTTTTGTTTGTTTCAGATGGCTCAATTAATGATGAAGGTGTGCTTATTGATGATATTTTGATATCTGATTTTGGCACTAGTAGACTTGATGTCTCTTCCTTGGTATTAAATTCTTTCTCAGACAATTGCACTGGTACAGAAAATTTAAGTTTACTTATTCAAAATAACTTTGAGAATACTATTTCAGGTAGCAGTTTAAGAGTAAAATATCAATCCGGATCAAGTAATATAGTTACCGAACAAATAAATACTACCAGTTTTTTTGGAAGAGATTATCATGTACACCATTTTAACAACCTGCCTCAATCTGCAGGCCCGGTTACGGCTTGGGTTGAATTTCTTACTTCAAATCAAGATTTATCAAACGATACTGTTAAAGGATATTTTAACAAAGTAGGATTAGACTTACGATTAAATGCTATTAACTCACCAACGAACTTAACTTCTTGTTTGCGACCAAATAGTGAATCAGTTAGCATTGAAGTAGAAAATTTGTACACTCAAAACATAGTGAATATTCCGGTTAAGTATCAGTTAAATAATGGGAATATTGTTTCTGAGACAATTAACTTAGTGCGTACCGGTTGTAGAGGATTTACACCAACAACTTTTTCTTTTAATAATCAAGTAGATATGTCTGCACTTGGGACACAAGTTTTAAAAGTATGGATTGACTTACCTGCAGACCAGAATAAAAGTAATGATACGTTGGTTTTTACAACGACAAACAACCCTCCATTGCAACTTCCGTTTACTGAAGACTTTGAAAGTGGCCTCCCTATGAATATGAACAATGAATTTAGTCTGCCACCTAATTGGGAAAGTATTTCAAGTACTGGAATTGCTTGGGAAGTTAGAAACGAAATACCTAATGTACCCCTTGGACCTAAGTATCCATACAATCATACGGGTAATTTTTTATATTTAAATGGTACTTATTCATCTAATGCAGCAATTCAAAGTGAATGTATAACTATCCCTAACGATAGTAATTCATATGAACTCAGCTTCTTATATCACCAAGAGGGGTATATTCCCTTTACAAATAACAATTTGAGTATATTAATAAATTCGGGAACAGGTGTTGGCTATAGAATGTTAAACAATTTGAATAGAGAAGACGCGTATCTAAAAGGAATTGTAAGTCTTGACAACTTGAAAGGCAATTCAATTAGGCTTTATTTATTTTCAGACTTTAATACTACAACTAACAACATAGCCATAGATGATATTAGAATGTATAAGAAAAGTAAAACCGACCTTGTATTAAATAGAATAAACAATTTAAATGGCAGCTCATGTGGTGTACAAAACGATAGTGCATTAAACTTAACCATATTAAATAATGGATTAGTTGCTGTAACTCAGGCAGAAATATGCTACACGGTTAACTTCGGCCCAGAAGTTTGTGAAACTATAGGTGGTGGTATAATAGACACAAATCAAACCGAGACATATAATTTAGCTAAAAAACTAAACTTGGAAATACCAGGAGAATATAAAATTGAAGCATACATAAAACATCCTGCTGATTCTACTCCTGAAAACGATACATTTAGAACTGTGTTTTACAATAATGCAAAACACATTCCCTACATTGATCGTGTTTCTGATTCAACATACACTAAAAGAGAATGGGAAGACAATTCCAATAACAATTCCTTTTTCTGGAAATTAAATTCAGGGTTTACTCCAAGTACAGCCACAGGGCCTTCGTTTGACGCCGATTCTTCCAATGGTTTTTACTATTATACTGAAACAGAAAATTTTCCATTGTCCTCTTTAAGTGCAACTCTAGATTTTAAAGATTGTTTCGACTTTAGATTAGGCAATCCTCATTTTATAGAATATGAATACCATATGTATGGCGCAGATATAGACAGACTTTATTTACAAGCAATAACTGATACAGGAATTGTTCTAATTGACAGTTTAATTGGGTCACAGCAACAACAATTTAATGATCCCTGGAAAAAGCGATCAATTCCAAATACCTTTTTTGATAGTGCAATTGTATCTTTTCAGTTTGTAGCTATAAAAAAGAATACAGGTGACAAGAGTGATATTGCCATTGATAACTTTGGAATTCGAGACACTACAGTTTCATTATCAGCAAATAATTTAAATAATCAACTAACTATCTATCCAAATCCAACAACTAAAATTTGGAATATCAAAAGCTCTTTCAACTTTCAAAACAACTTATTTCAAGTATATAACCTAAAAGGACAATTGATTCAAGAAGGTGTTTTGAAGAAGCAAAATAATCAAATTGACTTAAGCAACTCCCCTTCGGGAATCTATTTCTTACAAATAAATGAATTGGAAATTCGAGAGAAATTAATCAAGTATTGATTATAAGTACCTTAGTGCCAACACTAATTTAAATAAGTAAAATTTTAGCGTCTTTATTGGCAACCATTTAAAGTATTCGAAGTCTTAAAGAAGAAAACAATCTTTAATCGAAAATCGAATTCTTATGAAATGCCTTAAATCTTTACTTGTAGTTTTAGCTTTAGTTAGTGGAAGCCTTCAATTGTCTGCTCAAAACTTTCTCATTAATGAAAACTTCAATCAAGGTTCTTTACCTATCGGTTGGCAAAATAGTGCTTTAAGTGGAACTCAAGGCTGGAGTTTTGGTATAGACGGTGCTACTGCCCATGGAAGCAATCAAAACTTAGATGGCACTTCCTTTGCTTATTTTGATGATGATGCCTTAGGCCAATCTTCTGCAAATAACCATGCAGTATTGGTGAGCCCAAGTTTTGATAATTCTGCACTTGTTGAAACCATTTTAGAGTTTGATTATAATTTTAGAGCTTTTAGCGCTATTTCAGATTCTTTTATGGTAGAAGTTTTTGATGGAAGTCAATGGCAAATGGTTTTGTCAAGAACGACTGATGATTGTGGTAATTATCTTTCAAATACCTGCATGAATGGATTTCCTCACGCTCAAATAGACATCACTGCTTATAAAAATGTGAATTGTCAGGTCCGTTTTAGATACTTTGATGGCAACAACCCAAATGATTATGGTTGGTATGTTGGTATAGACAATGTTGAAATTTACGCCCCTTTTGCCAATGATATAGAGGTAACATCAATTCTTACACCTACTACAAGTTGTGGACTTAGCTCTTCTGAAAAAATTCAGGTAGAAATTGTTAATCTAGGAGCAAATACTTTAAATAGTTTTCCAATTGCCTTTGCCATAAATGGAACGGAAATAGCTACCGAAGTTCCAATTGCCAATTTAGCATATAAAGACACTTTAATTTATCAATTTATAAGCACGGCTAATCTTTCTCAAGCTGGTCAATATCAAATTACCGCTTATTCAAAACTACCGGGTGATGGTAATTTACATAATGACACAAGCAGCAAAGTGGTTGAAAGTTTTCCACTTTATAATTTACCTTATAGCAATGATTTTGAAACAAGCACTCAAGATTGGATGGTAAGTGGCCAAAATGCATCTTGGCAAAAAGGTATTCCAACTGCTGCTCCAATTAATTCGGCGGCTTCAGGCACTCAAGCTTGGGTTACTAATTTAAGTGGCTTTTATAACAATGGTGAACATTCTTATTTAACATCTCCTTGTTTTGATTTTAGCAGTTTAACGGTTGATCCTATTGTGCGATTTGATTTGATCTATCAAACAGAAATCAACCATGATTTTGCATGGTTGGAATATTCTACTGATAACGGTTTGAGTTGGACCAAAGTGTTAGCCAATTCTTTTGCAAGCAACTGGTACAATAATACCAACGCAATGGTTTGGGAAGGAAATTCAAATGGTTGGTTAGATGTAATTAATGTTATTCCAGGCCTAGCAGGACAATCTTCTGTGAAATTAAGGTTAGTCTTTAATTCTGATTTGAGTGGTCCACAAAATGGTATTGGTTTTGATAATTTTAGGTTTTATGAACCAATTCAAACGGATATAGAGTTTGTAAAATCAATATCTCCACAACTTGATTCTAGCCTGAATTGTCCATATGGAAGTGAAACTTTAATTCTTGGACAAATTAAAAACTATGGCAAGTCTGATACTTTTAACATTAGCTTTAACTACCAAGTAAATAACAGTGCTATATTTAGCAGCAATCATAGAGTTTATTTGAACACCCTAGAAGAAAAGGTTATTGTTTCAGACTCAACATTTGATTTTGACCCGACCTCTAATTATCAATTTAAGTCTTGGGTTATAGAAGCTAACGATATCAATCCTTTTAACGACTCCATTGCCGGTACAATTCTTAACACATCAACTAATGGTAGATTTTCTAACTTCCCTATTTATGAAGATTTTTCAAATTCCAGTTTAGGAACTATAAGCAATAACATAAGTTTCCAACCAACAAATAATATAGTAACTACTTCCACTAAAGGATGGCAAATTTCTGATGGAATGGGTGTGAACCACAATCCAAATACTGCTCCATTAAACGGAATGAATGGAAGCAATTCAAATTTTGTTTATTTCGAAGCTTCGGGAACTGCCCTAGGTGAACAGTATTATCTAGAGAGTCCATGCCTTGTTCTACCTAAAGATAGTTCTGTAAAAATTTCCTTTGGCTATCATAAATATGGCAGTCAAATGGGTAATCTAAAATTAGAAATTTCTCAAAATGATGGTAATTGGACAACACTTGAAACGATACTAGGTCAAACACATACTTCTCGTAGTGCTCCGTGGTTATCAAGGACCGTTTCTTTAAGTCAATTTGCAGGACAAGTTGTTAAAATTAGGTTTACTGCTGTTTCAGGTGGAGGAACAGCGGGAGACATGGCAATTGATAACATAAGCATAAGAACAAGTGAAAGCTTTCATTTTATAATTTCTGACTTATCAAGTCCACAAGGAAGTTGTACATTAAGTGATTCTACTGAAATTGCAATTAATCTTGTCAATTTAGGGGATAGTACTTTGCTTGCTGACTCTGTAAACCTTTATTATCAGGTAAATAATGGAGTAATTTTCAGTGAGAAACTTCAGGTTCCTATTCTAGGCTTATCAACTCAACAATTTACATTTGCTTCAAAAGCCGACATGTCTCAATTAGACCAGACTCTTAAACTTAAAGTTTGGGCAGATTACCCTAACCTTAATTTGTACACTGATACTTTAGAAAAATATTTTAAAACATATAGTATTCAATATTTTGAAAACTTTGAAGACTTTTCATTAGGTATCATCCAAAATTCAGTTGATACAAGCTGGACTTCACCAAATGCGTATTCTAATCCACAATGGGCAATTGCAGATACTATAGTAAGCAATCTTTCAGGCCCAATCGTTGATCATACCTTTGGTACTACAGCAAGAGGAAAGTTTATTTATACAAATTCAACATTTCAAGGAGGTTATGAATTAAACAGTCCTTGTATTGACTTAAGAAATACTTCACAAGCTGAATTAAACTTATGGATTAATAATTATGGAATTCAATCTGGGACTCAATTTCGCGTTGATATAGAAAATTATACATTTCAAGGCTCCAACCATGTTAACTCTTATTTATCTAATGCCATCATTCATCATGGGCCATATCAAAACAGCAATAATGCTCCATGGGCTTTAGAAAATATTGATTTATCTAGTTCTATTGGAAATAGGATTAAATTAAATTTTGAAATCTATACTATATATGTAGGTAATGTATTTGCCTTCGATGATATAAGTATTGTAGATTCTTCTTTAATTACTTCAATAAATCCAATTTCTCAAAATCAGTCTTGGAAGGTTGAGTTCTACCCCAACCCTTCAAAAGGTGTTTATTATTTTAAGAACAATGACCATTTGAAAGGAAATTCATATCAAATATTGGATATCAAAGGACAAATGATTCAAGAAGGTAACTTAAGAAAACAGAACAATCAAATTGACTTAAGCGACTCCCCTGCCGGAATCTATTTCTTACAAATAAATGAATTGGGAATTCGAGAGAAATTAATCAAGTATTGATTTCGTAATTTAGGTGCAAATGAAGCATCTAGTATTTATATTTTGGATTACATTTTTTTCAACTGAAGTATTGGCTCAGTTTCAAATTGACAAAATTATTTCAGTTGAAAAAAATCAAAATAAGAGAAGCTTAAAAAGTCCAACTGCACAAACGGGAACTAATATTGACATTGTTTATTATCGTTTAAATTTAAAACTCAACTCTTCAGTTAAAAAGGTAGATGGTAGCGTTTGTGTTTACTTCAGAGCTAAAACAAATAATGTAAGAACTATTAGTTTGAATCTTTCATCTCAACTTACTGTAGATTCAATTATCCAAAACAATACGCCTATTTTAACTCGCCATTCTAATGACTTGTTAAATTTTGATTTAATCTCCAATATAAATACAAACCAATTAGACTCCGTAATTATTTATTATCATGGCATTCCGAATCCTGCAAACAATGGCTTTGGAACATTTACGGTAGATTCTTACAATGGGACTGATTCCGTTTTATGGACTTTGTCTCAACCTTATGGAGCTTCGGCTTGGTGGCCCTGTAAAGAAGGCTTAAGAGATAAAGCGGACTCAGTTGAAGTTATTGTAACTAGTCCTTTAGGACAAAAGGTAGCTTCAAATGGCTTACTTCTTCACATAGATTCTACCTTAAACAGTAACACCTATCACTGGAAAAGCACCTACCCCATTCCTGCTTACTTGATCGCTGTAGCGGTATCGAATTACAACATTGTTGAAGATAAACAACCATTGGGGAATGATTCTATCTATTTTCAACATTTCCTCTATCCGAATGATCCAAATTCAGTGAGAGCCTCTTTGCAAGAGACCTATCCATTCATGGTTCTTTTCGATTCCTTATTTGGGCCATATCCTTTTATAAAAGAAAAATACGGACATGCTTCTTGCAATTTTGGAGGAGGCATGGAACACCAAACTATGAGCTTTATGGGTAGCTATGGTGGTGAATTAAATGCACATGAGTTAGCCCACCAATGGTTTGGCAATAAAGTGACTTGCAATAGCTGGCAGGACATTTGGCTCAATGAAGGTTTTGCTACTTATCTTACATACTTAACCTATGAGTTTAATGTTGTGCATAACAGTCTTTATACAAGAGCATACTTAAATGGTATGAGAAACGCTTCGTTTAATAATGTACATGGTTCAGTTCATGTTACAGACACTAATATTGTATCACAAATTTTCAATGCTATGACTTACCAAAAAGGTGCAGCAGTCCTACATATGCTTCGTTATTTGGTGGGAGATTCTAGCTTTTTTGCAGCGTGTAGAAACTACTTAAATGATCCACAATTGGCCTATGGCTTTGCCTCTACTACTGATTTAAAAAATCACATGGAAGCATCTTCTGGAATGAATTTAACGGAGTTTTTTAATGATTGGTTCTATGGGAAAGGATATCCTACCTATAATATTAATTGGAGTTATCAAGCAGGTTTATTTCAAATTAATTTCATTCAGTTTCAATCTCACCCGAGCTCTGTTCCCTATTTTGATATTCCAATTCCATTAAAGCTAGAAAATGCCAATTGGGACACCACTATTTACTTAAGTCCAAGCATCAATCAATCTTCATTTTCCATACCTATTTCTCAAAATGTAAAAGTGTTGACTTTTGACCCTGAGTTACAAATTCTTGCAAGGGTTGGAGTAATAACACATACGGATGAAATAATAGCAATACAATCAAAATCATTAACTGTTTATCCAAACCCGGCTTCAAATCACTTAACAGTTCAAATACCTAAAGAAGAGCTTTTAAAACATTTAACGGTATTTGATTCAAATGGAGACATCCTTTTAGAAAGTGAATTGAATGAGTTAAAAATTGAAGGCTTACCACAAGCCATTTATTTTCTGAAAATAGAAACAAATAGCTCCACCTACTATAGCAAGTTCATTAAGAAAGACTGACACATTGGCTTAATTTTTATAATATTGAGTAAACAAACTCTCTTTTTCTGCCATATTTGCTCATTTATCATTTCTATTTCTGTTGGTTTATAAATTGTTGAACTGATTACGAAGTTTAATTTATAGATCAGAAAAATGAATTTTAAAAACTATACTATAAAATCGCAAGAGGCTGTTCAGCAGGCACAACAATTAGCCATGAGCAAACAGCATCAGGCTATAGAAAATGGTCACTTATTGCAAGCTATACTTGAAGTAGATGAAAATGCAACTCCCTTTTTATTAAAAAAAATGGGAGTTAATGTAGACATACTCAAGCAAGCATTAGAACGAATTGTTAATGCATATCCTACCGTTTCAGGAGGTGATCAATACTTATCCAAAAAGGCAAGTGAAAGTCTAAACAAAGCAAATGATTACCTTAAAAAGTTTAAAGATGAATATGTATCCATTGAGCATTTACTTCTTGGACTTTTAAAAAGTGGAGATCAAGTTTCTCAACTGATGAAAGATAGTGGGGTTAACGAAAAAGACTTAATTCAAGCTATAGAAGAGTTGAGAAAAGGAGAGCGAGTTACCTCTCAAACCGCTGAAGACACTTACAATTCGTTGAATAAATATGCGAAAAATTTAAATCAACTCGCTAGCGAAAACAAGCTAGACCCGGTAATCGGAAGAGATGAAGAAATCAGACGCGTGCTTCAAATTCTTTCTAGAAGGACTAAAAATAACCCAATACTGATTGGAGAACCAGGCGTTGGTAAAACAGCCATTGCCGAAGGATTGGCGCACCGAATTATTGGTGGAGATGTCCCCGAAAACTTAAAAAGCAAACAAATCTATTCTTTAGATATGGGCTCTTTGGTTGCCGGGGCTAAATACAAAGGTGAATTTGAAGAAAGATTGAAATCAGTCGTTAAAGAAGTTACTACTGCCGAAGGTGAAATTGTTCTTTTTATTGATGAAATACACACCTTAGTTGGTGCCGGAGGTGGCGAAGGAGCTATGGATGCAGCAAACATCTTAAAACCTGCACTAGCTAGAGGCGAATTAAGAGCAATAGGTGCAACTACTTTAAATGAGTACCAAAAGTATTTTGAGAAAGACAAAGCATTAGAAAGACGTTTTCAAAAGGTTTTAATTGATGAGCCGAATACTGATGATGCAGTATCCATTTTAAGAGGAATTAAAGAAAAATACGAAACACATCATAAAGTTCAAATCAAGGATGAAGCGATTATATCTGCGGTTGAGCTTTCTCAACGCTACATTACAGATCGTTTTTTACCCGACAAGGCCATTGACTTGATTGATGAGGCTGCGGCTAAATTGCGTATGGAAATCAATTCAAAACCTGAAGAGTTAGATGAATTGGATCGTAAAGTTCGTCAGCTTGAAATAGAACGCGAAGCCATAAAGCGAGAGAAAGATCAAGCCAAATTGGATTTATTGAGCAAAGAAATTGCCAATTTGAATGAAAAAAGAAATGAGTTAAATGCCAAATGGCAAGCAGAAAGAGGGATAGTTGATGGCATCCAAAAGGCGAAGGAGAGTATAGACCAATTTAAGTTTGAGGCAAAACAAGCTGAAAAAAGTGGCGATTATGAAAAAGTAGCCGAGCTTAGATATGGTAAAATCAAAGAGGCTGAATTAGAATTAGAGCATTTTAAAGAAAAGCTAAGTAATCTAAAAAGTAAATCAACCCTAATTAAAGAAGAAGTTGATGCGGAAGAGATTGCAGATGTGGTAAGTCGATGGACTGGAATACCTATTAGTAAAATGCTACAGAGCGAAAGAGAAAAACTGTTGCACTTGGAAGAAGAACTACATAAACGTGTTGTAGGACAAGAAGAGGCAATTCAAGCCGTATCTGATGCAGTAAGAAGAAGTCGAGCTGGAATGCAAGATGAAAAGAAACCCATAGGTTCTTTTATATTCCTAGGAACTACGGGAGTTGGTAAAACTGAATTAGCTAAATCATTAAGTGATTACTTATTTAATGATGAAAATGCCATGACTCGAATTGACATGAGCGAATATCAAGAGCGACATGCTGTTTCTCGCTTAGTTGGAGCACCTCCCGGCTATGTGGGTTACGATGAAGGTGGACAGCTAACTGAAGCAGTTAGGAGACGCCCCTACTCTGTGATTCTCTTGGACGAAATTGAAAAAGCACATCCCGATGTATTTAATATTCTGTTACAAGTCTTAGACGATGGGCGCTTAACAGATAATAAAGGAAGATTGGTCAATTTTAAGAACACAATCATCATTATGACATCAAATCTGGGTTCACATATCATACAAGAAAATTATGAGAATAATAAAGATATTGACTCTGAATCACTTCAAGAAAGGACCAGAAAAGAAGTTCTGGACTTATTGAGAAAAACAATTCGACCAGAGTTTTTGAACCGAATTGACGAGACAATTATGTTTACTCCTTTAACGAAAGAAAACATTAAACAAATTGTAAGACTTCAATTGAAAGGAGTTCAAAAGATGGCAGCAAAAAATAATTTAATACTACAGCCATCTGAAGAGGTTGTTGAGTTTATTGCTGAATTGGGTTATGATCCTCAATTTGGCGCAAGACCAGTGAAACGAGTAATTCAAAAACAAGTTTTGAATGAACTATCAAAAGCTATTCTCGGAAATAAAATAAAACCAGGAGATAAAGTAGTAATGGATGTTTTTGAAGATCAAGTTGTTTTCAGACAACCCATTGAGGATGAATTGAAAGAAGTAATTGGAAAATAAAAAAGTTCTTAAAATTTAAAGGGTGCTTAAAAACAAGCACCCTTTTGTATTTTTGAGAGAAATAAAATTGATCAAACTATGAAAGTTTTAAAGTGGATACTCATTGTCCTTATTGTTTTAGCAGTTGCGGCCTACGGTGGTTTTCAATACATGAAAAGCGAAACTAAAAAACATAGCCCACAAGACACGGCTATTTATGAAGCCGATCAATTTAAAATCAAGGTTGAATACTCTAGACCTTACAAAAAAGGTAGAGAAATTTTTGGTGGTCTTGTTCCTTATGAAGAGGTTTGGAGAACAGGTGCAAATGAACCAACAACTTTAACCGTAAATCAAGACATTCAATTTGGGGATGAAGAATTGAAAGCTGGTACATATACCTTATGGACGATTCCTTATACTTCTCAATGGACCATTATAGTCAATAGTAAAATGTATGGATGGGGAGTTGGTTGGGATAGCAAGCCTTCTCGAGATCCGAAGTATGATGTTTTAAAAATAAATGTTCCAGTTCAAGAATTAAACGATGTAGTAGAGCAGTTTACGATTGACTTTGAATACCATGTAAATTTGAGTATGGCTTGGGATAAATCAAAAGTTATGGTACCGATTATGTACTAGTTTTTAAAAAATTGAAAAAGCTTGCTCTATTTAGTTTATTGCTTGTTGTTCTCCTAATCACAGGCTTCTTTGTTATCAACCCGATTGCAAAATACTATTTAAATAAGGAGATTTCTAAATTTGAAAAGCAAGAAAACATTCTATTCTACGGCTTAGAGATTGACATCTTTCAGAATTGCTTTTCTATAGACTCTTTAAGTTCTAATAACAAAGACAGCTTACATACTTTTTCAGCTAAAGGTCTTTCCATTAAGGGAATTGACTACTTAGCACTATTAAAAGACGCTCATATTTCCTTAGACTCTTTTTCAATTAAATCGGTTGAGTATCAATTAAAAATAGATAGTGTTGAAGAATTGAAATCAGATGAATCAAAAGTCAATTCTCAATCTAAATTTAACCACATTACTATCAGTCATTTCAAAGTTAATAGCCTTGATGCTCATTTTGAAACAAAATCAAAAGAAGAAAATGCAATTAATCAACTAAGCAATTTGTACTTAGAAACTTCCGGACTTGAACTAATGCTCAATGATTCTTCTAAGATTAAAAGTTTTGAAAAAATAAAACTACATGCTGATTCTTTTAGTCACAATAGAGAGCATTTACAGTTTAGCTTTAAAAATATGCAACTACATAATGATTCGATTCAGTTGGTTGATTTTCTTATAAAAACGAAGAAAGACTATGAATTTAGACATCGAAAGACTTCGTTGGATGCTAAAATTGAGGACATTAGAATAGAGTTAGCGCTACAAGAGTTGTTGAGAGAAAATACGTTTAATGTATTTAAAGTTGAATTAGATCAATATCAAGTGCAAGCGCATATGGACAAGCGAAAGCCATCTGATGAAGAAATCAAATCAGGTTTGCATAATTCATTAATGAATTTAGCTGTAACCCTAAATTTAGATAGTTTTATCGCTAAAAATGGACATATTTCTTACTCAGAACAAGTAAAAAATAGCCCAAAGAGAGGTAAAGTGTTTTTTACAGATGTGCTCATTTCTGCAACAAATTTGACCAATAAAGAATCAAAGTTGGTCTCTAATCCCATCGCTATACTAGACCTAAGAGGAAATTTAATGGGTGAAGGTGATTTGAAAGCGCATGTTCAATTTGATTTGAAAAGTGAATTGGGAGCGCATAGACTAAAAGGCAGCTTAGGAAAAATGGACTTAACTTCATTAAATGAAGTACTAAAACCCATTGTTTTTGTTGATTTTAAAAGTGGACAATGCGAGCAGCTAATTTTCAACTTTTCGGCAAATCAAAATGAAGCCAAAGGAGATTTAGACTTTTATTATCAAAATATGAAGATCCAATTCCATAGCAGACAAAATATAAAAAGACCTGCAATAATTACGAAATTGGGAACAGGTTTAGTAAATGCATTAGTAGTTAGACGTAACAATCCTATGAATGACAAATTCAAACATGGTTCAATTGATTTTCAAAGAGATAAGACCAAATCCATCTTTAATTTTTGGTGGAAATCTGTATTCACAGGAATGGCTAACACCATTGTCAATTAAAATTTCAATTGAAATTCTACTCTTCTGTTTTCAAACCTTGAAGCTTCATCCAGATTACTTTGAAGAGGGCTACTCTCCCCTTTTCCACTGATACTGAGTCTTTCTGGGTTTATTTGATTTTGAACTAAGAACGTTCGAACTGCCTTAGCACGATTAATGGACAAAGTCATATTTTCTTCATCGCTTCCAACATCATCGGTATGTCCAATGATTAGCACCTGAAGACTTCCCATTTTTTTCAATAAGTCAACCAATTGGTTCAACTGCTTATAAGACTCTTCTCTTATAATAGCTTCATTCGTATTGAACTGAACTTTTAAATCGAATTGAAGTTTATCATCTACTTCACCCAAGTATTTCTTATCCCACTTATTAAGCTCTTTTTTAACGTACGCGGACACCAATTTCTCTGCTTGAGGTATTCGTTTTCCTTTTGATGAAAGAGATTTTGCTCTAATTAAAACAGCCGAGTCATAAATACGATCCCCAACATCGGCAATAGCTATTTTAAAATGATAACTTCTTCCTTCTTTAAGTAAAACTTTAGCTTTTAAGGGAATGGTAAACCCATCAAACTGAAACAATTGAGCTCTCATGGCCATGGCCTTATGGTTTTGCCAAAACTCATTGGAATGAACATGTAAAAAATCAGAAGGCAAAAAGTACTGCTCGTTTCTCCTGTGGTTTACATTATCAATACTAACTGTTGTTCTACCATCAGGTAAAAGAGCAATATTTCTTGGATAAATAGACTTTGAACCATTCTCTTTAATAAAGAAGCCAAATACGTCATTTACTCCTTTATTTACATATTCTGGGTATTCTTCAGAAGCAAAAATGTATTCAAATTCTAAACTGTCTCTCAAGGCAATTAAATCGAACTCAAGTACTGCTGCATCTGTAGTTGGAGCAGTAGAGATAGCTTGAAGATTTATGTCTCTTCTTGCCGAAGTACGACTGCCTTCATCTATTTTATCATTTGGACCCTGAGCATCAAAAACATTTCCTGTAGATAAAATAATGCCACTATCAATCAATGCTTCAGGCCAATCGTTGTAAAATGCACCAATAGACTGAGTACTGCCAGTAAATTGCACATTTTCAATGATTAAATCACTTTGATTTCCTAATAAAAGCTCTATTACTAAAAGCTCAGCACTCTTAGTCGTATCTAATGAAATCATTTGGGCTTGAAGCGCACTTAAAAAAAGATAGACTAAGCCAAAAAGAAAAAGTTTTGTTGATTTAATTCCCATTTAAAATTAATGGTAAACCATCATCGCCACCACCAATAACTACAATTTTAGAATTTGATGATTTAGCTAGCTCTTCCGTAGCTGATATTCCTTTTTCACGTAAAATGTTATCGGTAATAGAGGCACTTAAAATACGGTTCGCTGCGGCTTTTCCTTCTGCATCAATTCTTCTTCTTTCTGCTTCTTTTTTCTCCTTCTCTATTAAATAATCATATTTCTGTGCTTCCTGCTCCGCCGCAAGTTTCGTTTCAATAGATTCTTTTATGGTTTTAGGGAGCTTCACCGAACGAAAAAGCATAGCTTCTAAAATCACATTGTTTTCAGATAATACAGCTCTAGTATTTTCTTCAATTGTTGTTTCAATTTCTTGTCGTTTGGAAGCGTATAATTCTTCAGGTGTATACTGACCAACTATTTCTCTAACTGCTGACCGAAGCTCCGGACGGACCAACCTTTCTACGTAGCCCATTTGAAATGACTCATACAAATACCCAATTCGACTAGGATCTGGTTTGTACCTTAAAGAAACATCTAAACTAATCGACAAACCATCTTTAGATAGAACATCCATAGTTTCTTCGATTTGTTGCTCTGAGATATCGAATTTAATCAGCTCATCCCATGGAGCAATAATATTGTATCCCGAACCTTTTACATGATCTTTATCGATTCCTTTGTTCACTATTTTCTTAAAAACTACTCCTCTTTCTGTTGGTCCTAAAAGAACAAAAATGTTCGAAAAGAAAACGAGAAGTATAATTACTACAACCCCTATGATAATAAAGGGTCTCAATTTAGCAGGGTCAAATGACGGTTGATCGTATTGGCTCATATATATTCAATTTAAAGTCAAAGGTAATACGGATTAGTAAGCTTTGGTAATTTTGAACACATTACTTCCTTTCTTTAATTTCTATTTTGCAAAGTATGATAAACTCAACCTTTTAAATTTAATTACAGGAAATTTTGAATATCACTAAAAACAATATTTTCAATCAATATAGTGGATTCATTTTCGTTATTTTTCTAAGTATATCTGCACTGATATTCAGTAATGATTTGTTAGACGATACACAGCCTGTTCGCTTTTTAAGCCTAAGTATCGTTTGTTCTATTTTTAATTTCGTTCTACTTTTTAGAAAAACAGCTACTCTAAGAAGCCCAGTTTTTCTTGGTCTACTTCTTTTAAATTTGATTTTAAGTTTAATCTCCTCAATTAATTCAATTATTTTGAGTGAGGCCTTTTACGAAATATCTAAAATATTCTTTCAGCTAAATATCATTTTAATATCCTTTCAATTATTTAAAGAATCCAATTTTACTTTTAAGAAGGATAACTCAATAATTCCATATTTCTATTTACTTGTATTTTTTCAACTTCTTGTATTAGTTGGAGTTTTATACTCTATAAATTCATTAGGGTTAGTTCAGGTCTTAAATGGAGTCAAGCCTTATGGTGGTTTTTTTATAAATCCTAACTTGAATAGTCAAGTGCTTTTAGTTGGATGCTTGTTTCTTTACTACTCGCTTACACTTCTGACGCAATCTAAACTGAAATTTCTTTGTGTAAGCTTGATTGTTATTTCAATAGTTGCCTTATGGCTTCTTGGCTCCCTTACTGCTTTGACTGCCTTAATAGTTAATGTAATACTATTTCTCTATTTCAAACTATCCTCAAAATACAAACGTTTTTTTATCATAAGTTCTTTAATTGCAATGGTACTTTCTTTGTTCTTAATCAGTAACAAAGGCATTGATAATATCTTAGAACGTAATTCAGTCATTCAGCGAAAAGCATTATGGACTAGTAGTTTGGAAATGATTAAAGAAAAGCCGTTGAAAGGACATGGTATTTCTAATTGGAGATTGCTTTACCTTCAATATATAAAAGGTGATCAAGCTAAAAATGTTTTACAAAACTCTTCTGGCAGTATTTTATTCAATAAACCTCATAATGATTATTTATGGGTTTTTACTGAAGGAGGTATTTTTCTGCTTATAATAACCCTGCTTATTGACTTCTTTTCTCTTAAATATTGCTACTTAAATCTAAAACATAGTAAAGGGCTTAAACAGCTTTTGTTTTTAGTACTTTTTTTAGCCCTTACCGATTATATCATCTTTAAGCTATATAGCTACCCCAAAGATCGAATAGAGCATTTAATCATTCATAGCTTTCTTTTAGCTATTTTACTAACCTTTGATAATAGAAGTAGAAGCTTTAAGTTATCCAAATCATTTAGACTTTTACTTTTATTATGTCTGCTTGTAATTTCTGTAACAATTAGCTTTTTCGGTTTTAAGCGGTTACAGTCTGAATGGCATATGAATAAGGTAATCGTCAATCAAAAAATTTCTCAATTTCAACAAGTAACCAATCATGCTCAAAAAGCCTATTCAAATTACTATCAAATTTCGAGTATAGGAACGCCGGTAAAGTGGTTTGAAGGTTTAGGAAAAATGCATTTAGGATTGCATGAACAAGCACATAAGCGATTTTTGAGTGCTCACCAAACACATCCGAATCATTTACATGTTTTAAATAACTTAGGAACCACTTATTCAATTCAAAATCAAATTGATTCTGCCTTATTTTTTTACAATTCAGCATTAAAATTGAACCCTAGTTTCAATGAATCAAGAATGAATTTGAGTGCCATTTATTTTAATCAAAGAAAATACGATCAAGCATTTGAAGAAATAAAAAAAATCCCATTGACTTATACAAATCAGAGCTTCCCATTTTACATAAATAAAATTATTCATCGCAGTATTGGGCAACAATTTGACAGTCTTATGATTAAAAATGGATTTTCATTCAGCATCAATCCAAATGCAGATAGTCCTGTAAACCCTTATTTTTTCTTCTATAAAATTTCAATTAGTCAACAAGTATCGGTGCTTCGCTTCACGGACTTTATTATCCAATCGTACAAAGCAAATCTTATTCAATTAAATATTGTAACAGGTAAATTGTATTAGAATTAGAATAGTATTTTTGAAATTCAATTAACAAACTACTATATATGATGTTACCGACTTTTAGAATTAAGACTTTTGTCCTTTTATCACTTACTTTTTGTTCACTTAATATATTCAGTCAAACAATTGACTCAATAAGACCAAATCGGGGTAAAATAGGTGATTTATTAAATGTTTTTATTTCAGGGTCTAATGTCAATTTTACCAATGGTTCTAGCTCTATCCAAACGAATTTCATAAAAGGTTCTACAAACATAAGTGCCACCCCCTTAAGAGTTAGTCAAAGTGGAGAAGTTTTAGAAGTGTTTTTAGATTTAGGCAATCCTTCTTACCCAAGTGGAATGTATGACCTTTCAATGATTACACCTGCACATGGATTACTTACTTTCAACAACGCTTTCAGAATTGACTCAACTGCCTTGCTTTCTTCAACTCCAGGCTTAGGTTTTCTTGGTCAATCAAGTATAGATATCAAAATAACAGGAAGACTCGTTGATTTTAATAATGTAACAAACCCCTATTTCTTTAGAAACAACGACACCATTTTTGCCACTATTAACCAAACGCTAGGTGCAGATACTTTAGAAATTAATGTTGATTTATCACTTGCTGGAATCCGAGAAGGAAACTATGATTTTCAAATTTCTACTAACGGTGGACCTTTGTATTTAAGGAATTGTTTAAGTGTAAAAACAACCACCATACAAGGCCATGCATTTTATGATGAAAATACGAACGGCATAAAAGACCCAGGAGAGTTTCCCGTGGGTAATGTTACAGCTTCCATTCAATCTATCGGTAAATCAGCTGTCTCAAACTTAAGTGGGAATTTCACAATTGATAATTTGAGTCAAGGGACTTATAATGTATCCTATACCCTTCCTCCATATATGACGCCGACAACCCCAACTTCACAAAATATCACTGTTAATTCTCAAAGTGTTTTCCAGTTAAATCCAGTAGGTATTGACGTTTCTTCAAATACTGTAGGATTCCTATTAACTAGAAGTATAGTAAGGTGTGGAATAAATGTAAGGTATAGTATCAAACTGAAGAACAATTTCAATCATAGCCCTATAAATGGAGTTTACTATTTGGTTAAAGACACCAATCTTACCTTTTCACCAGGATCAACAATTTCAGCAGATTCTATTAGAGGAGATACCATATATTTTTCGTTTTCTTCACTTCAAACTGGCGCTTTTATTTCGAAAAGTGTGTATTGCGCCTTACCTCCTATTTCTGTATTACCGATAAATACAGTTATAGATGCGGAAGCATTTGCTTTTGAAACTGACCTTAACGGATTTCCAATACCAGGGCGTGATACTTCAGATTTTGTATCTGGCATCGTCAGATGCTCTTACGACCCGAATGACAAACAGGTAAGTCCAATTGGGTTAGATTCTTTTAGAATTACTCCTCCTGATAGTAGACTTGAATACACCATTCGTTTTCAGAATATAGGTAATGATACCGCATACCGCGTTGTTTTATTAGACACCATATCGCCAAATCTAGATTTAAACAGCTTTTCTTTTATAGAATCAAGCCATGAAACCAATATTCAATTAGATACCATTTCGAGAGAATTGAAGTTTACGTTTGATGATATTATGCTCGTTGATAGTATGACCAATGAACCTGAAAGTAATGGTTTTGCTACCTTTAGCTTAAATCCTATACCAGGACTACCTGACTCTACACAGGTTTATAACACTGCTTCAATCTATTTTGATTTTAATCCACCTATTGTAACTAATACTACTCTAAATACTTTAGCAAGAATTATTACAAATACCCCTGACCTTGAAAACAATACAGTAAAAATTGAGGCTTATCCAAATCCAACTAATGGGTCCATTAAGATGTCAATACCTTCAAATGAATCTTTCCCTTTTGAACTAAAGGTTTATGATTTAAAAGGTGCCATTTTAATTGAAGAGACTATATACTCAGCTAATTATGAATTGAGATTAAATGCCTTAAAAGATGGTGTGTATATAATTAGAATGTCAAACAATAAGAAAGCATACAATTCTAAAGTAATCCTTCAAAAACAATAGTAAAAGCTTATTGAGACTTTACTTCTGAGGATTTTACCAGAAAAAGAATTGGTAGTATTAAGAAGAGTAAGAAAGCTGACTTTAGTCTGAAAATAGCTCCGAAATTAGTTACACTCATACTTAATCCAATAGTAAATGAAATACTGTAAAGTAAGCAATATGTTAAGAATGGCTTACTTAATAAATTAATTATTCTATTTGGATATAGAATGACTTTCGCTATCGCAATTAGCGATAAAGCTAGAAGAAACAAATTCTCTAATGAAGCGATTATTGACGTAACATTCCATGCTTCCCAAGGTAGTGGTCTGAATAGTGTAGATAAAAAACTATTAAATCCACTATAAGCATATTCAGAGTTATTAATTATATAGCGAGACTGTTGATCTCCCGCTGCCAAAAGATTAAACCCTTCTTTTACAGCTTTACTGAATTCAAAAATTTCAAAATAGTTTCCATACTTTCCTAATAATCCTTGTATTAAAAAAAGTGTAATCACTACAAAAAGTAGAGATACAAGTATTAAATAAGGCCTAATTAAGAACTTCAATCGTTTTGTTTGAAACTTTTTGATAAGCTCAAGCATAATCCAATAAAATGCAGATGGAAGTAATACTAAAACCACATAAGGCTTAAGCATTATTATAAGTGTTATACATAATGGAACAAGCATTATGTATTTTATTCTGAATTGAAATAAATGAAATAGTTTAAAAATTGCATAAACCAAATAAACAACAGCTAAGAACACATAAGCATCCTTTAAGATACCACTTGTCCAATAAAGTATACTAGGAACAAAAAGAACACACTTTAAAAGTTTTGATTGGCTTGTAAAGTACTCTATACCTATTTCATACAGTATCCACAACCCATAAAAAGTTAATAAGGCTATGTACAATGAAGTAACATAAAAATTACCAAGACTCAGAACTTGAATAGGTATCGTCAGAAAAATCATATTGCTTGAGGCAAGATCCTTTTCTGAAGTGCTACTTAAATACCATTCAATTGAGTTTTGAACTCCTAAGCCCCAATAGTTCGTAGTCTTCAATATCCATAGATTAAAGAATTCTTTAGGACTTTCCCAAAAAACACTAGCTACATCCTTAGATATGATGTGATAAAAGAAAGTATCTCCTTCAGAATAATAGAATTTGTAAACTAAGCAGAATGCAATACTTGAAATTAACTTAGCAGTCAGAGAAATATAGAAAAGACCATTTGAGTTTTTCTTAGTTCTAATTCTAAAGTAAAATATACTGACAATGAGAATTGTCAGAAAGATAAATATGGACACCACATTTTGTAATAATCCATTCAAGAATGCTAAGGTTTTTTAAATAAATAATTAAAATAAACTCTATAATGATGGAATAAACCAATAGATAAAACAAAGAAAACCACATTTATCGCGAATGAAAAAATCATCACAAGAAACATAGATAATAAGCTTAATTTGTGCTCTAATTTGTAGGAAACTATTTGGGGCTTTCTTTGTGCTATTGAATCTTGAACAAGCTCTAATCTTTTAATGATTAGCCCAATTTCACTTTTTTTTCCATGCAAATCATTTATTTGACTCATCCAGTTCTCCATTTTACTTTTTTGAGCACTTATATGAAAAGCGATAATTTCATTTATATCATCAATATTTAATTTGCTTTGTTTACTTAAAGCAATTTTCTTCGAAATTAATAGTGGCATTTCTGGCTTTCTTAGATTCTCATTTAGATGCGATATCTTCTCTTCAAGTTCTAATATTCTAGTGTTTTGAAATTGAAGTTCATTTTGAAAGTATGCTTTCTTTTTACGCACCAATGAATCTAAGCTTAAGTTAGCTAACGAAACAGAGTTTGCCATGATGATAAAAGGTAATTTCTGAGCTTCTAACCTTTTTTTACTTTGTAAGACAATTTCAAACTCATTTAAATCATTGTAGCTGATATTGAATAAATTAAAAAATGCCTCATAAGAGTTATTCTCATATATCAATTTATCATTCCCTATTTCAACTTGTTCGTTATATAATTTAACTACATCATTTGCAAGTTTAAAAGAATGACTATGACTCAAAACTAAATCTACTTCTTCATGATTAGCTTTAATACCAGAAAAGGTTCCTGCTTTCTGACTATCTTGTTCAAGAAAAACGCTTTGTAATCTAAATTTAATTTGAGCTTTGTATGTATCAAAATGATTGATATACATAAAAACTACTACAACAAGTGAAATACAAAAAGAAGCTATGAAAATGACAGCTAGCTTGCTCCTTATAAAATCAATCAATTCTAGTGCTTTATTATCGGTATTCACAATGAATTATCAAAGAAATTAAAAGCCTAAATTTAAAGATAAACTTAAGTTATGAGAAGCGTTCTGCAATAATTTTGGCGTATAAAAACTAACTAAACTACCGCTTATATCCGTATAACTATACCGGGCTGAAAGAAATAAATCATTTATCAATTCATAACGTAAATTGGTGTAAAATTCCCTTTTCTTCCATACTACATTTTCTTGAAAATCTAATCCCCAAACATCTTCTCCATTTTCAGTATAAGCATATATATTTCCTTTGGTTACATGCTCTGCACCTACCGAACATTTTAAACGTGAAATTGGTCTATAATCGACTTGTACAGTATATGTAAATGCATTATCGCCTAAATAATGTCCTAAGGTATATTGATTAGAAGCAAAAGTTGTAGTATTCACAAAGTGGCGATAAGCCATTGGATTGGTAATGGTAGCTTCTCCACTCAAAGTAAAATTACTGTTCAATAGATTACTCCATTGTGCGCCAAACTTGGCGCTTACAAAATTGGAATGCTTGTCCTTTTTCCACATTCTTGAAAAGCTTAATTCATCAATGTATAATGAACCATACAAATGAAGGTGTTTGATATTCCGTGAGCTTATATCCATAAAAAGTTGGGTATTTGCTCCGCCAACATTTCCTCCACCTGCATAAATAGCATGATCTAAAGATTTATAAAATGCTATTGGAATAAGGAATGCAGGGTGAAATTGGTCGCTATACACAATTGAATTACCAATTGAAAAATACAACTTAGGTAAAGGTCTTATGCTAATGTAATTGGCGGCAATAAATTTTGGCACCATTACTTTTCGATCAAGTACTCCTGAATTATAACTTTTTGAACTATCAAGAACTTCGGAATTTAGCCAGCCATGAAAATAATGAAGACTTAGCCATTCGGTGGCTTCCACTTTTAAATTAAATCGAGTAAAAGAGGGAGCCTTAGTAGAAAAGACGTTGGAACCAAATTGATGATTTCCCCAACTAAAAAGGTCTTTGATTAATCCAACACTTACTTTCTTATGCTGATAAGTAATTCCTCCTCTAAAGTCACTAAAATCACCACTCCCCTTGTAAACAGCACCATTTCTTCTATGTAAATAATTTTCACCCAAATATTGATTGCTTTCCAATTGATCTCGTAGACTGGCATAAAAACCCCATTTTTCTCCAAATGAGCCGTAAAGTTCTCCTCCCCACCAACGGTGCCAATAGTTTCCGTTTTCATTAAGGGTATAACTTCCTCCAATAATTGGGTTTATAGTCAATTTAAATGTTGAATCTGAATGATAAACAAAATCATATCGCTTTCCTTTAAACTTCTTATTAACTGATTCTTTCTTAAAGTCCTTCAAAAAAAAAGTTAGTTCAGTTTTCTGTCTTTTAGTAAGATTTAATGTATCTAGCTCTTTTAATTTTTGAGCAATAAATTGGCGAGAATATGGCTGAACCAAAGTATTTACTTCAATAAGCTGAAGATTGGCCATTTCATCTAAAAATTCATAAACTGACCTTTTATTAATGTCATGGCTAACCATTTGAGCCTTAAGCTCGATACCTTTAGCGAATAAGAAAATTGAAACACACCAGAAAATACAAGGCCACTTCATGGGCGTTAAGTTAATTGCTTCTTGCTTTTTTAATCAAAATGTTTGAAAAACACTTTAAAAAATACTGTAAGTCAGTTTTGAAAGGAGCTTTTTTATAAGCTTCAAAATAACGATTCTCTGATTCAATTATTTCTTCAATCGTTTCAGGTAAATCAGCATAATAAGGTGGAATTAGGCCTGGTTTGAAATGCTTTCTTTTTTCTGCAAACTCTTTACCATACAAGCTTAGGTATTGAGAACTCAAAGGTCTTACACCAATTAATTTTAAATCTCCCTTCAATAAATTGTAAACCATAGGGATTTCATCAATCCAGAATTTCCTTGCCCATTTACCTAACATATTTACTCGATAATCTCGATCTAACTTCCCTCCTTTTGCTAGCTTATTCTGCTCATATACATATTCCTGTAAATACTCCGAATAAGCATACATGGTTCTGAATTTGTAAACCTGTATCATCTTACCCTTATACCCATTTCGTATCATTTTAAAAACCAATCCGTAGCTTTTTTCTTTTAAGCCAATAACGTTTTTCTTTTTCTTGGCAACTACATATGTTCTATTTTCAATTTCATGCACAGAATGAATCTCAAAACCACAATAAACTAATCTTCCAAGAATTTCAACCCGTGTTAATACTTGATTTCGACCAGCAGTTAAAAAAAAGTATACTTTCTTAAATATTGGCAATTTAGGAATTACTCTTTTCCCTAGGTAATCAAAAGTATAATACAGTTTATTAACCCCTTTTGGAAATTTTCGGAACAATCTAATTTTTCGCTGTTCTGCCGTTTCAAGACAAGACACAAGTACCCCATCTTTATCTAGATTAGAGTTTACAGATTCAAAAAATGGCACTAACTTTTGAATGCGATTTAAAAGTCGCAAATTGACTAAAAAGTCAATTCTTTGATTCTCTTTATTTCTATGAATACTTTGAATAGTAACAGCATTATCAACATCCACTATCATGGGATGGGCTAATTCCAATGAATTTTGAATTTGCTTTAGAATTTGATTGAATTCCTGATTCCCTCCTTGAATACTAACTAACTCTATACTAGAATCTTGAATACTTTTACTAGCGATTTCCATATTGCTGATGAAAGTAGAAAATAAATTTAGATTGAAATCATTTATTTCTTTAAAATCTGATTATCTAAAAATAAGTGATACCAAAAATCAGTGACATCTATGCAATCAATTAGCATTGCTTCTTTTCTTTTTTCCCATACTTCCGCTAAATTCGGTTCGATCAGAAGGTTTTTAATCCGATTGATTAACTGCTCAAATTCATTTGTTTTAAATCCATATGTTAATTGATACTTATGTTCTAATTCCTCTAAATACCCCAATTTACCGACAAAGTCATTAAACCTTAAGGAAGGTGTACCTAGAACCGCCGCTTCTGCGGCCATGGTTTGGCTATCACCAATATACATTTTGGCAAAATTCAATGCATGATGCATTTCTTGTACAGGTATTTGAATCCGATAGAGTTCTAAGGCTTTACTTAAAGGTCTTTCAGAGGTAATCCACACTTTTCCTTGCGGTTCTAAAATCTGAATTAATTGCAAGGCGCGTTCATCATTAATTCCTTCTACCCCGTTATCATGATGTGCATTTAAAGAAGAAAAACGTAAAATGAAGTAGTTCTCTTTTCCATCGAAAAGTTGTTTTACCATGCTTTTATCTGGTTGAAAATATTTTGGATGCAAATAAGCCAACTCTTGATAAGATGGATAATGAATGGTCTTATATTCATACTTCCCTGCTGAACATGAATCTGGTGCCAGATTGGTGGTGCAATATTTAATGCCATATTTAGCAAACAAAGGAACGGCCTCGGCATCGTCTTCATTAAGAATAATAGAAGGGATATTCAATAATTTTCCAATATGAGTAATTACTAAATCAGTTCCTATGGCCAAATCTGGTTTTTCCTTTCGCATCAGCTGAAACATTAATCGTTCCCGATTTAAAATTCGCTTTATTCGATCCCATTTCGAATTAGGTGAAGTTTCTTTGATATAGGTAATCTTATATTCTTGCTTTACTTCACTTACCAAGTCAAAAAGCACATCTTTTTCACGAACCACCCATAAAACGATATGTCCTTTTTCTTTTAAAAGTTTACTTACCCACTTTACATTATGGTAATGCGCCGGATGACCAATGTAGAATAAAAACTTCTTCATTATTCAGATTCTTTAATATGGAGAAACTCTTCTAAAGCCAAAAACATCCATGCTTGAGACCAACGTATGAAGGGTATTTTTATCGTGATCCAAGGATACTTTTTGTAGAAAAAAAACCCTTTTGATGAGCGCATATTTGTGACACTATATTCTAAAATAGATTGAGCTAATTCATACTGTTCATTTGATTTCCCCCAACGGCTAAAAGAAATAATACCTTGTGCTTGATTGTGAATTTCAACTGGCCATTGAGATGGGATTCGATAATACGAACGGCCTTCATGATTAAACTGCATTTTAGCATAAAAATCAGTTCCCTTTTTTATGGCTGTTTTAAATTCCGAGGCTACATCAGGAATGTAATGACAGACGTATGATAAGCTATCTAAAACATAGCCTTGGTGAAAGTCAATTTGTTTTCTCTCCATTCTGGTTTCAAGGTTAATGCTGTAATTCCAACAACCCGAATCCAATTGCTTACTTGCAACAAAACGACTACATGAAATGGCCAGTTCCTTGTATTTTTTTTCTTGAGTTTGAGTGTATAAAAAAGCAAAATGTTCTGCGCCTAACATGCTTGCATTATAGCAACAATCTGGCTCTACAGTGCTATAACTGATGCAAATTCCATTTTCGTCCTCAGATTTAGCTAAGTCCTTATCCATGAACTCGCCAATACTAATTAAAACCTCTAACGCTTTTGGTTTAGCTGTTAACTCATAATAAGCACGAATTCCTTTAGCAATAAAGCCACTTACCACAATGGTTGGTGAATAGGCAGGTAAAAGCTTGACTGAACTTGCCCAATCAAAATTATAGCCCCAACAATAACCACTAAATCCTTTGCTGTAATTATTTGTGAGCCAACTAAATAGCCAGTCTGCCCGTTCTAAGCAATCGGGGTTTTGTGTCCGTTTAAATCGTAAACAATAGGCTTGAAGCAACAAGCCCATAGCTTTAGGGTTGTAGCCTTTTTTTATCCCCATTAAGGGACGCAAATTGATTGGATTACGCTTTTGTATTTGGATAGCAATCGGCTTTCCCCACTTTCCAATAATACCAAATGGCAAATAAGAATTTAAGGTATCATAAGGATCATAACCTTTATATTCCTCTCTTTCAATGTATTCAACTAATTGATCACTTACCTTTTCGGTAGAAAGTGTTCCCATTTTCAAAGATTGATACGTTCGCCTTTAAGCTGAATAGATTCTAATACTTTAAAGGAAGCAAGTGTTACTTCATAAATCTCTTGGAAGGAAATCGGCATCTCACTACCTTGATTTACAGCATGTTTTAACGCTTCAATTTCACCTTGATAACCTTTGTCTTGCTTTCCTTTTTCAACCTTTGCTTTTTGATCATACAATCGCAATTCTTTAAAATCATCTACAATGGCTGATTTTCCGCCACTATGCACTTCCAAATATTCCTTGGCTAAAGTTTTACTTCCGTTACCGAAATAAGAAATAGAAGCAATACTTCCATTCTTAAACTTAAAATTCATGATAACCTTGTCAGAAGTTGGTAAATGATCTTGAATAGCTTCTGCCGAAACTGATTCAATCTCGCTACCGCTCAGAAAACGACATAAATCAATGAAATGACAAGCTTCACCAATGATTCTTCCTCCTCCAACTTTAGGGTCATGCACCCAATGGTCAGCTGGTAAATTCCCTGCATTAATACGATAATGAATGGCCTTGGGAAGCTCTTTCCCTAAAAACTTTTGTAGACTTTGAATTATAGGAGAGAAACGACGATTAAAGCCTACCATTAAGCCCGCAGAAGATTCTTTGTAAACCTTCGCGATCTCTTCTAACTCTAATTCATTCAAACACAAAGGCTTTTCTACATATACGTTTTTATTTGCCTTTAATGCCTCTTTCACATATTTCGCATGTGAATCATGACGACTTAAAACAAAAACCGTATTGACCTCTTTTTGAAGCGCCATTTCTGATGCATCTGCTAAGCAAGAAGGAATTTGATACTTATCTGCAACGTATTTAGCATTATTAGGTCTGGCTGTAGCAATTGCTGTTAATTCGACATCCGTTTGTTTTAATACAGGCAAAAGGAAGTTTTGCGCAAAAGAACCTGCACCGATTAAGCCCACCTTTAACTTGCTATTTTTGATGGTTTGATGAGAAGCAATTTGAACTACATTTTTAAGTTCCTTTTCCACATCATACTTCAAAACAATGCCCCCTACTACATCTTCTCCATCTAAAATAGTTTGGTAGGCATTTGGCGCTTCTTCAAAATCATATTCATGTGTTACAACCGACTTAATATCAATAGCCTTATTCGCGATCAATTGAACAAATGATTGCATATTACGATTTTCAGTCCAGCGAACGTAGGAGATTGGATAATCTAAGCCTTTTTCTTCGTAATTACTTTCATAACGTCCCGGTCCATAAGAAGACGACATGCGTAAATCAACTTCCTTTTTAAAGTAGTTTTTTCTTGAAAATCCGGTTGGAACATTCCCAACAATAACCACTTTCCCTTTTTTACGACACATTTCCCCTGCTAACTCTACTGGGTCGGTAGAAGAAGTGCTTGCTGTGATCAAAACAGCATCAACTCCAAAACCATTTGTAAGGGAATTTACAATTCCTTCTAATTGACTGTCGTTTCGGTGATAAACCGAGGAAGATGATTTCTTGGCTAATTCTATTTGTTTCGGGTCAATATCTACACCAATGGCTTGAATTCCTGCTGCTTTCAGGATTTGCATACTCAGTTGCCCAATAATTCCTAAGCCAATAACCAAACAACTTTCTCCCAATTGCAATTCCGCTTGACGAAACCCTTGCATAGCAATAGCACCTATGGTTGTAAAAGCAGCTTCTTTTAACAAATCGGGATTAGGAACTGGAACACATAAGTTTTGTGGAATACATACCACTTCGCTGTGCGCCGCCGAAGCACCACCACAAGCCACCCAATCACCAACTCGAATATGTTGTACATCTTCAGCTACGGCAATCACTTGACCAGAACAACTATAACCTAAGGGTGAATAAGCTTCTAGCTTATTCATGACCATGTCATATGTTTTTTTAACGCCAAAAGTCTTTGCAGATGCAATTACTTTCTTCACTTCTTCTTGCCTGGCTTTTGCTTTACCCAAATAGCTTAAACGTGCGTCTTTTACGGTTTTACCTTCTGTACCAGGACTAATTACTGAATAATGAGTTCGAACCAGTACAGAAGCTGATTTTAAGGCAGGGAAAGGTACTTGAGTAAGTGCCATTTTACCATCTTTTAAACTTTGGGTTAGTTGTTCCATTTAATCAATGTACATTTTATACCACTCTTGATAACTGATGAGGGCATAAATCAAGGCTGAGTTATCTTTTATTCCTTTAATATGTTGATAGATGCAAGTTTCAATTCCACTTTTATCAAAGCTAGCAAAGCTATTGAAAAAGTCTAAGTCTAATAGCTTATAGACTTGTTCTTTTGATGATAATAAACTTCTTAAAGGCATTCCAAACCCTGCTTTTCTACGTTTAATTAATTCCTGCGGTAATTGTTGTTTAAACGCATCTTTTAAAATTCGCTTCCCACTTAGCGTTGAGCTAATTTTATACTTTAGCGGGCAATTGTAAGCAAACTCAACAATTTCATGATCCAAAAATGGCACTCGACTCTCTACAGCATTAGCCATGCTCATGCGATCGGTATAATGCAAGTTCTTCACTAAAAAGTTTTTCCATTCAAATTGTTTTAAGCTTTCAAAAGGATTTTTTCCTTTTGGAAAATAATGATTAAAAAGCGCATCGGAACTTCCATCATTCTCCTTAAAAATACCTTTAGCACTTTCAACATCACCCACTACATTGTACATACCAAAACGCTGATTTCCATACTGATGGTAATTACCTAACTTTTGCAAATAGCGTTTGTAGGCTTTAAATTTACCTTTGCCTGCTTCAAGCTTTGCAAATCGATTAAAAACAGCCTGACTTATTCCTTTGGGCAAAGCGGCAAACTTTTGATCAATAGCTAATAGTAGGTGCCCTGCATAGCCCAAGAACAGCTCATCTGCTCCCATTCCCGAAAGAATTACCGTACTTTTTTCAGCAGCCTTTTGAGTAATTAAGTAAGAAGGAATTTGTGATCCATCGGCAATTAAATCATCCGAAAAATGTAATGTTTTTCTGATTAATTCAAGGCTTAATTGCTCTTGACCAATTGGAATAAAATCCAAATTCATTTCCCACTGCTCCGCTAGTTTTTTCGCATAATGGGCATCTGATGTTGTTCCTTCTTTTTTTAAATCGGCTTCATCCTTTGCAGCACAATAGTGTTGAATTTCTTTTTTCCCTTTTAGAAAATGAGCAATAATCGAAGAATCTAATCCTCCCGAAAAAAAAGTACCCACAGGTACATCAGCAACAAGTCTTCGCTCACAGGCTTTTTCAATTAATCGATAAAGTTCTTTTTGAGCTTCTGGATACGAAAGCTTAGCATAATCATCATTCGGTTTTGCTTGCCAATATTGACTTTTCTTTATTTCTTGATTTTTAAAATCATAGGTTAAAAAGTGAGCTGGTTCAAGTCGCTTTATGCCTTTAAACAAGGTATTTTGTTCTGGCACATACTTGAAAACAAAATATTGCTGTAAAACTTCTTGGTTTAAAACGGGTTTAACCCCTGCTGCTAGAATACCTTTTATCTCAGAAGAAAAGTATAATTCACCATCTTGATAATAAAAATACAAAGGCTTCACTCCCATCCGGTCTCGAATCAAATGCAGTTTTTCTTCTTTTTGGTCTAGTATAGCTATGGCAAAATCGCCGTTTAGCCAATCTAACATAGCTAAGCCAAATTTTTGATAAAGCTTTAAAATAACTTCTGTATCCGAAGAAGAGTGAAATTGTTCCTCTTTTAAGTATCGATTCTTTAATTCTTCAAAATTGTATACTTCACCATTGTAAACCAAAACGATAGATTCATCGGCCGTTTTCATAGGCTGATGTCCGGCATGGCTTAAATCAAGTATACTGAGTCTATTATGTGCTAAAAAACACTGCTTTTCATGTTTTACTGTTGAGTAACTTCCACGATCGTCTGGTCCTCGATGGTTTAAAACTTCTAGAAGTTTGTCTTGCTTAATTTCTTGATGACTGATATAACCGCTAATTCCACACATATTAAGATACTATGCAAGCTTTTATGGCTGATGATAAATGGGCAACCATTTTCTGTTCGGTGAAATTATTTAAATAATGCTGTTTACTCATTTCCCCCATGCTTTTTCTAAGATTTTCTTGCTTTAACAATTGTGTGATTGCATTGGCAATTTTTTCAGGACTTTTAGTTTCTACAATAAAACCATTTTCGCCATCTATCACTGATTCAATAATAGCCCCTTGGTCAGATGAAACAATTGGCAAACCTGCTGCTAATGCTTCTACTATTACCCAAGGATGACCTTCGGGTAAATGAGGTACAAATACAAAAAGGTCGGCTTGAGAAAACATTTCCCATTTTGCTTCTCCTGATATGGGTGAATGAAAAACAACCGGTAGTTGATGTTCTTTAACCAAAGATTCGCATTCGTTTTGATACGCTTGGTTATCCCAAGCACCAACGGCTTCTAGAGTGAAATTATTCAGCCCTTTTTGCTTCAGTAAAAGAACTGCTTCTAATACTTGTTTTATTCCCTTTTGAGGAAGAAAATTAGCAAAGTATAAAATCTTAATCTCTTGACTATCTTGATTTTGATCACATTTAGGTATTTCGATATCACATCCATTAGGCACCACATGTATCTTTTCAATGGGAAATACTTCTTCAAACAAATGCTTTAAATTATTTCCTAAAACAATGATTCCATTGCCTCTTTGAAGGCTTTTTTTAACCCACAATTTGGTAAATCGACTACTGGCATTCATCCAATTTTTATAATTACTTCCACGTAATTGAAGTAAAACCTTGGTTGAAAAGAAGGAACTCAACCAAATGAAAGCAGCATCTTTGGCAAAGCCCAAAGTTGTTTGACTAATGGGTATAAGAATTAAAGCCGGTTTTTCTTTCGTTAACATTTTAATTAGACGAAAGTAAACGGCTAAATTTTTCAACACCTTTGAAAAACCCGCCTTACCAAAGTCTTCTACCGTTTTATTAATGGTGGTATTCAAATGCAAAAGCTCAAACTCATCGCTAAGGCTTGAATTCAGTAAAATCTTTGTTGCAACAGCAGGCCCGATATAAGGTGGAGGTAATTTACCTACAATGATGACTTTTGGTTTAGACATGCTGCTTTCTTAAGACAGATTTGGGCAAAGATGCATAGGCAAAAATGGGAAATACAAAGTAGAGGTAAGGCGCATATAACAAAGGGTTAGTAGATACTGAAAACAATAAAGTTGCCGCAATACTTGACAGCAGTAAAAATCGATCTCTGCCTTTTAGGCTTAATGCCCTTTTGATTAAATTCAGATAAATTAAAAGGTAAAGAATTAGTCCTATAATTCCAGTCAAAAAAATCATTCTAATGTAATCACTGTGCATCGCCCCACTTAAAAAGTAAGGTAAATTAGGGCTTCCACTAAATGAAGTGCCAAATAGTTTGTAAAGTACATTCATTTCTTGCCACTCATCAAATACGCTTAACCAACGACTTACCCTACCATTCAAGAGAAAACGTGCTTCTCGCTCCCCTTCTAATACTCGAAATTCTTTTCTAATTAAAGGTTCTACTCTACTTTCATAAGTCATAAAACCAGCATATAGAATTACCGGCAAAAAAAGTACAATTAAGCCAAGTGTAATCCGATTTCTTAAGTTAAAGAATAAGAAAATGACCATTATGGCAAAAAATACTCCCCAAGAAGCCGTCTGCTTAATTGCCGATAATCCGATAAAACAAAAAAGTAACACAAGGGCTGTTGCTGTGAGTCGTTTCGCAGTTAATTTTTTAAGTTTAAAATCACCCAAGTAAGTATATAATTTGAATATTAGTGCCCCAGTGATATAAATGGCATAATTCATAATATCGGCATAGCCTCCTTGAATTCTTGCTTCTCCACCTCTAGATTCAGTAAGGTACTCCGGATTTATTGGACCAATAAGCAATTCGTAAATGAGTAGAAATAAAGGAATTGAGGCCGAATAATAAAAAGCTTGAAGCAAACCGATTAAATTCCTCTTATGGCTAATAAAATTCCTTAAATAGAAAAACAAAAATAATGGAGTAACATATTTGATGACTTCTGCTATAGTGCCTACACTAAAGTAGTACAAAAAGTATATCAAAAGATTAATACCCAAGAGAGATCCCCATAAACCAAAAGTTAAGTCAATGGAGATAGATTTAAACTTTTTGGGAAAACGCTTTGAAAAAAAGCTTATAAAAATGACAATTGGTGTAAGTACACCAACTATGTATAAAGGAGATAGTACTGGAGAAACGTTTTTTAAAAAATAAAACAAATCAATAATTGGCCTTAACAGAATAAGCACAACAAACCACTTCATGGAAAGTGGTAATAGCCTAAACCATATTTTCCATTCTACAAATGTCATTGAAGTATTGATATCATCTTTTTCGCACAATTCGCTAAGGTATACTCTTCTTTTATCGTTTCAGCACCTTTTTTGGCCATTCTCTTACACCTTTCCTCATCTTCTAATGCTGCATGTATTTTTCTGGCCGATTCATTGGCATTCTCAAAGTTTACAACGTATCCATTTATACCATCTTTAATCAAATCTTGGGCAGCACCTGCAAATTTTGATGAAAAGCAAAGAACGCTTGCTGCCATTGCTTCATTTAAGACTAAGCCCCAAATGTCAAAAGAAGTTTGAAACAAAAAAGCATCTGTTTTTGCCAAATAAAAAGGCAATTCTTCTTTTTGCTTAAAACCTTCAAAACTAACAACATCGCTCAAACCATGGGTTTTCACCAATTGTTCTAAACGAGATTTCTCAGGTCCATCACCTATGATTTGCAAGAAAAAATCACTTCTCAATTCAAGAAGTGCTTTTGCCGTTTCCAAGATTTTAGCAACATCCTTTCTAGCGGTCAAATAACCTATATAAGTAAGCACTTTTCTATCCGATTGTATTACTTTATCCCTTTCTTTGCTTGTTTCTTCGCTAAAGAAGTGAGTATCTACCGTGTTGCCTATTACTTTTACTTTTTGTTCTGAAACACCACAATTAAGCAGGTATTTTTTTGTAGAGTTACTATAGGCCAACCAATGATCTGCTTTTTTAAAAAGCCACTTTCTCAGTACTTTTTTAATCGTTGGAATGGAATTTCTATTCGATTCAAAAGAACCTGTCCAAATGATGAACTGAAAAGGTATAAATAATTTCAGAATAGTGGCTTTTATGGCCGGTATAGAAAAACCTCCAACAATTAATGCATCTGGTTTTTCTTTGAGGATTAATCGACTTAAACCGGTATAAAAGATCAATTTCCCAGAGGAATTTGAGCTTGAAAGCAAATGATAGCTAAACCCAAGATGATCTAGATTTACAATACTTTTTCTTGAATGAAGCGATTGCGCTCCAAAAACTACAAGAAGTTCAACCCCAATTTCTGTTAGCTGTTTTTGCAAAGCATTAAATAAGGGAATTCTGTATTGATTGGGAATATTGGTTACAATCATTAATTTTTTGGTATCCATCAAGCAAACCATTTTTTATACCAAGCAATATAAAAGTAGAGTGTCCAAATGGAATTTACATACTCTTGATTTCCCATTTTAAAGCTATTCAGCATCTTACGAATTGATTTTTCATCTACCAAATCGGTATCTTGACAAAAGGAAGCTAAATTTTCTTCTAAAAAAGCAATCATAATTTCTCCTCCCCATTCTTTTAAAGGAACACAAAATCCCATTTTTTTCCGATATAAAACTTCAGCCGGCAAAATACGTTCTAAACTTTTCTTTAAAACATGTTTACCAATGCCATTTTTCACCTTAGCGGAAGATGGAATTTGAAATGCCAATTGTATCAAAGAAGGATCTAAAAATGGAGACCTTCCTTCTACGGAATGAGCCATTGTTAAACGATCTAGTCGGTTGGCATACAAGTTTGGTATAATGTTTTGAAAGCCGGTAAAACACATATACGCCAAGTAATCTTTAGTTAAATCTCCTCCTAATTCTCGGTACTCCTGATTTATGACTTCTATTTGATGATAGGAATTAAGCTTCTGATTTCTTTGTAAAAAAGAAGACGACAAAAAGTCTCGTTTTGAATGTTCTTTAAATCCTTTCGCACCGCTCCAAAAAAGCTCTTGATTATTTAAAGCCCGGCTTAAAATGTCATGAATTGGACTACCTTTTTTACGTTTTATTAAAACTTCAAAAATGGCTTGTTTAAGTATTTTCGGAAGCGACTTATAAGCCTGATATTTAGGGTGATACTTCAAATACTTCAACCAATTTGAATAGCCACCAAATAGTTCATCTGCTCCATCTCCTGTTAAGATTACTTTGGTGTCATTTTCTTTGGCAATTTCTGCTAAAAAGTAAATGGGAATACAAGTTGAGTCTGCGATGGGTTCATCAAAAATATCGACTATTTTTTCTAAGAAACTGGTAAAGTCTTGCGGACTGACCATTTTTTCATGATGCTGTGTTCCAAAACGTTTTGAAACTGAAGCAGCAAAGGCTAGCTCATCGTAATCAGCTTGCCCTTCAAAGCCAATGGAGTAAGTTTTAATGGGCTGGTTGGTGTTTTGCATCATTAGTGCGACAATCGCACTTGAATCAACACCTCCACTTAAAAATGCTCCAACTGGAACATCACTCAACATCCTTTTCTTTACTGAATCCGCCAAACCTTGGAATACTTTCTCTTCCAATTGGCTTTCGTTCGTCCAAAGGTGGTTAGGTGTTATATCCAATGACCAAAAGGGTTCGTAAAGTTGAATACCCTCTTTATTGATAATCATTTGATGCCCAGCTTTAAACTTATGAATGCCTTTAAACATGGTTTGTGGCACAGACAATTGATTAAAGGTTAGGAAATCATAAAAAGCACTTTCATCAAGTTCTTTTTTTACCCAAGGCAATTCAAACAAGCTTGCTAGCTGAGAAGAGAAAGCAAAAATGTTATCCTGAATTGTATAATAAAGCGGCTTTTGTCCCGATCGATCGCGCGCTAAGTGCAGCGACTTACACTCTTCATCCCAAATAGCAAGCGAAAACATGCCATTTAATTCTTTATATTTTAATTGATTGTGGGCAAATAACTCAATTAAAACCTCTGTATCTGATGAGGATTTTAGATTAAGCTGAGGAATTTTGGATTTTAACTCATGATAATTAAAAATCTCTCCATTAAATACCAAACTGCTCTTATTTGAAGCAGACAGCATGGGTTGATTTCCTGCCTCGGAAAGATCTAGAATACTCAATCTTTGATGACCGAAGTAAATCTCATTTGAACTACTCGACCAAAAACCTGAAGAATCAGGACCTCGATGTTTCATTCTGTTGTTCATCCGCTTGATTAGCTCAGGCCCATTGGCAATCCCTTTTGCCCTAAAATCAAATATTCCGGCTATTCCACACATGCTTAAACCAAGTCTGAATAAATGTTTTTTACTTGAAGAGCCATTTTTTGAATGCTATAATTTTGTGAATACTTAATTCGCTCTTCTTTTCTTTTATCCCTTTCTTCCGGATGTTCTAAATAGAATTTCATGCGATTTGCCAATCCTTCTTCATTCGGGACTATGTCGTTCTTTTCTATGTTTTCTATTATTTCAACTACCCCACCTCCATCTTCAAATACCAAAGTTGGTTTTCCTAAGGACAAAGCTTCAACAGCTACCAAACCAAAGGCTTCATTTTGAGATGGCAATACACAAATGTCTATTAATTGCTGCGCATCTAATGCTTCTTTCAAATAGCCAGTAAAAATAAGATGTTTCTCAATCCCTAAATTTTTAGACAGCATTTTGTAGTCTTCTTTCAATGGTCCATCACCAATTAACAACAATACCAAGTTTTCTTTATGTTCTAAGGTTGAAAAAGCCTGAATCAATCTGTCAATTCTTTTAACCTTTGCAAAACGCGAAGCGGTGCCTATAACTGTTTTATTAGCAAGACGATTTTTCAGATTTTGAATTACTTCTGCATTTTCAGTTGAATTCATCAAGCTTTCTGACGCGGATAAATCAATGCCATTTGGTACAATTTGATAATTCTGATTACTTTTTTTGAGGTATTTTTTTTGGGCAATTTTATGTGAAAATGCAGAATTAAAGGTTAAAAAAACTCCTTTCTTGTTTAAAAAGTAAGTTTTTAGCAAGTCTAAAATTTGGTCATTAACTCTCTTTTTCCGTCCAAATCCAAAATTTCCATGCTCTGTAAAAACAATTGAAGCTGTTGATTTTAAACCCAAGTGAAATATTAAGGGATTAAAAAAATGAAAGTGTAATATTTGATGTTGATTAAACAGCTTAAGTGTCTCTTTAAGATTGGCTTTGTTCCAATCAAAACCAGAAGTAAAGTTCATATAATAGGCTTCTATACCTTGATTACCATCAAACTTCCAATTTATCGGTTTACTCTTTTTTGCAATTAAAATTGAGGGAAGAAAAGCTGAAAATTTTAATTGTTCTGCAATTAAATGGTGCACTAATCTTTCAATTCCTCCAAATTCTGTATCCCATATGATGTGAAGCACTTTTTTAGTCGTCAAGCTCATTTAGTTCCGCTCCTTTATCAGTCTAATCGGACTTCCGACATATACTTTTCCTTCTTGTGTATTACTTTTCTCATTCACTAAAGAATTGGCACCTATAACTGCATGATTTGCTATATAACTTCCTTTTAAAAGAATTGTATTTGCACCTATCCAAACATCTTTACCAATCGTTACAGCCTTTGAAATAGAAGCTTGTATTTGAATTTTACTTCCTTTTTCTATCCCATGTTCTGAATCTCGAATACTCACATTTTCACCGATTAATGTGTAAGCTCCGATTTCAATTTTCTCATTACTGCTAAGCAATACGTTTTGAGTAATGTTCACATGATCTTCAATCACTAACTTTCCTTTCGGTGTGACTTCTAACGTACAATTGTATCCAAACGTAACATAATCTCCGATGGTTATATTTTTATGTGGAACGGCTCTAAGTTTTGGAAAAGAATAGCACTTTAAGCCTTTACCCACCTTACAGCCATGAATCAGCAGATAGGCCTTAAAGCAAATGCCTTTCATTTTTCTACTTATGTTTCTAATGCTTTGCTCCAACTTTTAATCCTCTTTAATTATCCAGTTTTTCTCGATTCTCCTTTCTAGAAAAGACCTTAACCCAAAGGTATTAAGCAGAAACCGAATAAATCGCTTCACCGTTTTTTTTATATAGCACCGATAAATCGCTTTCTTCATTTGTGGTGCAAATTCAGATTCGTTTTCTACCAATATTTTATAGCCTTCTTTATAAGAAAGGCAATTCGTATTACTTACTCCACCTACCCTAAACACCGTTGTGTTGACATTTAAATATTGAAAGCTGAAATTTTGCTTATACGCTCTCAGAAAAAAATCATAATCCGCGGAAAGTTTATATGCTTCATTATAACCATTCAGTTTTTGATATACACTTCTTTTAACAAAAGTAGAAGGATGAAAGACTCCCATGCTTTCTTCCATTTTATGGAGATTAGGAAATTCTTCACGGAAATACTGTTTCCCTCCAATTTCTCGAAGTTTAGTCATGTTTCCATAAATGACATCTGCTTTGGTTTTATCAAAAAATGTTGCAACGTTTATTAATGCTCCTTCTAAATAGTAATCATCAGCATTTAAAATAGCGATAAGTTCACCACTTGATTTTTTCCATCCCTTATTCATGGCATTGTATATGCCGGAGTCCTTTTCAGAAACCCAATAAGCAAGATTTGACTCGTATTTCTTGATAATTTCTTGAGTTCCATCCGTTGAGCCTCCATCAATAATGATATATTCTAAATTCGGATAATTTTGATTTAAAACACTTTGAATGCTCTCCTCAATGTATTTAACTCCATTATAAACGACTGTTATAATAGAAATTTTAGCCTTTTGAGCTACAGCTGGCCCAACTCCATTGTTTTTATTGGTTCCAGATTCCACTAGCTTTTCCTCGTATTATTTTTAAATATTGAATGGGTTGAACAAGCATACATACAAACAAGCCAACACAAGTAGCTAACATAACTCCAACACTACCCAGTCCCAAGTTCTTCGCAAAGAAAATAGAGAGTGGAATATTGGTTACTCCCATAAAAACCGATAACAGAATACTGATTTTAATCTTTCCAACGCCATTTAAAAAGTTCCCAAATATCATAACATGACTCGCTAAAACCACATAAATGCCCATAAGCATTGATAGTGAAAATGGGATACTTACGGCATCACCTATCCAAATATGATATACACTTTCTGCTAAAAGCAACATGACAAAAACAACTACACTAGCAATGTACCAAAAACGCATGGTGATACGAATTGAATTTTTAATCCATTTTAGCTCATTTTTTTTATAGGCTTCTGTTATTGCAGACCAATAAGGCTTGGTAATAATGGTAAAAAAGATAGTAACTATACCAAAATATTTAAAGGCGATATTGTAAGGAGTCACTTCTTCTGGTCCGGCGATTTGCGTTATGATTATGTTATCTGTCATATAAACAATTAAAGCAGCACCTTGTAATATAAAAAACTTAGCTCCAAGAGTTAATAGCTCTTTTGATTTAGAAAAGTCAATATCAGTAAAAGACGGTTTGTACTTTTTATATGATGTATTATAGGCCCATAGCCCAAAAACAAAAGGAACTATTACCGTTACCAAACTGAAAGAAGCGCCCAAATAAAGTAAAGAACCATGGGTAGTTTTCAACAAAACAAAAACTATGATCAAGGATAAGACGCTACCTGTTGTATTAATGACATTGCTCATAGCAGGGCGCTGATCTGCGATAAAAAGCGTGTTAATTAACTTAATCACAAACTGTAGACAAAAAACGGAGAAGACAATATAGACGAGTTTTCCAAGCTCATATTGATCTTGTGGTACATTGAAAAAATGAGCCCAATTTACAAATGGAAATATGAGGTTAAACAGGATAAAAAGAACTATTGAAATAATGGCAATAATCGCATAAGTAGTACTAACATACATTTTTGCTAATTGGAGTTCACCGTTTGCCTTAGCTATGGCAAATTTGTTTCTCATACCATTTCCTAAACCAATATCGAACAAATGAAACCATGCGAGTACTGAAGTTAACGTAATCCAAATTCCATATTTTGTTGGGTTTAAATAATCGATAGTTAATGGAATTAGTAGCAAATTGATGAGGATACTAACTCCTTTAAGACCAAATGAAGCTAAAATGTTTTTTCTCGCTTTTACGGTACGTTCATGACCTGAGAAAAACGTTTGGGTTACTTTCTTTAAATAAGACAACTTATACCATTTTATTGGTCTGCAACGAATTATGATTTACCTAAATGACCTTTTATTTTACCTTTAAGCGAATCATCCATATCCTCATAATACCCATAAGCATAGGTCTTAGAACGGGAGCTAAAATTGTAAAGCAGACTTATTTTTTTGTCTTCATCCTTTCGGTAAATCTCATTCAAATTAGAAATAAACTCTTTCTTCGTATAATCTTGACGACAAATAAACAAGCTTAAATCAGCCCACTTTTTTAAGATTAAAGCATCTGTCACCAAACCTACAGGAGGCGAATCAACGATGATGTAATCAAAGTTTTCTCTCAGTTCTTCAAACAATTTTTTGGTACGATCTACCATAATTAACTCTGAAGGATTTGGTGGATTAGGTCCAGAGGTAATGTAAAATAAATTCTCAATTTCTCCTTTTTGAACGATGGAAGATAGTTCAGTATTACCACTTAAGTAATTGCTAATACCAACTCCATTTTCTACATTTAAGTAATTATGAATTTGTGGTTTACGTAAATCAAAACCAATAACAATGGTTTTCTTCCCACTTGCGGCTAATACTCCTGCCAAATTGATTGCAGTAAATGTCTTTCCTTCTTTTGGTACAGACGATGATATTAAAACCACATACGGAAATTGATTATGCTGAAAGAAGGCTAAGTTGGCCCGGACTAGGCGAAACGCTTCTACAATAGCAGATTTTGGTCGCTTTTCTATAACTAGAGCGCTGTCTTTTACCTTTGTTTCTGGTAAAGTTCCAAGTATGGGAATACTAGAAGCACTTTTCAATTCTTCTTTCGTTCGAATGGTGTCATTTAAAAAGTCTCTAAGCACTAGAATAATAGCAGGAACGAATAAACCTAATAAAATGGCAATCATATAACTCAACCTGCGATTTGGTGCCACAGGTGCCAAACTGCTTAAACGTGCAGGTTCAACAATTTTGCAATCAGGAGTATTTGAAGAACGTTGAATGGCAGCGTTGGAGCGTTTCTCCATTAAAAACAAATAAATGTTTTCATTCAACTTTAATAGTCTATTCAGATTAACTAGCTGTCTTTCTGAACTAGGCAGCTTCTTTGCACTTTCACTTAATTTATTCGCTCGTTTATTCAGATTAGCCAAAATGATTTCATTGGCTTGCGACAACTCTTCAATACTTTCTCGAATAGCCTTAACAACGTCTTTTATCCGATTGTCAATCTGTTTAACCAATGGGTTTTGATCGTTGCCTTGATTCAATAAACTTTGCTTACTTAAATTGAGATTGATCAATTCTGCAACCAATTGATTGATTACTTCATCCTCAATACCAAAAGCAGAAGGAGCTACTAATTTTTCAATACCTTCTTCTTCATTTTTCTTAAGACTCTTTCTCAAATACACATAGTACTCTTCCATTACTTCATGCTGAGCCTTTTGTGTCTCAATTTCATTGTAACGGTCCATGAGCATTTGTGCTTCCAGACTAACATCTGCAATTTCTGTTTGCGTTTTAAAACTTTCTAAGCTAGCTTCTCGGTTGTTTAAAGAATCTGAAATTAATTTCAATTGGTTGTCAATAAAATCAATTGTATTGTCGGCAACTTGGTTTTTTTCAGCTAGACTGAGGGACACGTATTCATCAATAAGTGTATTTAAGAAATCAATCGCTTTTTCTGGAACTGATGAATTCATCTTTAAAGTAATCAAACTACTCATGTTCTCAGACTCTTTCAACTCTATGAAATTCTTGTAGCTATAGGCAGTTTGATTGACTGAATTAAGATGTACTTTGTAACGATGTCCAGGCTCAACTGGAAAACTCTCATTTCTATTTATAGTAAAGGTTAAATCTTTAAGGACCATTTCCTTTCCAAATAAAAATTCTCCATCAATTGTTTCTTCATTTACAGAAATGGAAAATGTTTGGTTGCTAAGTAACTCTAATTCAATGCTGTAATTGTATGTTGTACGATCACTTTTTTCATTAAAATCAAGTACAATTGGTGAATTCTTATACAGTTCTATTTCTCCAATCTTACCTTCTTTAAAGTAGCCTACATTCAATTGGAGTTTTTCAACCGTTGATTTTATTAAAGGAAAAGATTGTAATACAGCTGCTTCATCGATATTCTGTCCAAAAGGCATCCGATAAGATCTTCCAAAAAGCAATTCATTAGGATCGGAACTTTGCGAACTACCTTTAATTTTAACTGTAGTTTCAACCTGATAAATGTTTGGCTTAAAGCGAAGCAAAAGAATGGCGATTAACAAAGAGATAATTACACCAAAAATAAACCATGGCCATTTTTTTACATACCTACTTAATGCATCTTTGATACTTGCAACCTCTCGGTCGTTTTCTTCCTGAATACTCAATTCCTGATTCTGCATTACTAGCGATTATTTAGGAGATTGGCTAAAGTAATAATAACAGTTAAGCCGGACAGTAGAAGCGGCAAAGCATTATCGCTACTGTATTTCTTTACTTTTAATGGCATTATATGAATAACATCATTGGGTAAGATGTAATAAAAGGTAGAAGTGACAAAGTTTGGATCTGTAACATCTAGATAATAAACATTTACCTTGCCATCAATTTTACGAATCAATTTTATTCTTCTTCGATCAGCAAAATCAGTTAGATCTCCTCCCAAACCAACAGCATCAAAAAAAGTAGGTCGTTCTGTTATCAATTGATAAAAGCCAGGTGCATTAAATTCGCCTAATAAAGTAACATTGTAATTAGTCATATAAAGCTTTACAGTAGGGTCACTGATAATTCCTTTACAACTTTGAATGATTGTTTCTCTCAATTCTGAAAATGTCTTCCCTTCTGCTTCAACTTTGCCAATTATTGGTAAGTTCAACATTCCATTTTCGTCTACTAAGAAATCATATACAGAAGGGCTCTGCTGAACGATATTTACTCTTTGGTTCTTAGAATTGTCTGATGCTAATTCGCTTGCCCCAAATTGTAACCCTTGCAGCGATTCTTCTATTTTCACAAACAAACGATCTCCAGGTTGAACCTTGTATTCCCAATCTAGGGCTTCGTACTGCTCATTCTCTCGTCCATCAAAATTTTCTAAGTAAACTACTTTTTTTGTTGGGATGCAAGATGTAATCAGCATTGAGCTAATTACGCACAACAGAAATATCTTTGAAAGATTGGCTTTCATTCTTTATCTTATAAAATTCTATAAAAGAGTTTTTCACCTTATTCGCTTATTGTTTCCAATAAGTTGCAAAGCAAGTTAAATTTAATTTAAGTCTGATAAAAATTACGGTCAATTTATTTAGTGAATTAATCATAATTTAAATTCATTTATTACATCTACTACCCTTTCCACTTTTTCATTCTCAAGCATTGGATCAAGCGGAAGTGAAATTACTTCTTGATGTAATTCTGTTGTAATTGGCAATTTTAAATTGCCTAAATTTTTAAAAGCCGCTTGTTTATGCGGTGGCATGGGATAGTGAATTTGAGTTTCGATTCCTGCTGCATCTAAGTATTCTTTAAAGTCTTTTCTATTATTAGAACGAATAACATATAGATGCCATACATGCTCCTCTTTTACTTCAGGCTTCTGTGGCAGTATTATTAAATTATTTACCAGATTTTTTGAGTAATACTTTGCAATCGATCTTCTTCTCTTGTTTAACTCCTCAACTTTCTTGAGTTTTACTTTTAGCACAGCAGCTTGTAACTCATCTAAACGAGAGTTTTGTCCAATAAAAGTGAGTTGATTCTTTTCTGATGTTCCATAATTTCTTAATGCCATTACCGCTCTTGCAAGATCTCTGTTATTTGTTGCAACTGCTCCTGCATCACCTATAGCGCCAAGATTCTTAGTAGGAAAAAAGCTAAACGCAGTTGCTTCTAAAATACTTCCAATATATTTTCCTTGCCACTTAGCGCCAAATGCTTGTGCTGCATCATCTACGGCAATTAGTTCATGATCTTTTATCCACTCAATTAATTCAGTTGAAAAGGCAGATCTACCGTATAAATGAACCAAAAGAATAGCTTTTGTTTTTGTAGTTGTTTTGTTCTTAAGGTCTTGCAAACAAATATTATATGTTTGGAGGTTGGGTTCAACCAACACAGGTTTAAGCCCACAATTTATTAATGCCAAAATAGAAGCAAAATATGTATTTGCAGGAACCAAAACCTGATCACCTTTTTGAAGTCTTTTCAGCTCTATTAGTCCTTTAAAAATAAGTTGTATGGCATCTAAACCGCTAGAAACCCCAATACAATTGCCTACGTTTAAATAGCTTGAAAGCTCTTCTTCAAAACTTTTTACTTCATCTCCTAAAATGTAATTTCCAGAGTTTAACACCCTTAACATCGCTTCGTTTATTTCAAACCCTAGTTGTTGGTGTTGTTTCTTTAAGTCTAAAAAAGGTATCACAATTTAAATTTTAAAGAGTCTGCTGTACTGCTTTTCTTGTTAGTTGATACGTAGAACCGGCTTTTAAGGGTACTTTTATATGGGTAGTATCACCGGTTGACCAGACAATCATGGCAGCCTCTACTTGGTCAAAATTTCCTAAGCCAAAGTGTACTAATGATATATCAAATGATCTAAACCCTCCACCTAGTTGTAGCTCTTTCATTTGACTATTTGTAGAATCTTCACCATAATTTATATAAACCTTGCTTCCTATTCCATATTTATTTCCAACTTCATCAATTAGTTGAAACTGAATGGATTTATTAGCATGGGTTTGATTGTAATAAAATGAGATAGGCCCAATAGCAGGAACTGAAACAATATCTAGTGCCCCATCATTATTCAAGTCAACACTGGTATATGCATGAGTAGGCAAATAGTTAATTAAGCCTGCAGTTTCTGTTGCCTCTTGAAATGACTGACCATTTTGATTGAGAAAAAACACATTACTTTCTTGTGAAGTTCTCATTCGATTTGTGTACCCATTAACCACAAATAAGTCTTTCCATCCGTCATTATTATAATCTTCGAACTTTCCATTCCATGACCAACCGGTATAATCAATTCCAAAACTGCTTGCTTTTTCTTCGTAAACACCAGTTTCAGAGTTTAGCTTAAACAAAGCATTCCTTTTACTCTGTTGCACTTCCATCACATAATCTTTTAATGCTGCAGGATTTGTTTTAAGTGCTGAATCACCATACTTTACGTTGCACCTTCTTTTAAGTTCTCTCCAATTATCATTGAAGTAATTACAACTTCTATTGTCGTCAAACTGAATTCTGCTTAGAGTGGTAGCTGCTACACAATCATATGTTAAACTATCTGCGCAGGCATTTGCATCTTTCCAACCAAATGCACGATTAAATTGCTGTTTTTGAGAAATAGCATGTTTAAGCATTACTTTTTCTTGAATCCTTTTAACTTGAATAAAATCGTCTTGATTTTCTGCTTTCACCAATGCTGTTTCAAAGTCACTATCACTTACTTGTGTGAAGTAAATTTCTGCTACCAAATCGTTATCAATATCTGCTGTAGCAACACTCATGGTTTTATAAAGCATATTTTCTAATTTCCAATCGCTTTGCTTAAGTAGCTTTAAATTAGAAGAACCATTGCCTTCATAAAACAAATCAGGATAGTTAAAATCTATACCAATAATTCCATCTAAATGACCATCATTATTAAAGTCAGTAAATAAGGTTGATAAGGTTTCACCAGACATTTTGCTCAACTCTTTGGCTTCCCATTTTTGACCTTCATTGATCAATAAAAGATCCTTAGAGGTTTCATATACCCGTGTTCGGTTTGCGCCACCACCTAAAGAAAAGTTCCCCAACAAAATATCTAAATCGCCGTCTTTATCTACATCTCCAAAAGACATCCCTGTGCTCAACAAAGCACCATTTGGATTTGGTAACTTTCTTGCTTCCGTAGCATAAAACTCACCCTTGTTACTATACAAAATGTAATTACCATGCCAATAAGTAGTGAATACAATATCTAGGAAGTTATCATTATTTATATCCACCAAAGCTGCATTAGCAATATATAAAGAGGTATCAATATTGTTAAACGCTAAAGAACTAGATGTAAACTCTTTCCCATCTTGATTATAGTACAAATAAAGTTTTTCATCTGATACAATTAATAAATCGGCGAATCCATCTAAATTGATGTCCCCACTTGCTATTCCCCTACCATCTGAATAAGGTTGAATAACATTTAAAAGTGAGAAAGTATAAGGAGGGTCTACACCAATTTCCCAACCTTCTATATGCGAGAATAGGTGTTTATTGACATCTGTAAAATTTGAATTTGACTTAAATGGGACTTTACGAACACTAATATTTTTAGATTCGAAAATCATTTCACTACTAACTGAAACACTCCTCTTACTATTTTCAGCTTTGCTAAATTGATTCGGTTTATAAAAGTCAGCACTTTTAAGAATGGTGGGAAAAATTTTCATATTAACTGAAAACATTTTTCGGGCAACATCATATTTTTTTTCAAATATTGAATTTGTTTTGTTGGCTATTCCTCCTGCTAAAAGACCAAATACAGAAATCACCAAGAGTAAAGAAATTGCTATTTTTTTTGAAAGGGCTTGTTGAACAATTAAAAAGGAATAAATACTAAATATTCCTAAGGTACAAAGTAGTACTACGCATAAATGTATTGGAAGTCCTGCTGAAAACAACACCGAAACAATGATGACATCAAAACTCATGGGAACTGGTAAGAAAACTCCAATTAAAGCGACCAAAATCAATAGACCTATTTGAAAGACGAGACTTTCATTATCAAAAAAAGTCACAAAAGTTTCCCAAGGCAAAAGCGTAATAACAATACTTCCTAGCAATCCGGCTAAAAGCATTAAGGGCAAGGTAGTACGTACTATATACCACAAACCTTTTGCATAGCTATTCAAAAGCCAATAAAAAGCTTGTCCCCATCCCAAATTAACTTCTGTTGAATGATTTAAAAACGGATAAGCGACATTGCCTAATGATTGATCCTGAATTTTATTAAGAGAGTTTTCTGACTTTATAGAAGTAACGAGGTACTTTGAAAGCAAAGGCACACAAATTAGAATTATAAAAGCGGTAAAAACAATTTTAATGAGTGCAATGTAAAATGGAAAAAGAGAAAATAACATTCCAAGCACAATTGCATTTAAACTTGGTGAACTTAACATCATTGCTAAGGTGGTTTCTACTTTTGCTCCTCCTCTACTTACCCCTTGAGCAATTGGAGCTGCACAGTTTACACAAACCCCTAAAGGAGCTCCTAACAACATACCAGAGAAGGCATTTAGAAATCTATTTTTAGAACTAAAATTCTGCAGGAGCGAAAAAAGCATCATTAATGCTACGGCAAACAATATTCCAAAGGTCATTCCTTTCCAATTGGTATAATACCAGTTTACAGTATTAGCACCAATCTTTTGAAAAACATTAAAATCTTCTGCAATGGGTATCCATATATCAAAACCGATACCCGAAGTAGTAATACTACCAGTCATCAATGCTTTTTCGTCTAATGCCGGATAGCGAGATTGTGTCCAGAAAAAGCTTCCAATTCCCAGCAGAACAACTATAACAAGAAAGAGTTGTTTTTGATTATTTACAGTAATCAAGGGCGTTTTTTTTGTAGCCAATTATAATCTTTTAAAAAACCAAAATTTCGAGCAAAAGTAACTCCTAGCTTTTATAATTTTGTCCCGACTGTAATTGATTATTTCCTCCTAAGCTTTTGTTACTTAATAAGCCTAATTTTTCAAACCGATTCTATTATCATGCACATGGTATTACATTCGATTCTTCTGTTGAATTAGAGGAACTTACTCCTATTTCAGCGTCGGAATTAGGTGAACTTCCTGTAACCCTTAACATTGGAAAAACCCCAAAAAAGCTTAAAACCATTATTGCAAAGGGGGAGCGATTTCAACTTTCGGAAAATGAATTTTTACTCCCGATTGATCAAATTGCTACTTTTTGGGTAAAAAATGGAAACTCTATTACTATTGAAATGGAATCAAATGTTTCCTTTAATCAAGTAAAACCTTATTTGTATGCCTCGGCAATGGGTGCATTAGCTCATCAACGAAAGTTATTTCCATTTCATGCTAGTGCCATTAAAATAAATGGTAAAGCTTATCTTTTTTGTGGAGAGTCGGGAGTGGGAAAATCTACCCTTGCCGGATATTTTCACAAATTGTCATATGCTGTATTGTCAGATGATATTTCGATTGTAAAATCAGATGGATCAAACTTTGAAGTAGAATATGGATTCAATATTATAAAGTTAACTGAAAACTCTATAAACGCTTTAGAATTAGGACCTGTACAAAAGTTTTTTCAAGAAGAATACGAAACCAAGTTTGCAGTAAAAACTACGCTCCCACAAAAGCCGACAACCGAAGTCTTAGGCGGCATCTTTATTTTACAAAAAACGAATAAAAGTGGTTTTAGCATAAATGAAGTAAAAGGTTGGCTTAAATTTTCGCAATTAATAAATCATTGTACCTTCAGACAAAAGTTTATCAATCCAATGGGATTGGAAAAAGCTCAATTTGATTTTTTGAATTTAATTTTTCATCACATTCCTGTCTATCATATTAACCGACCCATGCAAGAAGGAATAGTATGCTCATTAAAACAGTTTGAAAAAGAATTAATTTTAAAATTAAGTCCCAGATAAGTTATTTATTATTTCATAGTAAGATTAAATCATTATGCTTGATTTTGATATTAAGGCAACCTCAATTGAGAAACAAATGTTTAAAAGCCAACGCTTTTGTAAAATTTCAAATGCATTGAGTTCAGAAACATTGTGTTTACTCGAAAACTACTTGAACTTTCAACAAAAACACAATCAAGATTACTTTTATAAAGACAACTTTGCCAAAGGTAGATACGCCGATTATTTTTGTGAATCTATACTTTTAGAACTTCAACCTCTAATGGAAGAAATTTGTGCTAAAAGCCTTTTTCCTACCTTTTCCTATTTAAGAATATACTCGAATGGAGATACTTTAAAAAAACACTTTGATAGACAGATTGCAGAATATAGCGGCACCATGACTTTAAGTTATGAGAGTGATGAACTGTGGCCAATTTATGTTGACAATAATGGTAAGTCTGAAGCAAACAATCTAGATAAAGGAGACTTATTAATTTATAAGGGGAAAGAACTGCTGCACTGGCGCGAAGAATTTAAAGGTAAAAAATGGATTCAATGCTTCTTTCATTATGTAGACGCGAATGGAGAATATAAAGATTATAAATTTGATAAAAGAGCCGAAATTGGCGCACCACCACAAAAAACAAAAATGAATATTCAGGATAAGATCCAGTTTATAAAGGGCACGTTAAGATAGATGAGCTCAATTTGTGGAATATGGAGCAAGAAGAATTCGCTTGACACTACTAAACGGATCAAGCAAATGATTGATAAGCTTAACTATTGGGGGGCTGACAAAACCGACTATAAAGAAACTTCCACTGTTGCTTTTGGTCATTTAATGTTGTTCAACAGTCATGAGTCTCTTCATGAAACTACTCCGCTTTTTAATTCTTCTAAAACAGTTCTTTTAACTGCTGACCTCAGATTAGACTACCGAGAAGAGCTGAAAGAGAAACTAGGTTTAGCCCAGCAACAATTATATAGTGATACCGATTTATTGCTAAAAGCATATCAAAAATGGGACACTAAATGCGTTAATCATCTATTTGGTGATTTTGTTTTTGCCCTTTATGATGGTGAAAAAGAAGAAATATTTTGCGGAAGAGATCAAGTTGGCATCAAATCAATGTACTATTACAATGATGAAAGCTTGTTTGCTTTTTCTTCAGAATTAAAAGCTTTAATTGAAATTGAGGAAATAAAAACGACTCTAAACTCTTCTTGGCTAAATGATTACTTAGCACACGTGATTTCAGATAAAAGCTCTACGGCCTATCATAATATCTTCAAACTTCCCTCAGCACACACTCTAATCGTTTCGAAACAAGAGCATTCCACAACAAAGTACTGGAGTCTGGAGGAAACCGTAAAGCCTAATTACAAAAGCGATGAAGAGTGGTTAACTGCGCTAAAAATCACCTTTGAAAATTCGGTTCTAGAAAGAAGTCGCTCCGCCTACCCATTAGGAGCAGAATTAAGCAGTGGAATTGATAGCAGCAGTATTGTAGCCATAGCAAGAAAAGCGAGAAATGACTTACACACTTTTACCAATGTCATGGATGAAAAAAATAAGTCTTCGGTTAATCCATTTGATGATGAAAGAAAAGATGTCGAGAAAATCGTAGAGTACTGTAATTTAAACCATCAGCATTTCTTAACAGGCATTGATTTAGCTGTTTCAAAAAGAATTCAAGAAGTTGGAAAAATTATTGACTATCCTCCTATTACATTCAATGGTATTTTCTCAGATGCTATTCACAAAGCAGCAAATAACGTAAACGTTAGAACAATTCTTTCCGGGGCCGGTGGTGATGAAATTTCAACCGTAAGAGGTAAAGGTTTAAAAGAAGAATTGCTCCACCATAGAAAATTTAAGGCATTATTTACTCAATTTAAGAAGGAGTATAAATCTCGAGCGACTAAAAAGTTTTTAAGCTTTCTAATCCGGCAGTTAACTCCAATCAATTCATTTT
>MDTG01015648.1_pt1 | contig 184705 bp, 140 predicted proteins | sample 811421 | NCBI WGS metagenome assembly MDTG01 (sample SAMN05326645, study PRJNA326480) | marine metagenome | isolation source: seawater | place: Pacific Ocean: South East | collected 2011 | reverse complement strand
TTGTAAAGTATCAGAATAAATTCCACTTGCAGTGTAGGTCATTCCATTGCCTGCCCAAACATAACTATCGCAAGCTGTAACCGCATTCGTATCGCGAACCGTATTGTTGATAGTTAAATGTAAAGTCATCAAAGAATCACAACCCGCCGCATTTGGAATGGTATCGTAATACGTTCCACTTTGCGTGAAAGTCATACCCTGCCAATCGTAAGAGTTGCAAACGTCTGCGGTAAATGTCTCGCTTGTTTGATTGCGGATAGTCAAGTTTAAAGTCATCAAAGAATCACAACCTGCTGCATTTGGAATAGTGTCGTAATACGTCCCACTTTGAGTGAAAGTCATCCCTTGCCAATCATAACTATCGCAAACATCTGCGGTAAAAGTTTCACTAGTCTGATTGTGTATCGTCAAATTCAAAGTCATCAAAGAATCACAACCCGCTGCATTGGGAATGGTGTCAAAATAGGTTCCACTTTGGGTGAAGGTCATCCCCTGCCAATCGTAGCTGTTACAAACGTCAGCGGTAAAAGTCTCAGATGTTTCGTATCTGATGGTCAAGTTCAAAGTCATCAAAGAATCACAGCCTGCCGCATTCGGAATGGTGTCATAATAAGTTCCACTTTGTGTGAAAGTCATTCCTTGCCATTGATATGAATTACAATCGTTAGCAGCAGTGACCGAGCTTGTCGAGGTCCGGATTGTCAGGTTCAAAATCATTAAAGAATCACAACCCGCCGCATTGGGAATGGTGTCAAAATACGTTCCACTTTGAGTAAAAGTCATCCCTTGCCAATCGTAACTGTTACAAACGTCAGCGGTAAAAGTTTCAGATGTTTCGTAGCGAATCGTTAGATTTAAAGTAATCACTGAATCACAACCTAAAGCATTCGGAAGAGTATCTCTGTAAGTTCCGCTTGAAGTGTAAGTCAAACCATTATGAGCCCATAAATAGGTGTTACATGCTATCTCCGTTTGAGTTGATGTTGTCGATTGATTGGTAAAACCAACCACAAATGAAGCCGTTGAGCTGCAGCCATTCCCATCAACGGCATTGAATGAATAATTACCATCTGAAACAGAATCCAATCCAATTGTTAAGGATTGAATTTTAACCTCATCAAAAGCGACTAAATCATTGGGATCATCTGTCACCGACAACAATCTAAAGTGAACTATAGACTCTCCTTGCGGGATTGCAATTTGAAGATTTTTCCATCCATTTGAATTTAAATCAAGACTAGCAGAATTAGCATTTGTCCAATTGCTACTGCTATCATATTTAATTTCATACCAAACTGAATCCCAATCTGAATCTAGGTTTTGAGTAAAGTAATTTAAACTAATCGCACTATTACTTGCTGTATCCAATTGAATAGGATCAAAAGTGATTACTCTTTTGGCTGTAGTATCAAAAGTGGTTTGATTTTGTTGTGAAAGGTAGTTAGCACCAGAATTTGCATTTCCAATCAATACATTGGTTCCTAGTGAATAAGAATTTTCGATGTTGTTATTTACAAAACTCACACATTGCCCGCTTTCTTCTAAATAGATTTTTGTTCGTACATCATAAGCAGATGTTGTTCTAGTTTTGTGAACACCGTATGGGTTTGTTGGCGCATCTTTATGCCCTAAAAATGCCAATCGATTTGAAATTGAAGTATTTAATATAGAAAACAGCAAACTATCCGACTTTAATGGCCCATAAATGAATCCATCGGCAGTTTCTGGAAGCCATTCAAAACTAAATTCTGCTGTTCCCGTGGAAGGATTGTAAGTGTATGAGTCCATAGAATCTACTCTTCCAGACAAATTCACATCAGCTTGATCATCTATTAAAAGCAGCTGTGGGTGCTCGTTAGAGCTTAAATAATTCTTAAGCGAAAGGTCAATACTACCTCCATGTCTAAAAGATGGATTTTCCCCAGGTACATCAAATACCCCAAATAGATACCTTTCTTTCCCTTGAATAAAAAATGCGAGGTTGATTCTATCCTGCATCGAAGAGTAATAAGGTGAAAAGTAAGTAGCATTGGAATAGCTTCCCTGATCTACCTGACCATACCCATAAGTTGAAATAACATCATCTACAGTTGGCGGATAGATGTTGTAAGGTGCTCTGCCATCAACATCAATTATTGCATTGGTAGCTGTATCTACCTCATAAGGTATAATGCTGTAATATCTTTGAACGGGAGTACAATCTTCAAGATATGTAGTATCGCTATAGCCCCAATTATCTGAAGCATTTCCCTCAAAGTCTTGTGCTTTTACTACACTTAGGCTATCCACTTCTCCATTTGACCAAGTCACTTTTGTTGGCCATCTTCCACTTAGCACTTCAACTGAAATCTGACCATTTAATTCGTTTTCACAAATAGCGTCTACTACTTGACTAGAATAAATAGTTGGATCAGGATCGGAGAGTACTTTTGATGCAGTGGCTGAACATGCATTTGCGTCAGTTACAACCACACTATAGCTTCCTGCCATCAGGCCACTCATTATGGGTATAGTTCCACTATTGTTCCATGTGTAGGTAAATGGAGCAACACCTCCACTAAGCTGAACACTTAAGCCTCCATCAGCTGAGCCCATGCAGCTAGGAAGAGAATCTACCATAATGTTCGCAGCTAAATTTGAAATGGTCAAATTCAAGGTAATTACAGAATCGCAGCCTGCAGCATTTTGAATGGTGTCTCTATACATTCCAGATTCAGTATAACTCATTCCGTTTAAGGGCCAGTTATACGTATTACAAGCACTAGCAATTTGCACGCTACTTGTTGGTTGACAAGGATTACTATATTGATAAGTTTGAACCAGGCTTGGTGTAAGCGTATCTAAATCTTTATTAAGAATTTGAGAAGCCTCGATTATTTTAATTTTTAAATCAAAGTTTGAATGACTTCCGGAACTATAGCTACTAAAGATCACATGACCATTGGGATAAGTTCCCACGATAGCACTTTCTAAGGCATGCGAACCAGAACCATTGAAGTTTTCAAAGGTGATAGAATAGGTGTTTCCGGGAGTTGTTGCCACCAAAGTCGATAATTCAAAGGCTTGTCCACTTGCTGATGTGTTAGATGTAAGGTTTACACTTTCTGAGTGAATCAGCGTTGGACTTCCTGCATGGTAATCTCCTGAGTATACGTTTAAGTCAGCTGTTCCATTAAACGTATGGTTTCCTGACTTAGGATAAATCACTACCTCTTTTAGGTTTGCTTTAACTGCTGAGTAGGTTTGACCAATTACAGCATGGTTCAAATAATCATCGGTAAAAGATTGGTCTACCGACAAAGTATCAACGATTGAAACACCTTTAATTCCGTTGGCCCCACTTATATTACCAACTCCTTTCACTCCTAGACCAATGGAACCATCCACCGACGAAATGAGTGATACGTCAACTAAATGTTCTTTGCTATTTAAAGCACTTAAGCCATTTATACTGGCGCTATCTGCTAACTGTCCAGTTAGTTCAAGATCTGCAATTGTCAAATTCGCAATGGCTTGGTTAAACCTTAGCTTAAATTGTAGGTTTGATTGACTTGTAACCGAATCTAAAGGAAGGTAACGCTGAATGGATTCTAATAAAACTGGAGCTATATACTGATAAGATTGATTGAGATTAGGTGCCAATGTATCAAGATTACCTCCTACATCTTCAAAGGCTTCCGTGATTTTAATTTTCAAGTCAAATCCACTATGATTAGAAGGGTTGTAATTGGTAAAAAAGACATGACCTCCTGAATAAGTTCCTGAAATGGCACTTTCGAAAGCATGCGAACCACTCCCACTAAAATTTTCAAATGTAATGGTATAAGTATTTCCTGGAGTGGTTGCCACCAAGTTTGACAATTCAAAGGTTTGTCCTATGGAAGCAGTACTACTGGATAAAGTCACATTTTCTGAATGGATTAAGGTAGGGCTTCCAATACTATAATCGCCTGAGTATATTTTTAAATCAACTGTTCCATTAAAGGTATGATTTCCTGACTTTGGAAAAATGACCACTTGCTTTAAGTTCTCCTTAATTGCTGTATACGTTTGGCCGATAAGGGCTTGATTCAGGTAATCATCTGTGGTTAAATGATTCACTGATAAGGTATCGACTAGCGAAAAAGTATAAATACCATTTGACCCCGGCAGTCCTCCTACTCCTTTTATTCCTATACCAATGGTTCCATCAACCGAAGAATTTAAAGTAGCATTTACCAAACACGAACTGTCTGTTTCATAAACCAATGAATTTAAAGTCAAGCTATCCGCTAAAGCTCCTATTGCCATAAAATCAGACAGCATATAATTTCCAACCTTATTACTAAACTGCAGTTTAAACTGCAAATTGGATTGTGAAGTAATGGAATCCGTTGGGTTGTTTCTTCGAATTGAACTCAACTTAAATGGGTTTACCCTTACAATTTCAACTGAATCTAAAATGGTTTGGGTTAAACTGGCTGAACTCCCATTATTATCCGTTACTGTTACATAATACTTTCCGGAACTTAAGTCAGTAATAGTTGCAGTGTTTGCTCCATGACTCCATTGAACGAGATAAGGCGGAATTCCACCCGAAACACTAACACTTGCTCCACCATTTGGGTTAGTCAAGTTGGTTTGGTTACTATCAACCGTAGTTACAAGTTGAAGAGGGACAATAAAATCATAGCTTTCATCTGAAGTAGGAAGTGCAGAACTTAATGGCTTAATGGAAGAGGCGACAAAAGTTTTAAAGTAAAGATCCGCAACGCTCAGCGCTCCTGGTTGATACAAAATACCATTGGCATAAGGGTTTCCCGTTTGTGCAGACACTGCAATATTTGAAGTGGAAGCAGTCGGAAAATAAAAGCGAAAAGTATAAGTATTACCTGCAGTAAGTTGAGCAGGGTTTTCAAGATAAAAGTTTATATCTGTAAAAAGTGGACTTGAAGGAAAGTAGACATTTGAAGTGCTTAGCAAGGATCCGCCAAAGCCATTTCCACTGTAAATTTCTAACACTCCGTTTCCCGTAAACGAATGACCTACACCAGTTCGTAATATAATTTTTGTCAATACACCACTTGCACCCGCCACAAATGACTGCCCAAACTCAGGTGAGTTAGTAACTTGAATATCGTTCAACGCTTGTTGATCTAACACACCATTGTCTTCAATAATGTTGTTTGTTCCACTTGCATCTACTCCTTTTATATCTAAGCCAATCGTTCCGCTTATTAGGTTATTTGTTGTCACATTCACCAAGTATTGACTTCCATTAACTCTGTTAATCGATTGAATATCTGTATTGCTTGCCGCAGAACCATTTAGAACAAAATCAGAGGAATCTACCCCAACAACATCTTTATTAAAGTTGACTTGAAACTGCATATTATTCTGAGATGTTGAGACATTTGTAGGATTGTTACGTTCTATAGAAGTTACACTAGTAGACTCTAAATAAAATCGAACATTTGCTCGATTGCTATTGCTCCCAAATGAATTTAAATTACAACCATCATTTCCATCCGTATAGGCATATCGGTTGGAAGTATGCGAAGTGCTTGAATAATTAACCGTACTGTTTCCAGTAAAAGTTGAATTGTTGTAACAAAACTCTACAATGATACCATTACCATCCCACACATAATTGCTCGAAAAGTTGATCTGATCCCATCCGGTTGAAGGAGTATGAGTTCCTGAAAAAACGGTTGTAAAACCGCTCTCAAAGGCAAAATTTAAGAAAGTTGTTTGCGAAGTTGATTTTAATCGAATGTTTAGATTAGTTGTAAACGCAATAGCATGAACAACATCAAATGCTAAAGCATTTAGTTCGTCCCCTACATTTAATCCCGCAGCACTTAGTTCACTTGCAGTAAATAAAAACTGTTTTCTTCCATCTTCAAAAAAAGTGGTCCAAGGTGTAATGGTGTTGCTGCTACTTGATGATGTGCCACTGCCAAGCTCAACGTAAACTTGTGCCGAAGAATTAATCGAAAAAACTATGCTTATAAAAAAAAGCAAAAATGGGATGATGACTCTTTTCATTGTTAATTGGTTTTATTCAATTACAAATGAAAAAATACCTCCACACTTAACTTTTCACTTTTTGGTCAGATGCTTGCACAATATGGTCAAAACCTTATTATTAGGCAGTTTTAAGCTTAACCGGATTGGCTCCATAAGCTTGTTTAAAGCTTCTGCTGAAATAAGAAATACTATTAAATCCACAAGCGTAAGCTACCTCTGCTACATTGTTTTCTCCTTGTTGAAGCAGTGCTTTTGCCATTTCTAAGCGCTTATTCACTAACAGACTCTGAGGACTTTGATCAAAGGCGGATTTCACCTTTCGTTGAAATGTAGAACGACTCATGGCAAATTCATCAAGCACATCATTAAAACTAAACTCTGGATTCTGGTAATTCTCTTGAATTAAAGCCTCAAACTTTTGCTCAAACTCTGATTTCGAAACATCTGATGCCTTTGCTTCCGCTGAAGCAGCCTGTAATTTATTTTTTAATCGGTTACGGTTGTCCAATAAACTTTGCAGACGGTAGCGGAGCTCCTTACTATTAAAAGGCTTGGTTAAATAGGCATCTGCTCCATCTTTCCAACTATCTATCCGTATGGCTTCTGAACCTCTTGCCGTTAGCAATAAAAAAGCGAGGTAATCTATCTCTTTGTCATTTCTCACTTTACTTAACAACTCCAAGCCATCTACTTTAGGCATCATGATATCTGATAAAATGACATCCGGCAACTCTTCCTTCGCCTTTCGGAAAGCCTCTTCTCCATCAGCAGCTTCAATAATGCGGTATTCGTTTTTTAAGGTTTCAGCGATAAAGGTTCGGATATCTGCATGATCATCTACAACCAACACCAAAGGCCATTCCTCTTTGTTTTCTGGCAACTGCTTTATTTTCACCTCGGTTTGAACTTCTTGGTTTAACCGAGCTTCTTGTTTTGGTGCTAATTCTGCTGATCCAATTGGGAAAGTGATACTAAACTTTGCTCCACCCAATTTAGATCTTGAAAGTTTTACCTCCGCGCCTAACAGCTTAGAAAACTCTTTGACTATAGAAAGGCCTATGCCGGTACCACCCTTATTACCCTGCTGATTATCTGCTTGATAAAAACGGTCAAAAATTAATGCCTTATCTGCTTCTTTTATTCCTTCTCCTGAATCTTCCACCTCAATAAAAAGCCTGCCATCTTTTATTTCTTGACTTATCAAAATTTCACCAGATTCAGGCGTAAACTTAATGGCATTTGAAATCAAGTTTGAAAGCATTTTCTCCACCAAGCTTTTATCGGAATACAAGCTTACAGACTTCTCTGTGCCAATCCATTGAAATTTAATTTTCTTTTGAAAAGCCCAGTTTTCAAATTTTAATTTTAACGGTTCAAAAACATCTTGCAGGTCAAAACTCTGCTTATTTACTTCTAACTGCCCTTCTTCTGATCGTGCAATATCTAACAATTGGGTAATCAATTCACTTAGCTGATCGCTATTTTTTTCTACCAATTTTAGCTGTTGAAGAGTTTCTTCATCCAATTGACTTTTCTGCTTTTCAAGGATAGTTGAAACAGGACCTTTAATTAGCGTAAGCGGAGTTTTTAACTCATGCGAAATGTTAGAGAAAAATTTCACCCGATTCCGATCTATTTCTTTTAATTTCCGATTTGTTTTATTACGAATTCGAATCAAGTAGACTGCAGCAACAGATAGAATCAACAAGAACGCCAGTATAATGATTAAAACTTTTCGTTGCGCCTCTTCAATTTCTTTTTGAGCAGTTAACTGCTGTATTTCATTATCCTTTCTAGCGGTTTCATACTTCACTTCCATTTCGTTTAAAGCACTTACATGAGACTCTCCCAAATATTCCCTTTCCAAGTCTCTAAACTCTTTAAACTTCTTCAAAGCAGATTCAGAGTCGCCCATTAATTCATAAGTAGCAGAAATAAACTCCGCAGAAACTCGCATTAAATCTGTATTTCCTAATTTATGACTAATCTCTTCCGCTGTATTCAAGTAGTACAATGCACTATCATAATTTTCAACATCTCGGTAAAGCGCTCCTACATTCAAGGCAGTATTCATTATTCTGGAAGTATCTAATCGTTCCTTTGCTCTGCTATAAGCCAGTGTATTATAGTAAAGGGAAGAATCATATTGTTCAAGCTCTGAAAATGCAACTCCAATGGTAGAATACACATCAGTAGCCACCCCATAATTTCCAGCTTCTAGCGCATAATTTAAGGCCTTGAATGCCTCTATTTTCATACTATCGTACTCCTCAGTTAAATGATAGAACACAGCATATCCATAATGGTAAGAAAAAGAGAGACGGGATGAATTTTGCTCCTGAACTAAAGCACTTATGTCTTCTAAAGCCTCTCTCGCCTTTTCAAAGTTACCTGTATAGCAATAAGACCTTGATAAATTTACTTTAGCCCTTATCATCATATTGGGATAATTATCGGCGCATTTTTTAAAAAATAGATTATAAAATTTATATGAAGAGTCTACCATACCCCTGGTGTCATAACCTGTTGAAAGCAAATAAGTCGCAAAACAAGCCAAGGAATCTTCTTGATTTTTAATGGCAAGAATCCTTGCCGCTTTTACTTGCTCCAACGCTTCTAAAGTGGGTGTTTTGCTTGAAGAAGTTGCTTGATGAATCATATCTACAATCTGACTCTTTACTTCTTCTTTGGTCTTTTCTTCACCATTTAAATTGAGCTGAAGAATACAAAATAGTATATAAAAAAATAAAAATTTTGACTTGAACAATGATTGAAGTAACATCAATTTGTTTTTAAACATGGCAATTCAATAGCTTGACTATTTTCAAAAATATACTTATTACTGAAAAAGCAAAGAACAATTGATTGCTTTTGAATAATGAGAATTTCTTTTATTTAAAATTAGAACATCAGATTTCCTAATTTTCACCCATGAGATTTAAGAAGTGCATAATTTTATTGCTACTCTCAAGCCTTTCTTACAGTTCTTATGCTCAACATTGGTCTGATGATTTGGAGCTTGAACTGAACTATGGTCCAGGTTTAATTTTACCAGAATACCGTTTTTTCAACCTTATTTCAAGAGACTATACCAAGACTTACGAGTTTTCCATTCGCAAAAACACTTACGGTAAAGATGAGTGGCAGCAGTTGTATAATTATCCTTCTTATGGATTGCGGTTTGTCTACTCAGATCTCGGCAACCCCAATGTTTTGGGTGAAGTTTGGGGCATTTACCCCTATTTCCAAGTCACTATTTTAGATTTTAACCGCTTTAAAGTGTACAACCAATTTGGTTTGGGCTATAGCCGAGTAAGTAAAAAGTTTGACTTAGAAAACAATTATTTAAACGTAGCTATTGGCTCAAATGGTAATATGCATTTCAATACTCGTTTTGTGGCTAGCTATGAATTGTCTCCTAAAGTGTCCATAAATACTTCCCTTAGCTTGGACCATTTTTCGAATGGCAATACCGCAGAACCTAATTTGGGAATAAACTATGTGAGTTGGCTTGGAGGAGTTTCTTACACTTTGGGTCAAAAACAAGAAAAAATAGAACCCGGCTTACCGAGTAAAGATGGCTACTTAGAAAAAGAATTGGTTCTTGCTATAGGCGGTAAACATTCCCGTGCATTGTCTTCTAATTTTTACAGAACACACTCCATTTCTTATGAGGTGAGAAAGCAAAGTTTTCGAGCGTTGCATTTAGGCCTTGGGGCAGATTTGTTTTACGATAATTCTGTTAAAGATCAATTGGAAAAAGAAGGCAAAGATTATCAGCCAATCAATCAATTTCAAAGTGGCATTCACTTTTCTCAAACCATTGTGTATAATCGCTTTAGCATTACCTTTCAAGAAGGGATTTATTTGGGTTTAACCGAAAAGGTGAACAATTACTTTATGTATAATCGCGGAATTGCCAAATACAAATTGAATGATCAAATCAGTGTGCGATTTGCCATGAAATCGCATCTTCATATTTTGGATTATCCGGAAATAGGCATAGGAGTGATTTTATGAAAAAGTATGTCTTATATATGCTCTTGTTAACTTTACTTTCTTGTCAGAAAGAAGAAGAAACGACTTCCAAAAAAGTGACGCTTAATGCCTTTCATAGCTTGGTTTTAAATGAAGCATTTGAAGTTTACTTAATTGAAGGAAATGAATACAGCTTGGCCATGGAAGGAGCAGAATCGTTTATTGCTAAAATGGAATTTCAAGTAAGCGATAGCATACTTACCGTAGACAACACCAAAGGAACCAAATGGACTAGCCCTCAAAATAACGTTCCTAAACTATGGGTTAGTTGTCCTCAATTGAAATATGTAAAAGCCAACGAAAGTTGTGATATAAAGACCACAAACCCGATTACTACATATGAATTTGGAATTGTTTTAGGCAGCAAAGCCAATACCGCCAATTTGCAATTTGATAATGAAGTGGTTTATTATTGGAACGACTTTCCCTGTGGTGGCAAGTTAACTTTAAGTGGAAAAACGAAGGAATTAAAATTATGGAACACCGCAATTATGTCGGTTGATGCTTCTGCTCTAAGTGCAGAAAAAGGGTTTATTGAAAATGCCTCTAAAGGAGATTGTATTGTTCAAGTTAGTGATTACTTGGAGTACAAAATAAAAGGAGAAGGAGACATAGTGGTTTTTGGAAACCCTCAGCAAATTGTAGAAAAGGGAAAGGAAAATTCTGGACAACTTATCTTAAACTAAAAAGCCCCCGACATAGTCAGGGGGCTTTTCAATACTTCTATACTGTAAGCTTATTTGTTCTTCAACAAATCTCTAATTTCTCCTAAAAGCACTTCTTCTTTAGATGGAGCAGGAGGAGCAGCTGGAGCTTCTTCCTTCTTTTTCTCCATTCTTTCTTTCATATTGTTATACGCTTTAACAACCATAAAAATGGCAAAGGCTACAATTAAAAAAGTAATAATGGTATTCAAAAAGTTACCGTAGCTTATAGCTACCTCAGCAACTGCATCACCAGCACCTTCAGCTGATTCTGCAACAGCTTCTTGCATAACAATTTTTAAATCGGCGAAATCAACACCGCCCAATGCCAAGCCAACGGGTGGCATAATTACATCATTAACTAATGACTTAACAATTGCTCAAAAATAAGTTGCCATGATAAGACCTACGGCCATTTCCATGACATTTCCTTTGCTAATAAATTTCTTAAACTCGTTCATTATAATTGTTTTATGGTTAACGGCTGCAATATATAAATAAATTTAGATTTTTTAACACTTCTTAAAAAATGCATTTTATACCTGCATTCCATTTATAGAACTGATTAAGAATATTGAAAACCGATGACTAAAATATCATCGACTTGTTCATTAGCTCCTTTCCAATTTACAAACTCGTTTTCTAAAAGCTCATATTGCATTTCAAAAGATTCTGAAGAAATTGAGAGTAAAAACTTTCTAAATCGTTGTGTCATGTATTTTTTATCTTTTGGTCCGCCAAATTGATCTGGGTAACCATCAGAAAAAATATAGAATGCATCCCCTTTCTCTATGTCCAATTCGTGAATGGTATACCCGCTTCTAATATATTCTACCCCACCAATTGGGATTGGATCTGCTTTGATTTGATAAACTTCTCCATTTCTAACATAAACGAGTGGACGGCAAGCACCTGTGTAATACAACTTATTGTATTTCTCATGGATTACACACATCGCTACATCCATTCCATCTTTTGAATTGGAGTCAGATTCCTTTTGATTTAAAGCTTTCACTATTTTCTCTTGCAGTTGATCTAGAATCAGGTTAGGGCTAGTCAACTGTTGGCTCATTACAATTTCGTCTAAAGAGGTTGACCCAATCATGGACATAAATGCACCGGGCACACCATGTCCCGTGCAATCAACACTAGCCACCAACTTAAATTCCCCTACTTGTTTAAACCAATAGAAGTCACCACTAACTATGTCCTTGGGCTTAAAAAATATAAACGAATCCGGAAATAGCTTTGTAAAAGTTTCAGGCCTATTTAAAATGGCATTTTGTATTTTCTGAGCATAATTTATGCTATCAATAATATCATGATTTTGCTGCTCCAAGCAATCTTTAGCATAAATCAAATCTGATTTTAAGGCATCTTCTTCTCTCAATATAGAACGAACAGAGCGCAAGAGAAAAAAGATAAAAATGAGCATGACAATCACTGTAATTATCAAATTCAAAAAGATGGAACTCCTTGCCTCGTCTATAAATTCATCAAATTGACTATCTACCTGAACAACGGCTATTACTTCATTATTAGAGTTATAAATGGGTGTAAAAGCCGACAACCAATGTCCATGTTCATCTTCATAAACTCCAACCTTTCCCCCAGTTTCATACTGTGCCAGCAATTCTTTTGGAAAATTTGAATAAGTGTGCCTGTAATATGGTTTATCGGAAGAGCTTACTCCAAAAAAGAACTTCTTTGAGTCTTCATCATAGGTTAAGGTATAAATATCACTTCTTATTTGGTGTTCCTCTTTAATTCGTTTTAGTAGCTTATTTATCTCAGCATAAGCTTCAACTTCTTGATTGCTTTTAAGTTGGTCCTTTTCTTCATATTGCTGAATCAAGATTGACAATTCATCGCCATCTATTTGAGAGGCAGCGGATAAGGAAATGGCTTCTAGACGAGAAAGAACACTTTGCTTGTGTAGATTGATTTGTACAAAATAGCTGTTTACAATAGCTAGAATGACCAAAAGCGTTAAAACTGAAAATAGGAGCACCAAAATTCTGGTACTCCTATTTTCCAATATCTTTTTCAACATATAGTTCATAATCAAACAACTAACTCATACGATAAGTATTCAAAAATAGATTCAATTTTACAATGAAAACATCCTACTAATGTTAAATCCAAAATGAATGTCACCATCAAACCAATCCCCGCTTGACTCGCCAACTAAATATTTTTCTGTCATTCCACGGCTGTTGGACAAACTTAACTGAAAGACATGTCCTCCGGTTTCTATATCAAAGCCTACTGAAAATGAATTGGAAACAGCTTCTCCACCTATCTTACTGAAGTATTGATTGGGATCTAAATAAAAATATTCCACATTAAAACGAACGGAACCAGTTAGTCGGGTGGAAGCTCCAACACCCATTGCATAAATGGTATTCGCATCTTGTTCTGTCAAAACCAAATTTCGATGCATAACTGTTGGACTCAATTGCAAAGAGAAATACTTGCCAAATTTTCGGGCAATTAATACGGAGTGGCTGTAAGATAAACGAGAAGAAAAATAATTCTCTCTTTCTGTATCTTCCCATTCATTGCCCAATGCATACATGTTTGTTACCCAGCTAGCTGTAAAAGGAAAATTTTCGGCTCCAAACTTCTGACGTAGAAAGCGATACTTAATTGTTCCATCAAACGTCTTTTGGAACGAAGACCTTCCAAAGCCTAAATTCAGATTATCAGTTAAGCCATATTCAAAACCAAAGCGAATGGTTCCATTATCTACTCCATACAAGTTCCTCCATCCTGAATTCAGTCTTCCAAAACGATGTGCAATCATAAATTGAAGATCCTTTTTAGGATGCATTTCAACCGAATTTCCACTTACTATTTTGGTTGTTTTAAAGGTAGCAATGGTATAGGTCGTTTCTTCTTCTTGCTTTGTTTCCAATAAGTCAAGTAAATCATCTTGACCATAAGTAGTCAGGCTAAAGCCAAATATTTGACTAAATATCAAAACACTTTTAATCCATTTTTTCATACTCAATATGAATCTTAATAAGAATTGTTTCTGATAAATTGTCCTTTACTGCCGATGGTATTTTGATCTGATAATCACTCAACAAAATCTCAAATTTTGAATCAGCAATCAATTGGCCCTTTTCATTAAAATAGAGCGTTCCTTTAGTTACTACTTCTCTTGTTTCACCATGTATTGTTAAATTTCCTGCAATGGTAAATTCTTGTGGTTCATTTGTAATTTCTTTATTAGCGAGATTATCAATTTTACCAATTAAGGTCGCTTTAGGATAAAGCTCACTTTCAACATACTTTTCATTAAAGTGTGTTTGCATTAAGGCTTTTTCAAACGTAAATGCCTTCATTAATAAGCTAAAAGCGACTTTTCCATTTTGCAAATCTATCACACTAGAAACTTGGCTATTGGTCGACTCAATATCTTCCAATTTAGCTTCTGAGTAGAAAGAAATTGTACCATTTTGCGTAAAATACTTTTGCCCAAAAAGATTAGGCATGATTAAGGCAAATAGTCCAACTAATACGATGTTTTTCATTTTTGTAGTTTATTAATTATCCTGGGCTCCTTCATCAATCCATTTTTGAATGGTCTTCAATTGGCAATCAGATAAGCTTTGACTTGGAGGCATATCTTTCAAGACCAAAACTCTTTGCTGAAAAGAACCTTTATCAATTTTTGACTTCACTTGATCGTAATTCTCAAAAAGGCCTCTACCTGAACCCCCTTGAACATGGCAGCCGGTAGTATTACAAGCATTATTTAACAGGGGTTGAATGTATTTTGAGAAACTAACATTCTCAGGCTCACATTCCTCATTACCATAAAGTGCTTCTTCATTGTCTTTTTTGCAAAAAACCAAAAGCATAGCAATACCTAACAATGTGATTATACTTTGAATTTTCATTGGTCGTTTGTTAAGGTGCAATTGGTTAGAATTACATTCATTAAATAGCCTTGACAACGGCCTTTAATAGTGACAAGCTCTCCTTTAGTTAATTTGGTAGCTACGTTTTGAAAAGAGCAATTCACACCTCCTATCATCGCATTTTCAGCCGTTAGGACAACTGTTAAAGTAGTGTCACTTTCATTCACTTGCGAAACTTCTCCACTAACCTCAATAACTTTTCCTTCAAACTTGGTTAAAGATTCTTTCTCATTCTGTTCGAATGAATCAAATAGCTCATTTGCAGTTAACCGATAATCTGGTTCTACATCATCTAACCCTGGAACTTTTTGATTAAAAAAATACAAACCTAGACTTACTCCAACTATGACAATAGCAAGAATTAGATAGAGAGCTATTTTCTTCATTTCGACATTTAATTAAATAACAACCAATTTATTATTTAGAGACTCTTAATCAATAATAGCGATTACACCTGTCATCACCCCATGAAATTCACAGTTATAATAAAGTGTATTGGGTGCATTTTGAGGAACCGTAAATGTGATTTTACCACTCGCAGTTCCGTTATTTGTCACTCCATCATTATACATGTTTGAGGTCCCTGCACCTTGTGTATTTTTTAATAAAAACGGATGACCAGGAGTATTTACATCAAACTCATAGGTTTGTCCTCTTTTAAAGGTAAAGTTGGGATTAGCGGCACTATTCAGGCCTCCTCCAGTAAATATGTATGATGTTCCTCCATTGTTTCCCACTTGAAACGAGCGAACAGAATCTTGATCAACTATTCTAATTCTTCCAAACATTGGAGCATGAAACTCACAATTGTACCATAAGATATCTGGTGCGTTTTGAGAAACTGTAAACAGGATTGAACCAGTAGCAGCTCCATTATTAGTTACTCCATCGTTATATACACTTGCAGTACCAACAGTGTTAGTAGAGTTAATATATAGCGGATGTCCAGGTGTGTTTACTTTAAATTCATAAGTTTTACCACGACTTAATTCCAATTCTGGGTTTTGAATACTTGTAAACTGAAATACATAAGCAGTAGCTCCAGAATTTGAAATGGTGAAAGACTGATCAGCCGTTACTGGATTATTGGTAGTTGGCGTTGTTGGATTTTCTACTGTATCCTCATCATCATCTTTACTGCATGCTGTAAACATGATTGACAAAGCGAAAAGCGATAAAAAAAAGTAATTTAATTTCATAGGTAAGTGTTTTAGTTTTAAACGAAAGGTCAAAATTCTAGATGACTGACCTAAAACAACTTACACATATACGGCAATCACTGCTACATTCTCGACAAAATGAATGCAAAGAATCACTTTACTATAACAAATCCGACAAAAAAGGTTAAACTGTCTGAATTACTGACTATCAATCTATTGTATTCTGCAATTTAAATGCAGTTGGATTAATTCCAAATTCTTGCTTGAACATCTTGGTAAAATAAGATGGATTAGAAAAACCACTTTCAAATGCAACTTCTGAAATGGTCAAGTTTTCATTTAAAAGCATTTGTTTGGCAATGCATAATCGCGTTCTAATAATTAAGTGACTTGGAGTGATGTTTAAGCTTTCTTTCAGCTTTCGTTGCAATTTTCTTTCACTAATCGAAAGTTCTTCAATCAACATTTTAACACCAAAATTCTCAGCTCTAATTTTGGAATTGATGATATCTAAGATTCGATTTAATAGTTCATCATTCTCCTGCTTAGTGGTTAAAGCAAGCTGTTTATTAGCAAGAAAAGTATTATTAGAATTGCTTGCCTCAAAGAAATTCAATGAATCTCCTTCTAGTGTTTTTAAATAAATAGCACTTGTCTTAAATTTTAAATTAGAACCAACCAAAAGGTTTTTAGCCACTTGAGTGACTAGTACTTTATGCATAAGATTTGGCTGCTTTAAAAGGCTAATAAAATGTTTTAAATCCTCATCTAACAATTGATTTATCAGACATTCCTTGATGTGTACACCAACCGTTAAGCCTTCGTTTTTCTCCCTTAATGCTACTCCACAATTTGCCGCTTTTGTTGGCCCCTCAAAAGAAGCTACAAATTGCTTATCAGCTTGATGCAAAAGATTACCTCTAAATCTCTTAATGACTTTTTCGATTGAGTCTAGCTCTGCATCACCAACAAAAGGTTGATTAGAGGTTCCAACTAAAATGGTCAATAGTTGCTTTTCATGGGTAATACTAGGATTTAGCTCATTGATGAACTCTTTCATGGTATTCAAAACCACTTGGGTATTTCCGGTCCAGAATAAATGATCATCTCCATCAAATTCTTCAAAAATCGCCCCGGGAATTCGGTCAGCAATAAATCTACCTTCTTCTATTTTTACATCAATATCGCCTGTACGTTGCATGATTAAAGTAGGCACTTGAATTGAACTTAAAATATCGATAATGTCTACTTGGGTATTCATTTTTGTAATAAGCAGGGCTGCATTAGGACTTGCACCTGACCTAAAATAAGTGGCCAGCCAATCCATAAATACCTTATCATTTGCTTTAGATGGAGCCAAGGATTCCAAATTCATTTCTCCCCCGCCCCAATTCTTTTCAATTACATCATATACCTTTTGTCTTTCTTCATTAGTTGGAGCCCAAGGATAATCATCTGAATATATTCTTTTTGCAAAAATCCCAAAAGTGATCAGCGCTATGGTTCGATTTGGGTAAGTTGCTGCAAAAAGAGCAGAAACAGACCCTCCTTCTGAATGACCAAAAAGTATCGCTTTTTCAGAGCCTACTTCATCCATCACAGCTCGAATGTCATCCATTCGCTCTTCTAAGATAGGAAAGCCAATAAAGCGATCTGACAAACCTGTACCTCGTTTATCAAATAAAATTACTCGGGCTAGTTTGCCTAATTCATTTAAGAAATTAGCCAATTCAGGGCAAGCCCACATTAAATCTATGTTTGAAATCCAACCAGGAATATAGACCAAATCGATTGGGCCAGAACCAAAGGTTTGATAAGCAACGTTGATTGCTCCACTTTTTGCATAATGAGTTACTGGTTTCTCCAATTTTATTCTTACTTGTTGTCCCTCAATTCAATTTGAGTCGTTTTACAAAGCAAACATAAGTAGGATTAGAGAAATAAGAATATTCTGGCAAAGATTAGCGAACTAACTCTACCTCAACTCGGCGGTTCTTTTTTCTATTTTCTAAACTGGTATTAGGAACCAAAGGCTCAGTATCTCGCATGGCTTTCACTTCCAATTGGGCGGGGTTTACTCCTATAATCAATAAATAAAATTATCCTTGACGCTTAAACAGGAAACTACTGACTTCTTCCCCCTTTACCAAGTAATGAGCTCATGATTGGAATAAGCGCCCCTACCCCTGCTAAAGCACCGTAAAAAGTTTCTAAATCTTTTAGAAACCCAGGATTGCCAATTATTATGAAGGTAATAATAGCGACTATAACAATTAAAAGAATTACCCTTGTGGTTCCCCAATTTTGATCTCCTTTTTGCCTTCTCTCTAAACTTAGCTCAACATCCTTTTTACCCACAGCCATGATAAAATTCCTGAAGCTTTTATTGAAAACTTGTGGAATATCCTCCCATACTATTAAGCCTTTCTTCATCAGTGAGAACAAAGAATTGCTGTTTTTAATGTTCATAAATCCATCTTTCGCCAAATCATACAAAATGTACTTTTCTCTTCGTGGTAAGGAGTTCCATATATCGGTATAGTAACCATGCGCCAGATGCATGCCATGTAAAACCATTCGCTGCTGGTCTAACATTAGCTTGTTCTCTCCATTTTTTTGAACTTGTGAGTATGAACATTTACTCAATACAATTGGCGTTAGTGGTGGTAAATAATTGCTGTATCCAAATTCTCCCTTTAAGCTGTTTATCGGGTTAGGATTAAAGTTTTCATCTAGCTTAAAGTCCTCTAAAGATTCATTTACTAGCTCATGCTGCTTTGTGATTCCTAACAACAACTGAGGAAAAACGCCTAAAATATCTCTCCAACTATTAAAGTCTTGAGCAATCTCTGCTTTTAATTCACCCGTTTGTTCCACCTGGTCTTTGTACACGTCAATCAGCTGACTAGGGTAAATCTCTGAAGTAATTAATAACTTTTTCTGATTGGCTAATAAATAAGATATCAATTTTGCTTTTTTGTGATTTTCCTCAAACGATAGCACATTATGCTCAAAATTTTGAAGAATGTAATACTTATAGTCTAGGATATTTTCGGGAGAATTTAAAAGAGGATCTGTTTGAGTTTTAGGTTGACTCATAACTATCCGGTGCTTACCAACGCAAATTTTTTCAATGATCTCTTCAACTGTCATCTCCTTTTTACACTCTGAAAGTATTGAACAAGATAAGGTAACATACGACTTGCCTTCAAGAATTTGCTTGGCAAACTTTTGCTTTCCAGTAGAAGGAAGACCAATAATGAAAAAGCCAGAGTTAGTTGGTTTAGTGAAGAGAATCTTTTTGAGTCGATCTGTAAATGGCGCTCCTTCCGTTTGATTTTTATCTACCACACTTGGTCGTAAGTAAAAAAACCGAAAAGCATAACAGCGATCTACGTAAAACAAGATAAGCCAATAGAATACACCAAACAGCAAAACAAACCCTAATGACTTGAAAACCCAATTCTTAGAAAATAAATAACACAAAAAACTTCGGTTACTGTCCACTTTTATAAAATCTACTTGAAAAGGAACTTTCGCCTGATTGGCCATTAAATGAAAAGACAGTTTTGTTGATTGATTCTCGCTTAACCAGCTACCATCATTGGCCTTACTAAAGTTAAAATGCTGATATTTTCTCGAATACGCGGAATAAATGGGCCTTAGTTGCCACAAGAGTGAGCTAAATAAAGTATCCGAATTTTCTTTTAACGAATCAATTTTCTTAGCTAACACATATGAATCAGGGTAATAACTTCCTTGATTCAAATGCATATTTACAACCTTATTATAGGCTGCTTGATAGGGCTTGTCAATGCTTTTTAAATCTTCAATTGGTTTTAAAATATCTTGCTTAAGTAATTTATTTTTAGCTTGTCGATGTTGCGCAAATTCAAATAAATTGGCCTTTAACCAAATCTCATTATTTATTTGACTCGCATTTTCATAAAACAAAAAAGCTGGTAACAATGCCGCTGAAAAAAGCCATGCCGCTAAAAAATTCACATAACTATACTTGTACGTAATGTTCTTTTGCTCTTCATTGGTAACATTTTGGCTGTCAATCTCTTCTTCTTTGTAAAAGAGTAACCTAAACCACTTGGTGTATGAAAAGACAATAAATAGGAGAAAAGCTACTTCAAGCAACAACAAACTAATCAAACAAAAAGAATTTTTAACCACGACTAATAAAACTCCATTTAGTAAAACAGAAATGGCAATCAGTGAATAGTCGGTAAGATCTATTCTTGCTTTTCGAAGTGGAATACGAAGCACCGAAAAGCAAAGCACATAAGACCAGTAGACCACTAAAACTCCTACTAAAAAGATAAAACTTGGAGAGTTATGCTCAACTCTAAAAAAGGCTAAAACTATAAAGAGTCCGATAAATACTGCCGTTAAGTATCGGTAAACACCTGATAGATTCTTCTTTGGCAATAGGAACTGAAACGGGAATTGGTAAAACTTATATAATCCCCATTTAGGATTCTTCACAAAGACTGAGATTAATACGACCACCGCCATAAAAAGCGATAGAATTAAAAAAGAAATGCTGGTTAAGGAAAGGACTTCTGAAAGTTGTAAGCCAATCAATTCTACTTGACTAAAGACTACAACACTTAGATTTGTAGCTTTTATGGGTTGGCACGCATACAGCTGGTCATCGCCATGATATACAAACTTGCCCTGAGCTTTTACTCGGCCCTTGATGGCAGCTTCTAATGCTTCATCATCTTGGCTAAGTCCAAACAAATTTTCTAAAGTTGATTTACCAGCTTGTGAATGAAACCACACTTCACCTTCTTGATCTACAATAGCAAACTGAAATCCAATGGGAAGTTTTGTAAAATGCAGTGATTTTAATTGCGTACTAAAAATGGCCATAGCACTTTTGTCATTCTTAGTAAGCCATTTAGCATAGACTGCCTCTTCCGAATTTTTCTCAATAGAAACAACTGGTCGCATGACATAAGAAAGCGTATCCGCTGATTGAAAGCCGACCTTCCAAACATTTCTATGATTCCTTAAATCACTCAGGTAAATTCTATCTTTTAAGTTCTTCGGTGCCTTACCTTCGGGTGGAGGAGCAATAAAATTGATATGATAAGAAACCTTGCCATTTGACTCTATTTGAGACACATATTTGAAATAAGACAAATTAGTTGTATCAAAACCCTTGGTATCTTTAGATTCTGCTTCAAAAAATACTCCGTCTCTATTTTTAGACTTCCATTGATTTTGATAAGTCTCAAAATCAAAAGTGGAAATGGCTTTTGTAATGCTTTCGTTTTCGGTTTCAAATGCCTTCTTAATTTCACTTGCAATTTGCTTTAACTGATCTTGACTAGACCAATACTGCTCTATGTATTGCTGAGTTGAAAGCAGCAAAATAAAAATTATAGGCGCACCTAATATGGTAGAAAGACCGGCAAAAATTACATCGTAGCTAAAGAGTCTTTCATCTTCTGAGATAAATACCATTTTGAAAAAGGGTAATCCGATTACCAAAATCAATAAAATTGTTATCAACAAGGCAACTAGAGCAGGATCTAACTGGCCCACTTCATTTTTAAAGGCTTTTTCATTAATTAATCCTATAAGCGTTAAGTCAATGGCTAGGCCTTCTGAGGAACTGTAATGATACTTTTTCGCAATAGCCAAAAAACGCTGGTGATTCAATGTAAGCCATTCCTTTTGTGTAAACCACAGACTGTCTTGATTCAGAAAACCGACGAGTTTCTGATTGTCTAAGCCATGAATGGTAGAGCCAAATAAGCTATTATCCTTATGATGTTTGTCCGCTATGACTATCGCAAACTCACTAAAGTCTTTGTCATAAGTAAGAATTTCTTTTGCAAAATTATTAATGCATTTTTGAGAAGGAGACTCCATAAAATTGCAATCCTGCTCTTGGTGAAAACTAGATTTAAATGTTAATTCCGATTTTAAAGGAATAAAAGGTGATGCAATTAGTACATGACTGTATAATTTAAGCTTTTGCTTTTCTTCACTTAAGGTTGCATTTTTGCGCAATTGGTCATTATCAAACCTTCGTTTAAACTTTTGGTAGTAATTATCGAGTTGTTGTGTTTTATAAATGACAATTCTTTCATTTTCCGCTTGAATATGAAAGTAGTAGGCAGCCCCTAGCCCTCCAATAACCAACAATAAAATAAGCACTAGAGAAAAGAGTTTTCGCTTTTTTTCTAGCGGACGTTGAAGCTGTGTAATAATTTTTTGAAGTGGCATCTTGTTTTTTCCTTTGATTATTAAAGCCCTATTAAATATATGTTTTCAACATTTACATTTAATGTTGATTCTAAGTGGCCAAAAGATCTTGCAAAGCTGAAAGTGTTTTTGATCCAAATAGGCCATCCATTTTTATTGCAGTAGCGGCTTTAAAGCCAAGGTTGTTTTAGCACCAAATACACCATCGGAAGTACCTGGATTAAAGCCTACCAATTTCAAACTATCCTGTAATAACATCACTTGTTTTCCGGTATCTCCTTCTTTTAATACTGGCTGTGGTAAAGTGTAGGTAGAAGTTGCTCCCAACCTTCTAAAACCAAGTAGTTTGCTTGCCGGATAAGCAGTAATTGAAACCTGATTTCCCTGATTTCCTCCTAAGGTATAAATTCGATCTCCGCTTTGATCATAGCCAATAAAAAACCCTACATGTCCTTGCCAAGAATCAACAGAACCACGCCAGTAGACTACCACATCACCTAGTTCAGGAAAATCAACAGCAGAACCGATTGTGAGCCAAGAACGAGCATTGGCCTTATTAGTGCCTTTTAAGTTCGCTTTTTTAGCACACCAATTCACAAAAATGCTACACCAAGGTGTTTCATCATCGTTTACCCAATCAAAGCCAGATTCTTTGGCATAATTTACAATGGTGGGATTATCTTCAGGACCAGAGATTTCTTTTACCCCTAGTTCTTGCATGGCTAAAGTTAAAAGCTTACTCATCTTACAGTACTTTTTTTAATAAGGCAATCACAACTTTAGAAGCTCCTGCAATATTATCGATGGCCTTTGCTTTTTCAGTGTTATCCTTACTTGCATCGCTAAGAATACTCATCAACTTTATAATATTTTGTTTTTCTACTCCATCTTCTTCCATTAAAGATTTTAACTCCTCGTCTTTTAAAGCAGTTAAGGAAGATAATTTTGTAGCCAGCTCTTCATTGGTTTGCTGCTCGGCTTGGTTTAGTAAGTCATCAAAACTGGGCATAGGTCTATGGGTTTAATGTATTAATAATTGTTTCTACGGCTCCTGAAATGTCACCGCTTTCCTTTAGGGTGTTATCAATTTTGTTTGAAATAGAATCGAGATCTAAGTTTACTTTGGTCTCTGCCGCAAGTGTATTCACCAAATTGGTTCTTGCTTCATCTACTTTTACAGCCGACTTCAGCAGTTCTGTAACCTTATCGTTTGCCTTTATGGTAAGCATATAGTAATCATTACTGGTAGTCAGAAGCTTTCGTCTTAGCGCTTCTAAAGCTGCTGCCTGCTCTGTATACTTAGCAATAGCTTTGTTAGCTATGGCTGCTACCTTTTCAGGAGTTAAGGTTGTATCTAGACCATTTTCTAGTTGTAGTTTTTTTAATTTTTTGAGTAAAGTGGGCAAATAATCTTGCTGAATATAATCACTTACGTTATCCAGCTTTTCTGCAATTAACTCATTGATTAAGCGCTCTTGATACAAGCGTTGACTTTCTAAGCGCTTGCTTACCATAAGGTTTAACTCATAACTTTCTTTTGGTATGCTAGCACAAGCTGATAAAAGCAAAATAGCGATAACAAAAGTTGTAACTCTTTGTATCATTTAAGTGGGTTTAGGGGGTTCGTATGTGTTTTTTCTCAATAGTGTTTAATCCATCACAAAAGAGACCCTTCGAAGTAAAAACAATTTTGCGAAATAGCCAAATTTTAGCTTAGATATTATTACTAAACCACTCATTTAAAGCAGCCAACAACTACTCTTATCTATTAGTTGAATAAAAAGCAGTGAAAATCAAACTCGCTTATTGCGTCTTAATCTGATACTTTAATGGGAATCGAGAAACCCATTTCATAAAGCTTAAGTCCTTTTGGTTCTCTTCCGCACTCACATTCTGACTAAAGCCTTCTAAATAGGATTCTTTGGAAATACCCTTTAGCGCGGACTTGCAGTCCGTGAAGTAAAAGTAAAAGATATTGCGAAACCTTATTTTCTAACTACAAAAATTGTAGGTTGAATAGATGTTTTTACTAGAAAGACTCAAAAAGATAAGTTAATTGAGTCATTAAAAATTGCCAAGAGAATAAAGGATTAATAGAGATTGAGGTTTTAAATAGAAGTTGGAAATTTGTTGGTTAGATTTGAGTAGGTACACGGACTACAAGTCCGCGCTAATGGTTGTAAAATAGATATGGAGTTTACAGTAATAAGTAGTGATGACAAGTTAATTAAAGAAGTTGTCAAAAAGTATAATGAAATATATAAAACTGATTTTGAGATAGTAAATTTTATTTATGATGAGGTGGTATTCTGCAAGTTAAAAGTTACGAAATACAACACTAAGGATATTTTTGATTTAGGATATCAATTTGGCTCATATGCTCAATTTAAAAGGAGTAAAGGAGAAATAGACTGGTAATTTTTTGGAAAGAAATTGGACAATGTATCAGACAATCTGCTTTAGCGTTTATCTGCTGAAAATAAACCCTAGCAATTTCTTACCAAAGCTTGTACTCTAGGCCTCGATTGAATCGAGGCACGGACACAATAACCATAGTGCTCCATAAATTTATTTCACAAAAAAGCCTCAACTTTTCAGTTGAGGCTTTGTACTCGAGGCGGGACTTGAACCCGCACGGACGCAATGTCCACAGGATTTTAAGTCCTGCGTGTCTACCAATTCCACCACTCGAGCATCATGGTGTTTAAAAAAAAGTCCTTCAGCTTTTGAAGGACTTGGAGCGGGAGACGGGATTCGAACCCGCGACCCCGACCTTGGCAAGGTCGTGCTCTACCAGCTGAGCTACTCTCGCATTTTCAATCTTATAAAGATCACTCCCCTAAATGAGGGCTACAAAAGTAATATTTTTTTCTTTTCAACAAACTTAATCAGCGATTTTACAAGCCTTTTTTTATTTCTCTTTCCCGCCAACCATTTTCTTGATTTCATTTAACTTCATCAAAGCTTCAACCGGAGTTAAGGTATCTATCTCTATACGAGTTAATTCATCTTTAATCTGCTCTAAAACTGGATCATCCAATTGAAAGAAACTCAATTGATAATCATTCTTTTGTTGAGCGGCATGTAAACTTTCTTGGGTTGTACTACCTTGGTGTTTTTGCTCTAATTCTTCTAAAATTTGATTGGCTCTACGAATTAAAGTCGCAGGCATACCTGCCATTTTTGCTACATGAATACCAAAACTATGATTGCTTCCCCCAGGCACCAATTTGCGCATGAAAATGATTTTCTTCTTGACTTCCTTCACCGAAACATTAAAGTTTTTGATTCGCTCAAAACTCTTCGACATTTCATTTAATTCGTGATAGTGTGTCGCAAATAAGGTTTTAGGTTTCGCCAATTTATTCTGATGCAGGTATTCTGCAATGGCCCATGCGATTGAAATCCCATCGTAAGTACTTGTTCCTCTTCCAATCTCATCTAAAAGAATCAGACTCCGTTCTGAAATGTTATTCAAAATGCTGGCAGTCTCATTCATTTCTACCATAAAGGTAGATTCACCCGAAGAAATATTATCAGATGCACCAACTCGGGTAAATACCTTATCTACTACTCCAATTTTTGCACTCCTTGCAGGCACAAAGCTTCCCATTTGAGCCATAAGTGTTATCAGTGCCGTTTGCCTCAACAAAGCTGACTTACCAGACATATTCGGTCCGGTAATCATCATTACTTGTTGCGTATCGTTGTCCAAATAAATATCATTGGCCACATATTCTTCCCCTAAAGGAAGCTGCTGCTCAATAACAGGATGACGCCCCGCCTTAATATCAATGCTATAACTTTCATTGAGTTCTGGTTTGGTATAATTTCTAGCCTCAGCAATGGTTCCAAATGCCATGAAACAATCTAAACGAGCCAGTAAATTTGCGTTCAACTGAATAGGGGTTATGTAAGAGGCAACATCCAAAACCAATTGGTTATAGAGGTCCGTTTCTAAGCTCAATATTTTTTCTTCTGCACCTAAAATCTTGGCTTCATATTCCTTGAGCTCTTCAGTAATGTAGCGCTCTGCATTTACCAAAGTTTGCTTGCGAATCCATTCTTCAGGAACTTTATCCTTATGCGTATTCCGAACTTCTATGTAATAGCCAAACACATTATTAAAAGCAATTTTCAACGAAGGAATACCTGTGCTCTCTATTTCTCTTTGTTGCATTTGCAGCAAACGGTCTTTGCCAGAACGTTGCAAATCTCTGAGCTCATCAAGCTCTTCACTAATTCCATCTTGAATTACCCCCCCTTTTTGAACCAAAACTGGAGGTTCTGCCTTTAGCTGTTTTTCCAATTTCTCATAAATAGATAAACAAGGGTTTAACTGCTCTGCAATTTGCTTCAAAGATGCATTCTTAGCACTTTCGCAAAGCGCCTTAATGGGCTGTATAGTTGCCAAAGCCTGACGAAGTTGTACCAACTCTCTTGGGTTAATTCGAGCTGTTGAAACCTTAGAAATCAATCTTTCTAAATCACCTATCTGTGAAATGTATTGTTTTAATTCTACACTTAATTCAGTGGTTTTGAGCAAATACTCTACCGCTGACAAGCGCTCTTGAATTGGCTTTACATCTTTTAAGGGCAAGGCAATCCATCGTTTTAGCATTCTTCCTCCCATGGGAGAAATGGTTTCGTTCATCACATCAAGAAGAGTAGTTGCTCCTTCATGTGGAGAATACATCAACTCTAGGTTTCGAATCGTAAACCGATCTAACCAAACGTAGCGTTCTTCTTCAATTCTGCTGATGGCAGAAATGTGTTTTAATTTATCATGTCTCGTATCTGCTAAATAATGAAGTGCGGCGCCAGAAGCAATTATCCCCTCTTCCATTTCTTGCACTCCAAACCCTTTTAATGAATTGGTTTCAAAATGCTTCAAAAGAGTCTCTGTGCCAAAATCTGAGGTAAACACCCAATCTTCTAGCATATAGGTAAAAAAGCTAGTCCCGAAATTTTCTTCAAACAACTTCTTCTTTTGTTTTTGAAAAAGAACTTCTGAAGGGGAAAAACTTTGCAAGAGTTTATCAATATATTCCGAATCTCCTTCCGCAACTAAGAACTCACCTGTTGAGACATCTAAAAAAGAAACTCCAATACTATTTTTTACCCCAAAATGAACCGCCGCTAAGAAATTGTTAGAATCCTTACTCAGTACTTCATCATTGTAGGAAACACCTGGAGTAACCAATTCGGTAATGCCTCTTTTTACAATCGTTTTAGTTTTCTTAGGGTCTTCCAATTGGTCGCAAATGGCCACTCGGTGACCCGCCCGAACCAATTTTGGCAAGTAAGAATCTAGCGCATGATGAGGAAAGCCTGCCAATGCCACTTCATTAGCAGAACCATTATGTCTTTTGGTAAGCACAATACCAAGTACTTTAGAAGCTCTTACTGCATCGTCACCAAAAGTTTCGTAAAAATCTCCAACTCGAAACAATAGCAATGCATCTGGATACTTCCCTTTGATTTGATAATACTGCTTCATCAAAGGAGTTTCTTTTGCCTTTTTTGCTGTACTTTTCTTTGCCTTACTCAATGGTTTAATTTTAAGCCCTAAAAGTAAGATTTGACTATTGGGCTTCGTATTTTTGAAAGCCCGATTTATCAATAGTTTTTCACAAAACAAGGCCAATTCAATGGATCGCAAACTCAAAAATGAGGAACTCGGAAGACCTGACTTAGAAACGTATCAAGACATCCCTAAAAAGCCAATCATTGTTGTACTTGACAATATTAGAAGCTTGAATAATGTGGGCTCTGTTTTTAGAAGTAGCGATGCGTTTACGGTAGAAGCCATATACTTGTGTGGAATTACAGCCCAACCTCCGCACAGAGAGATTAACAAAACGGCTTTAGGTGCCACTGAGTCGGTAGCGTGGAAATACTTTAAGAATACGGAAGACGCTCTTACCGATTTAAAAAATCAAAACTTTAGCATTTGGTCAATAGAACAGACAGAAAACAGCCTTTCATTAGCGGATTTTAACCCCAATAAATTGGAAAAAAAGATGGCCCTTGTATTTGGCCATGAAGTTAAAGGGGTTCAGCAGTCCATAATAAACCAGTCTGACGGTGTAATTGAAATTCCACAAAATGGAACCAAACATTCGCTTAACATCTCCGTTAGTGTTGGAGTTGTATTATGGGATATTACCAACAAACTAAACCAATGAAAAAAGCAAACCACTTTATGGCACAGACTTTGAACTATATAGTGCAAAAGAAAGTCATGAAAAAGTTATTGTTTGCCCTATCCATATTAAGCTTAGTTAGTATCAACGGTTTTGCTTTAGCGCAAAATCAAGAAAGCAAAGATGAATTTCAATTTCAGAAAGTAGAACATCATGCTTTTCAAGCAGGAGAGGTTTTACACTTTAAACTAGCCTATGGATTTATAAATGCAGGTACAGCAACGATTGAAATAAAGCCTGTAGAACGAAAAATTAAAGACCGCGAATTATTGCACATTGTTGGCACAGGAAAAAGCGTAAGCAGCTTTGATTGGTTTTTTAAAGTTCGTGATCGCTATGAAACTTACTTAGACAAAGAAGGCGTTTTTCCTTGGTTGTTTGTGAGAAGAATTCACGAAGGTGGTTATGAAAAAGAACAAGATTATCAGTTTTTTCAAGACCAAGGTTATGTAAAAAATGAAGATGATGAAACGTATGAAGTGCCTCATGGAATTCAAGATATGCTCTCTTCTTTCTATTATGCAAGAACGATTGACTTTAGCAATGCCAAAAAAGGAGATGTATTTGAATTTGTTTCATTTGTTGACGAAGAGATTTACCCTTTGAGAATTCGATATGCAGGTGATGAAACTGTAAAGATTAAAAAAGGGAAATTCAAGTGCATGAAGTTTCACCCAGTAGTGCAAGAAGGAAGAATTTTTGCTGAAGATGATGACTTAACGGTTTACATAACTAAGGACGAAAACAAAATTCCAATTTTAGCAAAGGCCAAAGTGTTAGTGGGTTCTATTCGCATGGAATTAACCGATTACGAAAATTTAGCAAACCCAATTGCTAAACTAGACTAATCAAAAATCAACTGTTGGTAATTCTTTAAAAGTGCTGGCGGTGGTGTTCCCTATCTTGTAAATTTGTAAAAATTATCGCTATGGGAACAGCCAATCCAAATAACATTCCTACTGAATTAGGAGAAGACATCATAGATAAAGTAAATCAGCTTAAAGAAAAATACGCAGCCCTTGGCCAAGACCTTGGCGCTTATTTAGATGGCTTAATCTATGCTGATTTTTTAACCTATTGGGATTATATTCATTTGGATACTTTATTAAGTCTACAGAACCCCAAAACTGCTTTTCCTGATGAAGAAATTTTCATCATGTACCATCAAATTACCGAGCTTTATTTCAAGCTTGCACTTAATGAGTTTAAACAAATTGGTGCAAAAGAAAACATTCAAGCAGATTGGTTTAAAACAAGAGTTCGACGAATCAACAATTATTTCAAAGCGCTTACTGCTTCTTTTGATATTATGATTCAAGGAATGGAAAAAGAGCAATTTCTAAAGTTTAGAATGTCTCTTTTACCAGCTAGTGGGTTTCAATCTGGTCAATACCGAAAAATTGAAATCTGCTCTACAGACTTTAGAAATTTAGTTGACAAAGACCATAGAGAAGCTTACCACAACTTAGAAGTTAATGAAGAAAACATTGAAAAAATGTACGAATTCATTTACTGGAAAAAAGGAGCCACAGAACTTGCTACAGGAAAAAAGACATTGACCTTAAAGCAGTTTGAAGCCAAATATTCGAAAGAATTTAAAGAATTGGCGCTTGAATACGCAAACAAAAACCTTTGGGCAGTTTATAAAAAACTTGATTCATCTGAGCAGCAAAATCAAGAATTGATAGATGAAATTCGATTTGTAGATGTAAATGTGAACATCAATTGGCCATTGGTGCATTACAAATCTGCTGTTCGCTATTTGCAACAAGACCCCAAAGACATTGCTGCCACAGGAGGAACAAATTGGCAAAAATATCTTCCACCACGATTTCAAAAACGTATTTTCTATCCAGAGCTATGGTCTGATACAGAGAAGGAAGAATGGGGAAAGGCCTGGGTTGAGGAAAACGTATTTTTTAATCATACGAAAAAGTGAGAAAAAAGCTCAATCAAATAGTTTTAGCCTTGAGCCTAATCTTGGCAGTAAGTGTTAGCCTTTTCATCATTCGATCTGTTAATGACACGACTGTTGAATCAGCTCCTATTTCTAATGACACTATTCCACCTAATCCTGAACCTGTTATTGAGTTTGGAATAGTTACCGACTCCTTTGACTTAATTGAATCAACCATTAAACCCAATGAGTTTTTAGCAAACTTGTTACTTCCTCACAATATTGACTACGTAACCATAGACCAAGTCGCTAAAAAATCAAAAGACATTTTTGATGTAAGAAGATTAGCAGCAGGTAAAAAGTATAGCATTTTTAAATCAAAAGACAGCTTACAAAAGGCTCAGTATTTTGTTTACCAACCAAATGCTATTGATTATGTGGTTTACGATTTGCGAGACAGTATTCAAATTCGCAAAGGGCAAAAAGAAGTTACAATACAAGTAAAAAGCGTAGGCGGAATCATCAATTCGTCGCTTTATGAAACCCTTCAACAACAAAATAGCAGCCCAGCATTGGCGGTAAAATTGGCCGATATTTTTGCATGGTCAATCGACTTTTACCGCATTCAAAAAGGCGATTGGTTTAAAGCCATTTACGAAGTTCAATATGTAGATGATGAAGCCATTGGCACAGGCAGAATATTGGCCGTTGAATTCTCTCACTTTGACAAGCCCTATTTTGGCTTCTACTTTGATCAAGATGGCAAGGAAGATTATTTTGATGAAGAGGCAAACAGCTTAAGAAAAGCATTCTTAAAATCTCCCTTAAAGTTTAGCCGTTTATCTTCTCGCTATACCATGCGGCGTTTTCATCCGGTTCAAAAAAGATGGAAAGCCCACTTAGGGACAGACTATGCAGCACCCACTGGAACCCCCATTATGACTACAGGCGATGGAGTAGTAATTGCAGCTTCGTATACCAGAGGCAATGGCAAATATGTAAAAGTGAAACACAATAGTGCATATACGACACAGTACCTGCATATGAGCCGTAGAAATGTAAAAGTGGGGCAACATGTGCGCCAAGGAGATATCATTGGTTTTGTAGGAAGCACGGGACTAGCAACAGGACCTCATGTTTGCTACCGCTTTTGGAAAAATGGAAAACAGGTAGATCATTTGAGAGAAGATTTCCCTTCGGCTGAGCCCATAAAAGAAAATAACAAAAGCAGATTTGAGCAAGAAAAAGAAATGTGGATGAAAAAGCTCGATTCTATCCAATTAGAAAAAGAAAAGCATTTGATGGCTTCACAGTCTTGAGCCACAAAACTTACAAAAAACAGCCTCAGGGGCATGCCCTTCTTTGGAACACTCTGGACATGCTTGCCTGCTGATTGATTCCTCGCCTTTATTGGTTCTGCTTAATTCAGAAGTGACTATTCCTGTAGGTACTGCTATAATTCCATAACCCAATAGCATAACTAGAGATGCAATGGTTTGTCCTAAAGTAGTTTGAGGTGCAATATCTCCATAGCCTACAGTGGTAATGGTAACTATAGTCCAGTAAACACTAGTTGGTATACTTGTAAAACCATGTTCTGGACCTTCTATGATGTACATCACCGTACCCATGATTAGCACCAACACAACGACAGCTCCAATAAAAACGGTAATTTTTGCAAAACTGGCTTTTAAAGCTTTTACTAATGCCTGAGCTTCTGAAACATAACGACTCAACTTTAACACTCGAAAAACACGCAATAAACGTATGGTTCTAATGACTAACAAATACTGTGGACCGGCTACAAACAAACTGATATAAGTAGGTAAAATGGAAAGCAAATCAATGATTCCCATAAAACTAGTCGCATATTTCAATGGCTTCCCAACTGATAATAAGCGCAATACATATTCAATGGTAAACAGAATAGTAAACACCCATTCTGTTATAATCATCCCTTCTCGATGTCGATCACTAAAGCTTTCTACCGTTTCTAGCATGACGGCAAACACAGACAAGACAATAGCCCAAAGCAGAATAACATCAAATAGTTTACCTGCAGGGGTATCTGCTTCGAATATGATTTCATGCATCCTCACTTTCCAGTTTGGAGCTTTCTTTTGATCTATTTTACTGTATTCAGGATTAGTTGTCTTCATGAAGCTTAACTTCGCTATTGAATTCACGCTAAGATATGAAACTCCGTACTGAATTTCAGCCTCAAGCTTCTAAAGTTAAAATTGACATTAAAAAGCCATTACTATTTGTAGGCTCTTGCTTTGCTGAAAACATTGGCAATCTTTTAGTTCAACGAAAATTCAATTGCTTGATTAATCCATTTGGAATAAGCTACAATCCCATTTCCTTATTTAACCAATTGACCTACGACAACAATGAAATCAATCAATTGAAGTTGAACATTCAAGAAAATGATGGGATTCACTTTCATTTTGATTTACATTCTGATTTTAATGCCTTGACCCAAGAAGCTTCTTTCAAAAAAATTGAAGATGCTTTTCAACTTCAAATCAATCAACAAAATAACAAACCCCAAATTTTTCTTTCACTTGGCACCGCTTGGGTACATGAATTAAAGGAAAACAATCAGATTGTAAACAATTGCCACAAGCAACCTTCTACTCTATTTAAGAAACGTTTGTTAGCAGTTGAGGAAATCGTTAGCTCATTCGACAAACTAAATCTAAAACTGACAGAAAAATACAACGAAACGTTTGAGTTTGTTTTCACGATTAGTCCAGTTCGCCACTTAAAAGATGGCTTTCGTGAGAACCAACTGAGCAAATCAACTTTACACCTGGCCGTAGAAACTATTTTGCAAAAACATTCAAATACTGCTTACTTTCCCGCATACGAGCTCTTACAAGACGATTTAAGAGATTATCGATTTTATAAAGAAGATTTAGTGCATCCGAGTTCTGAAGCCATAAAATACATTTGGTCTAAATTCAAGGAAACTCATTTTAATGGTGAAACCATAGATTTGGTTTCTCAAATTGATACTATTCTAAGCCAGCTAAACCACAAGGCTTTTCAACCACAATCTGAAAAACATCAGCAGTTTCTTAGCAGTTTACTTCAGAAATTAGAGATTCTTCAAAGAGAAAACCAAATCGACTTTCAATCAGAAATTGAGCAAGTAAAATCTCAACTACTCTCTTAACAAATGAGTTGTATTGGCTTGTGCAGTTGGCATAATGAGTAAATCATTAATGTTTACATGTGCTGGTCTAGAAGTTACAAAGTAAATTGCTTCAGCAACATCTTCTGCATTTAATGGCTGATAACCATCATACACTGAATCTGCCTTTTCTTTATCTCCATCAAAGCGAACCGTAGAAAACTCAGTATTCACCGCACCAGGACAAACAGCAGAGACTTTTATTTTATGAGGCAATAAATCTATTCGCATAGCTTTTGTTAGGGCCTCAACGGCATGCTTGGTAGCACAATAGACATTTCCTTTTGTGTAAACTTCTTTACCTGCAATGGAACCAATATTGACAATATGCCCTTGCTTTCGCTTAATCATCATGGGCATAATTTGCTTTGAAACATAAAGCAAGCCTTTCACATTGGTATCAATCATGGTTTCCCAATCATCAACGTTCCCATTTTGAATTTCACTAAACCCTTTGGCTAATCCAGCGTTGTTAATTAAGACATCTATTTCTCTCCAAGAATCTTTCAACTTCCCTAATTGCATTTCAACCTCTTGCCTTTCTCGCACATCAAAACACAGACTTAAGACCGAAACTCCATATTGATTTTCCAATTTATTTTTCAGGGTTTCTAACAAATGTTGTCGTCGACCGGTAATTATTAAATGGTAGTTATTGGAAGCATATAAATGGGCGCAAGCTGCTCCAATTCCAGCAGTTGCGCCCGTAATCATTGCAAGTTTTTTCATTTTCTAAAGAATACGCTCTGCATAAGTTCTATAAGCCAATTTAGAAGGCTGAGAGACACTAAACAAAACAGTGTTTGGTTCTGACTTTAAAAGTAATTCATTTTGACTTTCTACTTTAAAAAAATCATCCGATTCTACCTTTTTCCCATCGATTTCAATAGCCCCTTTTACAACATAAAATGAATGCACAGAGTCTTTTTCTAAGTCAATCTTAAATTGATTTCCAGAAATGAAATACTCCTTAATCTCCACTCCCTTTGTATCCATTTGCAAAGGGGCATTCGCACCATGATAAGTTTTTACCCGAATACCATCACGTTCTTCCAGTGGAAATTCATCATTTTTATAATCGCTATAAGTTGCCTTTTGATCAAGGGTTTTTCCTAAATCAGGATCCAACCAAATTTGAAACATGTGTGCACCAGCGTTGAGCTTTTCCGAATGAGAAATACCACTTCCTGCTCGAATAATCTGAGCATCACCAGCATTTAATGTTTTCCATTCATTATCTCCAGTGTCAAAATGCTCAATACTCCCCTCTAACACAAACGATAATATTTCAAAACCTTGATGAGGGTGCAAACCGATTGTACTACCTTGATCACTCCATGCATGCGACCAATAAAACAAATTGGAATAAGGCCGCAAGTGCCCCCCTTCTCTCGGAAAACCGATGGGTTTGTTCTCTAAAATTTCGCCCCCATTAAACTGACCAGCGGCTTGCTGATTTTTCTTTATAACTTGAATGGACATACTTTTTTTATTAAGTAACCTCGCTATTGTCTACTTGTTCAAAAATGAAGCAAACATCCATACCGTTTTTTCTTGAGCAGATAAATACTCACTCATTAAGGCCAATGTTCCTTCATCATCTGCATCTCCAGCTAAACTTAAAATTTCTCTTTCTAAGGCTATCAAAATTCGCAAGCTTTCTAACAATGCTTCAACGGTAGATTTTGAATCTGATAAGTTTTTATACTCTTTGATCGTTGAAGTTTCAACAAAATCAGAATAGGTATGTAAAGGCTGTTCACCTAGTGTTAAAATACGCTCTGCTACTTCATCAATAGCTAATTGAGCCTCATTGTACAACTCTTCAAACTTTTCATGCAATACAAAAAAGTCGTTACCCTTAATGTTCCAATGAAACCCTCTTAGGTTCTGATAATAGACTTCATAATTCGCTAAAAGCTGGTTTAACTTTTCAGCAATTTCAGCATTTGATTTCCCTTTTAATCCTGTTATACTTTCCATATTATTTTGGTTTTAGTTTATTTTCTAGGTCAAAGTTCGGACTGTTTTACTCATTTATCAAATTGATATTTTTCATGCACTCATTGACACGTTCAATAACTAAGTGCATAAAAAAAGGAGCTTTACCAGCTCCTTTTCTTTAATCTATTTTCTCTACTCATTTAAATCCCATACAAGGCTTGTAGCATTTCATGGTTTTTGTAATCCATGTTTTTAACTAAGCTACTTGAGGGTATGACAACGACTTTAAACTCCATGCTTTGATTAAATGTGATAATAGCACCTAAATCAGAATACACTCTTAAGCCAACAGTTCCTACATTATAACTAAATGTAATATGATATGGAACTACAGTTGCTCCTGAGGTAAAGTAAGTACTATAAGGCATATTATTCCAATCACCTGTAGTGCTTGTTGCAAAGCGATGAAACAGTTGAATTGTTCCTCCATCATAAACATCTTGAGTAATCTGCGGCACTGTTAACACCGCATTACTTCCACCTCCTCCTGTCGTCCACATACTAGTATCCACCGTAAATGTATATGCCTTCACATCTGGATTGCCATCTATTCCGTCTTGTCCATTCTGCCCAGCTGGACCTGCTGGCCCTGTTGCTCCCGCTGGCCCTGGCGAACCTACTGGCCCTACTGGCCCTGTATCTCCGTCTTCAGGTGTACATGAAACAATGGCTAATGTTACAAATGCGATAAGCATCATTCGAATCTTTGTTCTGCTAATTTTCATTTTCAATTCTTTTAAGGATTTCAAATATAAGTTTTCTCCCTTTATTCTCTATTGACGTAATCCAATCGTTGCATGTTGTCTACCTCTATGGTTGCATAGCCAAATTCTTCTACCACTTTACCTTCAATCCAGTAACAGCCCTTCCCTCGAAATGGCAATTGACTCACCACTGGAGGAAAGTGAACGGTGTCAATCCAGCCCCCTTCACAATCTACAAAAGTGCCAAACTGCATTAATTTTTTAGTGATAGTTCGTGTATTTTTCACCGTAACTAAATAACCTACTATACCTATTCTTTTCCCTAGAAATTTCAACAAATTTTTAGCTAACAAACTGGAAGGCAGTTCTTCTTTTAACAAAGCAAAAGGGGAACAAAGCGGAAAACCCAGCAACTCCATTTGGTCAAAAGCGTCTTCAAAATTCAATTCATCGAGCTTGGGCATTTTGTACTTTCTACCTTGTATTGGAAAAAGCTGAAAGTCCACTTTTGTCTTTTTTGCCCCGCCTAATAGTCGATGCACTTCCCACATCAGCTCTTGCTTACTTTTTCCGCTAAAGCGAAAAGCACCTATACGAACTAAAATCACCAGCTGTTCTTTGGAAATTTCACAACGGTTTACAAAATCTTCTAAACTCTTATAACTTCCCCCTTTATTTCTTTCTTCAAGAAAAGCAAGCACTACCTTTTCTTCTAAATCACGAACCAAATAAAAACCGATGTAAATGGTATTTTCTCCTTCTAAAACCGACAGCAAATTACTTTTATTCACACAAGGAGCTTCCACTTTGGCACCTAACATTCTGGCTTCATGCAGATACATTTCAGTGCTGTAAAAGCCACCACCATTGTTCAGCACCCCAATGATAAACTCCATGGGATAATGTGCTTTTAAATACAAACTCTGGTAACTTTCTACCGCATACGAAGCTGAATGTCCTTTGGAAAAAGCGTAACCAGCAAAACTCTCGGTTTGCCGCCACACCTCAGCCGTTACCGCATCTGGATAACCTTTTTGTTTGCAGTTATCGAAAAACTTTTGCTTTACCTTGGCAAACTCTGCCCGTGAACGAAATTTGCCCGACATGCCACGGCGCAACATATCGGCCTCACCTAAATCCAAGCCAGCAAAAAAGTGCGCCACTTTAATCACATCTTCTTGGTAAACCATTACGCCGTAGGTCTCTTCCATTAAATCTTGCATAATCTTCGGCGTTGTTTTCCGCCAACTTTCATCCGTTTTCTGCGAGCGCAAAATGTATTCTCGCATCATGCCCGATTTGGCTACTCCCGGACGAATAATGGAACTAGCCGCCACCAAACCCAAATAATCATCGGCTTTTAACTTTTTGAGCAGCATGCGCATGGCTGGTGACTCTACATAAAAACAACCCATGGCATCGCCGTTTCTCAATAGATTTTTCACTTTTTCATCTTCAAAAAAACGCTCAGTTTGGTGAATGTCTAAATCTGGCTCCAAGCCTTTTTCAATCACCAAGTCCACAGAATCTTTAATCTTCCCCAAACCTCTTTGACTTAACACATCAAATTTGTACAAGCCCGCATCTTCGGCATGTACCATATCAAATTGCACAATGGGGTAGCCTTTGGGTGGAAGACTGGTAGCCGAATAGTAATAAACCGGTTTCTCAGAAATAATAACGCCACCGGCATGCACACTTAAATGACTCGGAATGCCATCCATGTAGGCCGCATAGCGGTAAATCAAGCGCACATATTCATCAGGGGTTTGCTCTTGTTGTTTTTCTGAAGCCAAGCGATCCACCTCATTCTTGGGCAGGCCAAAAACTTTTCCCAACTCACGCATAAGCGATTTGTATGTAAAGGTATTATAGGTAGCCAAAAGCGCTATTTGATGATTTGACCCATATTTTTCAAACAAATAATCGGTCACGACTTCACGGTCTTTCCACGAAAAGTCAATATCAAAATCAGGTGGATTTTCCCGATAAGGATTAATAAAACGCTCAAAATACAAGTCTAACTTTACTGGATCAACATCGGTAATGCGCAACAAATAAGCGACTACACTATTGGCACCACTTCCTCTACCTACGTAGAAAAAACCTCGCTCTCGAGCAAAGCGCAGCATGTCCCAATTGATTAAAAAATAAGATTCAAAACCCTGTTCTTGAATCAGCTTTAACTCCTTTTGCAAACGCGCTTGAACCTCAGCTTGCTGCTTTTTTGTTGGGTAACGGTAAGGTAATCCTTCTTCGCAGAGCTGACGAATCAACTGCTGATCTTCCGCTTTAGAGCAAGTAAAGTTTTGTTTGTTGTGATTTACCGAACCACTCTTTTGATTGCCTTTATAAACAAAACTAATTTCTGCTGTAGCCAACAATTTCTCCGTATTCTCTTTGATTTTAGGAAAGTCTTTCAGCACTTTTTCAAGCACAGTTTGAGAATAAAAACGATGCTCGGGCTTTCCTACTTCTTTAGCTGGCAGTTTAGAAAGCAAACAATTGTTACCAATAGCGCGCAGCAAGCGATGAACATTAAAATCTCGCTTACTTTCAACCGTAACGGTTTGTAGCAGCACAAATTTATCCTGATGCCCTCGCCAAGGCGAAAAGGGCAAATGCTTGAGCTGTTCCATTGAAATCCCGATAAACTCATTTTCTTTTAAGCCAATAAACTGATGGCGAAAACGCTCAAAAGGATAAATCACAAAAGCCTGATCAAATTCTGGGGCTCGTTTCGGGAAGTTGGTTAGTCGGCTTTGCTCTACTGCAGTTTGATGCAAAAAACTAGATAAGTAGCGGTTCAATTCTTCAAAGCCTTGGTTATTTTTAGCAATACCTATAAATTGTTGCTTGGCGCCATTTCTAAAATCAATGCCAAGCACTGGTTTAATGCTGGCCAATTCTGCTTCGCGCACAAAGTTGAGGCAAGCCGAAGTATTGTTTATATCGGTCAGCACTAAGCTTTTCTGCTCATGTTGCTTCGCTAAGTCTAGTAATTGACTAATGCGAAGGGTTCCGTAACGGAAACTAAAAACGCTATGACAGTTTAAATACAATTTAATTACGAATGTGTGAATTACGAATTACTAATCTTATCATCTTACTTCACTTCTTGCGCACCCTAGAAATGCCCCTATTATTTGAAAAGTCGTCCCTACACTATTTAATTACGAATACTTGCCTGTGGCAGGCAGATGTCAATGACTAACTACTAATCTGGCTAGCTTGTCAAGCTTCATTTCTGTCGTTCGTTATTGTTTTCTCTTTTCTTTCTCCTTAATGAGATAGAAACAAAGAATCAAGACAAAACAAAGCTTCCACGCACTACCCCTCTCCCGCCCGCTGTTTTGTCAGGCCACCCCATATTTGACATTTTTTCATAACGTTTACCTACATTCTACAATAAGACTAAGTAGCAATACCGTTGAAAGGATTCATTTTGGGGTGGCGCAAATGCATGGCGGTGGCACGCTTTATTTTACCGTCGCCAAAACGTTTGCGAATGTGATCCATGGCCTGATAGAGGTTAATGCGCTCTTCGGTATCTTCAAATAAATTAATCTGATAGCCACCGCCTACCAAATGACTAAAGCGAACACCAATTAAGCGAATCAACATGCGGCGCTGATACAGTTTATCAAATAGCTCTTTGACCTTATCAATTAAAATATGATCGCAGGAGGTATAAGGCAAACGGCATTGCATGCTTTGGGTATCAAAATCTGAATAGCGAATTTTAACCGTAACGCAAGCGGTTAGCTTTTGCTCTTTTCGCAGTTTAAAAGCCAAGCGCTCAGTCATACCCACCAACAAGCTTTTCAGCTGAAAAACATCAGTGGTATCTTGATTAAAAGTACGTTCTGAAGACATGGACTTGCGCTCTGAATAAGGCTTTACCGGACTGTTGTCAATTCCTTGTGCTTTTTGCCAAATACTACGACCGTTTTTACCCAAGACATTTTCTACCAAATCAAGAGGCATTTGCTGCAAAGTACGCACCCGCACCACGCCCATACTGCGCAAAGTTTGGTAGGTTTTCTCTCCCACTTGTGGAATCTTGTTCACCTTAAGAGGCGAAAGAAAAAACTTTTCGGCTCCCTTTTCTACCTTGCAATACCCATTGGGTTTAGACTCATTGGTAGCGACCTTAGAAACGGTTTTATTAATGGAGTGCCCAAAAGAAATATTTAAACCACTCTCGCGCTTAATGTCTTTTTTAATTTTCTTAGCGAGAAGATAAGAGTTGTAAAAACGCTCCATACCACTTAAATCAATGTAAAATTCATCGATAGAAGACTTCTCATAAAGCGGCACCTGTTCTTTAATAATATCGGTAACCAAATGCGAATATTTGCTGTACAATTCTGAATCGCCACCAATGACTACCGCATGCGGACAAAGTCGGCGAGCCGCTTTCATGGGCATGGCCGAATGAATGCCAAACTTGCGCGCCTCATAGCTGCAAGAAGCCACCACTCCCCGATTGGTACTACCCCCAATTAAAAGAGGTACATCACGTAACTTTGGCTCTCTTAATCGTTCTACCGAAACAAAAAAAGAATCCAAATCCATGTGAATGATGTTCTGGTCTTGCTTGTTTAGATTGTTTAATTTCATTTTGACAATTTTATCGTCATTTTTTCGACAATAATTTAGTCATTTTGTTTTTTTACAAAGCAATTATTCTTCAAAAAAATTCACTTAAGCTTGTAAATAAAAATGGAAAAGAAAGCTAAACTGATTTGGGAGTTCTTTGGAGAAGATGGTTTAGAGACCGCTAAGCATCATGCAATCCATTTAGAAGAGTTTGCCAAAAAAGAAAACATTCAACACTTTGGCTGTGGAACGGTAAATAAGGAACAACAAGCAGAAGCCTACCTTATTGTTGAACAAAAAAATATGATTACAGTAAGAGATGCTTTACGCCCTAAGCGAGGCGAATGGGTAGACACCTAATAAATAATGAGCTTTTGAGTTTCTCGCTTACTTTCACCTTCTAGACTAATCAGATAAATTCCACTCTTCAAATCACTAAAATCAAAATGATGAATTTGATTTCCATTCAATTTTGCTTGTCGAATAAGCTGACCTTTTAAGTCTCGCAATTCTAACAACTGATAAGCACTCTCTTTTCCTAATTTTAAAGTAAACAAGCCTTGATTTGGATTGGGATACAACTCAAAACTTGGCTTCTCTAAAGCCGCTAACTCCAGCCCCACTAAAGAAGGCTCAAAATTCGCTCTAACTCCTGCCACTTGAGCAATCCAACCCCAACTAGGGGCTGTGCCATTTAAATAAATAAAGTTAGTTACGTTAGGAACTGTAGGTTCACTAAAGACATCTCGACCAGTCACAAAATAACTTCCACTGGCGGCACCAGAAACTTGCTCCCACCCCATGACATATTGCTTTCCAGCACTTAAAAAAAGATTTCCATGTGTATTATTAAAAGGCAGATTAATCCATGTTCCTAACATTTGAGAAGTGATTGTAATGGAATTTCCTCTTAATTGATTATTAACAAAGGCTTCAGTTAAAGTTCCATTAATAAGTACACTATCTTGATCAAAGGTCCAAATCATTGGCACGATGGAAGAGCCAATTACTGAGGTATCATTAGCCACATAAATCGAAATTGAATTTATCAATTCTCCATGGGAAGCAACAGTAAACAACACTCCTAAACGGTCTCCATCGTTTCCACCTCCAAAATAACTAACAGGCCCTAAGCTACCTACAAATACCCCACGATCTCTTGCTAAAACTGAATCTGAAATCACAAAAGAAGATTCATGTACTCCACCCATTGGATCTTGGTTTACTGAATCAGAGCTTGGAGTTATCCGGTAACGATAATAGCCCGAAGTATTGGGCTTAAACTTAGGACTATCAAACAAAGCAGTGTCCAACCGCTTTGAAGAAAAAGACTGTGTATACTCAATTGAATCTTGAAAAATAAATCCCTGTCCTAGGCTACCGTTTAGCGCACTATCATGATACAGTTGTAAATCTAATTTTAAGTCAGTTTGAGCTTCTGAACCATAGTTTTCAAGCTCAGCTTCTACCATTATAGAATCTAAGATTCCAAAAGGATATTGAGTATATGTTGGCCTAAAAATAAAATCATCTCCAAAATCTACTCCTGATTCATTAAGTCGATAAGCACTAATATAGCCCTCCAACAAGGTTAAATCATCTATCATCCAATAGTAATGAGACGGACCTCTTTGAACAAATCGCAAATAGGCTGTTGGTTGATTAGCTAACACAGCGCTTACATCATACGAAAACAACTCACCATTTGTAGGAGAATGACTAGTACTATTAACCGTAATATCATACACTTCAGTATAATTAACTCCATCTGCACTTACATACAATGAAAAGTCACCTGAGGAACTACAACACCACCTCCACGCAGATCGAAATTCAACCACAACAGATCTGCTTGGTGCGATAGAAATAGGCCCTGATTGAACAACGGAATTCATTGCAACATAACCTCCTGATGGAGTTGGCGTATTGTAAAAATCAGAAGGCAAGCTCAAATAACCATTACTTGCAGTTGGAGAATTTAAGGCTGTTACTCCCGATGAGTACTGCCCACCTGGAGCCTGATCACTCCAGATCCACACGTGGCCTTGACCAGTAGAATCTGTAGCTGCCCATCCTGCAGGAAGAAAATTATTAGAAGACCTTCCTGTGGAATCAAAATCTTCGTAGTAAAGCGTATCACCTAGTGATTTTAATTTCTTCTTATTGTCTTTCCACTCTACAAAATCACCTATAGAATCATGCTTCAACATTAATTGCGCCTTAACGTTAAGTGAAAGAATTAAAAAGCAAGTGAGTAAAATATTTGTCAAATTTTTCATAACTATTTCTAAGTTGTTTAAAATTAGCAAAAATTCCCGAGTCTAATCGACTCGGGACCTCCCTACTACAGTTAAACAGTTATTGCAGTACTATTTTTTTAGTCAACTTTGAATCATTTGAACTTACTTTAATGAAGTAAATCCCTTTTGACAAATGACTAAGTGATAGCAGCTGCTCTTTTTTATAGGCAGGAATTTGCTTGGTGTAAACCAATTCACCATAAATATTCACAACATCAATAGAGTTAATCCACTCTTTATCACTACTGATTTTAATTTCACCCTTGGAAGGGTTTGGATATAATTCAAATGCTGAAGTCGCCTTGTTTTCTATCATACCTACTGGTGAAGGATAAATATTTGCTCGAATTCCTGCGACCACACTTACCCAACCCCAACGAGGTGAAGCATCATTCAAATAAACAAAATTGCTCAATGCCGGACTATAAGGTTCAATGGCATAATCACGGCCTGCTAAAAAATGAGCACCGGTAGAAGCCCCATTAACTTGCTCCCAACCAATTGCATACTGCTTGCCGGCAATTAATTGATTACTTCCAGTAGCAAAAGTAAAAGGTAAATGTATCCAGCTTCCAAGCATCGAGGAAGTAATTGTTGTAGGTATCAAACCTTGGTATTTAACCGACATAGCACTAGTTATAGTTGCTTGTGATTGATCAAACTCCCAAATCACAGGAACTATTGCTGAACCTACTACGGAATTATCAGTTGAAACGTATACCGATAAAGAGTTTACATAGCCTCCCACACCTCCAACTGTGATTAGTGATGCATAGCGATCACCATCATTTCCACCACCTTGATAATTAGAAGGTCCGGCTCCTCCAAAAAACACTCCTCGATCTCTAGCAATTACAGTATCCCCGATAAAAAATTCATAATCTTCATAAACAGAAACACCGGCTTTATTAAATGAATCCGTTTTCGCATATATTCTTGCCCTTAGGCCTCCTTCATGGGGAATCATAAGTAAACTTGTTTGCGGTGTATCAACACTTCCACCTTGATAATTAGCCCCTACCAAAACAGAATCATGTTGAAACAATTGCACTCCGGATTGCCCCATTAAAGTACTGTCGTGATAATACTCAGCATGTAGAAACACATTATTTTGTGTTGTAACTCCAGGATTATTAACTATTGCCTCTGCCTGAGCTGGAGGTAGTATAAAGTTGGGGACTTTGGTATAATTTGGTTTAATCTGAAAAGTATCTCCAAATACTATTCGATTCTTAGTTGTTTCGATATAATTTGGATCACCTTCAATTAATTTCAAATCGTCAATCATCCAGAAATAATGTGAGGGACCAGTTTGGCGAAATCGAATATAGGCGGTATTTTCAAATGCCAATGTTTGAGAAACATCAATTGAAAACAATTGCCCATTCGGTGTTGGAGTATTCGGCGCTCGATTTGAGGAAGCATCATATGTATCCCAATTAATTCCATCAGGACTGACTTCTAAAACACTTTCATCAGTAGGCGAACAACAATAATTTAAATACTGCTCGAACTCAACAAAATAAGAACTAATACCTGCATTAATTGGAATTGCAGGAGAAGTAACAATCGCATCCATAGGTCTAAATCCACCAGGAGGAGCAGGAGTATTAAACAAACCACTTGGAAGCATCAAGTATCCATTAGTTCCTGTTGTTGAGTTTAAAGGTTGAACATTACCAGAATATTGCCCTCCTGGCGCAGAATTACTCCACAACCAATAATTACTTCCTCCTGCAATATCAACTGTCGTCCAACCCAAGGGCAAATTATTTCCTTGAGGACCTCCTGAACCAAAGTCTTCACTATAAATTACAGTTCCAGGAGCCTTTGAGTTCTGAACAGCACTTTTGTTATTTTCTAGATCAATTTGAACAGAAGGTGTAGATTGAAGTAATTGTGTGCCTACGAATTGCTCATTTTGAGCATTCGACTGAGAATACAGAAAGGCCAGACTAAATAATAAGTACAATTTTTTCATAATCTTAAGTTTTTTGGTTTAAACAAGTTTACCCTCACTTCATCCCTCCTTGTTGTACCAATTTCACCAATATGGTATTTTTGTTTACCGATGAGTCTATTTCTACCTTTCATCAACCTAGATTAACAAACAATGCTTCAAGAACAAGCGCTAGCACTTTTAAAAAGTGGAAAAAACATATTTCTTACTGGTTCTGCCGGAACAGGCAAAACTTATGTATTGAATCAATACATCAATTATTTAAAAGACCGTAAAGTACAAGTAGCTGTCACTGCATCAACAGGAATTGCTGCAACGCATATGAACGGAATGACCATACACGCATGGTCGGGAATAGGTGTAAAAAACAGCTTAAACCAAAGGCAACTCAACGGCTTAAAAACTAAAAAGTACTTAGCCAAGCATCTAGAAAAAGTAGAAGTATTAATTATTGATGAAATCTCCATGCTCCATCTAAACCAAATCGAGATGGTGAATCAGGTCCTTAAGTTTTTTAAAGAAAATGATCAAGCTTTTGGCGGCATACAAATCGTTTTTTGTGGAGACTTCTTTCAACTTCCACCAATTGGAAACAGTGGAGAAAAAAGTAAAGACAAATTTACTTTTATGAGTCGCGCTTGGAATGAAGCACAACCTACCATATGCTATTTAACAGAACAATACAGACAAACAGACACCACACTGAACAACATTTTAAATGAAATTAGATCGGGCGAATTAAGTCAATTTTCACTTTCAAAATTACTAGAAGCTAAAACCCATAGTTTAGATCAAAAACTGGAACCCACTCAACTCTACACCCACAATTTTGATGTAGACCGCATCAATGAAGAAGAATTAGCCAAGCTTCATACTTCAAGTAGAAGTTTCGCGGCAGAAACTAAGGGTAATGGCAAATTAATTGAAAGTTTAAAAAGTGCCGTTCTAGCGCCATTTGATTTACAGCTGAAAATAGGCGCTAAAGTCATGTTTGTTAGAAACAATCCCGAAAAAGGCATTGTTAATGGCAGCCTTGGTGAAATTATTGGTTTTACCGACGAAGGCAAACCGTCAGTAAAACTGACCAATGGAAGAACAATTAGTGCTGAAGAAGAGGAATGGACCATTCAAGACGAACAGGGCAAGAAACTAGCTACTTACAAACAAATTCCACTAAGACTTGCTTGGGCAATTACTATTCATAAGTCTCAAGGCATGACTTTAGAAGCCGCACAAATTGACCTTTCCAAAACCTTTGAAACGGGTCAAGGCTATGTAGCTTTATCGCGACTAAAGAGCCTAAAAAACTTACTTCTGTTAGGCTTTAATACTATGGCACTACAAGTTGACCCATTGGCCTTTAAAGCAGATGTAAGATTTAAAGAACTTTCCCAACAAGCAGAAGCTAAAAATAATTTAGAGAGTTTAGAAGCTGAAGCCAAGGCCTTCATTTTAAAATGTGGAGGACTTACTGACAAAAAAGAAATTGAGAAAAGACAAGCAAAAAGAAAAGATGCAAAACTTAAAGTTCAAAAAGTAAAAAAAGAAGACCCTTCAACTTATGAAATCACCTTGCATTATTTAAATCAAAAAATGGCCATAAAAGCAATTGCTAAAGAACGAGGTTTAACGGAAGGGACAATTGCTGGTCATTTCATCAAAATCAAAAAGGATCACCCAGAAGCAAACTTAAGTCACTACAAACCCAAAAAGAGAATTGTTGACCAGGTTGAAATTGCCTATCAAAATTTACCTAAGAAAGACCAATTGAGCCTCAAATTACTTTATGAAAGCTTGCACGGAAAAATAAGTTATCAAGACATAAAACTTGCTCTTGCATTCATTCTCTAATGTGTTTTAAGATTTCATTCCTTACTTTAGGCCCCTTAATTTGTGAAAAACTCATACTCATACAAGCCCATTCATCAATCTAAGGGATTAGGAACATTTGGAGGTGTTTTCACTCCTTCCATTCTGACAATTCTTGGGGTAATCATGTACCTCCGATTTGGATGGGTAGTAGGAAATGTTGGCTTAATTGGCAGTTTATTAATCGTTACTATTTCTACTAGCATTACTTTCTTAACAGGCTTATCTATTGCTTCAATTGCAACTGACCAAAAAGTAAAAATTGGCGGCGCATATTATATGATTAGTCGATCACTAGGCATTGAATCTGGAGGGGCTATTGGCATATCACTCTATTTTGCTCAAGCACTATCTGTAGCCTTATACGCTGTAGGTTTCGCAGAAAGTATTACGGCCGTTTTTCCTGAAATTAGTGAACGAATTGTTGGAATCATTACTACCATTGGAGTGACTGCTTTAGCATTAACTTCAGCCAAAACAGCTATTAGAGCCCAGTATATTATCATGGTTGGAATCATTCTTTCCATTTTATCATTGCTTTTTGGAAAACCGATTGAAGAAACCGACATTGAATTTTGGTCTTCTTCTGAAACTTCTAAGGAAGGATTTTGGACTGTTTTTGCTGTGTTTTTTCCGGCTGTTACTGGCATCATGGCAGGCGTTAACATGTCAGGAGATTTAAAAAATGCCAAAAAATCTATCCCAAAAGGAACATTTTTAGCCATCGGTGTTGGCTACCTAATTTACATGTCTCTACCTATTATTTTGGCAAGTAGAGCAAGTGCAGAAACGTTGATTGAAGACCCACTAATTATGCGAAAAATTGCTTGGTGGGGAGATGCAATATTAATTGGTGTTTGGGGTGCTACTTTATCTTCAGCAGTAGGAAGCATTTTAGGTGCCCCTCGTGTTTTACAAGCTCTTGCAAAAGATGGTGTTTTGCCTAAATTTTTGCAGTGGACTGGCAAAAGTTCAGGTAAAGAGGATAGTCCACGGCTTGGAACCTTATTTACACTTGCCATAGTTTTAATTGCTGTTTGGTATGGCGATTTGAATTTGATTGCACCTGTGCTTACCATGTTTTTTTTAACTACTTATGGTGTTTTAAATATTGCTGCCGGAACAGAACGTTTTTTAGGTAGTCCATCATTTAGACCTAAGTTTAAAGTCCACTGGGTATTTTCATTTCTTGGTGCCTTAGGTTGCTTAGCTGTCATGTTTTTAATTAACAGTGGAGCAACATTTATAGCTCTCCTATTTGTGGCTTTAATTTTTATCTGGCTAAAAGGAAGACAACTACAATCTACCTGGGGCGATATTGGAAGAGGTTTAAGAATGGCTATAATTAAGTCGAGCTTAATGAAGTTAAGTGAAGATCATGATCCAAAAAACTGGAGACCAAACCCTTTGGTATTAGCAGGCTCACCAACTAAAAGATGGCATTTAATCGAGTTCGCAAATAATTTTACCCAAAACAAAGGCATTTTAAGTATTGCTAGTGTTTTAACCCAAGAAAACATAAGTCACAAAAAACTCATAAGCATTAAAGACCACATCAACTCTTATTTAAGAAAAAGGGGTGTTCGAGCTTTGGTTAAAGTTATCTATTCAAACAATGCTTACGAAGGGCTCTTCCAGATTGCTCAATCTTATGGGCTTGGTGCTTTACAGCCCAATACCGTAATTATTGGAGAGAGTGAATCTACTCATGACAAAGCTGCCTATTGCAAAATGATTCAATCTTTTTATCAGCTACAGAAAAACGTTCTAATCGTTCACAAGGGCTCTAAACTTAAAACATTTGGAAACAAAGCTATTATTGACATTTGGTGGGGAGGTTTACAAGGAAATGGAGGCCTTATGATGATTTTAGCATACTTGGTAAATAGCAGTTTAGATTGGCGACAGGCTTCCTTAAGAATTAAAATGGTGGTCGATGATGAATCGGCAGTAGAAAAAGCAGCTTACAATATTTCGCACTTGCTTGATGAAATAAGAATTGAAGCCCAGGTCAATATTTTACCATCAAATAATCAATCATTTGATCAAATTCTTCAAAACTCATCAGCAGATGCTGACCTTGTATTTATGGGCTTAGCTAAACCCGATGAAAATTTTGAACACTATTTTGAAAAAGTTCAAAAGCGAATCAAAAACCTACCAACAACAGTTTTAGCACTCGCAGCTCAAAAAGTCTCTTTTGGAGAAGTACTGATTCAAAAAGACAGTATGCAAGAAAATTGACAAAGTAATTTTTTGACGTTATATTTGTCTCAAAATGTCAATTATGTCGTCAGTCAATTTTGGTCAAAACATTCAACTACTCCGTAAACGAAAAAAGATTTCACAAGAAGATTTAGCGCGAGAACTTGAAATAAAACGAAGTTCATTAAGTGGTTACGAATTGGGGAATACTGAGCCCAATTTTGACACGCTTTTAAAAATCTCCAACTTCTTTAAAATCTCAACAGACAAGCTTTTAAAACTTGATTTAAAATCCATATCTGATCTTTATTTAAGTCAACTTGAGCAAGGTATTGACATAGATTTAACGGGAGGTAAACTAAGGGTTTTGGCCACCACAGTTGACAACGAAAACGAAGAAAACATTGAATTGGTAAATGTAAAAGCCAAAGCGGGATATACCGCAGGCTATGGCGACCCCGACTTCATTAAAGTCCTTCCTACTTTTCATCTTCCATTTTTAGACCGCAATAGAAAATACAGAACCTTTCAAATTAGTGGAGATTCTATGCCACCCGTTTCAGATAAATCATGGGTTACAGGCGAATATGTTCAAAATTGGCAAACAATTAAAGATGGATACCCATACATTGTAGTTACAGAAACAGATGGCGTTGTTTTTAAACTCTTGTACAAACAGTTTGATAAGAATCAAAGTCTTTTACTTTGTTCAACAAATCCGGTATACAAGCCTTATGAAATCAATGTTAATGAAGTGATTGAAGTATGGAAGTTTGTAAACTACATTAGTGGTGAAATCCCTGAGCCAAACCTATCCAGAGACCAATTAAACAACACCATGATTGATATGCACAAAGAAATTCGTGAAATTAAAAACACCCTTCGAAAAAGAGATGTTAATGAAGCATCTTAAATAACACATTATTAGTCGCTTATCATAACCAACCAATTATTATCTTTATGCGTCTGTTTTAAGACCATAAATACTCGGTTATGAAGATTTTTTATATATTCCTTTTCCCATTTTTACTTATTAACTTTTCAGGTCAAGATCCTGAGATTAATAACTCAACAAGTGAAGCCTTAGCAGTAAGTTCAGAACCTTCGGTTCAACCCTCAAACTGCATAGCCTCTCCAGAACCAGTTGATGTAATTCAACCCAATGGCACAACAATAACGGTTGTAGGAAAAGGAAACTTAAACACTTCTTGGACAGAAAGCTTAGATGGTTACACCTTAATTCGAAATGCTCAAGGCAATTATGAATACGCGAATAAAATAAATGGAGAATTGTCACCTAGCGGCATACTTGCTTCAAATCCAAACCAAAGAACTCAAACGGAAATTGCCTTTGTAGCGAATCAACAAAAATCCCTAAAACCAAAATTTGACCCTTTAAAAGGCGCTGTTCTTAATCAGGTTAGAAATCACCTACAAAACAAAACTTATCCAACCACAGGAAATATCAGAGTATTAGCCCTTCTAATAGACTATCCAGATTTAACTCAAACTTTTGCCAAAGCCAATTTTGACAGCTTATTATATGGCAGCAATTTTAGAAATGGTGACGGCAGCTTCAAGTATTTTTATGAACTATCTTCTGACAGCACGCTAACCATTGACGTCGACGTGATGGGATGGTTCAGGGCAAGCAACAGTTATTTGTATTACGGCAGAGATAGCGGTACAAGCCGAGCTGCTGATTTGGTAAGAGAAGCTGTAGACGCAGCTGAATTGGCAGGCGTAAATTTTTCGAATTATGATAACAATAGTGACGGAAGAGTTGATGGAATTTTGGCAGTTCATGCAGGACCTGGCGCAGAACAAGGTAGTAGAACTCAATACATTTGGTCACATCGATGGGTATTAAACGGGGGAACCATGGGCTCTGTGAATTATGATGGAGTAACCATAAATGATTACATGATTAACCCTGAGACTAGAATTTCAGGAGCAAGCCAAAACTTAGTGGGCATTGGGGTTTTTTGTCATGAATTTGGCCACAACTTGGGTCTACCTGACTTATATGACACAGACGATTCAAATGGTGACTCAGAGGGTATAGGAAATTGGGGCTTAATGGCAGGTGGAACTTGGCTAGGTGGAGAACATAGGCCTGCAAATTTTTGCGCTTGGTCGAAAATAGAAAACGGATGGGAAACACCTACTACATTAACAATTGGCACAAACGGCAATTACACACTTGATCCTGCTAGTACACACACCAATGAAATCTATCGTATTAATACTTCATTAAGCAATGAGTATTTTTTACTCGAAAACCGACAAAAAATAGGGTTAGATATTGAACTTCCAGGCAGTGGATTAGCCATTTGGCATATTAATACAAACAAAACAAACTTATTTGGCAATAGCGTAAATGCAGATGAAAATTTAAAAGGAGTAGATTTAGAAGAAGCTGATGGATTAAACGACTTGGACAATGAAGTAAATAGAGGTGATGCAGGGGATTTGTTTCCTGGAACTTCAAACGCAACATCATTCAATGATTTGACCAACCCCAGCGCAATGACATACTTAACAACTACAACAGCCTTGCAGATAAGTAACATTGCAGAAAATGGAAATCAAATCAGTTTTACACTTGGCAATGCCGGAGGAAGCTCTGCTTGCAGCGGTTCATCAACTCTAACGGCTCCAACAGGCACTTTTGACGATGGAAGCTTACCTGCTTCAAATTACAGCAACAACCTAAATTGCAGTTGGTTAATTCAGCCAATTGGCGCATCTACAGTTACTTTGAATTTTAACCGATTTGCTGTAGACAACATTATTGACCGGGTTGCAATTTATGATGGTGTTGATTTTACAGCACCTTTAATAGGAACTTATACAGGTACAACTATCCCACCAACAATAAACTCAACAGGCGCTTCATTATACATGGAATTTACAACCAATGGGTCTGCAACCAATTTAGGTTGGGAAGCTACCTACAGCGGATCTTCGGGACCAAGTTGCACAGGAACAACAAATCTAACCGCCACTTCAGGAACTTTTAATGATGGTAGCGGTGCAAATTCAGACTACTCAAATAACTTAAACTGTTCGTGGTTAATCTCACCTTCTGGCATTTCAAACATTCGCCTAACTTTTGATTCTTTAGATTTACAAATTGGAGATACCATATACATTTATGATGGATCAAGCTCTGCTGCAAACTTAATTGGAGCACATACAGGAAATACATTACCTTCTTTTATAACCAGTTCTGGCACCGATCTTTTTGTTCAATTTACTACTGATGGAAGTGGTGTTGATAAAGGTTGGCAACTGAGCTATCAGAGCCAAAATGGTTGTTTCGGCTCACAAACCTTCACGGCTGCTTCTGGGACATTTAATGACGGAACCAATGCCAATCAACAATACACCAACAACACCAATTGCTCTTGGCTAATTCAACCACCTGGTGCCACTTTCATAAGCTTAACTTTTAATCGATTCATTACTGAAAACAACTTTGATTTTGTAACCATCTATGACGGAAGCAATACTTCAGCACCTCAACTTGGAAGATTTAGTGGAGTCAACATTCCTCCCAATATTACCTCTTCAGGAGGAAGCTTACTTATTGAATTCACTTCAGATGGTTCAATTACCGATTTTGGATGGGAAGCCAGCTACAACTCAACTACTACTCAGTGTTTATCAGGAAGAACTTTCACTTCAAATAACGGAAGCTTTTCCGATGGATCAGGAGCAAATAACTATCAGAACAATCTAAATTGCAGTTGGCTAATTCAACCTGCTAGCGCAAATAGTATTACGCTTAGCTTTAGTGCATTTGACACAGAAAATAATGTAGATGAAGTAAAAATTTACAATGGAACAGATAATTCGGCACCTTTAGTAAACACCTTTTCAGGAAATACCATCCCTTCAAATACTATTGTTAATGGCCCAGCCATTTTTGTTGAATTTATTACAAATGGCACAACAACTGCCGCTGGTTGGGATGCTTCCTACACCTCCACGTCAAGCTTAAGTTGTAGTGGATTAACGACCTTTAATGCTACTTCTGGCTCTTTTGATGATGGAAGTGGTACTGCCAATTATGATAACAACTTAAATTGTACTTGGTTAATACAGCCAAGTACTGCAACAAGTGTGATTAACCTCACATTTACAAGCATGGACCTTCAGATAGGAGATCGTGTACGAATTTATGATGGATTCAACACATCAGGCACCTTGATAGGAATTCGTTCAGGCACCACCCCTGGAAATCCATTACAAGCTACATCAGGAGCTATGTTTCTAGAGTTCACATCAAACAGCACCCAAACTTCAGGAGGTTGGGATGCTACTTACAGCTCCTCAAGCACATTTTGCGTTCCACTTACTACCTTTACAGCAAACTTTGGAAACTTTACAGATGGCTCTCCATTTGGCCAGAACTATGCAGACAACTCTGATTGTGCGTGGCATATCCAGCCAACCTTAGCCAATGTTGCTGTAAGTCTTGACTTCGTTTCGTTTGATACAGAATCGATTAATGACACAGTTACCATTTATGATGGACCTAATTCCAGTGCACCAATCTTGCAAACCCTATCGGGAAACATACCAAACCCAAGCCCGATTGTTTCATCTGGTGGAGATATGTACATTACATTTAAATCCAATGGCAACACGACTGCTAGTGGTTGGAGGGCTTTTTATAATACCCAAGCAATACCTGCTTGTAGCGGCACAACAAGTTTAACTTCCACTACAGGAACCTTTGATGATGGCTCTTTAGCTACCGCTAACTATGTTGAAAATAGCGACTGCAAATGGCTAATACAGCCTGCAGGTGCTAACAAAATATTTTTATCATTTAATCGATTTGACACACAAGCCTCATTTGACACAGTTACTGTATACGACGGATCAACAACCAGCGATCCTATATTAGGAACCTTTTCTGGAAATAACATTCCTCCTAGCCTAATTTCTAGTAGCGGCAGCATGTTAGTCGCCTTTAAGTCAAATGGATTTCTTGAAGCTACCGGTTGGGAGGCCTCATACAACTCTACTTCAAGCCAATGTTTTTCAAACTTAACCCTGACCAATTATAGAGATACACTTGAAGATGGAAGTGGCGCGAATAATTATGATAATAATTTAAATTGTTCTTGGCTTATACAGCCTCCGACTGCATTAAGCATAGATTTCGACTTCTTAAGCATAGATTTAGCAGCAAATGACAGTGTATTCATCTATGATGGCACTAACAATTCAGCTAATCGTATTGGGGCATTTTCTGGCACAACAATTCCTTCAACTGTTTCTTCAACTGCTGGAAGCATGTATGTTGAATTTATCACTGATGGCTCGAATTCATCAGCGGGATGGAGAGCACATTATGACATTGTTTCTAGCTTAAGCTGTATTGGAACAACTACTTTTACGGCTCCAAGTGGTTCTTTTGATGACGGTAGTGGAACTGGAAATTATGATAATAACCTAAATTGCTCTTGGTTAATCCAACCAACAGGTAATCCGTTAACCATATCTCTTACTGTAAACAACAATAACTTAGCAAACTTTGGTGATGTTCTAAGAGTTTATGACGGAACAAGTGCAGCAGGAACTTTAATAGGAAACTTCTTCAACACTACTACAGGCACTGTGACAGCTTTAAGCGGAAGCATGTTCTTAGTTTTTGAAACTGATGCTAATTTCACTAGCCAAGGTTGGGATGTCACCTATACTTCCTCAAATTCGTACTGTTCTCCAAACACTACATTTACTGCAAACTTTGGGAACTTTACGGATGGCTCGCCATTTGGAACAGACTATGTCAACAACACCGATTGTTCTTGGTTAATTCAACCTGTTGCAACAAACTTAGCTGTTAGCTTACGAATCTTTTCAATAGATACCGAAATTGGGACTGACACCATTACTGTTTATGACGGTGCAACTACCTCAGACCCTATATTAGGTACATTTTCTGGCACTAACATCCCTCCTATTGTTACTTCAAGTGGCAACAGCATGTTAGTTACTTTTAAATCAAATGGCTCTGTAACGGGCGAAGGGTTTAGGGCTTCTTACTCAACTCAAACTATTCCTTTCTGTAGTGGGCAAACATTACTAACGGCTGCAAGTGGAACTTTTGATGATGGCAGTGGCGTAGGCATACAATACGTCCAAAACAGCAACTGTACTTGGCTTATTCAACCTCCTGGTGCAGTTAGTATAAATCTTAGTTTTAATTACTTCAACACCGAGCCAACAAATGATTTAGTGCGTGTTTATAATGGCAGCACTACCTCAGACCCTCTTTTAGGAGCATTTTCAGGCACTGCTTTACCCAATTCAATTAATGGCGGAAGTAGTATTTTAGTGGAGTTCACAACCAACAATTTTGCACAAGCTATTGGTTTTGAAATTCAATATACATCTTCAACTACTGTAAACCTAAATATTGTTCAAGATACGATTTACGTAAACTCTGGTATCGGAAACACGGCTCCATTTAATATCACTTCGAATACCAATTGGACAATTTCAGAAAATGCAAATTGGTTACTCACGACTACCATTAATGGTAGTCAAAGCCAAAGTGTGAATGCAATAACCACGCAACCAAATATTGGACCACCAAGAAGTGTTTATGTTTATGCGACTAATCCAACAAGTGGCCAAAAAGACTCTGTTTTGGTTATACAAAGAGGCTCAGGAAACTATTTGCAATCTAACCCTGATACACTTTACTTTGGTCATCTTGGAGGACAACAAAAATTTGAAATCATTTCAAATGTAAACTGGAATACAAATATGGTTTCAGGTCCAGCGACCCTGCTTCCTACATCAGGTAATGGAGATGACTCAGTGCAAGTAACACTTCCTTCAAACAATACAAATTCAATTCTAACCTATGCAGCTGTGGTTAGCAGCAATTCACCAAATACAACAAATGATACTGTGTTTATTGTTCAAGATAGTCTTCCTAGCCAACCACCTAGTTTAAGTGTAATTCCAGATACAATTACAATTAATCAAGCTGCTAATAGCTTCGGAAACTTCACAGTAAACTCAACAGTTACATGGCAAACTTTTAGCCCTGCTTCTTGGCTAGATGTTTTAAACCCTCAGGTTACTCAAGATACAAACACAGTGCAGGTGCAAAGCAATAGCATGAATGCAAGCACATCAGACCGATTCACTTATGTTGCCATTCAAGATGTAGCGTCAAGCTTATTTGACACGGTTGTTGTCAGACAGCTTGGAGGACCAATGATATTAAGTGTTAACCCGACTAGTTTGACCTTAAATCAAGCTGCTAATAGCATAGCAATTGCTAATGTAACTTCTAACTTCACATGGACGGCGGTATCCGCAGATCCTTCATGGTTAGAAATTACACCCACCAGTGGCACATCAAACCCTAATTTAACCATTAGAGCATTAACTGATAACAATTCTACAAACCCTAGAAGTTCTTACATTGCCTTCTCTTTACCTTCTGGTGCAGCGGTTGATACCTTATTTGTTAGTCAACTTGGTTTAACTCCTAATTTAAGTGTTAATCCACAACAAATTACTTTAGGACAGACCAATGGTAGCACTGCTAACTTTACTGTAAATTCAAACTTGAGTTGGCAAACAATGGCTGGAGCAAACTGGATAACCGTAGTTAATCCAACCATAACTTCAGATACAGGCAACGTTCAGGTAGTTGCAAATTCTGACAATTCAACTGGAGCAATAAGAAGTAGTTATGTTTCAGTTATGGACGTAAATGGAAACTATTTCGATACTGTGCAAGTTAATCAGCTAAGCACAGCCCCTACTCTTATTTCCTCTCCAGATACAATTGTCTTGCAATCAAATCAAGGTTCAAATGCAAATATTAATCTAGCAGCCAATGTAAATTGGACTGCAAGTACAAATGCAAGCTGGTTAAATGTAACTCCCCTATCAGGAAGTAGCAGTCAAACAATTATTGCAGAAGCGAATGCTGATAATGCAAGTGGTACTAGCAGATATACATTTGTTGCTTTTGAGGAACAAGCAGGCAACTTAAGGGATACTGTAATTGTTAAACAAGTAGCTGCACCTGTGATTCCAACCACTTCTCCAGACACTATTCGCCTTGGAGCTGCTGCAAATAGCTCAGCAACTTATTTTGTAGACGCCCCTTCTCAAGGATTTCAATGGGGGTCGGCCTCTACAGAAAGTTGGTTAGATATCAGTCAAACCACGGGCATAGGTGACATGACTGTATTAGCAACTGCAAATTCAGCAAACACCTCTCAAAATGAGCGAATTGCTTATGTAACAACTGCATCCATGTCTTTACCAATAGCAATTGATACTTTGGTTGTAATTCAAGAAGGACAGCTAGCTCAATTAAGTGTTAGTCCTTCAAGCATCAACTTAAACTTTGCCTCAGGAAGTAATGATTTGATTAATATAAGCTCTAATTTAAGTTGGACAGTAAGCAACCCTGCCACTTGGCTTTCAGTGTCTACCAATTCAGGTACAGGAAATGGAAGTATTACTATTACCGCAAATTCAGACAATTTGAGTGGAAGTAATCGAATAGCTAACTTAACATTTTCAGCAAATGGAGTTCCTGACCAAACGGTTATGGTCACTCAGATTGATGGTTCAAATCCATCGTTTACCATATCGAAAGACACAGTTTATGTTGACAATGTACAAGGGAGTACAGCTACTTTCAGCATTCTTGCTAACGCAGTCAACTGGACACTTTCAGAAAATACTCCATGGATGGTTGTTAACCCTATAAGTGGAAATAACACCCAACTGATTACCATATTAGCAGCTGGAAGAAATATTTTTGGAAATCAACGTGAAGCTACAATTACAGCTTCTGCAGATGGCTATCCGGACACTACTATTACCGTGATTCAGCGACCTTCAACTCCATTATTCCAAGTCTCTCCTAGCTTATTAAGTCTTGGAAGTGATTCATTGGATATAGCTGAATTCAATCTAAGTACAAATCTAATTTCTTGGACCATTGAAGAAAATGCCTCATGGATGCGTGTTAGTCCAGATAGTGGTGCTTTTACTAGTAGAATTACAGTAACTGCTACAGAGACAAATCGAACTGCCAATGTGAGAAGTGATTTAATTACAATTTCGGCTGCTCCTTTAGTACCTCAAACAATTTTGGTGACACAAGACACCATAAGAGCAATAGGTCTTGAAGAGCAGAACATGCTCAACTCAGTTTCTGTTTATCCAAATCCAACGAATGGAGAATTAAACATTTTATTTTCACAACAATTGGATCTAAGTCAATTGCAAACGCAACTATTCAACAACTTAGGAGCAGAAATTGAAATAGATTGTATTAAATCAAGTAATGGAATTCGATACCAATTAGATTACTTACCGGCAGGTTTCTACTATTTAAGTATTTCTGTTGGAGATGAACGAATTACCAAAAAGATTTCCCTCATAAATCGGTAACAAAATTCAATAAAAAGAAAGCCCTTCATATAGTCATGAAGGGCTTTCTTTTTGGATTTAAAATAACCTATCGAAATGCACTAATTCCGGTAACGTCCATTCCTGTAATTAAAAGATGAATGTCGTGTGTTCCTTCATAAGTAATTACCGACTCTAGGTTCATCATATGACGCATAATTGGATATTCACCTGTAATTCCCATACCTCCGTGAATTTGTCTAGCCTCACGCGCAATTTTCAAAGCCATATCCACATTATTTCTTTTAGCCATAGAAATCTGTTGAGTAGTCGCTTTTCCCTCATTTTTCAATTGCCCTAAACGCAAATTGAGTAATTGAGCTTTTGTAATTTCAGTCAACATCTCAGCCAATTTCTTTTGCACTAGCTGATAAGAAGCAATTGGCTTCCCAAATTGAATACGTTCTTGAGAATACCTCAATGCTGAATCATAACAATCCATTGCGGCACCTACTACACCCCATGCTATTCCATAACGTGCAGAATCTAAACAACCCAAGGGTGCTCCTAGTCCTGATTTGTTAGGCAACAAGTTTTCCTTTGGAACCTTTACATTATCAAAAACAAGCTCTCCAGTTCTAGAGGCTCTTAGAGACCATTTACCGTGAGTCTCAGGAGTTGTAAAACCTTCCATACCACGCTCTACAACTAAACCATGTATTCTTCCTTCTTCATTTTTTGCCCAAACAACCGCTACATCACAAATAGGAGCATTGGTAATCCACATTTTGGCACCATTTAATATATAATGATCTCCAGCATCTTTAAAGTTGGTTATCATTCCTCCCGGGTTGGAGCCATGATCTGGTTCGGTTAACCCAAAGGAACCTACCCATTCACCACTTGCTAGTTTTGGCAAGTATTTATTACGTTGTTCTTCATTGCCATATTGATAAATTGGATACATGACTAAAGAACTTTGAACAGAAGCTGCTGAGCGAATTCCAGAATCTCCTCTTTCCAATTCCTGCATAATAATTCCATAGGAAATTTGATCTAAGCCAGCCCCACCATACTGTTCAGGTATGTAAGGTCCAAAGCCACCTAAAGAGGCAATTCCTTTGTTTATTTCTAATGGATACTCTGCTTTTTGGGCATACTCTTCAATTATTGGTGAAATGTCTTTCTTCACCCATTCTCTAACACTTTGACGTATTAACTTATGTTCTTCAGTTAATAAGTCATCTATCATAAAGTAATCTGGTGCTTGAAATCTATCGTTCGGCATACGTTCAATTTTTTGACAAAAATAAGCAAAGGGGAATTGGATAGTCAATCAATTTCAGTCTTCTAAAGTAAATTTCAGTCATTTATGGATTACTTTGCATTTCCTTATGAAAGCACATCAATTTGTATATAAAAATGAAGCGATTCCAAAGCAGGAGTATCGTTTTGAACAGTTTTCAAATGATGTAGCAAACCATATGCTTTATATGGAATCGATTAATCCATATGCAAGAGGTCAAAAAATTCAAAATTTTTACACTGACTTTACCATTGGACTAATTGTTGCTTGCTTTGCAACCATAGCGATTCTTAGGAGCTTTTACCGTAAAAGGCTCAATTTGCTATTAAAAACTCTCATCAATTGGCAAACAGCAAAGCAAATTATTCGATACGAAAAAGTATATACACACCCAGTAAACATTGCCCTATTTTTAATCTTCTTTATAATTACTCCATACTTTTTTTCGCTTACTTATTTTTCCGAACAAACTACTTTAAACCATTTCCCTAATATTTATTTAACACTCGCAATTGGTCTTTTTTCATTTATGACAACCAAAATGGTTTTACACTATTTTTTGGGTTGGTTATTTAACACAAAAAGCGCCACAGAAGAGTACTTATTTCAAAGTAGTTTAATTAATAAAACTTTTGGTGTTTTTAGCCTTATACTCGCTTGCATTTACATTTTTATTTACCCCAATTCAAGGTTACTCTTCTTATTTGGAATCACGATTCTTATTCTACTTCTTACTATTCAGCTAATTCGTGGCTTTTTAATTGGTTCTCAAATTGGTGCAAAACCACAAACTATATTTTTGTATCTTTGCACCCTTGAAATTTTACCTTGGTTACTTGTTGGAAAATACATCAGTAATCAACTATAAAAGTTCTTCGCTATTACTAATCTAAAACCACAATTCATTTTGAAAGTTAAAACTATTTTAGTCTCTCAACCAGAACCAGAAACTGAAAAGTCGCCTTACTTTGATCTATCAGAGAGTTGTAAGGTAAAAGTTGATTTTAGACCATTTATTCATGTTGAAGGAGTTGAATCTAAAGAATTTAGAAAGCAAAGAGTCAATTTAAATGAATACGGCGCTGTGATTTTCACGAGCAGAAATGCTGTAGATCATTTTTTTAGAATCGCTGAAGAAACAAGGTATAATGTACCAGATTCTTTAAAGTACTTCTGTATTTCAGAGTCTACTGCATATTATTTGCAAAAGTATGTGGTATACAGAAAGCGTAAAATTTTTCACGGTCGCCAACGAATCGCTGACTTAATTCCATTAATCAAAAAACATAAAAAGGAGAAGTTTTTACTTCCTTGTTCAGACATTCTTAAACAAGAAATTCCTGAAACTTTAGAAAGCAATGGAATTGAGTTTACAAAAGCAATGCTTTATCGCACAGTTTGCAGCGATTTATCTGACTTAGAAAATGTTAACTACGATGTATTAGTTTTCTTTAGTCCAGCTGGAATTGCTTCTTTGTATGAAAATTTTCCGAATTTCAAACAAAATGACACTCGCATTGCAGTATTCGGAGCAACAACAGCTAAAGCAGCTGAAAAAGCAGGATTAGAAATTAATATTGCTGCACCAAAGCCAGAAGCGCCTTCAATGACTATGGCATTGGAACAATACATTAAAAAGCAAAACAAAAAATAAAGTAAAACACCTTGATTAAAAGGCATTCTCCATGAGGATGCCTTTTTTTATTTTTGAAGGTATGAATTTGAGCTTACCAAAAGCTAAAAGAATAAAAAAGAGAGATGATATAAAGCTTCTCTTTACTAAAGGAAAACGCATTCAAAAGCATCCTATTCAACTTGTTTATGCAAATAGAGAAAGTGAGGAAGCAGGTATAAAAATTGGGGTAAGCGTTCCCAAAAGAAAGTTCAAAAAGGCAGTTGATCGAAATAGGATCAAAAGACTAATGAGAGAGGCTTACCGTATAAACCAAGGTTTAATTTCCAATTATAATACGACAAATAATAAATGCCTGCTGTTAATGTTTGTTTATATAGGCAAACAAGCCATAACTTATTCAGAAATTGAGCAAAAAATTGTATTACTTTTACAAGAATTGGAGTCTGTAGATTGAGCTCTTTATTAAGCAAAATACTTATTTTCTTTGTTCGCATATATCAATATACGCTCTCACCGCTTTTAGGTGCAAATTGCAGATATATGCCAACTTGTTCAGAATACACCGTTGAAGCACTTAAAATTCATGGGCCTATCAAAGGTGGTTATCTTGCTCTAAAGAGAATTCTTTCTTGCCATCCATGGGGTGGACATGGCTACGATCCTGTACCAAAAAAGAAACAAGATGAAAAAAATTAAAGGGTTTATAGTAGGCATATTTATTGGCCTAAGCGTTGTCCTTTCTTTTGGCTTTGCCGACAATTACTTTGAGCTATCTAAGAATCTGGATATCTTCAGTACCTTATTTAAGGAATTAAATATCTATTACGTGGATGAAACTCAACCTGGTGAGTTAATGAAAACGGCTATAGATGAGATGTTAAAGTCCTTAGACCCATACACCAATTACATTCCTGAATCACAAATTGAGGATTTCCGGTTTATGACTACTGGCCAATATGGAGGTATTGGCTCACTAATCCATTCGAAGGATGGTAAAATTTACATTTCTGAACCTTATGAAGGTTTTCCAGCATTCAAGGCAGGACTTAAGGCAGGTGACGAAGTTATTAGTATTGATGGTAAAGAATTAGAAGGAAAAACAACTTCAGACATTAGCAAAGTATTAAAAGGACAAGCTGGAACAAGTGTAAAAATTAAAGTAAAGCGAGCAGGTAGCAATGAGATTCTGACCAAAACTCTAGAACGAGAAAACATAAAAATTGAAGATGTTCCGTATTATGGAATGCTAGACCAGGAAGTGGGCTATATTAAACTTACTAGCTTTACACAAACCGCATCACAGGAGTTTATTAGTGCTTTTAAAGATTTAAAAGAAAATCAGGGAATGAAAAAATTGATTTTCGACCTCAGGGGAAACGGTGGCGGCCTACTTGTACAAGCAGTTGAAATTGTAAATACGGTAATTCCAAAAGGGAAATTAGTTGTAGAAACCAGAGGAAAGAGAAAAGAATGGGATGCCACTTACAAAACCACTAAAGAAGCTATTGATACTGAAATCCCAATAGTAGTTTTAGTCAATGAAGGCTCTGCTTCAGCTTCAGAAATTGTTGCCGGAACTTTACAAGATTATGACCGAGCCGTGATTTTAGGTAAACAAACTTTTGGAAAGGGCCTTGTACAACAAACGGTTCCTTTGAGCTATCATGCTCAACTTAAAGTGACTGTTGCTAAGTATTACATTCCTAGTGGTAGGTGTATTCAAAAATTAGATTATTCAAACAAAAATCAAGATGGTATAGCTCAACAAGTGCCGGATTCTTTGATACACTCTTTTAAAACTTTGGTGAATCAGCGTGAAGTTTTTGATGGTAAAGGAATTAAACCAGATATAGAAACGGAAGATCAGTTGTTAAGTCCACTTTCAATAGCTCTAATGAGACAATATTTAGTATTTGATTATGCGACTCAATATGAGTTAAATCATAAAGAAATTGAAGCTGCAAAAGACTTTAATTTATCAGATGATAGTTATAATGAGTTTGTTTCTTTTCTTGCAGACAAGGAGTACGACTACGAAACTCAAAGTGAAAAACTACTCGAGAAACTTAAAAAAGTAGCTCAAAAAGAAAAGTACTACAAATCCGCTGAATCCGAATATGAAGCACTATTGAGTAAATTAACTCCTAGTAAAGAAGAAGATTTAAAAAATTTCCAAGAAGAAATCACGCAAGTTCTAGAAAATGAGATTGTATCTAGATATTATTACCAAAATGGAAGAATTGTACAATCACTTTCAGAGGACAATGATATTCAAAAAGCCTTAGATTTATTAAATAGTAAAGATCAGTACAATGAAATTCTAGCTGGAACGTTTAAAAAATAAATCCCTTGTCGTTGGGCTTGATTGATCGTCTTTTTTCGAACACTTTTCTGTCTGCATATATAAACCACAGAAATATTTATCTGCTTGGTTTAGCATTTATTTTGTGTGGCTTATCCTGGTCTAATGCCATGATGAGTATTGGGCAAATCATACTACTTTGCAATGCCGCTCTTGAATTAAATTTTTCAAAAAAATGGAAAGCCATGAAAAGTCAACCCATACTTTGGGTCCTGGCTGGCTTCATTATACTTCACTTTGTAGGATTACTTTGGTCTACTAATATAGAATATGGGCTGAAGGATATTAGAAACAAGCTACCATTAATCATTCTGCCATTAATTGTTGTAATTTCTAAGCCTTTGTCCAAAATGGAGTGGAGAGTTCTTGCTAATTTGTACTTAGCTACACTTCTCATCATTACTTTGTTTAGCTTAAATAAGCTAGTTGGCTCAGAAGGCATATCAACTCTTGAAAAGCGTGAGCTATCTATCAATATATCGCACATTCGATATGGCTTAAATCTATGTTTTGCCATCTTTATCATTTTAATTGGAAAGCTATCTTCTCGATTAAATTGGGCCTATCACATACTTGCTTTATGGTTTTTAATTGCAATCGTACTCTTTGAGCTATACACAGGTCTAATCAGCTTACTTTTTGTTAGCCTAGTTATACTATCGAAAACACTTTTAAGCAATAAAAAGAACAATACCTCAGCCTTAATCTACACTTCAATTTCCATTGCTTTAACTTTATTTAGTGGCACCTACATTTATAGTGTTTACCATGATTTCACATCTCCTATTGAAACTAGTTACAATCAAGAAAACTTAAATCAACTAACACCAAGCAACAATCCCTATCACCATGATTTAGAAGATAAAAGAAAGATTAATGGAGTATACATAGCAAGATTTATCGAATTAAAAGAAGTTTGGGCATCATGGGAAAAAAGAAGTGATATGGATATTCATGGAACAGATTTGAAAGGACAAAATTTACAAGCTACTTTACTCAGTTTTTTAACTTCGAAAGGCGTAAGAAAAGACTCTAGCACAGTTGCAGAATTATCTGAAAAAGAAATAAATGCAATTGAAAATGGAGTTGCTAATGTTTACTATTTAAAAAACAATCCTATAAAAATTAGAATTCACAAAACACTTTATGAACTATTTAGCTATCAAAATGTAGCGTATGCAAATGGCTACTCCTTAGTTATGAGATGGATTTATTGGAAAACAGCATGGCACATCATTAAAGATAACATATGGTTTGGGGTGGGAACTGGAGATGTTCAAGATGCATTTAAAGAACAATACATTGAAGAAAATAGTCAGCTTGAAGAACAATACCGAAGAAGATCACACAACCAATACTTGAGTATTTGGGTTGGACTAGGACTAATAGGTTTGCTTTATTTTATCTTCTCCTTGGTCTACCCTCTTTTTCATATTTCAGGAGAATTGAAAGCACTTTACCTCTCGTTTTTTCTCATTGCAACCCTATCATTTTTGACCGAAGATACTTTAGAAACACAAGCAGGAGTAACCTTTTTTGCTATCTTCAACAGTTTGCTATTATTAGGCTTTAAGAATCAAGACCAGACTTCTTCGTAATGCGATAAAGTCAATTTTGCGGTTTCTACTTTAGAAAATTTTTGAACTTTTTGAAAAGCACCTTCGCACAACTTTTCAGCTAAATCTTTTTCATTTACTAGCTGTAAAACTGCTTTAGCGATTCCTTCTGAATCCTTTACCTCACACAAAAGGCCTGTTTTTTTATGTTCTACCAATTCAGGAATACCACCTGCTGCCGTTGCAACTACAGGAACCTTGCAAGCAAAAGCATCTAAAATTGAAGTTCCTAAACCTTCAGTTTTAGAAGTAATTAAAAACACATCTAAATCGGCTAAAACCTCAGGAATATCTTTTCGGTAGCCAGTAAAAATTACCTTATTCCCAAGATTCAATTTCATCGCATACTCATGTATTTCATCTCGCATCGGCCCATCGCCCATCACAACAAACTGAATCTGATTATTCACTTCAAGCATTCGCTTACAAGCATCCAAAAATGTATAATAATCCTTATGGTCTGCGAGAGCTGAAGTATTGCCAATCAACGTTACATCTTCCGATATATCCAACTCCTTCCTAAGTTTACCGTTCCGTGGACTAAACTTGCTCAAATCTATACCTGAGTATACCGTATGTAATTTAGATTTGTCTTGAATCCCTTTCGCTGTAATCTCTTTTATTTTATCGCTTACACAAAGTATTTTCTGAATGGCCGGATGGTTGTATTTGTATTTTGAAAACCACTTTTCTTTAATTGGAAAATCAACTCTTCTACTTAAAACCAAAGGTGTTTTATTTCCTAAAACAGCTGCTAATATGGCAAACGTATGGGCATGTGCATCATGCATATGACATAAATCTATCTCTAGCTTTTTGCACATCTTCTTGATTTGCAAGGCATAACCCAGATCAAACCCACTTTGCTTTTTCTGTGTCTGAAAATCAATTCCATTTTCTTTGCAAAAACGTTCAACTTCCGAGCCTTTTGAGCAGAGAACAATTTGCTCTACCTTTTCTTTTAGTTCAGTTACTAAATAGGCCATTTGCTGTTCGCCACCTCGCCAACTTAATGCAGTTGCGATATGCAGCACCCGCTTTCGTTTCTTCAAATTAAATTTCTTGGCCATGCTGCAATTTTAACAGTTTGCTATATTTTAAATAATTGGCATAGGCCGACAAACGACTGATGGTAAAGCCTACTTTTCCATCTAAAAAACCTCTATGAATAAAATAGGCTTTTATAAATCTTGCAAGTGGTTTAATAATCAATTTCAAGCCATTTGATTTCTTTCCCTTTTTATGCAAAGCTTTTGCTCCTATGGTAGAAAATTTTTCAATTTGATCAAGATGCTGTTGCCTCGTATAAAAAGAATAATGCAAAATATCACCCGGTAAATGAGCTACCTCACTTCCCTTTTCAGCCAAATACTTGTCATGCGGATTTTGTCCTCCCCATTTGCCCTTCCTTCGGTCAAACAGCCTCAACTTAGTATCAGTATACCAACCAGAATGATGAATCCATTGCCCACAATAATTGGTTAAGCGATTCATTTTATAGGCATCTTTTGTCCAATTCAGCTTTACCTTTTTTACTTCTTCTTTCAAGGTTTCATCAAGAGCTTCATCAGCATCTAATGATAAAATGTAATCATAGCTTGCTTGTTCTTTGGCAAAATTCTTTTGCTCAATGTGACCTTCAAAGGCATTTTCTATAAAACGTACTTGATGCTTCTCACAAATAACTTTGGTTTGGTCAGTAGAAAAAGAATCGACCACTAATATCTCATCGGCTACTTCTTTAACCGATAGAATGCAGCGCTCAATATTTCGCTCTTCGTTATAGGTGATTATAACAACTGACAACTTCACTTGCATCTTGCAAAATAACACTTAATCTAAGAATTGAATTACCTTTGAGTTTAATATGCTATACCTTGTTCCAACTCCCATAGGCAACCTTGCCGATATGACCTTTAGAGCGATTGAAGTTTTAAAATCAGTTGACCTAATTTTATGTGAAGACACCAGAACAAGCGGCAAACTACTGAAACATTTCGAAATAAGTAAGCCCCTTTTTGCCTATCATCAACATAATGAGCACAAGGTAGCTGAAGGACTTTCTGCTCGATTAGAAGAAGGAGAAAGCATGGCGCTAATTACCGATGCTGGCACACCTGGCATCTCTGATCCGGGTTTTCTTTTGCTTCGTTTGTGTGTTCAGAAAAACATTAGCGTACAAACTTTGCCAGGCGCTAATGCTTTAATTCCAGCTTTGGTAAACTCTGGTTTCCCTTGCGATAAGTTTGTATTTGAAGGCTTTTTACCGCATAAAAAGGGAAGGCAAACCAGACTAAAACTTTTAGCCGAAGAAGAACGAACAATTGTCTTTTACGAATCACCTCATCGCTTGTTAAAAACACTTGGTCAATTGCAAGAATTCTTTGGAGAACGCAACGCTTCAGTAAGTAGAGAACTCACCAAATTGCATGAAGAAACCGTACGAGGTAATTTTTTAGAACTTATTGAGTACTATGAATCTCACACCTTAAAAGGAGAAATAGTATTGGTGGTAGAAGGAAAAGCTAAAAAGTAAAATAAGATTTAAACTCCTGCAATTGTTCTTCAAAAGTTAGTCGCTCTTTTTTAAAGAATGCTTTTAGTTCTTCAGAAGGCAACACTTTTAGTTCACGCATTTTCATATGCTGATTTACAAAAAGCATTTCTAAGTCAGGATATATGGTTCTCAAGCCTTCCACCACTTCACCAATTGCTCTATTTTCATCAACTAAATTATAAGTTCCTTTAGCTAAGTTTCCATCTAGCAGTGATGCTAAAACACATGCCGCATCATCAATATGAATAAATGGACGGTTTTGTTCACCAGTTCCATTCACCGTTATTCTTCCTTTAAAATTGGCCTCAAACAAAAAGCGATTGATTACCGCATCAAAGCGCATGCTTTTATTGTAGCCGTAAACATTTCCGCATCGAATCACATAAGTTTCCACCTTATCCGACAATCGATTGACGTGTTCCTCCCCTCTCAATTTAGAAATTCCATAAAAAGTTTCCGGGTTCGGCTCATCATCTAAGCGATATATTTCTTCAGAAGCGCCATACACTGAAACACTACTTAGGTAAACCAAACGTTTAACATCGCTTTCTTCAATGGCATAGGTCAGTTCCGCAGTTCCCCAGTGGTTCACTTGTTCAAACAAATGTGGATTTTGATCGGAAAATGGTGTGGTTACATTAGCTGCCAAATGATATACCACATCTACCCCCTTCAAGGCTTTTTTAAGCTTTCGAGAATCTAAAATTTCACCCTGAATAAAATTCACCTTCGTGGAATTCAATTTATTCTTTCCAATAAAAAAATTGCGGTTTGCTCGACTTAAATTATCGTAAATATCAATTTGGCTAACAGCCTTGTTTTGGCTCAACATTTCGACTAAAGCGGTTCCAATATAGCCGGCCCCTCCGGTAATTAATACGTGCATTTATTTCTTGATTAAATCAGTGTGAAGTCCACATTCTACTTTATTCATACCAAACCAACGAGCGGTTCTTTCATCCCCATCCAAGTGTTTTCTAGTACAAGGTTCACAGCCAATGCTCAAATAGCCTTTCAGCTCCATGGGATGTTCAGGCAATTGATGCAATTTTCGATATTCAAAAATGTCTTTCGATGTCCAATACAACATGGGGTGATAACGCAAGGCACCCTGAGGTGTCTTCTCCTCCACTTTCATCCCTGCTCGATTGGCATTTTGATCGGCTCGAATTCCATTAATCCAAACATCATGAGTTGCCAATATAGGCTCCATGGGTTTGGTTTTATTCAAGAAACAACAATAGTCGGGATCAGAAGTAAAAAACAACTGCCCATTTTCATCTCTTTGTTGGCTTTTAGGAATACTCGATTCTAAAGCGATAAAATTCAATCCCAATTCCTCCTGCAAGCGATCTTTAAAGGCTAAAGTATCTGGAAAAAGATAACCAGTATTCAAATAATACACTGGAATGCTTTTATCAATTTCGCTAATGATGTGCAAAAGCGGAATGCTATGCGTTTGAAAAGAAGAAGTAGCAAATACTTTTTTACCTTCCTTTTTATAGCTTAAAAGCTGAGTTGAAATCTCATCTAGATTTTGCATATGAGCCTTCAAAGTTACTCAAGAAAGAAAGGAAATAGGAACTGCATTCGGCGAACAAATTCTTAACTTCGGTTAAAATTTTCTCCGATGGATAAGCGATGGACGCAAAAACCAAAAGCCGATAAAAACTTAGTAGAAAGCCTTTCAAATGAACTCAATAAGTTAGATTTCACTTTAACCGAATTATTGATTCAAAGAGGCATTGACACCTTTGAGGCGGCTAAACAATTTTTTCGTCCAAGCTTGAAACATTTGCATGATCCTTTTTTGATGAAAGACATGCAAGAGGCGGTAAATCGTCTTCAACAAGCCATTGAAAAAAATGAAAACATACTCGTTTATGGTGATTATGATGTGGATGGCACTACAGCTGTAAGTTTGGTTTATGGCTTTTTACAAACCTTTTACCCAAACATTGATTATTACATCCCCGACCGCTATGCGGAAGGTTATGGCATTTCATTTACAGGAATTGACTATGCCGAAGACAATGATATTTCTTTAATTATTGCCTTGGATTGTGGTATTAAAGCCATTGATAAAATTGAATATGCCAATAAAAAAGGCATTGATTTTATTATTTGCGACCACCATACTCCAGGTGAAGAAATACCCAAAGCCGTGGCCGTTTTGGACCCCAAAAGAACAGATTGCAACTACCCTTTTAAAGAACTTTCTGGCTGTGGAGTAGGCTTTAAATTAATGTATGCTTATGCGCAATCTCAGGGAATTTCTTTAGACGCACTTTTGGATCGGCTAGATATTTTAGCGGTTAGTATATGTGCTGATATTGTTCCCATAGTGGGAGAAAATCGCATTCTTACTTACTTTGGAATACAAAAGTTGAATGATAACCCTCAACCGGGATTTCAAGCCATGCTAAATTTGGCCAATGTAAAAAAGAAAAGCCTTACCGTAACCGATGTAGTTTTTACACTTGCACCCAGAATTAATGCCGCCGGCAGAATAGAAAGTGGTAACAAAGCAGTAGAAGTCATGCTTTCTGACAATCCAGACTCAGCTTTGGAAGGGGGAACTTACATTGACAGCCACAACAACGACCGCAGAGAATTAGATGCTAGCATTACCGAACAAGCATTGGCCATGATTGAAGCAGACGAAAAACTGATGCAGCAAAAAACGACCATGCTTTATGATGCCTCTTGGCATAAAGGAGTGATTGGCATTGTGGCTTCTCGCTGTATTGAAAGTTATTACAGACCGACCATAATTTTAACAGAAAGCAATGGTAAAGCGGCAGGTTCTGCTCGCTCGGTGAAAGGCTATAATGTGTATGATGCCATTGAAAAATGCAGCGATTTACTTACTCAGTTTGGCGGACATAAATACGCAGCCGGCATGACGCTACCTATTGAAAACATTGAAGCTTTTCAGCAAAAATTTGAAGAGGTGGTTTCAGCTAGTATTTCTGAAGATTTATTGACCCCAGAAATTGAAATTGATGCCGAATTGGAAGTGGATCAGATTACGGCTAAATTTTACAAAGTACTGAAACAGTTTGCCCCTTTTGGCCCTGAAAATATGAAACCAGTATTTGTTAGCCGTGGCTTAAAAGAAAGAGGCTACGCAAAAATTGTGGGCAACAACCACTTAAAACTCGACTTGCTAAAAGCAGATAATCCAAACACTTTTTATCCAGCTATTGCCTTTGGCTTAGGTGATAAACTAGAACTCATACGCAGCGGAAAACCTTTTGACGTTGCCTATACCATTGAAGAAAATGAATGGAATGGAAAGGTGAGCTTGCAGTTGAATGTGAAGGATATACGTGAATGAAATGCTTAGAATTTGTGAATGAGTGAATTTGTGAATGAATATGAGTATATACTTTTTTAAATTTTAGAATCATTAAAATGCTTATGCAATCCAATAATTTTTATCTTAAAAAGATTGCTATTGATTCTTTCCAAAACAGTATTCAATTTTTGTCTTTGTATGCTTTGATTTTGTTCATCTATATAAGTATCCGAAACAAATAAACTAATCTCATTTTCTATAACGAAATTTAAAAGTTTTCGTATCAAGCTTCCTTTTTTGCTTGAATCTAGTTTAACTTGTAGGTGTGAATTACCAAGCTCTTTATTTTCTATTGCGCTATTAAATAAAAACCACGGACCAACAGTTATACTATTGATACAATTAACCCCGTTGCAATAGTTAAACTTTCGAGAATCATTGAGCCTTGCCAACTTATCTTTTGACACACCTTTTTCTTTTCCAGGAAACTTCATATGTAATCTGCTTAAAATCAATCTCCATTCTTTTTCGTAAGACCACTCTTCTTGTTTCAAATTAGCAGAGTACATAAATGGAAGCTTCATCCCTCTGTATTTTGCAACATTGATAGGTTTTAGATCTTTACTTGATACATAGTTTATAGGATAAAGCCCCACTAAAAGTTCTTGGCTCTTTAAATTGCTTTTTATGTTTTCTATAAGAGTAGTAACATTAAACTCTATTTGAAAACCTGACTCATTGGTATAATGACCCCACATTAGTGAGTTATTTTTCTCAGCTGAGAGCGAATATATACCATAGAATTCACTAAGATATAACCAGAAATAATGAAAATACTTATTGCCTACACTGAAATTTTCTTTTTTATCCCAAGTATATACATTAAGAGTTTCTTCTTTGCTAAAACCTAGTTTCTTATTCAGAAGAGTGAAATAATTTACTTTGTTTAGTGGCACTGTTGTTCTCCATAGCTTGTAAGTACAATCTAAACTATCATTTAACTCCAAAGGGTGAGATGCATATAGGCATCCGTTCACTAAGGCAGAAATCGAGTTTTCATTTAAACTAAGGTATTTATATAATCGACAAGGTTGAGGAAATTTATGCTCTATTTTCGCATCCCTATTATCTAACTCAATGTATTTAAATCCATTTAAAGTTTCCATTTTATAAATTTCACAAAATCAACCGAAAAATTTAAGAACTGGGTCAACATGGATTTTAGCCATCCATCAATTCACCAATTCTCGCTCATTCAACCATTCCCACATTCAGGCATTTTAGTGCATTCAGCTACTTTCCCTGCACCAAATCCACCAAACTCCTCACATTTTCTTCTGGAGTTTTCGGTAAAATACCATGACCGAGGTTGAAGATAAAACCGGGCTTATCTGGCATAGAATCAAGAATCGCTTTTGCTCTTTTTTCAATCAATTCAAAATCTGCGAAAAGTAGTGTTGGATCTAAGTTTCCTTGTACGGCAACTTCGTAGTTCATATCCTGCCAAGCTTGCGCCATATCCGTTTTCCAGTCAATGCCAATAACATCTGCACCTGTGGCTTTCATGTCTTGCAATAAATGAGAAGAGTTTGTTCCAAACAAAACTACTGGAACGTCCGTTCTGCTTTTAATTTCTTGCACCATTTTTTGCATGTGTGGAAATACATATTCCACATAATCCTGACGACTTAGAATTCCTACCCAACTGTCGAAAATTTGAACCGCCATAGCACCGCTTTCCACTTGATAAAGTAAGTAGTCAGCCATATTCGTCGCCAACTTATCCATCAATTTATGCCAAGCTTTGGTTTCTCGGTATATAAACGATTTCATTTGAATGTAATTTTTTGAAGGACCACCTTCTAACATATAGGAAGCTAAAGTAAAAGGCGCACCCACAAAACCAAGGCAAGGAACATTCAATTCTCTTTTCAAAATTCCCAAAGACTCGCCAGTGTATTGCAAATCCTTTCCAAAGTCTAAATCTTTCAATTGGTCTACATCGGCTTCCGATTGTATGGGATTGTGAATTACAGGTCCTACTCCTGGTTTGTATTCAAAGTCAATACCCATGGGTTCCAAGGGAATCATAATGTCGGAAAAGACAATAGCCGCATCAAAACCAAATTGCTGAATAGGCAAAAGGGTAACCTCCGCACATACTTCTGGTATTTTACATATCTCAACCAAAGAATGCTTTTTACGAATGGCGCGGTATTTTTCTTGGTACCTTCCAGCTTGTCGCATAAACCAAACCGGCGGACGGTCGGTTGCTTCTCTTCTACATGCTTTTAAAAATCGGTCGTTGAATGGGGTCATTATATTTTTCTTTTAAGGTGTTCTCGCGCATCGAGCGGAGTCGAGATGCGCGTGAACAATCAAAAATTCATTATGCTATCGCCTCAAAGGCTTTGCCTATTCTTTTTTCAATTAATTCTACTTCTTCATCAGTTAACACAATGTGTAAAAACCAACTTTCGAATTGCGAAGGTGGTAAATACAATCCATTTTCGGCGGCAGCCCAAAAGAACTTAGCAAACTGCTCCGTATCTGAACTTTGGGCCGTATCGAAATCAACTACTTTTTGGTCGGTAAAAAACGGATTAACCATTAAACCAAACTGATTAACCGTAATTTGAATATTATGTTTTTGAGCAGATGTTTCAAGCGCTTTTTTAATCCGTTTACCCAACAGATCAGCTCGCTGGTAATCGTGGTTTTCAAGCTCTTTTAGAGTAGCTAAACCACAAGCCATGGCAATTGGACTTCCACTTAAGGTGCCGGCTTGATAAACACCACCTAAAGGAGCCACTTGATCCATAATTTCAGTTTTGGCACCATAGGCGCCCACTGGCATTCCTCCACCAATTACTTTGCCCATGCAAGTAATATCAGCTTCTATGTCAAAGTAATCCTGTGCTCCTCCAAACTTTTGTCTGAAACCCGTCATAACCTCATCAATCACCAAAGCAATTCCATTTTTTTGGGTCAAGCTGCGTAATTCTTTCATAAATTCCTTTTCTGGAACCACCACACCCATATTTCCAGCTACCGGTTCAATGAAAATTCCGGCAATCTCATCTGGAAATTCTGCAATCAGTTTTTTAACACTTTCAATGTTGTTGTATTGAGCAATTAAGGTGTCTTTCACAGCCGCCTCAGGCACTCCTTTACTTCCAGGAATTCCGAGAGTAGCCAAACCAGAACCAGCCGCTACCAAAAGATTGTCGGAATGACCGTGATAACAGCCAGCAAACTTTACAATTTTGTTTCTGCCAGTATGCGCTCTTGCCAATCGTATCGCTGAGAGTACTGCCTCTGTTCCTGAATTGACAAAACGCACTTTATCTAATTGAGGGAAAGCCTTCTTCACCATTTCAGCCATTTCTACCTCGGTTTGCGTAGATGCGCCATAGGTGTAACTTTTATCAAGTGCTGCTTTAACGGCTTCGTTTACTTTGGGATGAGCATGCCCTAAAATCATAGGCCCATACGAACCCACCAAATCAATGTATTCATTTCCGTCGGCATCGTAAATATAAATCCCTTCGCCTCTCTCAATAAACAGTGGATTTCCACCTACCGAATTAAAAGCCCTAACTGGAGAATTTACTCCACCAACCAATGACTTTTGCGCTCTTTCGTATAAACGTTTTGACTGTTCTAATTTCATGAGGCAAAGGTAACAAGAGTAATAGCTAGAATTCAATTTAAGAGTTCCTCTAAATTTTTATTTTTGAAATCCTTAGTTACAAACTCCATTATGAAAATTAACTTATCCTCTATCCTCATTCTTTTTTCCGCACTTCTTTTTCTAAGTAGTTGCAGCCATAAAATTAGCAGAACCGGTTACACGCTTGACAAATCACAACATAAAGACTGTGAAATACCGATTAAGAAGAATTACACAGTTAATGAGAGCGAGGCACAATTAGTTGGAAAAATCAAGCTAAGTGATACTGGCTTTTCCACTTCTTGTAATGAAGAAAAAGCTCTCGCAATTTTAAAAGGAGAAGCTTGCGCCAAGGAAGCTGATTTAATAGTAATTACTGAAGAAACAAGACCAAACTTTGGAAGTTCTTGCTACCGATGCGAAGCTGAATTTTATCGTTTTACTTCAGAAGAAAAACCGAAAATAAAAAGTGATGCAGACAGCTACGATTTAGCATTAAGAACTACAGAAGACAAAAAGAAAAACAAAACGCTTTTTTGGGTTTCATTTGCAATAGGATTTATGATTGGATTTATTGCTGTGCAATAACAGCCCTAATTCCTACAAAATGAATTCTTCATATCCTTTAAGTCAAACGAAGTCACTTTTTATAAACCAACTTTTGCAGAAAAAATTCGTCTTTAACTACAATGACTGCAAATTCCCTTAGAAAGAACTTTATTTCAATTATAGATTCTTTCTACTTCATTTTTAAGAGCTTCCTTCCCCTTCAAACATACCGTTATGCCGTATGTGGGGGCTCTAATCTTTTACTTGACCTACTCCTTTACTTTTGCTTTTTCCATTTCATATTTGCAAAACAAGTGGTCGATTTAAAAATTGTAGCCCTTTCGGCACATATCGCATCTTTGTTTGCCGTTTTTCCCATTACATTTTTCACCGGATTTTTACTTAATAAGTATGTTAGTTTTCAAGGCTCAGAATTAAAAACAAGTCGTCAACTAAAACGCTACTTAGTGGTCGGGTTAGGAGCCATAGTTTTAAACTATGTCCTGATGAAATTCTTTGTGGATTTAATGGGGTTTTATCCAACTCCATCTCGCATCATCACCATTGTTTTTAGTGTTTTATTTAGCTACACCTTACAAAACAAATACAGTTTTAAAAGATCGACCTAATGAACTTAAACATCAAATTGGCAACCAATTAAATACTTTAATCGTCTATCTATTAACAAAACTTAATAGAAAATTTTGATTAAACTATTTTTATCATTTTGGAATTTTATCAAGTCTATTGGCTTCCTTCTTTTAGTGATTAAAATTTTACTTATTGTTCTTCTTATTTATGTAATCGATAGGAAAGCTTCTTACCATAAATTAAAAAGAAACATTCACTAAATCAAGCTTGCCGCTTCTTCGGCATAATAAGTCAACATAGTACTTGCTCCTGCTCGTTTCAAGGAAAAGAGTTTCTCTAGCTCTTAATCGAATAAAAAAAGATTATAAATTTTATACGAATTAGCTGTATACTTTGAATAAAAGACGGCTAATTGAAAATGGCATTTAAATAAAAGGTTGAATAGTCTAAATCAATCCTTAGTGAGACCGAGAAGCTTTCAGCTTGTCTGACAAGATCACTCGGCCGAAATTAGGATTTATGCAGGCTAGAGAGTTTTTATTTAACCGCCTTGAGTTTCCTGCCCGCCAAAATACGAGCTCGTCAAAGGCAGGCGGGTTGTTTCTTTTGGGTCAAGCCAAAAGAAAGTAAATCAAATTTCTAAATCAAGCTTGCCGCTTCTTTGGCATGATAAGTTAAAATTAGATCTGCTCCTGCTCTTTTCATGGAAATGAGTTTTTCCATCATGACTTTTTCACCATCAATCCATCCGTTTGCTGCAGCCGCTTTTATCATAGCATACTCACCACTTACGTTGTAGGCAGCCATCGGCAAATCATGCAATTCTTTTAATTCTCTCAAAATATCTAAATAAGATAAAGCAGGTTTTACCATTAAAATATCAGCTCCTTCCTCCGCATCCAAAGCGGCTTCTTTTAGCGCTTCTATTCGGTTGGCAGGGTCCATTTGGTAAGTTCTGCGATCGCCAAAGGTGGGAGTCGAATCTGCTGCATCTCGAAAAGGACCGTAAAATGCAGAAGCATACTTTACCGCATACGACATAATCGGCATATCGGAATGACCGTTCAAGTCAAGGGCATCGCGCATGGTGGCAATCATACCATCCATCATACCAGAAGGGGCCAATAAATCGGCACCTGCCTTAGCCATAGAAATGCTTTGCTTTTCTAAGTTCCCTAAAGTTAAATCGTTATCTACATCTTCATTCACAATAACCCCACAGTGTCCATGATTGGTGTATTCGCAAAAACACACATCGGCAATAACATACAATTGAGGAAATTTTCGTTTGATGTATTTAATGGCCTGTTGCACAATGCCTTCATCGTTCCAAGATTCAGAACCTTCGGCATCTTTCTTTTTGGGAATACCAAACAACATAATCGAAAGAATTCCTAAGTCAACTACTTCTTGTAATTCATGATCTAAGCGATCTAAAGAATACCGAAAAATTCCAGGCATAGAACTTATTTCCTTTTCTATTCCTTCACCTTCTTCTACAAAAATGGGATAGATAAAATCTTTAACAGAAAGGTGATTTTCTCGAACCATAGCACGTATGGCTTCATTTTTTCTAAGTCGTCGTGGTCTAAACATGATTCTCTAATTTCTCAATTGAATTAATGATTCCTTCTACGGTATGAGGCTCTGCAATGGCTGTTATATGATAAGCTAACTCTTCCGCAACCTTAGCGGTAGAAGGCCCTATACAAATCCATTTTGCGATGGTTTCTAAGTTGAATTTCTGCAACAATTCATGAAACGCAATTACTGAAGAACCTGAGGTAAAAGTCAAGTAGTCGGGCTTTTGGTTTAAAAGTGCCTCTACTTCATTTTGATTATAGGCTACTTTTTCATTTTTATAAATGGAAATGGCATGAGGAATTGCCCCTCTATTTCTGAATATTTCTAGATAGTCATCTGAAGCTTTTTCAGAACGAGGAATTAAAATTCGTTTTCCTTCAATATCTTCATCCATATTTTCAGCTAAAACCTCAGCGGTATACTTTATAGGAACAAAATTGGTGCGATACCCTCTTTGCCCTAGTTGTAGTTTTGTCTTTTCGCCTACCGTTGCAATTTTTAAGTCTGGATAGAAATAAAATTTTACTTGTGCTTTTTCTGCTGCATCAAAGAAGAAGTCTACCGCATTGGCAGATGTAAACACGAGCCAATGGTATTTATACAATTCATTGAAAGCTTGAATTAAAGGAGTATTATTTTCAATTGGTGCAAATTCGACAAGTGGAAATTCAATGGCGATTCCGCCTGCTCTCTCAATCTTTTCTACAAACTCCTTTGCTTGAGTAGTAGCTCGACTGACTACAATACTTTTACCCTTAAGTCTGTTTTTCACTTTGTAGTATTCTACTTTTTTCGCGCACTTCTTGGTTTAAATCAGCAGCTAAACGATGCGCCAATTGATGTTCCAAACGTTTATGACCTTGTATAGAATCCGTGGCTACTACTTTGCCATCAGCGGAAGCATACAGTCCATGTAAATTCAATTCCTGATCTTCAATTTTGGCATAAGCTGCAATAGGGAAGTTGCACCCTCCACCTAAAGCCAATAAAAAGGTTCGTTCTGCATCGGTAGCTATTTTGGTGTCTTCATGACTTACCTTTTGAACCAAGGAAGTAATCTCTTTATCTTTATCTCCATCTCTGACTTCTAGTGCCAATGCACCTTGACAAACCGCCGGAATTAATTCTTCTTCGGTGAAGAAATCTGTTGCTTTGTCAATCATACCCAAACGATTTAATCCTGCTGCTGCTAGCACAATCGCATCGTAATCGCCTTCTAGCATCTTTTTTATTCGACCATCTAAGTTGCCTTGAATAAATTTTACTTCTAAATCTGGACGTAATTGCTTCAGTTGAATTTCTCTTCGTAGACTTCCAGTTCCTACAATGGCTCCTTCTCTTAAATCTTTCAGTTTTTCCCCCTTTTTGGAAATTAAAACATCCCGAACATCTTCTCTAGCTGAAATAGCGGCCAATCGTAATCCCGGTACCTGCTCAATGGGCAAATCTTTATAACTGTGTACAGCAATATCTACTTTCCCGTCCAACAAAGCGCGCTGTATCGCGGTAGTAAAAGCGCCCATAACATCAATATTTCCATCGTCACCACTTGTGCGAATAACCTTGGTAATGTATTCGTTTTGTGGCTCTTGTTCTCGCAGTTTCTCAATCATAAAATGAGTTTGCGTTAGTGCTAGTTTGCTTCCACGAGTTCCAATTACTACTCTACGCTTAGGAACAAAAATGTCTACATCTTTTAAATCAAAAACCTTTTTTACCGTATTAATCGGATTGTCTTGTTGATGCATGTTTTGAGCAAACTTGTTTACTTCTTCCAAAGGTTTTTTGGAAACCTTTCGGATTAAACGATGAGCAAATCGTTCGAGCAAACGCTCTTGATCTTCCGACAATTCCCCCAGCTTGGGTTTTACCCATTTCAGCTCTTCTTCTTTAATATCTAATAAGCCCTTCCAATACGCTTCAATAACAGGTGAAGCCTTTCGGTGATAAAACCACTCTGTGAATTTGTTGGTTTCTTCTTCGATGATTTGCTTCACTTGCGGAATTTCATCATAACGCTTTTGCAGACTTTCAAAAGTCATTTGCTTTATATCATCTAAATCATACAAATGAACATTTTCAAATTCTTTTAAAATGGGATTGAAATTTCTTGGCAATCCAAAATCGATTAACAATTTGGGTCGTTTGGCGTTCATGGCAAACTGAGCTCTTGTGCATCGACTATTTTCAACTTCCTTTTCACTCAGTAAATTCACTTCACCTTGAGTACCCCCAATAATTATATCAGCTTTACCTAAAACGTGGTGCAATTTAGAAACATGAACCGCTTCGCCTCCCCATTCAGTTGCCATTTCATTGGCTCTTTCTAAATTGTGGCTTGCAATAAATAGCTGTTTAATAGCTGAACGATCTAAAACCGTATTGACCAAATTGGCCATATTTCCTGTTCCAACTACTAATATTGAACAGTCTTTTAAATCGTAATCGTGACGCTTAATCAATTCAAACCCTACGGTTGCTAAAGAAGCAGAGTGTTTTCCAATATTAGTTTCTAAACGAGCTCTTTTACCTGTATGAATAGCTTGACGGACCAACTCATCTAAGACAGGCCCAATTGCCTTTTGCTTTCTAGCAAGCTTTAGGGCGTCTCTAATCTGACCCACAATTTGATGTTCACCTATGGCTTGAGATTCTAAACCTGCTGCAGTGGATAGTAAATTGGCAATGGCAATTCGGCTATCTGGTAAAACAGATAAATACTGGCTGTAATTTCCAAATTGTTCTAAGTACTCTTCTAATCCAAGATAAGTGTCTCCGTATGCATAAATCGAAAGTCGATTACACGTAGAAACAATGAATACTTCCTTATACTGCTTTTTTAATTCAGTTAATGCCTTTTTGGTTTGTTCATCGTTAAAGGCCAATTGCTCTCGAATAGCAATAGGTGCTGAACGATGACTTAATTCAATACCAACAATACGATCCATACTTAGCTTGTTTCTAAAACAAAAATACGGATAGAACGATCACAAATAAAAGGTCGTCTTCTTCGTTTAATAAACAAATGGGAGTCTGGTCTTTTAACATTTTAGTCATATAAAATTAATAGTGAATTAGACAATGCCAAACAACAGATTGTTGATAAAAAAAGTTGAAAAAAGCCTCAACTACCCATCACAGCAGGAAGTAAAAATTGGTTTTAATTTGTTGATAAAAACGATGCCAAATATCTTGAATTCGGATGCAGTGCTGACTACCTTGGTCATTGTTAAATTACCCTTAACGCCCCCATATTTTATTAACGCCAATTGATTGAAAATGAAAGACACAGCCGAGACGAAAGCAACACAAGTAAGTAACGATTTGCAAACTTCAGCAGAGCCTAATTTGCAAAATGCAAAAACTTACTCTTACGACGAAGCCGTTAAAGCATCAACCGAATATTTTAAGGGAGATGAGTTAGCTGCTAATGTTTGGGTAAACAAATATGCATTGAAAGATTCAGCAGGAAACATTTATGAATGTTCTCCAAATGACATGCACAAAAGAATGGCAAGTGAAATTGCTAGAATTGAAAATAAATATCCAAACGCTTTAAGCGAAGATGAAGTTTTTGACTTATTAAAAGACTTCAAATACATTGTTCCACAGGGTGGCCCTATGACAGGAATTGGCAACAAGCATCAAATTGCTTCTCTTTCCAATTGCTTTGTGATTGGCAACAAGGGTGTGGCTGACTCTTACGGTGGTGTATTAAAAATTGATGAAGAGCAAGTACAATTAATGAAGCGAAGAGGTGGTGTTGGTCATGATCTTTCTCACATTCGTCCAAAAGGTAGCCCTGTTATGAACTCGGCTTTAACATCTACCGGAATTGTACCTTTTATGGAGCGTTATTCGAACTCAACTAGAGAAGTGGCTCAAGATGGCAGAAGAGGGGCTTTAATGTTAAGTGTTTCGGTTAAACATCCAGATGCAGAAGGATTTATTGATGCTAAAATGGATGGCACTAAAGTAACAGGTGCTAATGTTTCAGTAAAAATCACTGATGATTTCATGAAGGCTGTTGTTGAGGACAAACCTTTCAAACAACAATATCCAATTGAAGGTGACAATCCTACTTTTGAGACAGAGACGAATGCGAAAAAATTGTGGGGCAAAATTGTTCACAATGCATGGAAATCAGCAGAGCCAGGTATCTTATTTTGGGACACCGTCACCAATGAATCTATTCCAGATTGCTATGCCGATTTAGGTTTTAAAACTGTTTCAACAAACCCATGTGGTGAAATTCCACTTTGTCCGTATGACAGTTGTAGACTTTTGGCTATTAACTTGTTTAGCTATGTAGACAATCCGTATACCGAAGAAGCAAGCTTTAACATGCCCAAGTTTAAACAACATGCAAGATACGCTCAGCGCATTATGGATGACATTGTAGACTTGGAAATGGAAAAAATTGATGCAATCATCAAAAAAATTGAAGATGATCCAGAAAGTATTGAAATTAAAAGAACTGAGCTAACGCTTTGGAAAAAAATTAAGCAGAAGTGTATTGAAGGAAGAAGAACGGGTGTTGGTATTACCGCTGAAGGTGATATGCTAGCTGCTTTAAATAAAAGATACGGAACAGATGATGCCTTAGACTTTTCTGTAAAAGTTCATAAAACTTTAGCGATTGAAGCTTACCGTTCTTCGGTAGAAATGGCAAAAGACAGAGGCTCTTTCCCTATTTATGATTCTATTAGAGAAGAGAAGAATCCGATGGTTAACCGTATTAAAGAAGCAGACCCAGCTCTTTATGAAGATATGGTTAAATATGGTAGAAGAAACATTGCTTTGTTAACCATTGCTCCTACCGGAACAACAAGTTTGATGACTCAAACGACTTCTGGAATTGAGCCAGTATTTATGGTGGCTTACAAAAGAAGAAGAAAAGTTAATCCAAATGACAGAAGTGCAAGAGTTGACTTTGTCGATGAAGTGGGCGATTCTTGGGAAGAGTACAATGTATTCCACCACAATTTTAAAACTTGGTTAGATGTTAAAGGCTACGACCTTAATGAAGTAGCAACATATTCTCAAGAAGAGTTGAACAAAATCATTGAAAAATCACCTTATTACAAAGCAACAGCCAACGATGTTGATTGGGTAGCGAAAGTAAAAATGCAAGGAGCTGTTCAAAAGTGGGTTGACCATTCAATTAGTGTTACCGTTAATGTTCCCAATGACATTTCTGAAGAAATGGTTGGAAAGATTTATGTAGCAGGTTGGGAAAGCGGTTGTAAAGGAATTACCGTTTACCGCGATGGCTCTCGTTCAGGTGTTTTGGTAAGCAATGATGATAAAGGCAAAAAAGCAGATGAAGGAAAAGTAGCCTTTATAGAAACACAAGCGCCAAAAAGACCAAAAGTTTTAGAAGCAGATATTGTAAGGTTTAACAACAACCACGAAAAGTGGATTGCTGTAGTTGGAACCATTGACGGCAGACCTTATGAGATTTTTACAGGTAAAGCAGAAGATTCATTCTCCATTTTAAGTCAAGTAGATAATGGTTGGGTAATCCGAAGTAAAACTGAAGATGGAAGAGCAAGATATGACTTCCAGTATGAAGATAAAGATGGGTATAAAACCACCATTGAAGGTTTATCAAGAACCTTTAACCAAGAATATTGGAATTACGCTAAGTTGATTTCTGGAGTATTACGACATGGTATGCCAATCGCTTTTGTAGTTGACATGGTAGCCAACTTGCACTTAAGCGACGAAAGCTTAAATACTTGGAAAAATGGTGTTCAAAGAGCTTTGAAAAGATACATCCCAGACGGCACTAAAATCGAAGGACAACACTGTCCAGAGTGTAGCTCTGAAGAGGGCTTAATGTTTAAAGAAGGTTGTTTGACTTGTTCTGATTGTGGATATAGCAAGTGTGGCTAATCTAACTTAGAAAAAAGCAAGCGAGTTTTGTGTGCTAAAAGTCCTGTTGAGTTCAGCAGGACTTTTTTTGTGCCTAATTTTGAAGCCATGCGAATTAAAATTTCTATCACATTATTAATACCACTTCTTTTATTAGCCTCGTGTTCTTCGAGCTCAAAAGGCTATCGAAAAACAAAAACCAAAAAGAAGAAATGTGATTGTCCTTCATGGAGCATGCAATTAAATCCTGAAAGCAAAGAACACACTACTATTGTTTTTACTTAAATATTTAATTTAGACCCTTTCTAAATAGCTACACCATTACACTAGCCGATTGTAAAATAGGAGAACAAGTAACACTTGAAAAAGTGAATGACAGTCAACTTACTATACAGCTTTATAGCATGGGTTGTTTTGTTGGTGAAAAACTAACCTTAGAAAGAGTTGCCCCTTTTGGTGAACCCTTAATTATTCGAGTAGAAGATAGTTTCATTAGCCTCCGAAAAGCAGATGCTAAAAACATGGAGGTGAAAGCATAAAAACTTGGAAACGAAAAGAGACAAAAGAATCCTTTTGGTTGGTAATCCAAATTCAGGAAAGTCAACACTATTTAATGCTTTAACAGGACTGAATCAACGAATTGGTAATTTCCCTGGGGTTACCGTTGAGAAAAAGATTGGATACACCAAAGTAGATCAAAAGCAAAAGATAGAGATTGTAGACTTACCTGGAACTTACAGCTTAGTGCCACGTTCAGAAGATGAAAAGGTAACCTACGATTACTTGATGAATCACAATCGCGATGACAAAGAAGAAATTATCGTCATTGTTGCAGATGCTTCAAGCTTAAAGAGGAATTTGCTTTTGGTCACTCAAATGATAGATTTAGAGCATCCAACCATTCTAGTGCTAAACATGATGGATATTGTTGAACGTAATAAGCAAAGTATTGATGTTAAAGGTCTAGAAAAAGAATTGGGAGTACCTATTGTTGCAATGAATGCAAGAATAGGAAAAGGTTTAGATCAATTAAAAGAGCGCATTGCAAATTACACCTACCAAAAGGCTCCTAAAATAGTTGAAGAACACCAAAGTAAAGATCCTCTAAACAATACAGTAGAGCGATTCAAACGTATCAAAAGTATTTTAGCAAAAACACTACAATCAGATGGACCAGCTAAAACGGCTGAAACCACCCGAAAGATTGACCAAGTTTTTACGCATTCAGTTTGGGGATTTGTCATTTTCCTTTTTATTCTCTTCCTAATATTTCAAGCCATTTTTTCTTGGTCCACCTACCCTATGGATTGGATTGAAAACGGCTTTCTAGTATTTGGAGAGTTCGTTTCTAATACTTTACCTGAAGGGATTTTAAATGATTTGATCGTTGAGGGAATCATTGCAGGTTTGGGCGGAATTGTCATTTTTATTCCTCAAATCGCTTTGCTTTTTATGTTTATTGCCATTTTAGAAGACACCGGTTATCTATCAAGAGTAAGTTACTTAACAGATACTGTTTTGAAGAAATTTGGCTTAAACGGACGGTCAATCATTCCACTCTTAGGTGGCGCAGCATGTGCTGTACCTGCTATTATGAGTGCCCGAACTATTAGCAACAAAAAAGAACGACTACTTACCATATTTGTAACCCCACTCATTAGTTGTTCAGCTAGAATTCCTGTTTACACTTTGCTCATTGCCTTGGTTATCCCAGCTGAAAAGCAGTTGTATGGGTTTAATTTACAAGGTGTAGTGATGATGGGACTTTACTTACTTGGTTTTTTTGCCGCACTCGGAACTGCTTTTCTACTAAAATATTGGGTTAAAACAGATGAACGAAGCCATTTCATTATGGAACTTCCCATTTACCGCATGCCTAGATGGAAAAATGTAGGCATGACGATTTACAATAAAGTCAAAGTATTTTTATTTGAAGCAGGTAAAATAATCATAGCTGTTTCCATTGTCTTATGGGTATTGTCTTCTTATGGTCCTGGAGACCAAATGGCTAAAATTGATCAGAAATATGAGAAAATTGAACTTCAATCTGAAGAAGACCTAGGCAAGAATCAAGGTCAAATTGCCAACGAAAAACTAGAAGCTTCTTACGCTGGGCACATTGGGAAGTTTATCGAACCTGCCATTAAACCACTAGGATTTGATTGGAAAATTGGAATTTCCATCATCACCTCTTTTGCTGCTAGAGAAGTTTTTGTGGGCACTATGGCAACCTTGTATAGCGTAGGGGATGAAGAAAATACAGCCTCGATTAAAGAAAAAATGGCGAGAGCTACCAATCCAACAATGGGTGAAAAAATATATACCAAAGCGACAGGTTATTCCCTACTAATATTCTATGCTTTTGCCTTACAATGCATGGCCACAGTAGCCATTGTAGTAAAAGAAACAGGCGGTTGGAAGTGGCCCATCATTCAATTGGTGTATATGGGCGCTTTAGCCTACTTTGCTAGCCTTTTGGTTTTTCAGCTGTTTTCATAAATGTCGAAAGTTTTATTGAAATACATTCCTGAAGAAGCTCTTCCTCTGGTTGCAGAATGGCTCAAAAAATACCATTTACACCTCAGAATAAGCAAAAGCAGAAAAACCAAACTTGGCGATTTTAGACCGGCTTATCAAGGAAAACCAGCTAGAATCTCAGTGAATGGCGACTTAAATCCATTTCATTTTATCATTACTTTAACACATGAGGTAGCTCATGCTGCTGTATGGGAAAAACACAAACGAAAGGCCTTACCACACGGCCTAGAATGGCAAAATACCTATGCAGAAATGTTGAACCAAATGAGGCAGATTGTTGATTTTCCAGAGCAGGTCCAAAAGGCACTTCAACAGCATTTATATCGTCCGAAGGCTTCTAGTTGTAGCGACCCTATTTTGTACAAAGCACTAAAAAGTATTGACCAACCAAATGACCTTCAATTACTCGAAGAGCTTAAAGAAGGCAGTTACTTTAGCTTTCACGAAAGCAGACATTTTAAAAAAGGAAAAAAACGAAGAACACGTTTTGAATGCATAGATTTAAACAACAAACGGCTTTATCTGATTAGTGGATTGGCTGAAGTAAAGCTTATAGAAAAGTGATTTTTTCCTTTCGTGTATAATGGAGGAATCAGACTTTGTAAATCACTACTTTTGAAAACCAAACAAAGAAGAAAAATGGAACGTAAGAACAACTATTGTGTGATCATGGCAGGAGGTATTGGCAGTAGATTTTGGCCAATGAGCAGAACACAATTTCCAAAACAGTTTATCGATATATTAGGAACCGGTCAAACGCTTATTCAGCAAACTTTTGACCGCTTGGAGAAGTTGGTTCCCAAAGAGAATATTTTAATTGTTACAAATGAATTATACAAACAATTAGTAATTGACCAATTGGGCGTTGCAGAAGATCAAGTTCTGTGTGAACCAAGTAGAAGAAATACAGCACCTTGCATTGCTTTTGCTAATTATAAAATTGCCAAGCAAAATCCCAATGCAAACATCATTGTAGCACCTGCTGATCATTTGATTTTAAAGGAGCAAAAGTTTGTTGAGGTCATGGAAAAAGCCTTGAGTTTTACGGCTGAAAATGATGCTTTGGTAACCCTTGGAATTAGTCCGAGTAGACCGGATACTGGATACGGTTACATTCAATTTGACGATAGCGACGATGCTGACATTAAGAAAGTAAAAACCTTTACTGAAAAACCCGATTTAGAATTAGCCAAGCAGTTTTTAGAAAGTGGTGACTTTAGCTGGAATTCTGGCATGTTTATTTGGAGTTTAGCTTCAATCAACAAAGCCTTTGAAAATTTACTCCCAGAAATGGATAGCCTTTTTAAAGAGCAAAAAGATGCATTTCATACCGCTGATGAAACGGAAGCCATTGAACAAATTTATTCTGTTTGTAAGAGTATTAGTATAGATTATGGCATTATGGAAAAATCTGAAAATGTTTACGTGATAAGCGCAGACATTGGTTGGTCAGATTTGGGAACATGGGGGTCTATTTACACACATCTAGACCATGATGACCATAGAAATGCTGTAGTTGGTAAAAATGTAATGCTCTATGATTCGGAAGATTGCATAGTAAGTGTTCCTAAAGACAAATTAGTAGTCCTCCAAGGATTGAAGGACTACATCGTTGTTGAAGCTCATGACACTTTGTTGGTTTGCAAAAAAGAAGATGAGCAAAAAATCAAAGAATTTGTTACAGATATAAAGCTTAATAAAGGAGAGAAATTTGTTTAGTATCTCCTTTAATAATCCGCTTCTCGGTATTTAATTTTTCCTGTTTTAACTGTTACTTTAATGCCCTTTTCTTCGGCAATTGTTTTACTAAAATTGCCAATAATTTCGAGTACATCGTAGTCTACTCTTACTGAATCAGTCATGTCAATTTCTACTTCAGTATTAGCTTCAATCTTATTTAGCTCTTGCTGAATGGCCGCTTTATTTAGGAATGAAACTTCTTCAGACAATTTCATCTGAATTTTATTTCCACCTTGATCGCTCTCTTTTTTATGTAAGAAGAAAGAATTCTGGAAGTTATCCAACAAAATCATAAACATGGCTACTCCAACTCCTAGACCGATACCAATTAGCAAATCAGTAAAAACAATACCCAAAATGGTAATAACAAAAGGTAGAAATTGTTTTGGCCCAAGGCTATACATTTTCTGAAACAAACTAGGTTTAGCTAATTTAAATCCTACCACAAAAAGCACACTCGCTAATACGGCAAGTGGCACATAATTGAGCACCTTAGGAATTAGAATAACACTAAACAGCAATAAAAAGCCATGAATAATAGCCGACATTTTTGTTTTTCCACCAGATTGAATATTAGCTGAACTTCGTACAATCACTTGGGTAACTGGCAAACCTCCAATTAAGCCAGAAACCATGTTTCCGGCCCCTTGAGCTAATAGTTCTCTATTAGTTGGTGTCACTCTTTTCTTAGGATCTAACTTATCGGTAGCTTCTACACTTAATAAAGTTTCTAAACTAGCCACTACTGCAATTGTAATGGCTACTACATAAATCTGTGGATTTCCAAGCTGACTAAAATCTGGCAAGGTAAACTGCCCAAAAAAGGAACTCATGCTTTCGGCTACTGGTACACTCACCAAATGACCTTTTTCAATCGCCCACTCTGGGAAATAAGCGGAAGTTACAATTTGGTAGATGATACCAAAGGCAACCGCAACAATTGGCCCTTGAATAATGGTAAAAACCTTTGCTTTCTTCATCAATACTTTTTCCCAAAAAATGAGAATAAACAAGGCAACAACTGATACCAATAAGGCAGGAGGTGAAATATAATCTAGCATATTAATTAGCTCCGAAAAGGTATTTTCCCCATCTGGTTGAGAAAAGCCTAAATCACCTTCATAGTCCGCATCGTAACCAAATGCATGTGGAATTTGCTTTAAAATAATAATGATTCCAATACCACTTAGCATTCCTTTAATCACAGATGACGGAAAATAGTAGCCGATTATTCCTGCTCTTAAAACACCTAAAATAATCTGTAATAAACCGCCAATCATAACGGCCAATAAAAAGGTTTCATAGGCTCCTAAATCTTGAATGGCATTCAATACAATAACGGCTAGTCCAGCAGCGGGTCCACTCACTCCTAAAGCGGATCCACTAAATATCCCCACTACAATTCCTCCAACAATACCGGCTATTAAACCAGAAAAAAGTGGTGCTCCACTTGCTAATGCAATTCCTAAACAAAGCGGAATTGCAACAAAAAATACAACTATACTCGCTGGTAAGTCATTTTTTAGATTTTTAAATAAATCCATTGCTTAAAATGTTTTGTCCTCAATTTTTGTATTAAGGACTAAATGAAAAAAGTAATTAATAATTTGATGAATATTTAAGCAATGTACTCTGGAGGAGGGGTAGCCACTTCTATAAAATCAAAATCCCATTTTTGATAATACCTATGAAAAGCCGTTAAATGCCTAGCGCTATATTGTATTTCTAAGAAGTTCTCAGCTTGTTTTTCAAAAGCCTCTTTAACTTCTTTCACTTCATTGTTCGAGGTTTCGTTTTCCTCTTCCTGGGTAGCCACATTGATTGTAATTCGCTGTTCACCTAATAAGTTTGTGAAATAAGACAAACTTTGGATAGCAGACAAGCCAAAAAAAGTGAAGGTGGAAACCAACAACATCAGATATGTCTTTGTAATGAACTTCATCGTTTTGCTGCCTTTTGAATAGCTCGACTAAGTTACATCTTTAGAAGAAAAAGAGCGAATTATGGTTTAATAAATGAAATGCGATAAATTTCCCCTTTTGAACCTGCTGCCCATAAAGTTGAAGAATTGGGAGAAAATTGAGCCGTATTTATATTCACATCACTTCTTTTAGACCAACTTAGCCCATCATCTGCAGAAAGCTCAATACCATTGGTTCCTGCTGCTAACCACAACTTTAAAAAAGAAGAATAAGTTACAATTGACCGATAACCGTGAACTTCTCCACCCTTGGTCCAACTTTTTCCTTGGTCTTTAGAAATGACTACTTGATAGCTAGAATCTACTTTGGCATAGTCACCACCAACCGCAATAATAGAAGTGCCTCCTTGCGCAATCGAATAGATTCCTCGACTCGACTTACCTCCCCCAAAATTGGTATTGTTGGCTTGCCAAACATTTCCTTTCGGTGAAGTAAATACACGACTCTTCTCTCCTCCCAAACCAATGACATAACTTCCTTTTCTTGATGTGGTAATGCAAGAACCAGAGGCCGCAAAGCCATTCTCCAAATTAAGTGGCTTGGGCATATTATCACAGCTTATACGCTTCCAACTTTGACCAGCATCTAAGGTTTGTAAAATTAAATGGCAATCTCCTAGTCGATCGCCAAATATGATTCCTTGTTTTTTATTTTTAAAATGAACTGAATTCATAAATGCTGTTGAATCCTTGTTTTCATGAACCAAAATCCAAGTTTCTCCAGCATTTTTTGTTTTGTAGACTCGAGAAGGAAAACCAGCACTTACAACTATTGCTTCTTCTGCTGAAAATGCATGCACATCTCTAAAGTCAAGCGAATCTTGATCGGGAGCAGAAATTAACTTCCATCCCTTTCCCCCATTTTTAGTTTGCAAAATGGTTCCATTGGCTCCACTCAACCAAACGATGTTTGAATCAACAACAGAGATTCCACGTAAACTATTTGTTGTTGGTGAATTCTGTTTTTCAATTTTTAATTCATACTCTTTGATTGGCACAAACTTTTGACCACAACTAAAACTGAAAATAAGTAACAAAATAACAATTGATCGCATAAAAAATCCCGCATTTAGCGGGATTAAGTTAAGCTATTTTCAGTATTAATTTTTACTTCAAAGTACCAATCATTTTCATAGGATCTACCCATTCATCAAATTGATCTTCGGTTAAGTAACCCAAGTTTACTGCTTCTTCTTTCAGAGTTGTCCCATTTTCATGAGCCGTTTTAGCAATTTTTGAAGCTTTATCGTAGCCAATGTGTGTATTCAGTGCCGTCACCAACATTAAAGAATTATTCAAATTCTCTTTAATGTTCTTTTCGTTTGGCTCGATTCCTACCGCACAATTATCATTGAAAGAAACACAGGCATCACCGATTAAACGCGCTGATTCTAATAAATTTTTCGCCATCATGGGTTTGAAAACGTTTAACTCAAAGTGACCATTCATACCACCTGCAGCCACAGCCATGTCATTACCAATTACTTGAGCACATACCATGGTTATCGCCTCAGCTTGAGTTGGATTAACTTTTCCTGGCATAATTGAAGAACCAGGCTCATTGGCAGGAATGTTTAATTCTCCAATGCCACAACGTGGTCCTGAAGCCAACAAACGAATATCGTTGCCAATTTTCATTAAGCTAACAGCCAATTGCTTTAAAGCTCCATGCGTTTCAACAATGGCATCATGTGCCGCCAATGCTTCAAATTTGTTCTCAGCCGATTTAAAAGGCAAGCCAGTAAATTCAGCAATGTAATCAGCAACTTTATTTGCATAACCTTCAGGCGTATTAATTCCTGTTCCTACGGCAGTGCCTCCTAAAGCAATCTCAGAAAGGTGATCTAAAGTGTTTCTCAAGGCTTTTAAACCATGGTCTAATTGCGACACATATCCTGAAAGCTCTTGACCAACCGTAAGTGGTGTAGCATCCATCAAATGGGTTCTACCAATTTTTACCACATTCATAAAAGCCTCTGACTTGGCTTTTAAAGTATCGCGTAATTTTTCTACTCCGGGTATAGTCGTTTCAACCACCATTTTGTAGCAAGCAATGTGCATTCCGGTTGGAAAAGTATCGTTTGAAGATTGAGACTTATTCACATCGTCATTCGGATGGATAAAGCGCTCTCCTTCTCCTAACTTATTGCCTTGCAATACATGAGCTCGGTTTGCAATTACTTCATTGGTATTCATATTTGATTGGGTACCAGAACCAGTTTGCCAAACCACCAATGGAAATTGATCGTCCAATTTACCTGCTAATATTTCATCGCAAACTTGACCAATTAAATCTCTCTTTTCAGTTGGTAAAACACCTAATTCCGCATTGGTGTAGGCAGCTGCTTTTTTTAAGTAGGCAAAACCTCGTACAATTTCTAAAGGCATTTGCTGCTTGCTATCGCCAATTTTAAAGTTATTTCTAGAGCGCTCTGTTTGTGCTCCCCAGTATTTTTCGGCAGGAACTTGAACATCTCCCAAACTATCTTTTTCAATTCTGTACTCCATGTGAATTAGATTTTATTTTTTGATTCGTTATTTGCGGTAATTTATGCGTAAAATTGCAGAGAAATTTTATTCAAAGCTATGTTTACAGCAGGTTTTTTATTGTTTTTAGCCATTTTTTCTTTGGCATTTTGGGTGTTGATTTTCTTATCTGCTTTTGCCCTACCTTATTCGATTACCATGTATGTAGTTGAAAAATTGAAAGGTGGCAAGCATTCTAAAGAAGAAACAGAAGAAGCAGCTTAAAAAAGCTCTTTCACTCTTTCCGGAGGTCTTCCAATAACAGCCTTATTTCCATTTACTACAATTGGTCGTTCGATTAATTTTGGATTTTCAATCATAATTTCAATCCATTCTTCCGGAGAAAACGCTTTTCCTTTGAATTTCTCTTTGTAAACAGCCTCTCCTTTTCTTAACAATTCTTCTGCTTGCATATTTAACTTGGCTAACAATTGTTTCAATTCCTCAGCTGTCGGAACTTCTTTCAAGTATTCTACAATTTCAACGTCTTTGCCTTCTTCTTTAAGAATAGCAAGCGTTTCTCTGCTTTTTGTACAACGCGGGTTGTGGTAAATTTTCATTCTATATTTAAAGTTTTATTGGTGTTTCTTATTGGTTCCTGAGCCGTACTCCATCAAAAATGCTTTTATAAACTCATCCAAACCTCCATTCATCACATCATCCACATTGGAAGATTCATGATTGGTTCTCACATCTTTTACCATTTTATAAGGATGCATCACGTAGTTTCTAATTTGAGAACCCCATTCTATTTTCTTTTTATCGGCTTCAATTTCTGCACGTTTTTCCTCTCGCTTTCGCATTTCAATCTCAAACAATTGAGATTTTAATAGTTACATTGCTTTTTCTTTATTAGCTAATTGCGAACGAGACTCGGTGTTATCAATGACAATCCCACTAGGCTTGTGATGCAAACGAACTCCAGTTTCTACCTTGTTTACATTCTGACCACCAGCACCTCCTGAACGGAAAGTATCCCAACTAATATCCGCAGGGTTAACTTCAATTTCTATGCTATCGTCAACCAAAGGATAAACATAAACCGAAGCAAAAGAGGTATGACGTTTGGCGTTTGAATCAAATGGAGAAATACGAACCAAACGATGTACTCCATTTTCACCCTTTAAGTAACCAAAGGCAAACTCCCCTTCAAATTCAAGGGTTACTGTTTTTATTCCCGCAACATCGCCTTCTTGGTGATCTAGCTCTTTGATGTTCATGCCATTTTTTTCTCCCCACATCAAATACATTCTCATCAGCATTGAAGCCCAGTCACAACTTTCTGTTCCACCTGCTCCAGCAGTAATTTGTAAGACGGCATTTAGAGAGTCTTCTTCTGCACTTAGCATATTTTTAAACTCCAAATCCTCTACTCCTTCTTCAGCCTTTTCAAAAGCTTGCATAACCTCAGCTTCCGTTGCCCCTTCTTCTTTGTAAAAATCATATAACACTTCAAGGTCATCTACCAAGCCTTTTACTTGGTCATACCCATCTGTCCAAATTTTTTTATTTCTAATCTGTCTTAAAATAACTTCCGCTTCTTTGGGATTATCCCAAAATTCAGGCAAATGTGTACGTTGTTCCTCTTGGTCAATTTCAATCTTTAAATCTTCAATGTTTAAATATCCTTTTAAAGCTTCCACTCTAGTGGCCAGACCTTTTATTTGTTCTTGTGTAATCATGAGTGCCCAAAGTTAATTTTTCCAATTTTAATTCTACTGATTTCATGCTTTTGCACGACTTTTGATATTCATCAAAAAATCAATCAACCAAGAACAATGAAAAATCCAATTATTAGCCTGAGTCTAGCTCTATTTTTTAGCTTCATTATCACTTCTTCAGCAAGTGCACAAAATCAGCAGTATAAAATAATAACAACTGTAGAATCTATAGTTCCCATGGGACTTGGACGTTCACGTATTATTGAAGAAAATGAAGATGTAGAAGTTGAAGAATTTGCAACTGAACGAACAGATGGCAAGAAGACTAGTCAAGGAAAGGTGAAAAGAAAAGAATTAAAAATTGACAATTTCACCGAAACTAAATTGTTGAACTTTTACAGTGGAGTTGGTTTAAACTTTCAAAACATTGCATCAAACGACGCCATGATTTCAGCGATGCTTACGGAAATGGCGGCTGAAGGATGGGAGCTATTTACAGTTGTAAGCGGAGTCGAAAGTGACTCAGGAAATGGGGACGGTAAAGGCATTTTTATTACCAGATATGTTTTTCGTAAAACGGTTGATGAAAGCACGAACTAAAATTAGTTTTCAATAAGTATTTGGAATTTCGGTTTAACCGCTACCTTTATATTTAGATGGCAGTTGATCAGATCCACCAAATTTTACTTCAATACTGGGGCTATTCTTCTTTCAGGGAAAAGCAAGAAGACATTATTCTTTCAGCTCTTGAAGGAAAAGACACTTTGGCATTACTGCCTACTGGAGGAGGAAAATCCATTTGTTTTCAAGTGCCTGCCCTAGCCAAAGAAGGAATATGTATTGTAATTTCTCCTTTAATTGCCCTTATGCAAGATCAAGTTGATAATTTGCAGAAAAGAGGAATTAAAGCCTTGGCCATTAGTTCTGCATTGAGCCGAAAAGAGATTGATATTGCTTTAGACAATGCCGCTTACGGGGATTTTAAGTTTTTATATGTTTCACCAGAGCGACTTGAGACGGAACTTTTTCAAGCTCGCTTGAAAAAAATGAATGTAAATCTGATTGCCGTTGACGAAGCCCATTGTATTTCGCAATGGGGTTATGATTTTAGGCCATCTTATTTAAACATTGCTCACCTAAGAGAATTGTTACCTCATGCTCCTTTTTTAGCTTTAACCGCCACTGCAACACCAAATGTAGTGGAAGACATTCAAGAAAAACTTTTGTTTAAGGCGAAGCATGTAATCCAAAAAAGCTTTGAACGGAAAAATCTAGCCTATGTGGTTCTTCATGAAGAAGATCAATACAAACGCATGTTAAAAGTAATTTCAGGCGTTAAAGGTAGTGGTATTGTTTATGTAAATCGAAGAAAAAAATGCAAGGAAGTCACCCTCTTTTTAAGTGAAAATGGGATTTCGGCAGACTATTATCATGCAGGTTTAAATCACAGTCAAAGAAATGAAAAACAAGAAGCTTGGATTAATAATCGAATTCAAGTAGTAGTGGCAACAAATGCTTTTGGAATGGGCATTGACAAAGCAGATGTTCGATTTGTAATTCATTTGGATTTACCTGAATCCTTAGAAGCTTATTTTCAGGAAGCAGGAAGGGGCGGTAGAGATGGCAAAAAAGCTTATGCGGTTTTATTGATGACACCCTCCATGGGAAATGATTTAAAGAAACAAATTGAACAGTCATTTCCTGAAATTAAAACCATTAAAAAAGTTTATCAGTGTTTGGGAAATTTCCTTCAACTTCCTATTGGCAGTGGCGAGAATCAAAGTTTTGATTTCAATATTGCTGAATTTGCCGAGCGCTACTCCATGCATCCGATAGAAGCCTATCACAGTTTACATTTTCTTGAAAAAGAAGGGTATCTAGTCCTTTCCGAAAACTTTTCTAACCCTTCAAGAATTCATATTTCTGTCAATAAAAGTGACTTGTATAAGTTTCAAGTTGAAAATCCAACATACGACTCATTTATAAAGGGTTTGCTTCGCAGTTACGGTGGACTATTCGATGGCTTTGTTAAGATTAATGAACAGGTATTGGCAAAAAATCTCAAGTTAAATACACAACAGCTAATTACTAAACTCAAAAACTTACAAAAGCTCGAATTAATAGATTATGAAGCTCAAAGTAGCCTGCCGAAGATTACATTAACTACACCTAGACTTGAACAAGAGGCCCTAAGAATTTCTAAGAAAAATTATTTAGAACGTAAACAAGTAGCCTTTAAAAAGCTAGAAGCTGTATTGCATTACTCGGAGAGTCACAATCGATGTAGAAGTCAAATTCTACTCTCATACTTTGGAGAGAATGACAGCTACCGTTGCGGTGTTTGTGATGTTTGCCTTGAAAGAAACAAACTAGAATTAAACGATTTGGAGTTTGAAGAAATTAAAAAACAAATGCATGCAATTATTGATTCAGAACCGATTTCCTTAACCAATATTATTTCGCAAATTAAAGGTTATAAGGAAAAGCAAATTATTAAAGTGATTGATTTTCTACTGGATACAGGAGAGCTTAAAACAGACGGCCTTGGTTTTCAGTGGACTCATCAATCATAGCTGCAAATTCCTCTTCCGAAATCATTTTAACCCCTAATTTTTCAGCCTTCTCTTTTTTAGCAGGGCCCATTTTATCACCTGCAATCAAATAATCAGTTTTCGCTGAAATACTGCCCACATTCTTACCCCCATGATCTTCAATGGCTTGTTTTAATTCATTTCTTGAAAATTGCTGAAAAACACCAGAAACCACGAAAGTCATCCCATTTAAACTAGCCGATTTAAGCGTAGATTCTTCTTCCGCCATTTCCATCTGCAAACCAATACTGGTCAAGGTATCCACTAATTCTCGATTTCTTTCTTCTTCAAAGAAGGCTAATATACTTGCTGCAATTTTATCACCGATTTCATCTACCTCAACCAATTCCTCAAAGCTAGCTTGTCTGATTGCTTGCATACTTTTAAAGTGCTTGGCTAACTTTTTAGCAACGGTTTCACCCACGTATCGAATACCAATAGCAAAAAGCACTCGTTGGAAAGGGATTTCCTTTGATTTTTCAACGCCTTCAATCAAGTTGTTTACCGACTTCTCGGCCATCCGTTCCAATGGAAGTAAATCTTCTTTTTTTAAGAAATAAATATCTGCAATGGTCTGAATCAAACCTGCCTCATACAATTGCTCTACTGTTTCTTCACCTAATCCTTCAATATCCATCGCCTTTCGACTAATAAAGTGGGCCATTTTTCCTTTGATTTGAGGCGGACAGCCCCAGACATTGGGACAGTAATGTTGTGCCTCTCCTTCAATTCGGATTAAGCTTGTACCACACTCTGGACAAACAGTAGCGTATTGAGTTGCATTTGAATCTTTTGGTCTTAATTCCAAGTTAACGCCTACCACCTTTGGTATGATTTCTCCTCCTTTTTCTACCTGAACAGTGTCTCCTTCTCGAATATCAAGCTTCGCAATTTGGTCGGCATTGTGTAGTGATGCTCTTTTTACTGTTGTGCCGGCCAATTGAACAGGCTCCAAGTTGGCTACAGGAGTAATGGCTCCTGTTCTCCCTACTTGATAAGTTATCTCATTCAGTTTGGTTTCTACCCGCTCTGCTTTAAATTTATAGGCAATTGCCCACCGTGGACTTTTAGCGGTAAATCCTAACTCTTCTTGTAAATGATAGTCATTTACCTTCACCACAATACCATCAATCTCGAAATTTAGTTCGCTTCGCTTTTTATCCCAATATTCAATAAATTCAAAAACTTCGTCAATGTTATTGGCAGAAGCAATTAGCTTCTTTTCTTTAGAAGGAGCTTTAAAGCCCCAACTTGCTGCAGCTTGTAAATTCTCTAAATGACCATCAAAAGGCAATTTTTCTCCCAAAACGTAATACAAGTAACAATCCAATTGCCGTTCAGCAACAATAGCAGAATCTTGCATTTTTAATGTACCTGAAGCCGCATTTCTAGGGTTCGCCAAACGATCTTCTCCTGCAGCTTCTCGCTTTTCATTTAATGCCTGAAAAATTGATAAGGGATAAAAAATCTCACCCCGAATTTCAAATTCTTCAGGGTAATCTCCACGCAACTGCAAAGGCACCGAACGAATGGTTTTTACATTGGCTGTAATATCATCCCCTTGGGTTCCATCTCCACGCGTTACAGCCCTTTCAATTTTTCCATTTTTATACGAAATCCCTATGGCTACCCCATCGTATTTTAACTCACAGGTATAGCTTACTTTCTTTCCAGCCAACTTTTGCACACGTTCGTCAAAATCAATTAATTCTTCTTTGCTGTAGCTATTTGACAAAGACAGCATCGGATATTTATGCTTAACCGTTTCAAAGTTTTTAGTGATTTCGCCACCTACTCTTTTTGTGGGTGAATGATCATCTGCAAATTGAGGGTAAGCAGCTTCAAGCTCTTGAAGTTCCTTCAACTTCATATCAAATTCATAATCACTAATGCTGGGATTGTCTTCTACATAATATTTGTGATTATGCGTTCTCAATTCCTCTGTTAGGACTTCCATTTTCTTCTTGGCTTCTTCCGCTTGCATGCTGTTGTATTTCTGAAAACTCTAAATTATAAATTCACTCTCATTAAGGCTATCTTTAGGCTCACTTTTGACTATGAAATTTACAGAACGATACGCCAAATTATTCCAATACCTTTTACCTAGTCCGTTTACCATTGCCATTTTACTAAGCTTGGTAACCTTTACGATTACATTGTTTTTTACAGAAGGCAATGCTGATAGCATTGGTGGGCATGCCCTAGAGATTCTTTCTTATTGGGAAGAAGGTTTGTGGCAAAAAGGACTGATGGTATTTGCCATGCAAATGATGCTCATCTTAGTATTGGGTCATGTTTTAGCCTTAAGTCTACTAGCTACTAAAGTAATTCGAAAGATGCTGACTTATACCCAAAATACTGCAAGTGCTGCATTTTGGGTCTGTTTGTTAACCCTACTTGTCGCTTTGTTTAATTGGGGCCTAGGCTTGATTTTTGGAGCCATTTTCGCACGTAAAGTGGCTGAAGAAGCGAGAGAAAAAGGAATGAAACTAAATTACCCGCTGATTGGCGCAGCAGGCTATTCTGGTTTAATGGTATGGCATGGCGGCATTAGTGGTTCCTCACTTGCAAAAGTTGCAGAAGCAGGCCATTTAAAAGATATGATGAAGGGAATTATTGCGGATGAACAGCTGCTTTTACTTCCTAATCAAATTTCATTTTCTGAAACAGTTTTCTCAAGCATGAATGTTTATAGTAGTTTCATGGTTGTCCTGCTACTTCCGCTACTGTTGTACTTCATAGGTAAAAAGAGTAAAAACTCTCCATTACCTGAGTTCATTAAAAATGATAAAATTGAAAAAACCACTGCCATTGTTGGAGCAGAGCGATTGGATAATTCCAAAGTTCTATCGAGCATTTTAGGATTAGTTATCATTGGCTTTGCCTTATACAAAGCTTTTATAACTGAGAACTCAAGTAGTTTTTCGTTTATAACACCCAATTATTTAAACTTTTTACTTCTTGGTCTAGGTATTCTATTGCACGGAAACTTTAACCATTTTCTTAAAGCAGTAAATGAGGCCATTGGCGGTGCAGCAGGAATTTTAATTCAATTTCCATTTTACTTTGGCATAATGGGCATGATGAAGAGCTCAGGTTTGGTTCATGAATTTTCAGCCTTTTTTGTCCAAATTTCAAATGAAAATACATTCCCCATTTTCACAATGATTAGCGCAGGAATTGTAAACATTTTTGTCCCTAGTGGTGGCGGACAGTGGGCGGTTCAAGGCCCAATCATTGTGCAAGCTTCTCAAAGTTTAGGCATCGATTTACCCAAAAGCATTCTGGCTTTGGCATACGGCGATCAATTAACCAATATGCTTCAACCTTTTTGGGCTTTGCCTTTGTTAGGAATTACCCAATTAAAAGCTAAGGACATTTTACCCTACACTTTAGTTTTAATGTTAGCCGGAGGCTTAATCTATCTTTCTGCTTTGCTGATTTTTTAGTGCTTAGTTAGAGATTTACTCCTTTCATGCCTTTGGTGTCAAAAGCATCTCTCAATCCGTTTCCTAGTAAAACGAAAGAAAGTACTAGCAAACAAATGGCAATTCCTGGTAGAATGGCCAAGTAGGCATCTCCAGTAATAATATATCCCTTGTGTTCGCTAATCATTTTTCCCCAAGTGGCTTGTGGAGGTTGAGCTCCTAAACCCAAAAAGCTAAGTCCGGCCTCAATGAGTATAGCGGCTGCAAAATTGGAAGCAGAAATGACAATTATTGGGCCAGTAATATTGGGTAAGATATGCTTTAGCATAATTCGAAAATCTTTAAACCCAAGCGACTTCCCAGCTTCCACAAATTCCATTTCTCTAACGCTCATAACTTGACCTCTAACCACCCTCGCAACTTCAACCCACATGGTTAAACCAACAGCGACAAATACTTGCCAAAAGCCTTTTCCTAAAGCCAAAGTAATGGCAATTACCAACAATAGCGTAGGAATAGACCAAACCACATTAATGAACCACATTACAAATTCGTCTAGTTTTCCTTTATAATAAGCGGCCAACATTCCTAAACTGATGCCAATAACTAAACTGATTAAAATGGCAATAAATCCTACGGTGAAAGAAATCCATGTACCAGCCATTAAACGACTTAATAAATCTCGTCCATATCGGTCCGTACCAAGCCAATAAGTTCTTTCCTGAACGATTTTCGATTCAGTAAATTCAAATCCTGCATCTAGCCAAAGGTTCTTGTCAAAACTGAGCCATTCGCCTTCATTGGGTTTACTTCCTGTATATCGTTCAACAGTAATTTGATCTTCCTCGAATTTATAATCGTAGATTGGAATCTCTCTTTGACTTGCTTCTTTTCCATACAACCACCAATTAAAAAAAGATTGATCCCTAGCTGCATTCAATGCTGGGAGCACCAACATTTTTTGTTGAAAGCCAGGATGTTTTCTTGCAATTTCTAAGTGCTGCTGATTGGCTTTAGGACTAGAATCTGGCCGCAGAATTGGCCCTAATATAGCTACAAGTAAAAAAACAAAAATGCATGACAGGCCCGCTACTGCTAAAGGGTTTGCTTTTAACTTTTTCCATGCTAAATATGTTGGCGAATCCTGCTTCATAAAAGACTAAGGCAACTAAATTTTTCGTCCTTTCCAAACCGGACGGTAAAGTAAAGATAACAAAGCTATACCCACTGTGTAGAAAGGATAAAGAAAAGAGAGTAAAGTAACATTTACAATTGCATTTTTAATTGGATACCATGACTGTATTTGTCTTAATAATAGAAAATCTAGCAAGCATTTAAGACCAAAGATAAAAGCGAATTGTCCAAATGACATTTGGTTAAAGAAAACGGCAAAAAAGGAAATAAACAAACTCAAATTTGCCAAGAGAATACTTAAACCATAAAGCCTTGCTGATTTATCCTTATAATATTTTCCTTTTTGTGCCCATCTTATTTTTTGATTTAAAAACTCTTTCCACGAACTTGGAAATGGAGTACTAACAATAGCTTCTTTAGCTGTTAAAAATGAAATATTCGATTCCTTGCCAAATTTTTGCTTAAGAGCATGAAGTAAAAAGACATCATCACCTGAAGCCAAATTGGTTTTTAACTCCTCATCTTTTAATTCAAGGTATAATGCCTTTGGAAACATTAGATTGGCACCATTGCACATAAATGCATTTCCACTTTTTATACTTCCAGCTGTGGCAGCCATTAGTGCCGCTTGTTCTAGATTAAACACTTTTTTCCAATCTTTATCCAAAGTTGAAAATTTAACAGCAGCACATAATAACATTGGCTTCTCATTTAAAAATGAATTGACCATTAGATTAAGCCAATTTGGATCATGAACACAATCCGCATCGGTTGTGATAATCAGGTCTGATTGAGATTTTTCAATTCCAAGACGTATGGCAGCTTTTTTTCCTGTTTGCTCCTCTAATTTTAATAGGCGTAGATTACTTTCCTTTTCAAGCAAAGATTGAATCAATGCTACACTTTGGTCTCCTGAATGGTCATCGATTAAAATAATTTCAAACAGCTCTTTCGGAAAGCTTTGTGAGGTAAGTGAAAGAATCAGGTTCTTTATATTTTTCTCTTCGTTCCGAAAAGGAACAACAATGCTTACTTTTTCATTCAGATGCTTTTTAACATCAAAAGTCTTCTTTTGACGCAATGCAAATATCCATTGAACAATCACTATCATGTAAGGAAGCAATAGAAATAATAAAATGCTAGTCAAAACGATAAAGATTTTGTAGACTCATCCAATTAACCTTCTTAAAGCCAACTAAGCCAACAAGAGCTGGAATTAACAAATTGATACACCATAGAATAACGGAACTGATTAAGCCTGCTAAGCCTGAATATCCCATATATTCTAAAACAATAAATGCAACCGATGTTCTAACTGGTAAGTCTGAAATCCATGCGGTTGGAATGGCTGTTGCAACAAAAAATATTGAAATACTTGCCAATAGCGAATCGTAAAACGGAATGCTCGAATCAAACAACATGAAAAGAAAAGAAAATTGTATAAGAAAAACCAAATAACGCAAAGCACTAAGCAGTAAGGTTTCTAGTCTAGTTATAGCTGAAAAACGAATTAAGTTCTCTAAAGCACTAAATTGAAATCTATCATTTAGTTTAGAAAATATTTTCTTGATTAAGGAAGAAGAAAAATAAATATAAAGTAACAGTATGGATATCAACAAACTGAATAAGACTTTGAATTCAAATCTAATCTCCAGTTCAACGAATGTAAAAAATGGAAAAATAAACACTGCTGCTAATAAAGTAATAAGCAACTGAGAAACTGAGCATATGGTATTTGCATACAAAACTTTCAATTTATTTCCTTTGGATATATGTAGTAATCGTCCTCCCAATTCTCCCATTCTATTAGGCGTTAATAAGCTTAAACTTATCCCAAACAAAATAGTCCAAATACTTTGAGTAATAGAAATAGGACTGAGCTTTACCACAAGTCGTCGCCATTTATGAGTTTCAATGAACCAATTTACTGGCATTAAGAAAATGGCAAATAAGAAATACGCTGGGGACTGAGATACCCCGTTCAAAATATCTTTCAAATCAAATTGACTAGATTTCTCTTGAAAAAGGTAAACCAAATACCAACAAGCGAATATGCCTACTGACAAACCGATTATGGTGTTACTTAATTTATATAGCTTTGTTTTTCGCAATGAATAGACAGATTGAAGAAGCAGACAAAATTATTTTAGGCATAGACCCCGGTACGAATATAATGGGTTATGGTCTGATAACGGTGAAGAACAAAGATATTTCTTTACTTTCTATGGGTGCCATTCATTTAACTAAATTAGGTGACCACAGCTTTCGACTTAAGAAAATTTTTGAGCGAACCTTAAGTCTAATCGATGAGTTTAAGGTGGATGAAATGGCCATCGAAGCTCCCTTTTATGGAAAAAATGCTCAATCGATGTTAAAACTGGGAAGAGCACAAGGTGTGGCGATGGCTGCCTCATTAGTTCGTGAAGTTCCGGTTACTGAATATATGCCTAAGAAGATTAAAAAAGCCATTACAGGTAAAGGAGCAGCATCAAAAGAACAAGTTGCAGCTATGGTAAAATCAATTGTCCCGCATGAATCTACACCTAAATTTTTAGATGCTACTGATGGATTGGCCGTAGCAATCTGTCATTATTATCAAGGTTCTAGAATTGAAACTTCTTCCAAAAGTTATGGCTCTTGGGATTCCTTTTTAAAGCAAAACCCCGATCGGAAGGCCTAAGCATTAATATTTGCTGCAATTTCGGCTAACTGTTCTTGACTTAAATCCAATTTAGGTCGTGCGAAATTGATGTCTTGAACGTTATTTATTGGCACCAAATGAATATGAGCATGCGCTACTTCTAGACCAATTACAGCTACACCAATTCGTTCACAGTCTATTTTGCTTTTGAGTTTACTTGCCACTCCTTTTGCAAATTGCCATAATGCCCTGTATTCTTCATCTTCAATATCAAAAATATAGTCAGTTTCTTTTTTTGGAATAACTAAAGTATGACCTTTAGCCAAAGGACTTATATCTAAAAATGCCAAGAATTGGTCGTTCTCTTCAATTCTATGGGCGGGAATTTCACCAGATACTATTTTGCTAAAAATGGTACTCATTATCGGCTAATTTCTACAATCTCAAATTTCATTTTCCCAGAAGGCACTTGAACCTCCGCAACATCTCCGACTTTCTTCCCTAACAATCCTTTAGCAATTGGTGACTCAACTGATATTCGTTTTTGTTTAATATCAGCTTCTTTTTCAGATACAATGGTATATTCCATCGTAGTACCATTCGCTACATTCTTAATCTTTACTTTAGAAAGTATCAAAACTTTTGAGGTATCTAATTCAGATTCATCAACCACTCTGGCATTAGCGATTAACGTTTCGAGTTTGCTGATTTTCAATTCTAATAAACCTTGAGCTTCTTTTGCTGCGTCATATTCGGCATTTTCAGAAAGGTCTCCTTTATCTCTAGCTTCTGCAATTTGTTGCGAAATAGAAGGTCGCTCTACAGTTCGCAAATGCTTTAATTCTTCTTTTAGCTTATTTAATCCCTCTTCTGTAAAATAACTTATCTGTCCCATAATAGTCTACTTTATAACTTAAAAAAGAGAATCCCGATTACGAGATTCTCTTTATCAAATGTATGTATTTTATTTAATCTTAGAAATTTAGCGCTACTCCTATTGAGTGTGTTCCATTGAAAGTTCTTGTTGTTCTATAAGAATAATCAATACCAAATGTTGATCCTGACTCACCTACTGGTACTTCTATTGTAGCACCAAATGTTGGTCCTGCAGAAGCAGTATTTGTCTCTTCTTCATCTTGAACATCTGATTCATAAACATAGCCTGCTCTTAACATGAACATTTCTCTAAAAGCATACTCAGCGCCTAACCTAAATTGATCTTTTGTAAATGAGTTTGATGTAAAACTACCCGCTGCTGTTAATCTGTGTTCTGACAATTCATCACTTTCTTCATTCTGCATAAGATAAAAGTCATAAGTCAAACCGATATTTAATAAAGATGGTAGTTCAAAATCATTTGACCTTTGGCTAATCGTCAATTGCTTTTCAGTTGCAGGATCTTCATATCTTTCAGAAAGGCCGTTTCCACTATATTGCATTGTGGGTCCAACATTTCTCAAAGCAATACCAAACTTTAATTGGTCATTATCACCGGTTACATAATTAACCCCTGCATCTATAGCAACACCACTAGCTCTTACATTAGCAATCGATTGAGAAACCAATTTTACCAAGATACCACCACTAATCGTTTCCGAGAAATTTTTGGAATAAGCAGTACCCAAATTAAAATAGTTTGGTCTAAATGTTCCAAGTCCTCCATCAGGATTATTAATATCGGTTACTTCTAAATCCCCAAAACTCATTGACATAATTGAAATTCCTAATACACCACCTGACTCACCCATTCTTTGAGCTAATCCTACAGCATTAATACTAATATCAGTTCCACTTAACCAACTTGTATTAGAAAAATTGACTTGGGTACCTTGTGCATAGGCAAGTCCTGCAATATTTAAATGCATTGATTCTACACCCATGGAACCTGCAGTATTTGCACCTCCCCAACCTGAGCTTCTTGCCCAAGGGTTGATTAACAATTCGGATGCTCCTGCTTCACCTGCCCTGTCTTCATTACCTGCAAAAGCTAAAGAAGTAGCAATTGAAAGTATAAATAATAAACTTAAATGTATTCTTTTCATGAAACTAAGTTTTAGAAATTATTAAGGTCTACCGGTCTCATTACACCGAACCATTTCAAAATTTTCTCACCAACACCTGGAACATCTATATGCACGATATAAACACCACTTGAAATAGGAATACCTACTTGGTTTGATAAATCCCAATCTAAATAATTTAAAGGATCTGCTTTACTGTACTCTCTTATAAGAGTTCCTGACATATTATAAATCTTAATCTGACAATTCTCTGGAAGATTTATCAGTTTAACTCTATTATCTATCGCACTAGTTTCATAATCCGAAATTGCATAATACGGATTTGGAACAATATTAATCTCTCCTAGGGCGTCTTCAAGCACTGTAGTATTATTTTTAACAGTTGCTTTACCTCTTGTTTCAAAAGCATAAACCGGTCTACCTTCGTTCATTAGTGAAGAATCAACTTGGATTGCTCCATTTACAATAGTTGTGTCATATAAATCTGAATATTTAACATCATAAGGCTTAGCAACTTTTACATAAACCTTAGCATCTGTAGACAATAATGTTTGATTTTCAGCTAACATTGGATATGCTACCCAAGAACATGCTCTCCATGCATAACCTGGAATAATTCCAATATTACTATTTAGCATCTCTTTTAACATTTCACCACTATCGTACTCGGGCATTTTTGTTGGTAGACCAGGAATCGTTGGAACTGGCTCGACATCTAGGGGCTTTCTGAATAAATAAATAACGTGCTTTCCACCCCAAACTAAGCTTCCATCTGATCCAGATGTTAATCTGTCTGTTGGATTCCATATCATATCAGCTCCATTATCAACTCCAAACCAGCTATCTTCTCCAAAAGCGATATTCATTCTTTCACCAGTTTCCATATTAATGGCGTAACCAGGGAACCATCCCATACCGGTTGAGTCTATATAAGATGGACTTTCCGGGTCTGTTAAATCAACAGGATCTCCTGGCTGCCACATATTTCCATCCTTATCAACAGACCCCAATGAACGTTTTTCGTATTTGTTGTCATTCGCAATGGTTCTTCCGGAAATTTCTTGTAGCTCAATAACAGGACATCTTGACCATTTTGACTTATCTTTTGTAAATACAAGTACAAAAGAGTTTAAATACTGTAATCTTGAATTTTGCACGGCTGAAAGATTAAAACCAGGTTTATTGATAAGTAAGCCTGAAGTTGAACTTCCTGTTCCAAAACCAACCAAAGCATAAGGAGATATAGTTCCTTCCAAAATATTCTCAAAATCTTCATTTGGATCAATTAAATCTCCATTTAAGGTTCTGTCTCCATACTCCGCTTGGGTTCCACTAGCAGATCCAGAAAGGATCCAGTTATAAGGATTTCCTCCATCACCATCTGGTACACCTGATAACCAAGGCTTAGTCGGATCAGAATACTCTACTCTAGATGAAATAAACCCATTATTATTTGTTCTATCCAAACCTGGGTTACGAGTTTGTTCAACCAAAATCGACAATCCCCAATTTGGGTCAAATAATAGCTGCTCAGTTCTTGTCTTTATGGTATTGGTTGAGTAAACTGTATCACCACCCTCTCTCCATATCATCCAATTAGCCGTATCAGTTACAACTACATTTCCATTACGCTTTTCATCTAACATTTTAAAATAGAACTTGCCATCAACCACATTTAATGGGTCAACCACTTTTACGGTTAAAGGACCTGCTCCTAGCTTATAATCCAAAGCATCTATATAAGAGTTCTCATCTTCCCAATTCTTTTCTTCCATCAAACGGTTCAAAGTTGCATCTGTAAGCTCAAGTCCATTATTACCATTACCTTGTCCTTGAAGCCTTGTAATGCCAATCAAGTCACCATAATTTGAATTAACTACGGTACCATTCTGCTCTGGTGTAATGCTATGAGGAATGGCTGCTACAGAAGCAACAGATCCTCCATCAGCCGTCTTTCTACTTGCTAAATAGGGTACTTTTTGTCCATCATACGCACCGGCAAAAGGGTTTGCCAAATCAGGTGCTTGATCTTGAACATAAGGCTTAAATTCATTGTATGCATAAGCCACTGCAATGTAATAGTAAGTCTTATAGTTAACTAATTGAGAATTTCCTTGTGCAAAAAGATCTTCAGTAACCCTAAAGCTATGTACAATTCCTTCATTGCTCCCTTCAACTTTCTTTATAGGAAAGTTTGCACCTAAACTCTCATCAAAAGTAAAATTGATTAGAGTTGTTACATCATCTTTGATATCACATTGAAAAGCTAATCTAGCAACCGAGATATCATCCAATTGAGATACTGATATATCCGCGCTCTTTAACTGATAAATTTGATATCCTTGAAATCTATACTTGTTATCATAAAACTGAGGAGGATTCATATTCAACAATGTATCTGGAGTAACAATGTTTGGGTCTGTTTCCTCATATAATTCGTTAAAATTATTAGATAACTCACTATTACTTAAGTAAAGAATTAATTCTTGATCTAATTCCTGAATCGTTAATTCTGGAGCATCTGGACCATCCAATACTTGGAAACAATTATCAAATAATGCCTGCGCTTTATCGTCCGCAGTAATTGCCTTATCTAAGGATGCAAAACGTCCTCCAGACTCTGCTTGACCAAATACTACACCAACTGTAATATCATTCACATTTCCAGGTTCAAGGGTAAATGGTCCTGCAGATTGAAGAAATCTTCTATCTCCAGGTGCGTTTGGTGAACCACCACCAGGATTTGCTTCGGTCCAATTCGTATTATTAGGAACAGTTGTAATTCCATTTTCATCAGTTGTTCCCCAATGCAAAGGATCACTATCTCCAGGAAACATAAATGCAGTTGGAATATTCTCTACACCATTTGAATTCAATCCATCTCCACCATGTCTCATGGGTTGACCATTCTGCCATATACCTCTCATATAGTTGTAAAAGTGAATTGCCAAAGAAGGATCTCCATTTTGACCACCACCAATATTATAATAAACAAACCTTCTCATACCAAATCGTTCATTATCGATAATAGCATCCGGTTCCGGATCAGTTGGATCAAAGTAACCCAATCCATTCAAAGCTTGACCAGGTAAAATTCCTACTTGGTTGTTGATTCCATCAGCATCTTGATAAGGTCCTTCAAAGAAATCAATACCAATTACAGCAGGAGTAGCACCATAACCAGTCTGACCATTAAAATCTTCATCTAAATCATCTCCGTTATAGCAATAGCCAAAACCCCTTCCTACATCACATCCTACATAATCATCTCTAGCATCACCTAAATCAGAATCTACATAATTAGCAAAATAGGTATCCGTAAGTGTAAATGTGGAACGATTTATCAACTCAAAATTGTAGAATGTCATATCATTAACTTCATCATTGGTTGCAAAAGCAAATGCTTGTGCGTGAATTTCCATACCTACTGAGGGAGCACTTGTTTCCGTATGCAAGTTACCTTTATCATTAAAAATCCACCAGTATGTCTTATCCCCAAATAGAGGTCTTGTAGCACTTTCGCTTCTACTTGATCTCCTAGCACGACAATCCACTTGACCATTGCTATTTAACAAACTATCAGGAATTGCCGTATTAAACCCAGTTCCCAAATCATAATAAGGATAATCTCCATCATTATGGTCATAGAAGCCATCACCATTCACATCTACATAAGGAGCTAATTTATTGGCTTGACCTTTAGCTATATCTCCATTTGCTGGCCATTCTTCAATTATTGAAGGCACTTGATAATCTGGAAAATCTTCAGCAGCTGTTCCTGCCTCTAACGCTCTACGATATAATACAAATTGTAGAACATCTTGCTTCTCAATTTCAAAAAATCGGTCCCACTCATCACAGGTTGTTGCATCAATCTCAGCTGTACCGGTTGTATCCAGCGGACCAGTCCAATAATCAATACCACCATTAGGGCTTCCAGGGCCATAACGTGTTGCAGCGGCTTTTAACTGACCATTCACATCTGTTCCACCAAGCCAAAGACCTCCAGCATAAATGGCAAAAGAGTTTGATCCTTTCGGAACTTCATAATCTGCTCGATTGTTAGGACGATCTTGCCACCACAAACCGCCTGTTTCAACACGAGTTCTAACGTTGTTATACTCCAAGTAAGTTATTCTACTAGATGGAGAACAGCCAGCTGCTAATGTAGGTCTGTTTACATTTCTATTTTCATCCTTTTTGACTGCATCTGGCCCTTTAGCCGAATAAGCTAAATGTGTCAACATCAAAAAACTAAATACAATACTTGCTCTTAATTTCATAATCTTTCTATTAATTCTTTCAGCTTAGAAACTTAACGTAACACCAAGTCTTATTCTCCTTGGTAATTCATAATTATACATATTCTGTAATCTCATTTCATAGTGATCTCTAAAAGACTGTTCATTATTTTGTTGACGAATTTGGTCTTGGAATGCCAAAGATGTTAAGTAACCATCATCATCTGCATTACCAGTATAAGCGTAAACTCCTTGAACATTGTCTCGATCTAATAAGTTTAACACTTGAACATATACGTTTAAGTTAGAAGTCTTTTTACCATTCTCCCATGACTCCTTATTTGCCTCATTAGCTTCTCCCCATTTAATTGTAAAGTTTTTGTCTACTCTAGCGTTTACTCTCAGTGCCCATGGTAATCTAGAGCCATTTACATCTCCAACAACAGGAGCACGGAATTGACCTCCTCCAATATTTTCACTATTATTTGCACCTGATCTAGCAGTATAAGGAGAACCTGAACCTGCAATAAAGGTTAAATTCAAGCCTGCATCTTCAAGAATATTCTTGCCACCCACTTTTGGTCCATTATATCTACTTCCTCTAGCAAATCTATAATCAATTGTTGCACTAATTTGATGTCTCTGATCATAGCTATATGGGAAGATTGTTCTAAGGTTTGGTTGCCCAGAATTTACTAAGTTAAATGAACTTGTTGCACCAGAGCCTGTACCTTCTGCAAATTGAAGTGTATAGTTTATTCGTAACATCACGTTCTTAACTCTTCTCAAATCATAGTTTATTGTAAACCCTTTTACTGTACCAAAATCTTGATTTGAATAAGTCAAGTAGTCCTCAGGAAATGCTCCAACCATGCGCACTACTTGGATTTCATCTCTTTGCTCACGATAAAAAGCAGACAAAGTTAAAGCGGAACTGTTTGTTAGCTTTTGTTTAAACCCAAGTTCATAACTAATGGTTTTAGTTGGCTTTAAGCTTGGATTTGACAATAACCTATTGTGGTTTTGGATATAAATAATATCAATTGGGTCCAATGCAACGTTACTCGTTGGTCTTTGCGCTAATATATCGTAATTAGCAAAGAAAGTAGCCTCATCTGAAATGGGGAAAGAGAAAGAAATACGTGGCATTAAAGTATATTGTGGCTCATAATCTTCGAATGAAGTTGCATCCATATCATCTACTGTATTTCTAGCTGATGGATTTTCTAACCATGGTGCAATTGAACTTCCTGCTTGCAGAATAGTCGGATCATTTAGCTCCTCTCCACTAGAGTTATAAAACGTGTTTGTCTCAGGATCTCTATAGCCAACAACCTCTTCTGCATTGGGGTTTTCTATATCAGAAACATAAACTACATAGTCATCACCAATATTACTTGGAACATTGCTCAAACCTTGACCTTTTGCATATGCCACATCTCTTGTAGGGAAAAAGGACAGTTGATCTTTTAAAACAGGTTGGTTTGCATCAAATCGATCTAATCTTAAACCTAATCTAAAAACAAGGTCATTAAATGCAAACTTATCTTCTATGAAACCTGCAATGTAAATTGGTTGATAAGCCGCTACAGGTCTTGTCTTATAACCCAATTCATTTACTTCGTTGAAGAAATCATCTAAACTTGGCTGATCTGAATACTTATTACCTAAATAATCATAACCTCTATATTGCAGGTTCACATTATTAGCAGGGTTAATTAATTGCTCAGCTGCAAAGTATTCCATTTTGTATACGCTAGGATCATAGGAATCAAAATCAATAAAATCTGTCCCGTTTGGATCAAGGCCTAAAGCTCTTCGCATATTATAAGCGAAATAAGTTCTTGCATTACCAGCATAAGCTCTTTCAAAAGTAATTTCAGGATATGAAGAAGCTTGAACAATTGTATAGTTAGATGAGTCAATTTCTGAAATATGATTATTTACAGTACCTCTTCCTAGTTGCCAAAGTCCCATTGGTTGAAGTGAATAAACACTACTTACTCTTTGCTCATATTCAAATCCTAACATTATTGCATGGTCTCCAATATCAGCAGACCCCATTCCACTTAAACGATATTGATCTCGCTCTGATTTCTGATAAAAATCAATAACACTTCCTGGATGCGACCAAAGGTTATATACATTATTAGGAATTGTACTACCATTTACCAAACCTCCAAAACCTTCAACATCTTCTCTAGTGTCATAAAATTCAGGAAATTGATCTCTATACTTATAAAAACTACTTGTATAGTTTGCTAATAATGGATTTACGTTTCCTGGTGTGTAGTTGTATGCAATTGGACTATTAAAGGCAGTCAAGAAGTCGCCAATGTAATACCTCCCATCGTCTAACAAAATACCTCTACCATTATTTGTCTCAAAGCTGTATGATGGCTCAGTTACTGCTTCAAATTTTCCAACATAACCATAATTGAAGAAATTATCTTCGTGATTCTCATCTTGGTAAACGAAAGTTCTTCTAGAAAAATCCGCTTGTAAAGAGAAGAAAGCATTTTTTACCAAAGAGTTATCTTCCTCACCTTCTTTTACTTCCGCATTGGCAAAACGCTGAGTATACCTAACATAGGCTCTTACATCATTAGTAATTTGCTGTGGATTATTTGCATAATTGTAGAGTTGAAAAGCACCTCTTTGACTTCTAACATCTTGATTAGAAACTGCTCTATCAAATGTTCCTCCTACAGCTAATGCCGCTAACTCGTTTACTTTGATATCAAACTTTCCATTCAAAACAGCTCTTTTTGCAGCTACATTTCGTTGATAATCAATCTCTTCAAAATCCTCTTCTGTTAAAAATTCAGCTTTCTTAAACACCCCTGGATTAACCCCATCTGTAAACAATGGATCGGCATGAATTTCATCTTGTGCAGCATCTGTTGGCTTATAAAGCTGAACAGCTGAAGGTCTTGGATTTAAAATTGTTCGATACTCCCCGGTTACTAAAAAGCCAAGTGGGGCATCCTTAATTTTTCCATTTTCATCTTTCTTTGTAATGATTGGACCACCTGCACTAAATCCAAATAGGTTGTAGCCAAAATTATCTAATCCAACCACATTGCCTTCTGAGGCCTTAAATCCAGAAGTTAAAACTTCTACGTTACCAAAATACTCTTTTAATGCTCCTCTTGTAGTAATAGAAGTAACACCACCAGTAACATCTCCATATTGAGCTGACAAACCACCTGTTTTAACGGTAACTTCTTCAATGGCACTTTTAGGAAGTGCAGTAGAACCTCCATTGATTTTTATACCATCTATAAATACGACATTATTAGAACTACGGCCACCTCTCATATTCATATCATCAGTTCCATCGTCTCTTGAAACAACACCATTACCAGCTGTTTTTGCAACATCTACCGCTGAACGTACAGCCATTCTTTCGATTTCTTCACGAGTTTTAGTCTCTTCAGAAGTAGTTTTATCTAATTCAATCAAAGGCTTTTTATATTCTATAATCTCTACAGCTTCTAACTCAATACCTGAGGACAATTTAACATTTTGCTTTGTAATCTTATCGGAACTTACTGTAATTCCAGCAATTCGTTTTGTTTGATAACCAACATATGATATTTGCAAATCGTATGTTCCCGGAGGAATTGGTTTTAAGGTATACTTTCCATCAAAATCGGTCGTTGTTCCTATGACTTGATCCGAGCCATTCATCAAGGTAACATTCGCAAATGGAATTGGCTCACCAGTATCACTATCTGTAATAACCCCTTTAATAGAACCTTGTCCAACTTGGGCATTTAAAGACATAACTGAACTTATCGCTATTACTAGCGTAAAGAGTAACTTTCTAAGCATAATAGATGTTTTATGTTCTTAACTATCGTCGTAAAACTACAGGAGCGTAAAGATATACAATTAATAAAAAAAATAACAATCCTTAACACCCACTTAATTTCACCCCATTAACCTGTTATTTATCACGGAATTAACCTTAGTTAAACCATCTTGACAAAAAGAATCCTTTCTTTCTTTCATTGTACTTTTTGGCCTTTTTTTTACTTCGTTTCATTCTCTTTTTAACTTCTTTGGTTTGTAAATCGATGTGCCTTTGTCGGGCAGCTTCCATTTCAGCTTCTTGCTCTGCCTTTTTATCTTCACTCTGGTTTTCTAACTGTTGTTTTCTTTTTTCAACCGTCTTCTCAACTTTTTTAGCAGATTGTGCATTCGCTTCTATCCCAAAGACACCCATAGAAAATAAAATGATGCCCAAGGAGATTATTTTTTTTTGCATTATGTTAACATTTGATTGTAATTACCTTTGCTGGCTAAAGTAAATGAATTGATTAAGAGTCGAAAATATATTTATCAAATACTTGTAGGTTTATTTCTTGTTTGGTTTTACGCTTGTAAAGATGACACTCAAAACAACAACATTCCATTAGTTGAAGTCAATTTCACTTTAGCCGTAAACGACCCTGCTTACCTTGACTTGCAGAATAATGGCGGATGGGTTTATGTTTCAGGGGGCTCAAGAGGCATTATTCTTTATCGGGCTTCAAACGAAACTATTTTGGCGTTTGACAGGCATTGCACCTTTGACCCTTCTAGCACTTGTGCACTTGTTTCAGTTGATGCTAACAACATCACTGCTTCTGATGATTGCTGTGGTTCTACATTTATATTAACAGACGGCTCCGTTACTAACCCACCAGCAGTTCAAAGCTTAAAGCAATACAACACTAGCTTTGACGGCAACATATTATATGTAACCAATTAAAAAAAGGGAAGTCTGTACGACTTCCCTTTTTGCTCTATAGAATACTAAAATTAGTATCTGTAATATTCTGGCTTGTAAGGTCCTTCAACCTTCACACCAATATATTCTGCTTGATCTGGTCTAAGCTCTTCTAGCTCTACTCCAATTTTTTCTAAATGTAAGGCTGCTACCTTTTCATCTAAATGCTTAGGTAAAGTATATACTTTGTTTTCGTATTGATCACTTCTTAACCAAAGTTCAATTTGAGCCAACGTTTGATTTGTAAATGAATTAGACATTACAAAAGAAGGATGGCCTGTAGCACAACCTAAATTCACCAATCTACCTTGAGCAAGTAAAATGATATCCTTTCCATTAATTGTATACTTATCTACTTGAGGCTTGATCTCTTCTTTAGAAGAACCATGCTCCTTCTCTAGGTAAGCAACATCAATCTCATTATCAAAATGGCCAATATTACAAACGATTGTTTTGTCTTTCATTTTTAGGAAGTGTTCCTTTGAAATGATATCCTTATTCCCAGTTGCGGTCACTACGATATCCACCTCTTCAACAGCATTAATCATTTTCTTTACTTCAAAGCCATCCATAGCAGCTTGAAGAGCACAAATTGGATCTACTTCAGTAACAATAACTCTTGCACCTGCACCACTCAATGATTGTGCAGAACCTTTTCCTACATCTCCGTAACCCGCTACAACTGCAACTTTTCCTGCTATCATAACATCGGTTGCTCTGCGAATTGCATCAACCAATGATTCTTTACAACCATATTTATTGTCAAATTTTGACTTTGTAACAGAATCATTCACATTAATTGCAGGCATTACTAAAGTACCATTACGCTCTCTTTCATAAAGCCTGTGAACTCCTGTTGTCGTTTCTTCTGAAAGCCCTTTAATATTATCAACTAATTCAGGGTACTTGTCAAAAACCATATTTGTCAAGTCTCCACCATCATCCAAAATCATATTTAATGGAGTTCGATCTTCTCCAAAAAACAAAGTTTGTTCAATACACCAGTCAAACTCTTCATCAGTCATTCCTTTCCATGCGTAAACTGGAATTCCAGCAGCAGCGATTGCCGCTGCAGCATGATCCTGAGTTGAAAATATATTACAAGAAGACCAGGTAACATCTGCACCTAATTCTACTAAAGTTTCAATTAATACGGCAGTCTGAATAGTCATATGAAGACAACCGGCTATTCTAGCTCCTTTTAATGGTTTCTCTGCACCATATTCTTCTCTTAAAGCCATTAATCCAGGCATTTCAGCTTCAGCTAGCTTTATTTCTCTTCTTCCCCAATCGGCTAGGGAAATATCTTTAACCTTATAAGGTAAGTATTCTACTGATGTACTCATGTTATATTTTTAATTTTGGACTGCAAAAGTACCAATTAATCTAAAAGACAATAAGTTGATTAATAATTGAATAATGCTAAAAATCGTTCAACGCAATATATCTCCTATTCAGACAATTGCATTTGCACTTGTAGATTACAATCTTGAAAAAGAATTGTTTTCCTTTTTTCAACAAAAAAAGCTAGATGATACGTCATTTAATAAATTTAAAAACCAAAAACGAAAGATTGAGTGGCTAAGTGTTAGATATATGTTAAATGAGTTAACCCCTAACTTTCAAGACATTGAATACAATAAATATGGCAAACCATTTTTAACGAACCTAGATTTGCATATTTCTATTTCTCATTCTGTGAATAGAATAGCATGTTCCTTAAATCAAAAACATGAAACTGCGGTCGACATTCAAAAAATAAGTCCAAAGATTTTACGAATCAAGGACAAGTTTTTGAATCAACATGAATATGAATTAATCGACCAAAATGACATTACACAATTAACAATTGCTTGGTCTATTAAAGAAGCTTTATTTAAGATGTATGGCAAGGATGACATCTTTTTAAAACCAAATATCGAAGTTACTTCTTTAGACTTTAATTCTATGAAAGGCGCTGCAAGTGGAAGAGTTGTTGCTAATAATTTTGACAAAAAATTCAATTTAAATATTGAATTGATTGAAGACTATGTGTTAGCTTATGTTGTGAATTCTTAATATTGCACTTAATCTATTGACTTGGAAACAACCATTCTAAATAGCATTGTATCAAAGAAGCTGCAAGGAAAAAAGCAGCTTGCGATATTAATTGATCCAGATAAAGCAAATGCTAAATATCTTGAGAAGATTTCTAGCTATGCCGAAAAGCTTCATGCTGATTTATTTTTAGTTGGAGGTAGTTTATTAACTGATGGAGATTTAGATAAAACGGTTTCAACACTAAAGTCACTCACTAGAATCCCAATTGTTATTTTTCCAGGAAGTTCAAATCAAATTTCTAAGGAAGCCGATGGTATTTTATTTCTCTCATTGCTTTCAAGCAGAAATCCAGAGATGTTGATTGGCAAACAAGTAATTGCTGCACCCTATATTAGAAAAACTCAATTAGAGCCAATCTCTACAGCTTATTTGCTAATTGACTCAGGAGCTGCAACAACGGCTTCTTATATGAGTAATTCAAACCCAATTCCTGCAAATAAAGCAGAAATTGCGGCTAGTACTGCACTTGCTGGAGAATATTTAGGCATGAACTTAATTTATTTAGATGGTGGAAGCGGGGCCAAAAACCCAATACCTGCGGAAATGATTGAAAAAGTAAGTAGCTACACTAGCAAACCTATTATTATAGGTGGAGGTATTAACTCGGTAGAAAAACTAAATACAGCCTATCAAGCTGGTGCCGACATGGTTGTAATTGGCAATGCTTTTGAAAAAGACCCTGATTTTGCAGAAGCCTTGATAGCCGCTCGAGAATCAATGAGCGTGTAAAAGCCATGAATGATTTTCTTTCTTCAATTTTAAATGAAGGCCAACACTATTCTTGGTTAGAAATAATTGGAGTTTCAACAGCTTTAATTTATGTGTATTTTGCGGCAAAAGGCAATCGCATTTGTTTTTTGTTTGGACTAGTTAGCTCTTCCATTTACATTTACATTGCAACTGACTTAAAATACTATTTTGATAGCTTTATCAATGCATACTATGTAGCCATGAGCTTTTATGGCTGGGTTGCATGGGGCAAAAACTCAGCTTCACAGCAAATTATCAAGTTTGATAACAAAGAATTCCTCACTATTATTTTTATAGGCCTTACGGTAAGTTTCAGTTTAGGCTTTATTGCGCAAAACCTCAGCGATGCCAACTTACCTTATTGGGACGCTATAACCACTATATTTTCTTTAATAGCTACTTGGTTAGTGGTTAAAAAAATCATTGAGAATTGGCTCATTTGGATTGTTGTAGATTTCATAGCCCTATTTATGTATTTCCAAAAAGGTTTATTTCTTACAGCCATTCTTTTTCTAATTTACACCATTATAGCCATTAAAGGATATTTTACTTGGAAAAAAGAATTAAGCCATGCTTAAGAAAATTGCAATCGTTGGTCCTGAGGCAAGTGGAAAATCAGTTTTAACAAAAGAACTTGCTCAATATTATAATACCAGCTACGCAGAAGAATACTCAAGAGTGTATTTAGAAGAAGTTGGTTTAGGGTATTCTAGGGCTGATTTACTTGAAATTGCAAAAGGTCAAATTAAGAATGAAGATGAAGCCATAAAGAAAGCTAACGATTGGGTTTTTTTTGATACTAATTTGGTAGTTATTAAAATCTGGAGTTTGTATAAATACCAACATTTGGACCCTGAAATCACTAAACTCCATCAAGAAAGAAGCTACGACTTACATCTTCTTTTAAGGCCTGATTTAATTTATGAAAATGACCCACTTCGAGAAAATCCGAGTTTAGAAGAAAGGAATGATCTCTTTGAAATGTACCTACATGAATTGAAAGTCAATGAAACTCCATTTAGGATTGTAGAAGGACGAGATGAAAAACGATTAAATTCTGCACTTTCTATTTTAGAATCCATTTTTATCTAATAATTTTGTATTGTCTCTTTTGGGGTGCCGTAAAGGCTGAGATTATACCCGTTGAACCTGATGCCGGTAATGCGGTCGAAGGGAAAGAAATAGCCAATGCTAGCTAGGCTATTCTAAAAGGTAATTTTTTTAAGAAAAATAACCCCAAGTTTTTCGATATATTAATTCAATTTGAAAAACTTGTAATGAAAACTCTATTTACAACATGCCTTATTTTTTTAGGGCTAATTGTGCTACAAGCACAAACCTCTATTAACGGAACTGTTTTAGACGCAGAAAGCAAAGAACCTTTGATAGGAGCTACTTTAAAAGTTCTTAATTCCTATCGAGCTACTTCAACCAATGAAAATGGTCAATTTAGTTTTAATGGACTTGAAGAAACCGTTTCAGTTGTTATTTCCTACATTGGATATCAAACCGATACCATTTCTTCTCAAGAATTAAAAACAACAAATGAAATCTTGTTGAATGCCAAGTCTTATCAAACGGACGAAGTAATCATAAATGCAACTCGAGTTGGTGAAGACGCTCCAGCTACAGCAACAAATGTTAGTAAGGAAGAAATCGAAAAAAACAACTTAGGACAAGACATTCCTTACTTACTTCAGCAAACTCCTTCTGTAGTAACTACCTCAGATGCAGGGGCAGGAATTGGCTATACAGGCATTCGAATTAGAGGTAGCGATGGGAGCCGAATAAATGTAACCATTAATGGTGTGCCGTTAAATGATGCAGAATCACATGGTGTATTTTGGGTAAACATGCCCGACCTTGCTTCTTCTTTAGAAAGCATTCAAATACAAAGAGGTATCGGGACTTCTACGAATGGTGCAGGTGCATTTGGAGCTACCATCAATATGGAAACTACAGGAATTGAGAAAGATGCATACGCTGAAATCAACAATTCAGTAGGTTCATTTAACACGAGAAAGCACACAGTCAAAGTAGGTTCTGGCCTAATCAACAATCGATTCCAATTTGAAAGTCGTTTATCTCAACTAAATTCTGACGGATACATTGATCGCGCAAGTTCTAACCTAAAATCGTATTATTTATCAGGTGCCTATTATGGGGAAAAAACCATTATCAAAGCAATCACTTTTGGTGGAAAAGAAAGAACCTACCAATCTTGGTATGGAACACCTGAGTCTCGCATTAATGGAAATATTGAAGACATGAATACACATGCTTCCAATGAGGGATTAGATGATTTCAGAGTTTCAAACTTGCTTAATTCTGGAAGAACGTACAATTATTATTTGTATGAAAATCAAGTAGACAACTATAATCAAGATCATTATCAATTGCACTTTTCTCATGAGTTTTCAAAGAAAGTCATTGCAAACCTTTCTTTACACTACACAAAAGGTGAAGGTTACTATGAAGAGCTAAAATTTGATGAAGATTTAAGCGATTACAATTTAGACCCTGTAATAACAGGATTTGATACCATAAACAGCAGTAATTTGGTAAGAAGAAGATGGTTGGATAATGATTTCTATGGATTCACCTATTCGATTAATTATAAGGCCAACAAAAAGCTTGACTTTACCTTAGGCGGTGGCTTAAACAATTACGATGGCGATCATTTTGGAAGAATCATTTGGTCTCAATTTGCTTCTAATAGTTTCTTAACAAGAGAATACTATTTTAATACAGGTGAAAAGTTAGATGGTAATGTTTATTTGAAAACAAACTTTAAAGCGAACGAAAAATTGAATCTTTATGCAGATGTTCAAGCTAGGAGCATTAACTACAAAGTAGAAGGAACTGACAATGACCAAAGAATGCTTGAAGTAGAAGAAGACTTTCTATTCATAAATCCGAAAGTTGGAGCTAATTACAAAGTCAATGAAAGATTACAAGCTTATCTATTTGCCGGAATAAGCAATAGAGAACCAAATCGAGCAGACTTTATTGATCAAAACCCGAATACTCCTAAAAACGAAGCCAACAAAGCTGAAACCATGACAAATATTGAAGCAGGGATTGACTTTAAAGCAAACCGATACAAGTTAGCAGCTAACTTATACTTCATGGATTATGAAAACCAATTGGTAAACACCGGTCAATTAAATGATGTAGGCTCCCCAATTAGACAAAATGTTGACAATAGCTACAGAGCAGGAATTGAGCTACAAGCTGCAGTAAAATTGAACAAAGAATTCACTTTTGCTGCCAATGCCACATTTAGTGAAAACAAAATCGTTGATTTTACCAATACGGTTTATGATTACACGAATGGGTACGACATTATTGAAGAAAAACTTGGAAAAACAGATATTGCACTTTCACCTGAGTTAATTGCAAGTGCAGAATTGAGTTATTTGTTTAAAAAACAAGTTGAATTTGCTCTTATAGCGCGTTATGTTGGCGATCAATATTTAGACAATACTTCTAACCCAAACAGCAAGCTTGAAGCCTATTTGGTGAGTGACTTCAGAATAAATTATCAAATACCAACCAAACTCATCAAAAACGCATCGATCAATTTACTAGTAAACAATGTATTCAGTGAAAAGTACTCTTCTAATGGCTATACATACAGTTATATCGTTGGAGAAACCATTACTGAAAACTTCTACTACCCTCAAGCATTTAGAAATTACCTTTTAAGTTTAAACTTAAAGTTCTAAGGACCACAATTGCAATTTGCTGGATAGAAAATTTTAGTTTCGGGCAACAGCTGATCTAATTTGTCAATTTCTATTTGGTCAAAAATCATCCCTCGAAGATTGAGAACTTCTAATTTTCTTAGATTCTCAATTTCTCGAGGGACTTTTTTTAGCTCATTGCTCCATAAGTTCAAATTAATAAGATTCTGTAACTCTCCTATTTCAGCTGGCAAGGCACGCAACTCATTCTTTTCTAAATAAAGTTTTTCTAAAAATTCAAGTTTTCCGATTTGTGGAGGCAATACTCCAATTTTATTATTCGACAAATCAAGTTCTACCAATAGTTCTAAGTTCTCAATTTCTGCAGGTAGAAAAGAAATTTTGTTCTTGGACAAATCCAGTGTTTTCAAATTAGAAAACGAAAAAATAACGATTGGAAATTCCTTTAGCTTTTGTTTGCTTAAATCTAAATGATAAACTTGAAGCGGAGCTTTACTAGCTTCTTGAAGATTGGTAAACACATAATCTACATCTCCTTTTTCTTGAGCTAAGATTTTTGTCAAAAACGTAAGAAAAAGAAATACTAAGCTAATATAGTTTGACATTTTACTTTATCATTTTGCATTTCGGCTTTTAAAGCAGCTATGTCTTCAAACTTCTTCTCTTCCCGAATTCGCTCTACTAGCCTTAGTTGAATGCTTTCTTGATAAATCGCTTTATCGAAATCAAAAATATTAACCTCTATGCTTCTCCGTGATGAATTCTCATCAACAGTTGGCCTTAAGCCAATATTGAGCATACCATTATAGTGTTTATTTCCCAATTTAACCTGAACCGCATAAACCCCATCTGCAGGAATTAACTTGTAATCGTTCTGTAAATCTAAATTGGCTGTCGGGAAGCCTAACTTTCTACCAAGTTGATTACCTTGAACTACTACTCCGTTTAACTGAAATTTAGCTCCCAAGTAAGCATTTGCTGTTTTTACATCTCCTTGAGCAAGTGCCGCTCTAATTTTTGTTGAACTTACATTCACATCATCAATATCTTGAGGAGGAATTTCTTCCACTTCAAACCCATAAATAGGCCCGCACTCTTTCAAATGTTCAAATGAGCCTTCTCTATTTCTTCCAAAATGATGGTCATATCCGATTACTAACTTATCGGTTCCTAATTGATTCACCAAGATATCTCTTACATATTCTAATGAACTTGTTCTGGAAAATGCTTTTGTAAAAGGGTGTATGATTAAGTGATTTAAACCAGCTTCTTGAAGCAACTCTATCTTTTCTTCAATGGTTGTCAACAATCTCAAATCGCTGTCTTCTTGAAGCACCATTCTAGGATGAGGATAAAACGTAAGTAAGGCACTTTCGCCATTTAAATTAGAAGCTACTTCATTTAATCGGTCCAAAATTTTACGATGGCCAATATGCACCCCATCAAATGTGCCAGTGGTAACGGCTAGTTTTCCATCAAACTTAAACTGCTCAATCCCTTGATAAACCTTCACTCCGAGAAATATAATTTGAAATTCAATCCGATTTTTTAATACGTATGTAGAATCCTCAAAAATAGGAAAATAAAAAAAGGCCATTTAACTTTTTGGGAATAGCAAAAAGCACTACTTTTGCAGCCAAATTTGGACAAGATATTATTTATATAACGCGTACGAAATGTCAACAAATTCTGGAAAAATTACCCAAGTTATCGGTCCTGTAGTAGATGTAAGCTTTGATGCTGAAGGTTCAAAGTTACCTGCTATTTTGGATGCACTAGAAGTTACTAAGCCTAGTGGTGAAAAAGTTATTTTAGAAACACAAACTCACATTGGTGAAGATACCGTAAGAACCATCTCTATGGATTCTACAGAAGGTCTTCAAAGAGGTGCAGCTGTTACAGCAACTGGAGCTCCTATTCAAATGCCAATTGGAGATGAGATAAAAGGAAGACTATTCAACGTAGTTGGAGATGCTATCGATGGTATTGGCGAATTGTCAAAAGATAATGGATCGTCGATTCACCGTGAGCCACCAAAGTTCGAAGATTTGTCAACTGCAACTGAGGTACTTTTTACAGGAATTAAAGTTATTGACTTGATTGAGCCTTATGCTAAAGGTGGTAAAATTGGATTATTCGGTGGTGCCGGTGTTGGTAAAACCGTATTGATTCAGGAGTTGATTAACAACATTGCAAAAGGTCATGGTGGTCTTTCTGTATTTGCAGGTGTTGGTGAGCGTACCAGAGAAGGAAATGACTTGATGCGTGAGATGATTGAAGCAGGTATTGTAAAATACGGTGAGAAATTTATCGAGTCTATGGAAAAAGGCGGATGGGATTTATCTGCTATTGACAAAGAAGAATTAAAAGAATCTAAAGCATCGTTTGTTTTTGGACAAATGAATGAGCCTCCTGGAGCACGTGCTCGAGTTGCTCTTTCAGGATTAACATTGGCGGAGTACTTCCGTGACGGTGATAAAGACAGCGGAGATGGACAAGGAAAAGATATCCTTTTCTTTATCGATAACATTTTCCGATTTACACAAGCTGGTTCTGAAGTATCTGCACTACTTGGACGTATGCCATCTGCGGTAGGTTACCAACCTACTTTGGCCACTGAAATGGGTGCCATGCAGGAAAGAATTACATCTACAAAATCAGGATCTATTACTTCTGTTCAGGCGGTTTACGTACCTGCGGATGACTTAACTGACCCTGCTCCTGCAACAACATTTGCTCACTTGGATGCAACTACTGTACTTTCTAGAAAAATTGCTGAGTTAGGAATTTATCCTGCGGTTGATCCATTGGATTCAACTTCTAGAATTTTGACTCCAGAGATTGTAGGAAAAGAACATTACGATACAGCACAAAGAGTAAAAGAAATTTTACAACGATACAAAGAGCTTCAAGACATTATTGCCATCTTAGGTATGGATGAATTGTCTGAAGAAGATAAATTAGTCGTACACAGAGCACGTCGTGTACAGCGTTTCTTATCTCAACCTTTCCACGTAGCTGAGCAGTTTACTGGATTGAAGGGAGTATTGGTTGATATTCAAGATACCATAAAAGGCTTTAACATGATTATGGATGGTGAAGTAGATAAGTATCCAGAAGCAGCCTTTAACTTGAAAGGAACCATTGAAGAGGCGATTGAAGCTGGTGAAAAAATGTTGGCTGAGAATAAGTAATTGAATTGATATGTTAATTGAAATTGTAACCCCAGACCGAAACGTTTATAGCGGAGATGTTTCTTTAGCTACTTTCCCAGGTTCTGACGGAAGTTTTGGAATTAAAGAAAATCACGCCCCTATGGTAGCTACCTTGAAAGAAGGTAAAATAAAAGTTATTGAAGGAGGTAAAGAACAATTCTTTGATGTAAAAGGTGGGGTGGTTGAAGTCAACCACAATAAAATTATTGTTCTCGCTGAATAATTAGCATTTTAGAATCAAAACAAAAAAACCTGAAGCAAATTGCTTCAGGTTTTTTTGTTTTAAATATCTAATTCGTTTCAGCAAGCTTATATTTACTTGCGATGAAACAATTACTTAACTCTTTATGGGCTTTACGATTTATTAAAGGCATTAAGTATCCTCTGTTCATAGCAACAATTGTTATACTCATATTTTTACTGGGAGAAATAGATACAATTAAAACATCATCGTTAAATAGTTATTCATCCAGCATAGAAAGCAATCAATATCTAACTTGTTTTTTATTCCTTGCTTTTACTAGATACTATCTCAATAAAATCAACTTTGTTTATCTTATTGCTCAACATTCAAGCTTAAAGGAAATACAGATTAACTTGAGTATGAATTTGCTATTTCCTGCACTCTATTCCCTAATTTATCTTTTACTCTTCTTTTCAGTTTACACAATTTCTAATATTGAAATAGGCTTACATCAATTCCTCTATTTCAGTTTAAAGACATTTGTATTTGCCCTATTTGTAAATAGCTTTTTTGCCACTTGTTTAAGGATAAAAAATAGTTACAGCACTTTATTCATCCTTTATTTTATACCGATTATTCTGAGTCTAGTTAATCTTCCATTTGAAAAATTATGGAATTTCAACTTTATCAAATACATACCCTTTGATTCAAGCAACCTTTACAATTTAATATTATTGTGCTCTTTTAGTCTTATCTTCCTTGTAGTTAGCACTTATAAATCAAAAACGTATTTCTTTTCTCATGCCTAGTATTGAAATAAGCAAAGATTTTAGGCTTTTAATCAATGTTCCTAAGTTTCAAAGAGGTTTAACCCTATTAATTGGCAAGAATGGAAGTGGAAAAACAACCTTACTTAGAATTCTTTCTAAAAAGATCAAAATAGCAAATCAAGAGTTTTGTGAGTTGATAAGAGAAATTGAACACACTGGCTTCAATCCTTTTATAGAAGAAACAACAATTCCTTCTGGTGAAACGCTAAACAAGATTGTAAAATATTTCACATTCACCTCTTCCCTTGATAGAAGTTTATTTGAAAAAATGGCAAACAAACTCAATATAAATCACATTCTCAATCAGCCTTTCAAGAAGTGTTCAACTGGTGAAAAAAAGAAATTTTTGCTCCTTCTTAATCTTTGCCAAACAAAAGGTTCCATTTACTTTCTTGATGAACCTATTGAAAATATAGACAATGAATCAAAGTGTGCAATCATTGAACTATTAAACTCATTCGCAAGCGAAAAGCTTATATTCATTACTACACACCATCCAAATGAATTTAAAGGAGACTTAATTCATAAGCATCAAATTCATAGAGACTAGTTGGGAATCTATCGATTAATAGGTTTATTCTCTAGTATAAAAGTTTTCATTCTTTCAATAATCTCATTCACTAAGTAAGATTTACCATCGCCTAATTCAGAACTACCGTTCACTCATTCATTCTTTAAAAATGAAATTTCAAAGTTCAACTTTAGAAGTCATTATGAAGTATTAACAACTTAAAACAATTTCAGATGGAAACAAGCAATTATCAATTTCGCCAAATGGCGACTGCCTATTTAGTCTCTATTTTATTTTCACTTGGTCTTTATGCTTTGCCTGCTTCTGCAAGCACAATTAATGGACCTACTAATGTTTGTGAAGGAGACATTATTACCTATACCTACCCATATACGTTAGGACATACTTACAACTGGAGTGTCTCTGGTGGAACAGGTCAAGCAACGGTTAACACCAATACCAACCAAGCCACTTTTACCATTACTTGGGGTTTGGCAGGAAACCCTCCCTACACAGTTAGTATTCAAGAAGTAAATGGTAATACAGTAATAAATAACACCTCACTAAATGTAACTGTAAACACAAGCCCTAATCCTTTAATTAGTTCAAACTTCGATAGCGATTGTGTTGAAGATACAGTGAAAGGCGAAGGGCAAAGGTATGTACAACATAACCCAAGAGGTCCTTCTGAATGTGAAACAGTTTGTGAAGATAGTCCTGTGACTTATACTACAAATTACGTAGCAGGTAACTCCTATCAATGGACTGTAATAGGAAGCTATACTGGTATAAGTGGTGCAACCACAAATTCAGCAACTGTTACTTGGGGCAGTCCCGGTCAAGCTTTTGTAATTGTTACTGAAACAACTCCTGCAGGTTGTGTTCAAACTGATACTACTTGCATTGAAATTGTTGATAAACCGATAGCCCGTTTTAAAGTTGACAATGGAGGTAGTGCACTCTATAGTTCTAATGACCCTTTTACTGCTCCAACTCTTGAAATCTGTTTAAATAGCACAGCTTGTTTTGATGATTTATCCCTTGGCGCTGATTCATGGTTTTGGGATTTTGGAAATGGAAATACCTCAAACCAACAAAACCCTTGTGAAACATTTACAAATCCAGGAAACTACCTTGTTATGCAAGTGGTAGAAAATAACTGTCATTGCAAAGACACTTCTTACATGAGGGTTAAAGTAATGCATGAAGAAGGGCCCGAAATCGTTTGTCAAAATGTAATCTGTAATAACGGTACGTTTGTTTATGATGCCATTTTACCCCAGCCTTGTGTTGGTGGTCATTATGAATGGAACATTTCACCAAACGGAACCATTGTTAATGCAAACGGAACGATAAATAGCATGACAAGTACTCATGTTGATGGTATTGATGTTACCTCAATAGAAATCAGTTGGGGATCAGGTCCCATTGGCACAATTTCACTTTCAGTAAATGGCTGTGGAAATATTTGCGACCAAGTGGTAAGTGTTGACATACCGATTATTCCAAACACCATAGATATTGAAGGGGATGATGTAGTTTGTATTGGTGAGAATGGTCATTATTCGGTCCCTTGTTTTCCAGGCACCACATACAAGTGGTATGTAAATGGTGTCCTACAAACAGGCAATGATCATGATTTTTCATATCAATTCAACAGCTCAGGAACACATAACATTACTGTTGATTATCAAAACACCTTTCTAAGTTGCACTGGAATGTCAAATACTTTTCAAGTAGAAGTATTACCTCCTTTCGAAATAACAGGTCCAGATTTTATATGTGAAGGTGATGCAGCTAATATTCAAGGACCATCTGGTAGCACTTTAAGCTGGGAGGTTAAAAACCAAAGTGGCAGTATTGTAGCAACTGGAACACCCAACAGTAGTTTTAACACTCCAGTTTCATTAACCGCGGGTTCTTACACAGTAATTGCTTACGATGTTAGCTCTCCTAGAGACTATTGCAATGATAATGCAATTCATGGACTTACGATTATTGAAAAACCAGCTGAACCAACCGTAATTAACGGACCAACTGAAGTCTGTATTGGTGATTTAAGCATTTACACTGCAAGTCCTGCTTCTTCTAACTATTATTTAGAATGGGAAGTAAACAATAATGGGAGTGTTACTACCTCTAATGGCAACTCCGTTTCTGTTATCTGGAATGGACCCATTAAGGAAATTTCTCTTTATCACATATCAAAAAACAACAATTGTAAATCTGACCCATACAATGTTACCATATTAGACAAAACACCACCAGTGGTAAACATTACGGGAAATACCCCTGTATGTGCAAATACAAACTCTACTACCCCTGAACAATATACAACAGGGGCATTGCTAGACGACTACATTTGGAGTATTAATCCATCAACCGCTGGAAGTGTTGTAAACGGCCAAGGAAGCAATACCATTAATGTCATTTGGAATAACTACTCTGGGTTTGCTGATGTAATATTAACTCCCGTTTTCTGTAATGCCAATTTAACTAATGATACTTTTAAAGTGAATGTTACCAATCCAGTTATGACATTAACCGGACCTACCACATTATGTCAAAATCAAAATGGAAGTTGGAATGCTACATTCAACATTGGCTCACCTTCTAATTTTAATTGGGAAATAGAAAACACTTCGAACGCAAGTATTATTGCAAGTGGTTCGGGAAGTTCTTTTAATTACTCCTTCCCTAATCATAGTGGGTCTTTTGTTATTAGAATGACAGCCGATAATTGTAACCTCACTTTCACCGAAACAATGAATGTAACTGTCAACCCAGCACCAGTTGCTAACTTAACTTATACAGGAGACATAAACTGTATAGACAATAACGCTGTTACTCTTTTCTTAAGCGTTCAAGGAACTGGCCCATACACCTATACCTGGTATCACAATGGCAGTACATTTAGCCCAACTGGCACAACGAATCACTCTATGGGGAACAACCCGAGTGATGCAGGCTCTTATTACGTTGTTGTTCAAGATGGAAATGGATGCACAGCTACAACAAACACTATAAATGTGCGCAATTGTGGAACTCCTCCAACTTGTACCCCCAATGGTGGTAGTGCTAACTATAGCTATTCATTTGGAACTCAAACTCCCAATTGTAATGTAGTTTCATTTTTTGAAACAATTAGTCCTGCTCCAACTAGTATAAAATGGTATTTTGCTAATTTAGGTACTGCAACAGGCTCAAATCCAACTTTTAGCTTTCCAGCAAGTGGAGTTTACCCAGTTACTGTAGCAGGCACATATGGACCTGGTATTTGCGATAATGCCAAAACAATTGATGTTGTGGTTCCTGTAGTAAGTGACTTTGAAATAAACATTAGTTGCCCCGGAAATAACTTTGATGTAGACCTTATTAATACTTCTGACGTAGTACATGGTCCACTTTCAAGTTTTAATCACAACTGGAATATCTTCGATTTAACCCTTGGATCCAATTTAACTTCTTCAAGTAGTATGGATTTCTTAAATGTATCTGGACTAACTCCAGGACATAGTTATGAAATAACACTTAATGTTTCATTAACATATTCTTGGGGCGGCCAAACGATTCCCGCTAATTGTACACATAAAGAAGTATTTATTATGCCTGAAAAAGCAGATGCAGATTTCAGCTTTAACTATTCTCCAATTTGTGTTGGAAATCCAATAGATTTTGATGACCTATCTGTAGGAGATATTACTTCTTGGATGTGGGACTTTAATGATGGATCAACCATTTTAACCTCAGATCCTGATAAAACTTATACTTCAAGCGGTACATATCAAGTTGATTTAAGTATTGTAGATGAGTATGGTTGTTATGATACATATAGTCAGCAAGTAGAAATCAAGAATAACAATCTTTCGGGTATGATTACTGTCAGCCCATCTACAATGCCTATGTGTCCTGGCAACACAGCCACATTAACATTTAATAATACAACCTCTCCTTCATCATCTCCATATGACTATTTGTGGGTTGATGGAACAATTGGAAATGTTAAAACAACTACTCAAACCTCTTCCCATATCCTAGGAGTAACAGACACATACGGTTGTTTTAAAAGCTTTGGCCCAGAGATTGTTGAAGTAGTCGAAATCCCACTAGCTCTTATTATTGGAGAAGATGAATATTGTGTTGGAGACGATATCGGCTTGATTTGCAATTATGGAAGTAATTTCACCTACACATGGTATGAAAGCATAAATGGCTCTCCATATACTCCTTCAGGAGTAACAGGAACAGACTTTAGTTACTCAAACGCCCCTGTTGGCACCCATGAGTTTAAAGTTATTATTACCGAACCTGTTTCGAATTGTACAAAAGAATCATTACCATTCTCAGTTGTCGTTCATCCTAATCCAGGCCCTCCTTACATTAGTACAAACCCGAGCCCTGCTTGTCCGAATAATCCAGTTCAATTAACGGTAACAAATCCTGGCATATTCAGCTCAATTTCTTGGAGTACAGGAGATGTAAGCACCTCTACATTTGCAAATTCATCAGGGGTATATTACGCGGAAGGTACTGATATTAATGGTTGTAAAAGTTATAATAGTGTAAACGTATATGAACTTCCAGACTTTTGTGAGTTTATGTGTGGTTGTTATGAAGATTGTATAGAACCTGGAGGAACTTATAATTTCCCGGGCATTTCAGGTAATTATGCTGTTTGGAAATGGGAACGATTTGATGGTGTGACTTGGAATGTTGTGAGCTCAGGGTCAGGAACTGTTCCAGATTATGTTGCAAACACAGTTGGCACGCACACCATAAGACTTTACATAATGACCTACGATGGTTGTGAAGGTTATTCCTGCGAAACAGACCTTACATTAACTACTTGTAGTGAACCTTGTGAAGGAGACATAAAAATGGACAAAGTTCGTTGTAAAATTGCCTCAGATGGAACCGTCTATTATGATTTCAACTTGTCTTTAAATTTTGCAGGAATAGGAAAAGATTGCGATCGTTATACTTATTCCATAATTCCACCAATAGGTTCAATCATTAACTCGAACCCACAATATATATCGCCTGGTTATAATTTCATTAATGGACTTTGGAATACCAATTTAATGTATTTCCCAGGGGGAACAGTTTGTTTCGATGTTATAATTACCAATTTATGCGATTCTTCTACTTGCACCTTTACCGTTTGCTTTGATGTTGAAAGATGTGGTGATGAAAGTGCAGCAAGTCGTAGAAGAGAGAAAAGTAATTTTGATCAATTCATGAATGATGATGAAATTCAAATTTATCCAAACCCATCGAACGGGGTTCTATATATTGAAACACCAACTCATGGAGTTTATTTAGTGAGAGTTTTTGATATAACTGGAAAGGTTTCTTTGGAAGAAAGAATGAACTTTAAAAATGGGACTAAGCAAACCCTAGATTTGAGTTCTCTTAAACCAGGTACATACAGTATTCAATGTATTGGAAATGACAAATTAAAGACAGAAAAATTGATCATTAATCGCTAAAATTTTAGAATCAATTAGAAAAGAGCCATTTAGTAAATGGCTCTTTTTTTTAATCTTGCTTATATTTGATTCGAGCCATCACTCGAATTGAAAGGAAAGACAATTCAATTAATACCTACAAATTACTCTTAGTCACCTTTAATTAATCATGCTATAATGGTATGATGAAAAACAAATTCAACTATGAATATTGCTATTATTGAAGGGAATAAAAAAAGTGTTCAACAACTAACCCAATGGGTTAAATTTCAAAATAACAACCACATTATAGGAGGGGCTATTTGTTCAAAATCTGCAATAGATTTAATTCATAAATATAACCCTGATTTAATTTTATTAAACACTCAACTTAAAGATTCAAGTGGTTTTGATGTCTTAGAAAAATTGGCTAACAGGTCTTCACGTGTAATTTTAATTGGCTCAAAAGAAAGTGAAGTATTAGAAGCTAAAAAGTATAATGTATTTGATTTTCTTGCTGAACCAATCAATAGTTTTTCACTTAATCACGCAATAAATCGTTTTACGCAGAACTACAGTAAAGAAGATTCAACTCAATCTCATGAAGTTTTAAAACCTAAAATGAAAAAAAATGCAAAAATCGGAATCCCTAACAGCACTGGCACTCAGTACATTCCATTAGACAACATTATCTATTTAAAAGCAGAAAGCAATTACAGTAACATTTACTTAGAAGAAGGCAAACGATTGTTAGTTTCAAAAATTTTAAAACTTTTTGAATCGAAACTGCAGAAATCCACTTTTGTTAGAGTTCATAGAAGTTACATTGTTAATTTAGAAAAAGTAATAGAACTATGTAATGGTGATGGTGGTTATTTGATTTTAAAAAATAAAGCTAAAATTCCTGTAAGCAGAACTAAGAAGAAGTTTGTAATGAATCAACTGAACAGGCATTTCAATTCCTTGTAAATTTTTAAACTTCTTTTGCCCGCAGAAATGTAAAAACTTGCTTCACCCATTTCAAATAAATTGAAAGGAGACTTAATTCATAAGCATCAAATTCATTGAATTAAAATCTAAAAGTTTAATTTTTTAACTTTTCGTTCTCTTGATGCCTTTTATGATCTCTCGTGGTTTTCTTTTCCAAGTTTCGTTTTAAAGCTTCCTCTAGGTTTACACCTGTTTGATTGGCTAAGCAAATGGTAACAAATAGCACATCCGCCAATTCATCACCCAAATCTTTCTCCTTATCGCTCTCCTTTTCAGATTGCTCTCCGTATCTTCTAGCAATAATTCGAGCAACTTCTCCCACTTCTTCAGTCAATTGAGCCATATTGGTTAGCTCATTAAAATAACGCACGCCATATTCGTTTATCCATTGGTCAACCTTTCTTTGTGCTTCAGAAATTTTCATTACTCTTTGTTTTTTGAATCCAATAAAATAGTGACAGGACCATCATTAACTAATTCCACTTGCATGTCTGCTCCAAATACTCCCTTTTGGACTTCTTTATTCATATTTGTTTTCAAACTACCATTGAACAAGTCATACATCTTTTTTGCAAATTCCGCTTTAGCTGACTTAATAAAAGATGGGCGATTGCCTTTTTTAGTACTCGCAAATAAAGTAAACTGACTAATTGAAAGTATCTCTCCTTCAACCTCTTGAATACTAAGATTCATTTTTCCATTTTCATCGCTGAACAAACGCATATTTGTTATCTTTTTGGTTAGCCAATCTATATCTTCTTCTGAATCTTGATTTTCAACACCAACAAATAATAAATAGCCTTTACTTATTTCTCCTATTGTATTCCCTTTTACAATTACTCTGGCTTCTTTTACCCTTTGTAGTACAACTCTCATTTTAATACCCTTTTGTTCGATAAGACTCGGTTGAATCATCTTCATACATAGAAACATAATTCAGGTATCTACTTTCAGCGATTTCACCTGTTTCAACTGCACTTTTTATAGCACATTTCGGTTCGCTGATGTGAACACAATTATCAAACTTACATTCATTCATTCGCAATCGCATTTCAGGAAAATAATGTGCCAAATGTTCTTTTTCTAAATCAACATTTCCAAATCCCTTTATGCCAGGGGTATCAATAATTTTAGCTCCAAAATCAAGCTCAAACAATTCAGCAAAAGTAGTGGTGTGTTTTCCACTCTGGTGACTTTCTGATATTTGATTCACCCTCAAATCTAAGCTAGGATCTAAAGCATTTACCAAACTACTTTTTCCAACACCGGAATGTCCCGAAAAAATAGAGACTTTATTCTTCATTAAATCTTGTACTTGATCTAACCCTTTTTGTTCTTGAACGGAAATTTCAAATTGTTGGTAGCCTGCCAAATCGTAAACATTTTTCCAATTTTGCAATTCACTCTTTTCCTCATCAGTTACAATTAAATCCATCTTATTATAGAGTAAAACAACTGGTATTCTATAAGCTTCGGCACCGACGAGAAAACGATCTACAAAACCCATAAATGTTTTGGGAGAGTTTAAGGTAATTACCAAAAACAATTGATCAACATTAGCAGCAATAATCTGAACCTGTTTTGAAAGATTAATCGACTTGCGAATGATGTAATTCTTACGCTCTTGAATTTTATAAATCACCGCATCTTCTCCTTCTAATTCAAAAAAGACATAATCTCCAACGGCAACTGGGTTTGTACTTTTTAATCCTTTGATACGAAATTTTCCCTTTAGTCGAGCTTGAATTCTATTTCCTTCCTCGGTTTGAACCTCATACCAACTTCCAGTTGATTTTACTACAATTCCTTTCAAATTTCTACTGATTTAACGCATCTAAAATTAGTAAATTCGTGCTGCACCAAAAGAAGCGAAAAGATGTCGATACTAGTTGAAAAGGTGAGCAAAAATTACGGTGAACAAAAAGCCTTAGATGAAGTAAGTTTTAGCATTAAACCAGGGGAGATTGTTGGTTTTTTAGGTCCTAATGGAGCAGGAAAATCCACCATGATGAAAATAATTACCGGTTTTATTCCTGCGACTGAAGGGAATGTTGAAGTAACTGGCCTGAACATTCTAGACAACAAATTATCAATTAAATCTAAAATTGGATACTTAGCAGAACAAAACCCTTTGTACTATGATATGTACGTGAAGGAGTTTTTACATTTTATAGCTGGTGTATACAAATTAGACCATATAAAGTCTCGTGTTGAGGAAATTATTCAAACAGTAGGTCTAAAAGTTGAGCAGAATAAAAAAATAGGAGAGCTTTCTAAAGGTTACAAACAAAGAGTTGGGTTAGCTCAGGCATTGCTTCATGATCCTGAAGTTTTGATTTTAGACGAACCCACAACCGGATTAGACCCCAACCAACTGGAAGAAATTAGAGCGCTAATAAAACAGATTGGAGCAAAAAAAACGGTGATGCTTTCTACCCATATAATGCAAGAGGTAGAAGCCATTTGTAGTCGTGTAATTATCATCAACAAAGGGAAAATAGTAGCCGATGAATCAGTAGATAAAATGTCAAATCTTTTGGTTACTAAACCCAAATTAACAGTAGAATTCGATGGTCACATTGAAGTAAAGCAACTCAAAAATCTACAAGGTGTTGAATCTATAGACATTCTTGCAGAAAATAAGTTTTTAATCCAATGTGAAAGCAATACTGATGTTAGAAATGATCTTTTTAAGCTAGCAGTAGCTTCTGATGCAAGTATCATCATGCTTCAAAAAGAAGAAAGTAAACTTGAAGACATCTTTAAACAATTAACCAATATACCTGCCTAAAAAAGCATTTTTTAATATACGCGCAATTCGTACTTTAGCGCACTTAATTTACATTACATCCTTATGTCGTATTTATTTACCTCAGAGTCAGTATCAGAAGGGCATCCAGACAAAGTTGCCGATCAAATTTCTGACGCATTAATTGATAACTTTTTAGCTTTTGACAAAGACTCAAAAGTGGCTTGTGAAACTTTAGTTACAACTGGTCAAGTTGTTTTAGCTGGAGAGGTTAAATCATCTGCCTACCTTGATGTTCAAGTAATTGCAAGGGAAGTCATTAATAAAATAGGCTACAATAAAGGTGAATATATGTTTGACGGGAATAGTTGTGGTGTATTTTCAGCAATTCACGAACAATCTCCTGATATTAATCAAGGTGTTGAAAGAGCAAATAAAGAAGATCAAGGCGCAGGAGATCAAGGAATGATGTTTGGTTATGCAACTAACGAAACTGAGAGCTTTATGCCTCTTCCTCTTGAGATTTCTCATATGCTTTTAAAAGAATTGGCTGCATTACGCAGAGAAAATAATGAAATCACTTATTTGAGACCTGATTCTAAATCTCAAGTTACTATTGAGTATGATGACAACAACAAGCCTATTCGAATTGATGCGATAGTTGTTTCCACTCAACATGATGATTTCGACAGTGAAGAAAACATGTTAAATAAAATCAAGGAAGATGTTATAAACATTCTTATTCCTAGAGTTAAGGCTAAATTGCCAGCTGAAACCCAAGCTCTTTTTAATGATCAAATTAAATACCATATTAATCCAACTGGAGTATTTGTTATTGGTGGACCTCATGGAGATACAGGTTTAACAGGCAGAAAAATTATTGTTGACACCTATGGTGGTAAAGGAGCGCACGGTGGAGGTGCTTTTTCAGGAAAGGATCCTAGTAAAGTTGATCGTTCAGCGGCTTATGCTACCAGACATATTGCGAAAAACTTAGTTGCAGCAGGAATTGCAGACGAGGCATTAGTACAAGTTGCTTATGCTATTGGAGTAGCGGAACCAATGGGGCTTTATGTAAACACATATGGCACATCAAAAGTAGATGCTACTGATGGTGAAATTGCAAGCAAGCTTATGGACATCTTCGATATGCGTCCTTATGCTATTGAAACTAGATTTCAATTAAGATCACCTATTTATTCTGAAACTGCTGCTTATGGCCATATGGGCAGAAATTGTGAAACCGTAGAAAAAACTTTTGTATCAGCAAGCGGTGAAAAAGTAACTGTAAATGTGAAGTTATTTCCTTGGGAGGAACTCAATTATGTAGATAAAATAAAAGCAGCATTTGCTTAATAAAAAAGGCGCCGAAATCGGCGCCTTTTTTATTTCTTACGAAAGAAAATTTGAATTGGGACTCCGGTATACTCGAAATGTTCTCTCAATCTATTTTCGATAAACCTTTTGTATGGCTCCTTTACATATTGAGGGTGATTACAATAAAAAACAAATGTTGGCTTATAAGTAGGCAACATACTTACAAATTTGATTTTAATAAACTTTCCTTTTATAGAAGGTGGAGGATTCTTTTCAATTATTGGCAACATGATTTTGTTAAGTTGAGAAGTAGAAACTTTACTTCTTCTATTCTCATATACTTGAACAGCTGCTTTTAATACTTCATGAATACGCTGTTTTTCAACCACCGAAGTAAAAATAATTGGCACATCAGTAAAAGGGGCTATTTTTTCAAGAATCTGTCCTTTGATTTGTTTCATGGTATTGGAATCTTTATCTTCAAACAAGTCCCATTTATTAACCATGATAACAATACCCTTCTTGTTTTTAATGGCTAGTTGATAAATATTCATATCCTGTGCCATCATTCCTTCTTTTGCCTCAATAAGCAAAACACAAACATCAGCGTTCTCAATTGCTCGAATGGTTCTCATGACCGAGTAAAACTCTACATCTTCATCTACTTTACTTTTCTTTCGTAAACCTGCCGTATCGGTAAGAATGAAATCAAAACCATATGCTTTATAGTGCGTTCCTACCGCATCTCTAGTTGTTCCGGCAATTGGTGTTACTATATTTCGATCAATACCCATTAAGGTATTTAAAAATGAAGATTTGCCAACATTTGGTCGACCTACAATAGCAATTCTAGGAATATCTGACTCTTCCTCTTCTTTGTTTTCTAGTAACTCTTTAACTACTTCATCTAGTAGTTCACCTGTTCCACTGCCATTAATACTTGAAATTGGGAATACATAATCACTAATTCCAAAACTATAAAACTCCGCTGCTTCCGCAATACGTGAATGATTATCTGCCTTATTGGCAACCAAAAAGATTTTCTTATTCGTTTTACGAAGAATATTTACAACTGCTTGATCCAAATCGGTTATTCCAACAGTAACATCAACAACAAAAACAATCACTGAGGCTTCTTCTAAAGCTATTTCAACTTGTTTCCTTATTTCTCCCTCAAATTCATCATCAGAGCCTCTTACATAACCCCCAGTGTCTATTACTGTAAATTCTTTTCCTGCCCAAAAAGCTTGTCCGTATTGCCTGTCACGCGTTACTCCACTAGCTTCATCTACAATGGCTTTTCTACTTTCTGTAAGTCGATTAAAAAGTGTTGACTTTCCTACATTAGGTCTTCCTACTATTGCTACAATATTGCTCATACTACAAATATCCGAAACGCTTTAATTGTTGCTCATTATTTCGCCAGTCCTTATTTACTTTTACGAATAAATCCAGGTGAATTTGCTTACTAAAAAACTGTTCTAAATCTCGCCTTGATTCTATACCCACTTGCTTTAATCGCTTACCTTCTTTTCCGATAATAATCCCTTTTTGACTTTCTCTTGCAACAAAAATGTTTGCTCTAATTCTTATAATTTTTTCTTGTTCTTTAAACTCTTCCACCAAAACTTCAACGGAATAAGGAACTTCTTGGGCATAATTCAATAAAATCTTTTCCCTTATTTTTTCTTCTACAAAGAAACGTTCCGGTTTATCTGTCAAACTATCTTTGGGGTAATAAGGCGGAGATTCAGGTAGCAGCTCTACAATTCTAGTTTTTACAAATTCAATATTAAAATGATGCAAAGCAGAAATTGGTATTAATTCCACTTTTTCAATTTGTTTTGCCCAATGCTGTACATCTGACTCTAGACCTTTCTGATCACTTTCATCAATTTTATTCAATAGTAAAAGAACGGGAATACTTAGGCCCTTAATCGTATCAAGTAAGCTTTTGTCTTTAAAGTTCCTTTGCCCTGATTCTACCATTAATAAAACCAGATCTGCATCTTCAAGGGCTGTTTTTACAAACTTCATCATCCCTTCCTGCATTTTATATGCCGGATCTATTATACCTGGTGTATCTGAATAAATGATTTGGTATTCATCTTCATTTACAATTCCAAGTATACGGTGACGCGTTGTTTGTGCCTTGGACGTGATTATAGAAAGCTTTTCACCTACTAATAAATTCATCAGTGTAGACTTTCCTACATTAGGTTGGCCGATTATGTTTACAAACCCTGCTTTGTGAGCTCCCATTCTTAAATAAATTGAGAAATAAAAAAAGCCTCGAAAATCGAGGCTTTTAGGTAGCGGGGACCAGACTCGAACTGATGACCTTCGGGTTATGAGCCCGACGAGCTACCAACTGCTCCACCCCGCACTATATGTTATGAACGTTTAATCTTTTTGAGGAGTGCAAAGATAGTATTAATAATCGTTTTGGCAAAATAAATTTTATCTGCCCTATTTTGTTAATTATCTAAATTTCAATAAAGGCTGAAAGTCGTAATTATACTTACTTTAGCAACTAAATGGAGGTATTATATAACATTGGGAAATACTTTATTCTAATGGGAAGAGTCTTTAAAAGACCTTCAAAACCTTCATTATATTGGAAACAAATCATCTATGAAATGGATTCTTTGGGCTTAGGGTCTTTAGGAATAATTACAATCATATCTGTATTCATGGGAGCTGTTATTACACTTCAAACTGCGTCCAATATTGATAGTGCATTAATTCCTGCCTATACGGTTGGATTTACGGCTAGACAATCTGTTATCTTGGAATTTTCACCAACTATTATTGCGCTTATCTTAGCAGGAAAGGTGGGTTCAAATATTGCTTCTGAAATTGGTACGATGAGAGTAAGTGAACAAATCGATGCCCTAGAAATAATGGGCATTAATTCGGCTTCATATATCATTGTTCCTAAGATAATAGCTTCTGTATTTATAAATCCCTTTCTCGTTTTATGGAGCATGTTTGTAGGTGTTTTTGGTGGCTACCTAATCGCATTCTTTACAAGTGCTGTTTCAACTACCGATTACATTTTCGGTATTCAATATGATTTTAATTCATTTGGAATTACATATGCATTAGTTAAAACTGTGTTTTTTGCCTTTATCATTACCTCTATTCCATCCTATTACGGATATTATGTAAAAGGTGGTGCATTGGAAGTAGGAGCAGCAAGCACAAAGGGTGTGGTTTCAAGCAGTATTGTGATTTTAATCACCAATTATGTTTTAACTCAAGTACTTCTTATATAATGATTGAGTTAAAACACATTTCTAAGAGCTTTGATGGAAAGCAAATTTTAAATGACATCAATATTGTTTTTGAAAAAGGAAAAACAAACTTAATCATTGGTGCCAGTGGCTCCGGAAAATCTGTTCTTACTAAATGCATGGTCGGTTTAATTGAACCAGACCAAGGTGAAGTACTTTACAATGGTTCAAACTTTACAGCCATGGATGTAGATGAACGTAAAGAAATAAGAAAAGAAATTGGCATGCTCTTTCAAGGAGGTGCTTTGTTTGACTCTCAAACAGTAGAAGAAAATGTAAAATTTCCTCTTCGAATGCATTCTAAGATGAATGAGGCGGAAATGCAAGACCGTGTTAACTTTTGCTTAAAACGCGTAAACTTAGAAGGAGCTAATAAAAAGTTCCCTGCGGAAATAAGTGGCGGAATGCAGAAAAGGGTCGGTATAGCGCGTGCTATTGCGCTAAAGCCTAAATACCTTTTTTGTGATGAACCTAATTCAGGCTTAGATCCAAAAACCTCAATACTAATTGATGACCTAATACAAGAAATTACAGAAGAATATCAAATAACAACTATAGTAGTTACTCATGACATGAATTCTGTATTACAAATAGGTGAAAAAATAATGTTTGTTCATAAAGGTATTAAGCACTGGGAAGGTGATAAAAACGCTATTCTCTCAACGAATAATAAAGAACTTTCCGAGCTTGTTTTTGCTTCTAAACTAATGCAAAAACTAAAAAAATAAAAGCATAAAAAAAGGCCCTTTTAAAAAGGGCCTTTCTCTTATTATCTATAGAGTTAATTACTTAACTACTACTTTCTTCACTTTTCTTTCATTATCATTTTCAAGAGTTACAAAATAAACTCCCTTCTCATAATTAGAAAGATCCATTTGAATTGTTTTTTGATTGTTTACACTAACTTGATCAGTTAAAACAACTTGCCCAAGCATGTTTCTAACATTTAACGTGTAATCCGCTTCAATTTTAGAATCAATATTTACAGTAAACTGACCATTATTTGGATTTGGAGTTACCTCAAAGCTTGCAAGCTTTCTCGCTAATTCCTCTTCTCCAACAGTCAAATTAAAGTTAGCTCTAACACCAGCAGTTGGAGTTACCCAACCCCAAGTTGGAGCAGCATCATTTACGTAAACAAAATTAGTTACATCAGGAGAAATGTTAGCCATTGACAAGTCTTCGCCTGCTACGAACTCAAGGCCATTTGTCGCACCGCTAATTTGCTCCCATCCCATTACATATTGTCCTGCAGGTAAGAAAACTGGTTGAGTTCCTAACGAAAAGTCAAAATTAACCCATGTATCAAACATACTCGTATCAATTACAGTAGGCACAAAGCTTTCTGCTACTACTGCTCCAAATCGACTTTGGAATACTGTTGTATCCTTAAATGCCCAAACTTTAGGGACAATTTGAACACCATCATTAGTTGCATTATTTGCGACATAAATATCAAGTGAATTAATTGTTGCACCTGCATTACCAACATTGAAAAGTACTCCCCATCGGTCGCCGTCATTACCACCACCAACATAATCTCCAGGTCCAACTGTACCAGTGAAATTATTTCTATCTCTAGCTAATACACTATCAGAAACCTCAAAGCTATATGAAGCAATGGCTGAAGCAGGATCTTGGTTGTTAGAATCTGAATCAACTACTAACAAAGAAGTAAAGTATCCAGGAACAGTATTTACATAGCTCGATATTTCAACTGTATCTCTTTGCTGACTAGCAACAGAAGCACCAATTAAAGTAGAATCTTCCCACATTAAACCAAAACCAGGAGCGCCAGCTAGGGTGCTATCTTGGATTGCATAGGCTCTAGCTTGTACATTGGTTTGTGTATTACCACCTGCATTGTAAGAAGCATACTCAAACGACATTGGAGCAAGAATCTTTTGTGGAACCATGGTTGGGATTGGATTAAAATCAAAAGTATCTGAGAAGTTTATCTCATAATCTTCTAATTGCATATTGTTTGCATTTCCTTCTAATAAAAGTACATCATCTACCATCCATAAATAGTGCGAAGAGCTACCTACTCTAAATCTAATGTAAGCAGTTGTTTGAAAAGCTAAATCTGCAGACACGTTGACAGAAACCACTTGACCATTAGTAGAATAATTGTTCACACCTAAGCCAGCTTTAGCATCGTAAGGAGCTGACCAGTTAATACCATCGGTACTTACTTCTACCACATATTCCACAGTATTTGCATTACAACAGTATCTTAATAAGTGTTGCCATTGTAAAACAACTGAAGCTCTAGGTTGCGCAATTGTTATGGCCGGAGAAGTAAAACTTACATCCATATCAACAAACCCACCTACAGGAGCTGGAGTATTGTACAAATCTGAAGGCAAACTCATGTAACCATTAGCTCCAGAAGTAGAGGCTAATGCAGGAGCATTGGTTGAATACTGTCCACCTGGTGCAGTATTTGACCAAATCCAATCATTACTGTTACCAGCGTTATTTTGAACAGTCCAACCTACAGGTAATTGACTACCTCCAGGTCCACCAGTACCAAAGTCTTCGTAGAAGAGCGTATCTCCTGGTGCTTTAGAGTTTATTGATGTACTTTTAAGTGGCACACCTTCTTTTTGTATTCTTTTAGCTTTGTAGATCGATAAATCCTCCCCAACATTTTGAGCAAACATTAACGAACTAGACAGAACTAATGCAGAAAATAAAGCGTAATTCTTTTTCATCATATTAGTTTTAGTTAAACAATTTTTAATTCAATTGCTAAAGATAACCATTTATTCACATTAAATAAATGATTAACATAAAAAATATCTAGATAAACGGTTTATCCGAGGTCTGAGCTTTCATATTCACTGATAGGCGGACAGCTACAAATTAAGTTCCTATCTCCATAAGCATCGTCTACCCTTCTAACAGAAGGCCAAAATTTATTAGATTTTAGACTTTCAACTGGATAAGCGGCTTTTGTCCTTGAATAAGCAAAACTCCAATCATCTGCAACGCATAAGTTTTCAGTGTGAGGCGCATTTTTTAGCACATTGTTTTCAATGTCAACTTCTTTATTCTCTATTTGCATTACCTCTTTTCTGATGTGTTGCATAGCTTCCACAAATCGGTCTAATTCTTTTAAGCTTTCACTTTCTGTTGGCTCAATCATTAAAGTTCCATTTACAGGAAATGAAACAGTAGGAGCATGAAATCCATAATCAATAAGTCGTTTAGCAATATCAACAACTTCAACTCCAAATTTCTTAAAGTCTCTACAATCTAAAATCATCTCGTGTGCCACAGTATTGTTTTTTCCTTTGTACAATACTGTATAGTCTTTTTCTAACTGACACTTTAGATAGTTTGCACTTAAAATAGCTGCTTTAGTTGAGTTGGTTAAACCATTCTCACCCAGCATTTTAATGTATCCATAAGAAATTAACAAGACTAATGCTGATCCATATGGAGCTGCAGAAATAGCTTGTATCGCTTTTTCTCCTCCTGTTGGAACAATAGGATTTCCAGGAAGAAATGGTGCTAAATGTTCAGCAACCCCAATAGGACCCATTCCCGGGCCACCACCTCCATGAGGTATAGCAAATGTTTTATGCAAATTTAAATGGCAAACATCCGCGCCTATTCTAGCAGGATTAGTTAATCCTACTTGGGCATTCATATTTGCGCCATCCATGTATACCTGACCTCCATGTTGATGAATAATAGCTGTAATTTCTTTGACATTTTCCTCATATACGCCATGTGTTGAAGGATAGGTTATCATTAATGAAGAAAGATTCTCCGAATGTTTTTCGGCCTTTGCTTTTAAGTCTTCTACATCAATATTGCCCTGATCATCGCATTTTACAACAACCACTTGCATACCAGCCATAACCGCACTTGCTGGATTTGTTCCATGCGCAGAAGAAGGTATTAAAGCTATATTTCGATTAAAATCTCCTCTACTTTGATGGTATGCTCGAATAACCATTAAGCCAGCATACTCCCCTTGAGCACCAGAGTTTGGCTGAAGCGAAGTAGCATAAAAGCCTGTAATTTCCGAAAGGTCTCTTTCCAGTTCTTGTAATAACTGTAGATATCCTATAGTTTGATCCTGAGGCGCAAAAGGGTGAATATTTGCAAACTCGGGCCATGTTAACGCCATTAATTCCGAAGCAGCATTTAACTTCATCGTACATGAGCCAAGTGGAATCATGCCATGAGTTAGAGAAAAGTCTTTATTCTCAAGTCTTTTTATGTACCTCATCAAGTCAGTTTCTGAATGATATGTATTAAAAACTGGATGATCTAAGTAAGAGGAACTTCTGTTCAATTCACTTGCTAAAGGACTTGAAGTTTGAACTTTTGTTACCGGTTCAAATTCTGCTGATTTAAATTTAGCGCATGCCTCAACTAGCGTATTTAGTTCATGCAACTCTACAGATTCATTCATGCTGATACCAACATGGCTATCATCAATTTTTCTAACATTTATTTTATATGCCAATAAATGCGACATGAACTGCTCTGCCTGATGTGTTCCAACATTTACCTTGATGGTATCAAAGTAGTTTTTAGACACCACTTCATAACCTTGCAAAGCAAGCTGATTTGCTAAGTGAGTTGTATAGTAATGCGTGCCTTTTGCAATTTTAGAAATACCATTTTTTCCGTGATACACGCAATACATTCCGGCCATTACAGCCAATAAAACTTGAGCAGTACAAATGTTTGAAGTAGCTCTATCTCGTTTAATATGTTGTTCTCTGGTTTGTAGTGCCATTCTGAGCGCAGAATGACCGTCTTTATCAACCGACAAACCAATAATTCTACCTGGTATATTTCTTTTGAAAGCTTCTTTGGTAGCAAAAAATGCAGCATGCGGCCCGCCAAATCCCATCGGAATTCCAAATCTTTGAGTTGTTCCAAATACAATATCAGCATCCCATTCTCCGGGTGGTGTTAAAAGAGCAAGACTTAGTAAGTCGGCACCAAACGCAACCAAAGCATTAGATTTGTGTGCATTGCTTACAAAATCCTTATAATTAATTACTTCTCCATCAACATTTGGATATTGTAAAATGGCCCCAAACACTTTTGTAGTTTCAAAATCAAATTCATTTGGATTACCATAGATAATTTCAATCCCTAGCGGTTCACTTCTTGTTTCTAGAAGAGCTTTAGTTTGTGGGTAAACATCTTCTGCAACAAATAAGCTATTCACGTTTTCTTTCTTCAATGAACGATCTCGAACTGCATACATTAAAGTCATTGCTTCTGCTGCAGCTGTGGGCTCATCTAACAATGATGCATTTGCAATTTCCATGGCAGTCAAATCGGTAACCATGGTTTGAAAATTTAACAATGCCTCTAAACGACCTTGTGCTATTTCTGCCTGGTAAGGTGTATAAGCAGTATACCAACCTGGATTTTCTAAAATATTTCGTTGAATGACAGCAGGAACCTTAGTGTTGTAATAACCAAGTCCGATATAGCTTTTGTAAACTTTATTCTTTGATGCAATTTCCTTTAAGTGATTCATGTATTGATACTCACTCATAGGTTCACTTAAATTTAGCTTTTCATCTAAACGAATTCCTTGAGGTACGGTTTGATCTATTAATTCTTCAATACTTGAAACTCCTATTGCCTTAAGCATTTTTTGAATCTCTTCTTGAGATAAGCCAATGTGCCTTGAACTAAATGGTGCTGATGTCATAAAATCGCTATTAAATTGGGCCGCAAATATATTTAAAGTCTTTATTTTGAAAGTAAATTCAATCAGCAGAACATCGTTTCAGAATTTTAGTTTTTAAACGATAACAAAACTCTTTCGACAAGCAATTAATGCATTCAAAATTTTCATTCCTTTCTCTTGCAAGGTCAATATCATACTCAAGCGTGCTGGTCTCTGCCGGAGCTGCTTCTTTATGTGCTTTTAGTTCTCAAATACTCTTTTATAAGATAGAGCTAAGCCATGTAACTTTTATATTTTTTTGCACACTTTTCGCATACAACCTTCAACGAAAAATTGCCACACCTAAAAAGTCTATTAACTACAACCAACAAGATCAATGGCTTCGAAAAAACGCTCGATTTGTATCTGCAATACTAATGATCAGCGCTTTAGTTAGTTGCTACTTTATTTTTTACATAAACCTCAACTCTATATGGTTCTTAATACTTTTTGGAGCTCTCTCATTCTTTTATGTCAAAAACTTGGGTTCAATTCCCAATTTAAGAAGCCTACCATTTCTGAAGGTTTTTATCGTAGGTTTTGTTTGGGGAGGAGCTACCGTTTTTTTACCAAGTATATTCAACAGCAATCTTCATTTAACTTGGCAGATTCATTTATACGCTTTAAGTATAGCTTGTTTCGTTTTTGGTGAAAGTTTGCCTTTTGATATTCGCGATATGAATTATGATCATGAATTTAATTTAAAAACCATACCTCAAACCATAGGAACTTCTAATACTCTTAAACTTTCTTTTGTTGCTTTTGGACTTGCTTTTGCAATTCAAACTTTTCTTTTTATTACGGACTTTATTTCATTTTTAGCATTCTTGAGCTTTGCTTCTTCATTAATTATTAGTGCACTAATCTGCAATCAAGTTAATGAGAAAAGACCCCATTTGTTTTATTCCCTTATTCTAGAGTCAACTTTAATTTTACCCTTTACAATCTATTTTATCATCTCCCTTTAAGTTCGTTGCCATTCGTTCAGGATGATTGTATCTTTGGCACACTTTGAAAAAATAGATTATGCAATTTGAAAATTCTTTAGAGTTTGCAATAGAAGCAGATAAAAATGATGAATTAGCGTCATTTAGAAATCGCTTTATTTTTCCTCAACACCAAGGAAAGAATAAACTTTATTTTACAGGAAACTCGCTTGGGCTTCAGCCTCAAAATGCAAAAGAAGCCTTAGAACAGGAACTGAACGATTGGGGAAATTTTGGGGTAGATGGACATTTTGAGGCTAAAAATCCGTGGTTTTCTTATCATGAAATGTTTAAACCAAAACTTGCCCAAGTTGTTGGAGCTAAAGCAGAAGAAGTAACAGCCATGGGTGGCTTAACATCTAACCTCCATTTATTAATGGTTTCATTTTTTAGACCAAGTGGTAAAAAGACAAAAATATTATGCGAAGGAAAGGCCTTTCCTTCAGATCAATATGCTTTAGAAAGTCAGTTGAAATTTCATGGTTTAGATGTAGAAGAGAATTTAATAGAACTATTCCCAAGAGATGGAGAACACCATTTAAGAGAGGAAGACATTCTGAAAACAATTGAAGATCATGCCGATGAGTTAGCTTTGATTATGATTGGAGGGGTAAATTATTATACCGGACAAGTAATGCCAATGGAAAGCATTGCAAGGATGGCAAATGACAAAGGAATTATTGTTGGTTTTGATTGTGCACATGCTGCAGGAAATGTAAAAATGCAATTACACAATTGGGGGGTTGATTTTGCGGCTTGGTGCTCTTACAAATATTTAAATTCAGGGCCTGGAAGTACAGCTGGAATCTTTGTTCATGAAAAGCATGCGGAGGACGACAATTTACCTCGGTTTGCAGGTTGGTGGGGCACACCTCCTGAAGATCGTTTTTTAATGAAAAAAGGCTTTAAGGCCGATTATGGTGCAGATGGTTGGCAATTAAGTAATGCCCCAGTTTTAGCCATGGCGGTTCAAAATGCGTCTTTAGATATATACTTAGAAGCAGGACAGGAACGCTTGATTAAAAAGCAAAAAGAACTGACCGCTTATTTAAATTTTATACTATCTGACTTAAGTGATAAACATGAAAATGTAGAATTTGAAATTATTACTCCTAATGAAAGAGGATCTCAATTAAGCATTTTAACACATGGAAGCGGTAAAGAATTGTTTAATTATTTGTCGGAAAACGGTTTAGTTGCAGATTGGAGAGAACCCAATGTAATCCGTTTAGCTCCGGTTCCTTTATACAACTCATTTGAGGACGTTTATCAATTAGGCCAACTCATTGAAAAAGCACTAAACAATTAATTATGGAAAAGATTGCGATTGTAGGCGCAGGACTTATAGGCTCTTTACAAGCCATTTTTTTGGCTAAAAAAGGATATCAAGTTGATGTTTACGAAAGAAGAGATGATATGCGTAAGCATACTATGTCTGCCGGAAAATCAATAAACCTTGCCCTTTCAAACAGAGGCTGGAAAGCGCTTAAGGCCGTTGGCATTGACCAAGAAATTGAAGCCATTTCTATACCCATGTATGGAAGGATCATGCACGATGTGGAAGGCAATACAACTCATCAACCATATGGTAAGGAAGGAGAGGCAATCTATTCGGTAAGCCGAGGTGGCCTGAATTGCAAATTAATGGATTGTGCCGATAAGTTTGACTATGTCAATTTATACTTCAATATGAAATGTGAAGAAGTTGATTTAGAACAAAACATCATTCACTTTTTAGACACCACAAACAATAAAAAAACAGAAAAACAATATGATCGAATTTTTGCTACTGATGGTGCTTTTTCTGCAGTAAGACAAAGACTTCAAAAAACCGACCGATTTAACTATGAGCAAATGTATCTGCCTCATGGCTACAAGGAACTTAGTATTCCCGCAAATAAAGATGGCAGTCACCAAATTGAAAAAAATGCTTTACATATTTGGCCAAGAGGTGAGTTTATGCTCATCGCTTTAGCCAATGAAGATGGCAGTTTTACTTGTACCCTATTTTTCCCATTTGAAGGAGAAACTTCATTTGAAAGTTTGAAATCTGAATCTGATGTCCAAGAATTTTTCCAAAAAACATTTCCCGACGCTCTGGAATTAATGCCCAACTTGGTTGAAGAATACTTTGAAAACCCTACTTCTTCATTGGTTACTATTAAATGTTCGCCATGGAATTACCAGGACAAAGTATTGTTGATGGGCGACTCTGCTCATGCCATTGTTCCATTTTATGGTCAAGGTATGAATTCGGGCTTTGAAGACTGCACCGTATTTGACGAAATTTTTGAAGCAAATCATTCAAATTGGCTAAACACATTTCATGAATTCTCCAATAAAAGAAAAGCCGATGGTGATGCTATTGCAGAATTAGCTATTCAGAATTTTGTTGAGATGAGGGACAAAGTTGCAGACGAAAAATTTCTACTTCAAAAGAAAATTGAGAAGAAAATTTTTAGCAAACACCCTGATAAATGGATACCCTTATACTCTCAAGTAACATTTACACACATTCCATATTCTGAAGCTCTTGAGGCAGGCAAAAGACAACAAAAAATAATGGATAATATAATGGCTAAAAGCAACATAGAAAACTCATGGGATTCAGATGAGGTAGAAAAAGAAATACTTGCGTCACTTTAACGTTTGCTATTCATGAAAGGCCTCCTTTTCACAATTTTGATTTTCATTGGTAGTCTTACTTCCATACAAGCCCAATTGCCTGAGGATATTTTTCCACTGAATAGAAATTACTATTCCAACGGGTTTTATTTTACCCCTTCTTTAAATTATAATTTAAGTTGGGACAACACTTCTGAAAGCTACTCGAATCAAGATAGTGTTTATTCTTATCAATCTTCAGCAGAAGGTGATTTGGGATTTGGCATAGAATTAGGTCTTTTTCAATCTTTTGAAAGACCCATTTTCTTCCATTACATCGAAGGAGGATTGGCTTTCCGTCAATACTCTGGAAGCGCCAACCATGCTGGACAATTATTTATTAGTGATACGCTTAGAAATAGCTATCAGTCAGAAAACACCTTTACACATCAACATATAATTGCAACTTTTAGAGCAGCCCGAGCTGATCAATTAGGAAAGTATACCTTTTTACATTCTGCTATAGGCGTTCAAGCCAATTATCTTTTTTCGAATCAAGTTAAAAGAGAAACCGCTTACCCATACTCTTTTGAAGAATTTCCAAAAGATATATCTGCAAAAGCTCATTTGCAATTTGGTTTAGGAATACGCTTAACTGAGCTTGTTTTATTTGTTCCATCAGTTGAAATTCCTTTTTTAAACCTTTACCTTTTTGATGGTTTAGAGTCTCGATTTCCGGCATTTAGCAATTTACATCAGCCTATAATTTTCAACTTAAAATTTATGTTTTTAAGAAAAAACCTGATGAACTGCAATGCACCAACTTATAACGGAATTCCGCAGTAATGTTAGAAAAACGGATTATGATCTATTTCATATCCAATGGTAGTTTCAGGCCCATGTCCAGAATAAACTTGGGTTGATGGATTTAAAACAAATAGTTTTTCTTGGATATTTTTCAATAGGTCTTCATGATTTCCGCCAGGCAAATCTGTTCTTCCAATACTGCCTCTAAAAAGCACATCTCCCCCAATTAAAACATTCAAATCTTTATTCAAAAAAACCACATGCCCAGGTGCATGACCTGGTACAAAAATGATATCTAATGTAGTTTGTCCAAATTGAATTTTATCTCCCTCTTTTAAATCAATTTCCGGCATTGGCGATGGTGTATAATTCAAGCCATACGTTTTACTAGCCATCAGTGCTTGAGATAACGTTTGATGGTCTTTTGGATGCAAGGCCAATTTTAAATTGTACTTTTTAGAGACAAATTCATTTCCAAAAACATGATCAATATGTGCATGGGTATTGAGCAACTGAACAGGCTTTAACTCCTCATTTTCAACGAAGTTAACTAAGTCAGTTTCTTCACTTTTATCATAGCAACCCGGATCAATAATTACTGCTTCTTTCGAATCATCATACAATACATATGTGTTTTCTTGAAAAGGATTGAATGTAAACTTTTTAACCTTCATATAAACCATTTTTAGCTAGCTTATAAAAGTAAGCTAATGCCGATAAAATCTTTAATTTTAAGCTTCTTTTGAGCAGATTAGTTAATATACGGACAATCTTGACTTTAGCCATCTTTTGTCTATTGAGCACCGATAGTTTGGCTCAATTTTACAATGGCACTCAAACTACTTTTGGCAAAAATCGAGTTCAATACGATGATTTTGAATGGCAATTTTATCGATTCAAAGAGTTTGAAACTTACTTTTATACCGGTGGTAAAACCTTAGCCGTTCATACTGCACACTATGCCAATAAACGAATTCCTGAATTAGAGAAATTTCTTGACTTTTATTTAGAAGATCGCATTCAGTTTATTATTTACAACAAACAATCTCATTTCAGACAAAGCAATATTGGCTTAAATACCAATCCTAATTACAACATTGGTGGGCTAAGCCGAATTGTTGGCTCTAAAGTGTTTATCTACTTTGAAGGAGATTACGAAAAACTTGAAAAACAGATTGATGCTGGTATTCAAAGAGTACTCATTTACCAAATGATTTTTGGGGGTAATTGGCGAGAAGTATTAAGGAACTCAGCCTTGCTTTCACTTCCTGAGTGGTATATCGAAGGTTTAATATCTTACCTATCGTACCCTGATGATCCTTACCTAAATAGCCGGATTAAAGATGGCATTTTAAATGAAGACTTTAAAAAGTTTAACACCCTTAGTAATGAGGAAGCTAAAATTGCCGGACATGCTATTTGGCAATACATTTCTGAGGTTTATGGTAAGAAGGTAATTTCAAATATTTTATATATGACTAGAGTTAGTCGTGAGGTAGAGGACGGATTTCTGTATGTAATTGGAGTCCCTTTTGATGAACTTTATGAAGACTGGCTTTCGTACTACCAAGAAAAATATGAGGACAAAAACTCTACCCAATTAGAAGCAATAACTAATGCTGACTTTAAAGTAAAAAAGAGAAGACTATATCAAAATTATATTGAAAGCCCAAACCAACAATACCACTTATATACTGAAAACCAACTAGGCAAGTACCGTATTTATCTATACAACAAATCGGAAGATAATCGAAAACTGATTTACAAAGCGGAACACAAACTTGATCGAATTCAAGATTATAGTTATCCACTTATAGGTTTTCACCCAAGTGGGGAAATGATCAACTTTATAACAGAATCAAAAGGAGATGTGCTACTCTTCACCTATCAAATCAAAGAAAAGAAACTAGCTGTTAAACCTATTTTAAAACTAGAAAAAGTATTGAGTTTTGATTACTCCCCAAATGGAAAAGAGTTGGTTTTTTCTGCTATTTCAAAGGGTCAATCTGATTTGTACCTATACAACATGCTCGGAAACACACAGAAAAATCTAACCAGTGATGTATATTCCGATTTATATCCTGCTTTTAGCCCAGATGGGAGTTCTATCTATTTTAGTTCAGACAGAAACAATGATAGTCTAGGAATTGAAAACCCGACCTATGATCGGTTTAATCATGAAAAGGACATTTTTGAATATCGTTTTAATGAAGAAGAAGCTATTCGAGAAGTGACAAATTCACCATTTGAAAATGAATCACAGGCTGTTTATTCAGATAAGCTATACTATTTAAAAAACAAGGATGGTTTTAACGAACGATACTATACACTTTATGATAGTAGCATAAGCAGTATTGATACAACAATCAATTACAAGTACTACTATGAACATTTTTCAAATAACAACTCAAATAACATACTAAAACAAGCTTCATCTAATACGGAGAATATAAATCAAATTATATATTCAGATGGGAAATTTCAATTGCAACAAAGTGCAAATCAATTTGATTTTACGGCTAGTGAAGACAATCTAGAAGATAATCGTATAGACCCTTCTTTTAAAGAAGAAGAAAAGATTGTGCGGTTTAAATCATTTGAAAAAGCTTTACCATCAAATGCTGAAGTAGACCCTGATGAATATACCTTTTCATTTGAGGAAGGTTTAGCAAGAAAAACTATTGTTTCAAATACTGAAGAGCCAGAAGTTGAAGAACTTAAATTTCCAACTCAGCGATTATATCGGTTGAATTTTAGTCCTGATAATTCTGTATTGCAATTAAACAATATGTTTTTAACGAGCCAATATCAAGTTTTTAATGGTGGGCCTTATACCAATCCTGGAGTTGGTGTAAATACCAATATTGGCATTGTTGATCTTATGGAAAACCACAAGGTGTATGGATCTTTTAGGTATAGTGGAGATTTAATTGAATATGGTTTAAATTATCAAAACCTTGAAAAGCGGTTAGACAAAGAATACTCTTTTAGCAGAAGAAGACTTAGAACAACAGATACGCCCTTTCCTTTTGATACCAAAACGCTACAAGCATCTGTAAGTCTCATCTGGCCTTTTAATGAGGTAAGCAGTATTCGTGGAGTGGTTCAAGCCAGAAACGATAAATTAATCCCTCTTTCAAGCGACCGTTTTAATTTACAAAGAGACATTAGCAATGAATATTGGGCTTCTACAAAAGTGGCTTATGTGTTTGACAACACGAGAGATATCGCTTTAAATATTCGATACGGAACAAGGTACAAGATATTTGCGGAACAGTATCAATTGGCTTATACTGAAGTTGAAAACGCTGAAAAGAATCAAAACTTAACCGTTCTTGGTTTTGATTTTAGACATTATCAAAAAATTCATCGAGAACTAATCGGTGTATTTCGCTTTGCAGGAAGTAAGTCTCTCGGAAACAACCCATTAATCTATTATTTAGGAGGTGTAGATGAATGGTGGAAATCTGATATTTATGATGAAAGCACCCCAATAGATTTTAGTCAGAATTATGGTTTCCAAGCATTAGCGGCCAATATGAGAGGCTTTTTACAAAATGTAAGAAACGGAAATAACTTTGCTGTTATAAATACAGAGATTCGATTTCCAGTATTTACTTACTTTATCAAAAGACCCATTCAATCTGACTTAATTAGAAACTTTCAAATCGTTGGTTTTGGCGATGTAGGTACAGCTTGGGTTGGTGACTCTCCTTTTGCAGATGATAACCCAATTAATAACGAAAGTAGAACACAAGGGCCAATTACAGTAACCTACGAAAACATAAACGACCCAATAGTTGGTGGAGTTGGCTTTGGTCTAAGAACTACTCTTTTGGGCTACTTTGTTAGAGCAGATTGGGGGTGGGGTATCGAAAATGGGTACGTAAGTGATAAACCTTTATTTATGTTTTCTTTAAGTCTTGATATATAAGTTTATGAGTTTTTCAACATTAATTATATTAGTTATCATTGGCCTACTAGCCGGAGTTTTAAGCGGCATGGTTGGTGTTGGTGGTGGAATAATTATAGTGCCTGCCTTAGTGTACTTTTTAGGAATGAGTCAACATGGAGCTCAAGGTACAAGCCTTGCACTTATGCTACCTCCTATTGGCATTTTAGCTGCTATGAACTATTATAAAGAAGGCAACTTAAATTTAAAATTTGCAATCGTTATTGCTGCTGCGTTTATCATTGGGGGCTACTTTGGCTCTAAAATTTCAATCTCTTACATCAGCGAAGATGTGATGAAAAAGATTTTTGGATTTGTAATGCTTTTTGCTGCTATTAAAATGATTTTCTTTTCAAAGTAAGATGGATTTAAAAGAACAGATTCATTCATTAGCTGAAGATTTCTTTTTAGAGGTTAAAGAAATTAGGGAGCATCTTCACCAACACCCGGAACTTTCTTTTAAAGAAGTAGAAACTTCCAATTATTTAAAAAATAAACTTCAATCTTGGGGTATTGAAATTGATGCCACTTGGGTAAAAACTGGCTTTTCGGTCGTAATCAACGGTCATGAAGACGGGGAAACTATTGCACTGAGAGCAGACTTGGATGCCTTACCAATACTTGAACAAAATGAAGTAAACTACAAATCGAAAAACGATGGGATCATGCATGCCTGCGGTCATGATGTGCATGCAGCTTGTTTAATGGGCGTAATTAAAATACTTCATACTTGCAAAGGGCAATGGAAAGGCAAAGTAGTTTGTTTCTTTCAAGCTGGTGAAGAAAAATTGCCAGGTGGAGCCTCACTAATGATTAAAGAGGGGATTATTGAAAAGTACAAACCCAAAAAAATAATTGCTCAACATGTTTATCCTGAATTTGAAGTAGGTCATGTAGGTTTTAAGCCGGGCATGTATATGGCTTCTGCAGATGAAATTTACCTTAAGGTTAAAGGTAAAGGTGGTCATGCCGCATTACCCCATAAAAATATTGACCCTATTGTAATTGCCGCAAACCTTATTCTTGAATTACAACAAATAGCAAGCAGAATTGCACCCCCAACAATACCTACTGTTCTTTCGTTTGGTAAAATTGAAGGCTTAGGAGCTACCAATGTAATTCCCGATGAAGTGACTATTGAGGGAACTTTGAGAACCATGAATGAAGAATGGAGAGCTATCTTCCATGAAAAAATCACTCAAATCGCTACTCATACTGCGGAAGCATTTGGCGGTAGTTGTATCGTAGATATACAGAAGGGTTATCCGTTTTTGGTTAATGATGAAGCAACAACTCTTAAAAGTCAAGAAGTAGCGAAAAACTACTTAGGCGAAGAATTTGTGCATGCTTTAGACCTTAGAATGACAGCTGAAGACTTTGCCTATTTCTCGCAACATGCAGATGTATGCTTTTACCGTTTAGGTGTTGGAAACAAAAAGAAAGGAATTACTTACAGTGTTCACCACCCTAAATTTGACATTGATGAGAATGCCTTAAAAATGGGAAGTGGACTACTTGCATTCATTGCAATTAGCCACTTAAGTGACTAATTATATTGCTTCTAATCCACAACAATTACACAGTACTTGCTTGCTCTCCAGAATTCATCAGGATTTAAAATAACCAAGCTATCCACTCCGTCTTTTCCTTTAAACTCATAAGAGTTATCTGGATGATTGGTCACTAATTCAGCCTTTTTCGCATAAATTAAAAAAGAAGTCTGCTCCCGGATATCTATCTTACTGAAGTATTCCTTATTAAAATTATTTTTCAAATCTTCTTTTCCACCAATACCTAACAAGCCACCTTCTTTCGTTAAAACATTCTTTTCTTTTAACTCTTTATATGTGCCATAAGCGTAATACGCCGTGTTTATTGTTTCTTCTTGGTCTTCTATTTTTCGCTCTTTCATCTGGTTTGAAAAATTTAAAGAATCAAGCATAAAATACAATTTACCTACTTCTAGTTCACTATCTGAAAGTAGACTCTTAACTCGCTCTATTTCTTGATTTTTTGTATCTATTTGGCCATTCAAATTATTAATCAATTTTTGAAATTCTGAAAGTTGAACATTTGATGCTTTTAAACGAGCATTCAAATTATTGATCATTTCTTCGTTTTGACTCATTAATTTACTGATTGCAGTAATATCTTCTGAAATTGATTGTTTGATATCAGTGCTTTCTTGCCCACCATCAATAGAGCGCATGCGCATCATTCCTTCTCGCTCTCTAATCTCTCTTAAATTACTTTGAATCTCATTGAAAGACTTTAACATATCGTTTAAAACCGAATCCTGCCTTTGAATCTGATTTTCGGCTATTTTATTGTCTTCAGTTAACTGATCTACTTTTTCTTGGTTGCAAGAAGCCAAGAATACAACAAGTAATACAAGAGTCAATATTCGATTTGTCATAGGTATGGTTTTACTCAAAGATATCTTTTTGGCCATACTTCACAAAATACATAGCTTATATATTATGCTAAATTTGCCTAAAAATTACACTATGAAAAAAACGGTCATTACCTTCTTATTTTGCCTTGGACTGATAAGTCTGAGTAAAGCTCAACTAGCTGAAGAAGTTCATCTTGAAGAAGTAAAATCAGGAGATGAAGTTAGTTTAAATGTTTTCTATTTTGAAAACAGCCCATTTGCATATAAAAACAATGGAAAGCTAACAGGAATAGAAATTGATATCTTGGAGTATTTTGCCGAATGGGTAAAAGAAAAAAAAGATTTTGAAATAAAGTTAAACTATCAAAAGCCAGTAACTTTTCACAAGCTTTTACTTAATGTTCAAAATGGTTCAGCGAATACCATTGGAATGGGTTCGGTGAGTATAAACGAGAAGCGCAAAGAGCAAGTCATTTATTCCGCACCCTACTTAAAAAATGTATCCGTACTGCTTACTCAAGGAACTGTTCCTACCGCATTAACAGAGGAAGATCTTAAAAAGACCTTTAGTGAAATGTATCCTGTAATTGTAAAAAACTCCATTCATGAAACATATATGAAGGAATTTCTACACCAAGTCGGTTCAACAAGAGAGTCGACCAAGTTAACCAATCTACCTATGGAAGGTATTCAAACAATAGCAACTAGTGGCAGGGACTTTGGCTATTCTGATGTAATTACTTTTTGGAAATACATGAAAGAAAATGATGACTTTATCAAAATGCATAAAATAGCAAGTATAAGTGATGAATACTTTGGATTTATATTCCCGAAAGACTCACAATGGTCGCTTCTTTTTAATGAGTTTATGGAAAGTGGATTTGGATTTACATCCACCAAAGATTACCATCAAATCTTAGAAAAACATCTAAGCTTTGAAATCATTGAGACTGTAGAAATGAACTAAATAAAAAAGGCCGCGATTGCGGCCTTTTTTAATCTATAGAATTTTCTTTCTTATCTCAAGTTAAAGCGAACGGGAACTGTATATTGTACTCTCACGGGCTTCCCTCTCTGCTTACCTGGTGTCATGGTAGGTAATGATTTAATTACCCTAACCGCTTCATCATCTAGTGACTTACCACCAGAAACTCCTCTTAACACTTCTACATCTGTTACTTTTCCTTTTTCGTTAACTAGGTATCTAATGTAAACAGTACCACTTATTCCGGCGTCTTTTGCCATAGGTGGATATTTGGTGTTCTGAGCGATGTATTTATAGATTTCATTCTGTGTACACTGATCTCTTTCTTGTTTAGAACCAGCTTTTTCACATCCGGGAAACATAGGCATATCTTCAACAATAGTAAAAATCTCAACCTCTTCTATAACTTCTTCTGGTTGCTCAAAAATTTCAGTTTCCATATCAGCTTCAGAGTCTTGAATCTCTACCTCATCCTCAATTTCCTTATCATCTTCCACAATTTCTAATATTTCTTGTGGTGGCGGAGGAGGAGGTGGTGGTGGTGGTGGTGCTTGTTGTTGTGTAATTGGAATCATTTCTTCTTCAATTTCATCAACCTGCAATGTTCCAAGGCTATTAGGTCCTTGCTCATAAGTTTTCCACTCAAAAGCAAGCAATATTACAGCCATAACAAGCACTAGACCTATCATGAAGAAAACTCCACGCTTATTTTCTAAGTCTGCTTTAGGATTTTTCTTAAGTTCCATAAATTAAAAATAATTAGAAAGCTAAAATAATAATTTTTAAAGTGAGATTGGGGTGATTAAAAACAATTGTATGTTAAGTCTTTTCACCAACCTCAATAATTAAGCGATCTCTTCTTGATACGATTCTGCTGAAAGCAAATTATCCACTTGAGAAATATCAGACATTTTTATCTTAATCATCCAACCTTCACCGTAAGGGTCTTTATTCACTACCTCAGGATCTGATTCAATTCCCTCATTTACTTCAATCACTTCACCATCTAATGGCATGTACAAATCAGAAACAGTTTTAACTGCTTCAACTGTTCCAAAAACCTCTCCCTCTGCTAAGCTTTCGTCTAATGTTTCTATTTCAACATATACAACATCACCTAGCTCTCCTTGTGCAAAATCAGTAATACCTACAGTGGCAACATCTCCATCAATTTTTACCCATTCATGGTCTTTGGTATATTTTAAATCAGCTGGAATATTCATTTTTCGTGTATTTATTTTGGGTTAAAATTAGCATTTAAGTGACTATTGTGAAAGGGTAAACCTCAAACTAATTCCAGCATTTGTATTTGCTGTTGGGAAGGTAGATGAGATTAATGGAGTATTTGCAACTCGATCGTAGAACAGCCTCAAATTCAACTTATTGCTAAACCGATAATCAGCTGTAAACTTAATTGAGAAAATTCGCTGACCTGCGGTCAGCTCATTTCTATTTTCTACAATTCTTCTTATAATGGTTCTATTGTCACGAAGCGAAATATCTGCCCTCAAGTCAAGGTTACTGCTGCGTTCTACTTTACCTACTTTAAATGGCAACTTTAGATTGGTTAAGGTGTATCCCACTCCAATAATGTACTCTTTCCCTTTCACTTCAGTGATTTGATTATTTGCAAAGCTCAAGGACACATTTCGGTCTTGCCTCATTTCAACCCTGGTAATCAATCGGTTATTCCATGTCATATCCACATTTATAAGTGGACTAAATTGCTCAATTATACTTGCTGTACTTAGCTGTTTATCAGAGATAAAATTATTGTTCACGTCCCTAGAGAAAGGGTCGCCATTTTGAGTTTCATAATTTGGATTTCGAGTATACGAACCTACACTAAAGGTTGAACGATAACGATGATTTAAAGTGACACTTTTAAAATACTTTTTAAAGAATGGAATTCTGGATAAACCATCATAAGTTATATTCCAGTTTGGTTTGGGCATTATATCCGTAAAACTGCGTATGGTAATGGCATTCGCATTCTGGTCTGAATAAGCTGACAAGAATGAATAAAGCAAGACTTCTTGTGAAGTTTCACTGTAGCCATCAGCAAATTCCCCTCTTTGAAGCGAGTTCACATTTTGGCTTCCCAGACGTTGAGAAATGACTGCACGATTGGCTAACAATTGACTAAAAGTAGCATTCTCAAAAGTCTTCTCTTTGTCCTTTTCAAATGCGGTATTAAAAGTTAAATAAGATATGCTGTAATTTCCGCTTACGATTGGTGGTGCGTCATAATTATATGCCGGCGTTGAAGCACTATCGTCCCAATAAAAATAACGACTTACATTTTCTGACTCTGTCTGGGTAGCTTCTAATTGAATTCGTAGACCATCAATGGGTTTAATAGTAGCCCTAATATTCATGGTTTTACTATACGTCTTAGAAAAGTCACCACTTACAAAAATATCTTCCACAAGCCAACCATTATCTAGCGCTTTAAAAAAGTAATCATCGCCTGGTTCCTGAGCACCAGCTACAAAACCCCAACCGGGAGCATCCCAACCACCATCCATACCAAGTACAGAAGTTGTTCTTCCAAAATTTGGAAGAATTGTCCCTTGGGTTTCATTGTAGTTAAATGAAACCGTTTTCAAACTGGTAATAGCATAAATGGCATTATCCATTAAATAGCGTTGCAAAATAAACTTCTTCTTCTTAAGCGTATCAGGCTCTTCATCTATAGCTTCGGTGCGTTTATCAGGAATCTCTTCACCAACGATTAAGCTTTTGGGGTCTTCCCCTTTTTTCTCCTCCTTTTTCTTACCCTTTTTCTCTTCTTCTTCCTCTTCCTTTTCTTCTTTAAAAATATATCGATTATCAATCTGAGGATTCTTCAAATCTTTGTAGTACTGAAATTTATTATAGAGAATATCCATTGACAAGGTTGCTTGAAGACCTTTGGTTTGAGAGTTCCGAATGGTACTTCCCAAAGAAGTATCTGCATCTGGGTTACCCACTAAATCCCATGCATAAGTGGCAGAGTATCGTGCACTGGCATTTACAAAATCTAAACCAGGAATTTTCTTTAAGGGTAAGCTGTAGTTTAAGTCAAAATTGTGGTTGTAGTTGGTATTATCGCCAAACCTTTGAATGTTACTCCACACTTCCTGCTTGAAGGCTTCATAACTCTCTTTATCATCTCGGTCTACTTTTCCATCAGGTTCCCCAATTAATGCCCTATTAGAAGCATTGAAATTAAAGGTCAATGATTTTGTAAAGTTATGCCTCAAAGTATAAAGTCTAGTCCAATTAAACGACTTCTGATAAAAGGGTGGTGATTCAAAAACAAAAGAACTTGTTGAACTGCTCGTGATATTTCTTGCTTGACGCTCTTGATAGCTTCTGTCAAATAACGACTGCACACTAATTTGAGATGGAACCGGGTTAAAGTTGAAGTCCTTTACCCAATCCCAGCCTTTATGTTTTTTGAAAAACTCAACGTTTTTAAAAGGCTCAATGTGTTTTGGTTGCGCTGAATAAGCATAATTGATACCTCCACGGTAGGTTTCCTGCTTATCGTATTTGGTATTGATATCTCGTTGATATATTTCAGTATACGCATAGCTAAACGATAAATTCTCAACATCGTAGATTCTACTTTTCCCTTTGTTTGGCCCTGGTACTTTTTTAACATTGGTAAAATTCAAACTACGCCTTCGAGTGTAATCATCGGTTATTTTTCTAATTGAATCCTTATAATCATCCGTAAACTCATTTGAACGAAGAACATCATTCAATTTAACATCCGGATCTAATGGATTAAACTCAGGACGTATTACATTTTCTGAAATAGAGTAATACATTGGAATACTCAAGTTAGCTTCCTTGGGTAAAAATTTCGCAAGGTCAAGGCTAGCTGATAAATCGTATTGCTGGTTAGTCTCTCTTTGACGTTCATTTAATTTTTGCTCCAAACTTCCCCAACCTGGCGTACTCATACTTGCAGATAAGTTAACGGTTCCCAGATCTGCCAATTGTGCATTTACACGTGCTTGAGCTGCCCATCCACCTTTATTATTAAAATCCGACAACCTTAATTCATTTGCCCAAACTTCCGCACATTTAGGGAGCCCATCGTCATTATCGTTATTCAAGCCTCCCCTTCTGTTTCGTACACCAATCATTACAACTCTTACCTCAGCCAAATTAGGATTACCCCTAACTCGAATAAAATTCTTTCCATCTTCAATTTCATAGACTTGGCTAACACTAACACCTGAACCTGGATTAACAAACTGCCTATTTCTATTTTGCTTGGCATTAATCAATTTGTCAAACTCTAAGTTAATTTCATTGCTTTCCGGCCATACTTGCTCAGGAGAGTTTTCTCCTGGTAAGGTTACTTCCAGAGGCACTTCATATTCATAATAATTGCTTTCAAAATCAGTACCCAATCGAAGTACAATAGAAACATCTCCATCATTTAATACTTCTCCACTTTGTCCCGCTTCAGCGTGAGCATACATTTTAAGACGTTGATATTGTCTGATATCTAAATCCAAATATCGAAAAGCATACTTTGAGTATCCATCTTGAAGATTACAAACATCAAGCACCAAAGATTGCTCATTTAGCTGACGAAGATTTGTGGTTCCAAAATCTATTTCCCTTTCAATATCTGGTGGAATGGTGTAGTTAATAGGAACACGATTTGCATTTTCTTCTACGTTCACTGCCGCAATATTAAATGAAGTAGTTCCTGGTTCAGAACCATGTGTATCTCCCGGTGGAATTTCTTCTCGATCATAAGCTCTCCATTCACCACGAACTAAACCTAATCGAGCAAAACGCACAATTACATCTTCATCAAAATCTTTCAAAAACATCCTCATAAAACGGATAGATTTAAAATCTCGAATGTTTCCAATTACTTTTTCGGGATCCCGAATTGGAATTCTAAATTGATACCAATTCACTTCTTTGGTTTTTCCATTTACATTTTTGGTAGCTCTAACTACATCAGTAATGTAGTTGTTACCCACATTTGTTGTTTGAAGTATTTCTGGACTTAATCGAACTTTGTATTGATAATAACTCTCCGTACGATCTAGATTAAAGTTCCTGTTTACATCCTCTTGGTCGGGCAAGGTAGTTGCTGCAGTTGGATAGCTTTCCGGAGATTGCTCTGCAGTTGGCGAGTTACCTTCATGACCGTTAAACATTTTATATCTTTCTAAAATGGAAAGTTGCTGTGCATCATAATCGCCTCCCCGGTAATAGTGGTAATTATCCTCCGAAGGATCGGCTGCAAACTCATTTAAAACAGCTGGATTTAAAACTGTTGCTAGTTCATTTAAATAATCTTGAAACTCTTCTTGTTCCTGAGCATCAGACAAACCATCTAATCCAATATCTTGAAATTCCCTAGAACTTGGGTTATTATCGAATGCAAGAACTACAGACTGCACCGTTGGAACTCTACCCCAAATAGTTCCATCTGTATTATTATTTGAGCCATCTACTGGAAATCCATTCTCGAAACTTTTTCGAGAATCTTTTAGCACATCTTCAGAAATAGAACCAATATTAAAATACAAATCTCCCCCTGAATGATTTGGATTCCCATCTTGTTCGTTAAAAGGGTCCATTATCCAGAATTGAATAAATTCCACATTTGAAGCTTCAAAATCACTAGACTGAATTTCGCGCATTATACCCCCCCATCTACTTCTAGGCTCTTTAAGTGTACCATCAGCATTTAATCCAGCAGAATAATCTCCTCCACTTGTTTCATAGTTATACGGACCTCTCTCTCGTGGATAAAAAGCTAAATCTAAAGTTGGTAGATTATTGATTAAACCTGGATCTGGATCTTTATTTGGAAAGACTTCTGTTTCTAAAATTTCTCTAGAAAAGTTATTGGATTGACTAGCAGAATTCTGAATATGGGAAGGCGTTCGGCTATCATTTCTAAAAAATAGCGGATCAATGGTATACCATGCAAGCTTCGCTCTATTAAAGCCATAGTCTAACTCTTGATTTAAATTCCCTTCCGGAAATAAATCATCTTGACCCTGAGGTGTACTTGCCAAATACCAAGCATTTGCCGCTCTAATATCAATTACCGTTTGACTCCCTTCAAAATCATCTATGTATGCGATTCCGTTTTTGGTAATCGCCCTAGAGTTTCCAGGAAATAATTTAGCCGCTTCTGCTGTAACGGTTAAGGTAGATTTTTGCTTGGTTGAATAAAAAGGCAATAAATCTACTGCTCGGGTTAAAAAAGGTGCTTCCGTTTGATAAGACCCATCTATCCCGACTACCGTATTCGAAATTGGCTCATCTCCAATATTAATTTTTCGAGTCAGTGGTCTTTCCGTTAAATTTAAAACAGTACCACCAATATTTAAGTCCTCAGAAACTCGATAATCAAAACGTGAACCCATTAAGGTTTTAGTTTGAACATTAAACAAGGAATTACTTCCTAATGAAACTTTAATAGGTTGACCAGAAGCCAAAATACCATCGTTCAAAATTTTAACCCGACCTAAATTATAATCGACCGTATAATCCACATTTTCTGTCAACTGAGCCCCACCTGCCGTAACTGTAACTGAGCCTTGTGGAATGTTGAATGTATTTAAAGAAATTTCTGATCCTGAGCTTGACTGATATCTTCCTCGGAATGTAAACCTATTGTGATCTACATCTTGTTGGGCAAGTATTTTAGTGGTTGTATAAAGTGAATCGTAGGCATACTTTGTAGCTAAATTCTGATTATCGAATCGAGATTTTAAATAATCGCCAAAAGGCTCTAGAACAGGGAAGTAAATACGTCCATTTTGTGGGTTAATAGTCACATTGGGAATAAAGTCAAACAAACCATCTGCTTGTGGATCATTTACTACGGAAATTCGGTCAAGACCTAAGGTTTGAATCAAAGGCTTGCCTTCTGGTTTTCCTTCGGGGAAATATGGAATTTCTACACCCGTTGATTCATTTAGATACCAAATTTCAAATTGAAAATTTTCTTGGCTAACATTAAATGCATCCAATGAATAAACGTTTTTCATCATTAAATCCCAACTTGGCAAAGTTGGATCTATAATGGTTCCTTTCAACAACTTCAAATAAAGCGCTTCTTGGCCATCAATTCCGTCGGTAGATAAATCACCAACCTGATACACTTTACCATTGTAAGTATATCGATAGGCAACCGCTAAAACATCTTGAGGGTTCAGGGTTCTGTTTAATGATATATAACCCAATTCAGGATTCAAAACATACTCATTAGGTGATAACAAGACTGCATTTTCTAGTCTCTCATAATCAGAACCACTTTGTAGTCCTTCGGATTGTAAAATCTGATCGGCATTGTTAAAGTTTCGAATTTGGCCTGCTTGACTAAACCCTCCACTTAAGTTGGCATATAAATCATTGACATTATTATCGGCTACTCGATTTCCATCAGTGTTTTGATACGTTCTATTAACAACAGCTGGATTGTATATTCTTCTATCTGAACCCAAATCTGTAAAACCTAAAATATTACGTGTATTATTAAAAGACCCTTGTGTATTGGTAATATAAACCTCTACTGCTGTAATATTTATTCTTGATGTAATTCGTGGTGGGTTTGCAAGATTTGATTCATAACTCTCTCTAAACAAATGAGATAAAAAGTAGTGCTTATTTTCCTCATACTCAGAAGCTGACTTTTCAAACTCCTGTACTTGAGCGCCGCCTGTAATATTGATTTCCTTTTTTTCTCCTCTTTCTTGCGAAAAAATTGATGTCACCCTCAGTCTTCCAAATTGAAGTTCAGTTTTAATACCAAATAAGGTTTGGCTTCCAGTTATGAGTGAACTTTGAAGTGGAAGTGACACATTTCCTGCTTCAATTTTTTGAATAATTTCATCTTCGTAACCTGTATATTCTATTTTGGTTTGGTTTTCAAAATCAAAAGTTGCTTCTGTATTGTAGCTTGTTTGAATTCTCAACTTTTCACCAATGTTCCCAATTACATTTAATTGAATTTTTTGGTTAAAATCAAAATTGGTGGTTCTTCTTTGACGTTCAGGTAAAATCGGATTATCTCTTCGTGAAATATTTACTCCAAATGACAATTCGGCTGATCCTTGAGGGCGTATATCAATAGTGTTTCCACCAAAAATTCGGTCAAACAGTTCTCCTTTAATATTTAATTGAGGCCTAAAGCCTTGCGATTCATTTAGCGTTTCTGCGGCAGCCTTTTTTCGCCAAAAATCCCGCTGACTATTTTCCATATCATACTCTAGATACTCTTCTAAAGTCATTTGGGTTGGCCTTCTAAAATCTCTATCTCCTATTTTTTGATAGTAATTATACTCGCCAGATTCAGGGTCATACTCAAACTCTTTTTCAACATTGGAAGGGTCTCCAAAGAATAACGGACTTTCGTTTTCATTTAAACCTTCATTACTTCGATCATCAAATGGATAGATGAGTTTTACATCATTAGAATCATCTTCCGTTGAATCTGCAGGAAGCTGAATATTATAAACCTTATTAAAATCAAAATCCGGCCAAGTATTTGACTTGCCGGAAGCTGAGCTTAACAATCCCCCCATCAGGATTAGAAAAAGCCATAGCCTGCTTATATGATGATTTCTATTTACCAAACTACTTTACAGAAATTACCTAAAGGCCTTTTAATGCATTTTTAATGACATCCTCAACACTGAGGTTTTGATTTGAACGAAGAATATTACTAACTACTTTTTCAGCTTTATTTTTATTAAAGCCGAGCATAACCAAAGCAGATAACGCTTCATCTTTAAGGGTATTGTCCTTAAAGGTTAAATTATCTGAATCAAGATTTACCTTAGCAACTTTATCTTTCAAATCTATTATTATCCGTTGGGCTGATTTTGGCCCAATTCCTTTTACTCCTTTAAACCAAGCTACATCGCCAGTTATTATTGCTTCTTGTATTTCCATTGAATCTCCTGCTGATAAAACCATCATAGCTGTAGATGGACCAACCCCAGAAACTGAAGTCAATAATTGAAACAACTCTTTTTCGGCAGGATTTATAAAGCCATAAAGCAATTGTGCATCTTCACGCACAACTAATTCTGTGTAAAGCTTACAACTTTCTTCTTGTGGAAGCTTCGAAAAAGTATTTAATGAAATAAAAACATGATATCCAATACCAGCTACATCAATAACTACAAATGTTGGGCTTTTTTCTACTAAGCGACCGTTTAAATATGCTATCATTATTTATTAGTTCTGGTTTGAGCATCTACCGCTGCAATGGTAACCATATTTACGATTTCTCTCACGCTACTTCCCAATTGTAAAATATGCACTGATTTATTCAAGCCCAATAGAATTGGCCCAATGGCTTCAGTTTCTCCCATTTCTTGTACTAATTTGTAAGCAATATTTCCTGCTGATAGATTTGGAAAAATAAGCACATTCACCTTTTTATTCACCAATTTAGAAAATGGAAACTTTTCTTTCATCAGTTCCTTACTCAAGGCAAAGTTGGCTTGAAGCTCTCCATCAACCACTAATGATGGATGCTCTTCATGCAAAATCTTTACAGCGTCTCGAACTTTCTTTGATTCTTCAAAGTCGGTAGAGCCAAAGTTAGCAAAAGACAGCAAAGCAATTCTTGGTTTTATTTTTAAACGCTCAACTGATTTTGCAGCTAATAAAGTGATATCTGCAAGATCTCTCGCGCTTGGATTTACATTAATAGTTGTATCCGCAAAAAAGACTGGTCCATTTTTGGTGATTAAAATATACATTCCAGCAATTTTATTGACCCCTTTTTGCGTTCCAATTATTTGCAATGCTGGCCGTATGGTTTCCGGATAATTTCTAGTTATTCCACTAATAAAGGCATCTGCTTCACCTTGCTCCAACATCATAGCCCCAAAATGATTTCGGTCTCGCATTTTATGTCGTGCCTCGTATTGAGTAACTCCTCTCCTTTGCCGTTTTTCAAACAACACATCGCCAAATTGATACCTTTTTTCTCTTAAGCTCTCATCTTTGGGGTCAATAATTTCCACCCCTTGAAGTTCCATTCCAAACTCTTCAATTAATCCTTCGATTCTACTTTTGTTTCCAAGCAAAATAGGAATGGCAATACTCTCATCTTTAACAACTTGAGCTGCTTTAAGCACTTTATAATTGTCGGCTTCTGCAAAAACAACACGTTGAGGCTTTCTACCAGCTCGCTCAGTCATGTTTTTCATTAGCTTATTATCGAGGCCAAGTCTGGTACTCAATTCCAACTTATAGAGCCCCCAATCTGTTATTTCTTTTTGGGCCACCCCAGACTTAATTGCAGCCTTTGCCACAGCGGGAGCAATTGCCATAAGTAAGCGTGGGTCCATAGGCTTTGGAATTAAAAAATCTCGACCAAACGATAGGTTCCGAGAACTGTATGCTTCATTCACTTCTTCAGGAACAGGTTCTTTTGCAATTTCAGCAATTGCCTTTACTGCAGCCATCTTCATTTCCTCATTAATAGTGGTTGCCCTAACATCTAGAGCTCCTCTAAAAATGAATGGAAAACCTAATACGTTGTTTACTTGATTTGGATGATCCGACCGTCCTGTAGCCATTATAATATCTTTGCGCGCAGCCATGGCTTCTTTGTAAGGTATTTCAGGGTCGGGATTTGCAAGTGCAAATACGATTGGGTTTTCAGCCATTGACTGGACCATTTCTTTGGTAAGCACATTTCCTTTAGAAAGCCCTAAAAACAAATCGGCACCTTGAACAGCATCATTAAGATTGTGAAGGTCTTGTTCAGTCGCGTAATTTTTTTTGTATTTATTGAGGTCTGTTCTATCTTTTCGAATAACTCCTTTACTATCAAGCATAACAATGTTGCTCTTTGATGCTCCCAAGGCAACATACAAATCGATACAAGCCATAGCTGAAGCCCCAGCTCCATTTACAACGATTTTAATATCTTCAATTTTTTTGTCTGCTAACTCCAAAGCATTGAGCATGGCAGCAGCAGAAATAATAGCCGTTCCATGCTGATCGTCGTGCATTATTGGAATATTCAATTCCTTTTTTAATCGATTCTCAATCTCAAAACATTCTGGTGCTTTTATATCTTCCAGATTAATTCCACCAAAGGTTGGTGCAATGGCTTTAACCGTTTTCACAAAATCGTCAACATTGGTTTGATCTACTTCAATATCAAAAACATCAATGTCTGCAAAAATTTTAAACAGCAATCCTTTCCCCTCCATCACCGGTTTTGATGCATCTGGTCCTATATCTCCAAGTCCTAGAACTGCCGTTCCATTTGAGATAACGGCCACCAAATTGCCTTTTGCCGTGTATTTATAAGACAAATCTTTATCCTCTGCTATTTTTTTACATGGCTCCGCAACTCCCGGAGAATAAGCCAATGCTAAATCGCGTTGAGTATGGTAAGGTTTTGTAGGTCTAACTTCTATTTTCCCAGGTTTTCCATCAGAATGGTAATCTAGTGCTTCTATTTGTTTTCGGGAATCGGCCATATGGTTAAATTTAAGGCAGGTAAATTTAATCAATAAGCCTTGAACATTTGATAGTAAATTAAGACAAGATGCATACCCCAAAAAAGGAAAAAATAATCATATTCAGTGGTGCTGGAGTTAGCGCTGAAAGCGGCCTGAAAACTTTTAGAGACAATAATGGTTTATGGGAAAATCATAAGGTAACAGAAGTTGCTACGCCTGAAGCATGGAAAAAGGACCCAGAAATGGTGTTAAGATTTTACAATATGCGAAGAAATCAGTTACAACAAGTTGAACCTAATCCTGCTCATTTTGCCTTAGTGGAATTAGAGAAGCAATTTGAAGTAGTTGTAATTACCCAAAACATTGATGATTTACATGAGCAGGCAGGTTCTTCAAATGTCATTCATTTACACGGTGAACTTAACAAAGTAAGGAGTGAAAAATATTCGAACTTAATTTATAAAACCAATAGGGACATCAAATTAGGAGACCAGTGCGAGAAGGGTTTTCAATTGAGACCACATGTAGTTTGGTTTGGAGAAGAAGTTCCCATGATGGACAAAGCCATAAGAGAATTAATCAACGCTAAGTATTTACTTGTAATTGGCACTTCATTAAGCGTTTATCCTGCGGCAAATATTGCTCATTATTTTCCAAAACAAAATCCCGCTTTTCTTATAGACCCTAACATTCCAGAAATAGATTTTGATTCAAATTGGACTTTGGTGAAAGAAGTTGCATCCGTAGGAGTTCCTATCGTGGTCAAAAAACTTTTAAATAAAAAAGGAGAATGAAAATCATTCTCCTTTTTCCAACTTTTACAACCATATTTTATCGGACAACCAATCTTTTTGAGTCAATATATTCACCGTTGTTTACAACGCTTACAAAGTAAACACCCGGCTTTAAGTCCTCATGATTTAGTTTAATTCTTTCTTGGTAGTTCTGAACGGTAATCCGATCCTGCTCTTGACCTAAAATATTGTGAACTAAAATCTCTAAATCATAGCCTTCTAAATTCCCATCAAGCTTAACAAAACTATGTGTACTAGCAGGATTTGGAAACAAACTAAATTCAAATCCTTGATTTTTGATTTCATGGTTTGAAGATAAGTAAGTAATACTATGTTTAATTTTTATTGAGCTAGACTCTTGTGCATTATTGGCGTCATAAAATTCATATCGATATACTGCCTCTCCTACTTTGTTGTTAGCAACAAAATATATTTGAAGATTATAAGTTCCAGGGGCTTTCCCAGCAGTATCTCCTGATTGAACAACTAGCTCATCATTGGGTAACCAAACCGGATTTGAGCCTGCTGTTTGAGCAGCAAAACAAGTAGCTCCCCAGCATAAATAATCTGAAGTTCCTTGAATAATTGACTCTTCGTGCCTAGCAACTTTGATGGTTTTACTGGTTCCAGATTGATTTACGATGCTTACAAAATCTTTATATTCATAATATGGAAGTGGATTTACGGTATCCAAAGGCACCCAGAAAGTTAATGTTTCATCAATTAAGCTATTTCCAAATTGATCAAATAATCCAAAAGCAGGTAAATATTCTATATTATACTTAATGTAAACCGAAGAAGAATTGGAAGGGTTATTCGCATCATAAAATTCATATCGATAAACCACAGTACCTACATTATTATTTGGAACAAAATATACTTGAAGTGGATAAGTTCCAAACGCTTTACCAGCCGTATCACCTGCATTCACTACAGACTTATCGTCTGGAAACCATACCGGATTAGTTCCTGCATTTTGTGCAGCAAAACAAGTAGCTCCCCAACATAAATAATCTGAAGTTCCTTGAATAATTTGAACTTCATGTCTAGCTACTTTTATTTCCATAGTTCCTGAAGACTCATTTACAACGTCTGCAAAATCTTTCTCTTCAATATATGGAAGGGGATTTACAGTATCTAACTGATGATTTATGGTAATTGTATCATCAATGATTGAAACTCCACTTTTATTGTAAATTCCAATCGATTGAGAAAACCCCAATAATGCGATAATAAACAACGATAGAAAACTATATATCTTCTTCATAAATAACAATTTAAAAAAGTTAATTTACAAATATAAGAGTTTGAACTTCAAGCAACTTATATTTCTGGTATCAATTTTGTAATTTAGCTTCCCTTTGATTTAATATCTCAACTATGTTTTTAAGAATTTTAATCTCTTCACTTTTCATTGTCAATGCTTTATCAAGTGAAGCTCAGAAAAATCATATTCCTAGCGTAGAAGTGCAAAATTTAGATGGCACTACTTTCAATACAGGTGAGATTGAAAACGATGGCAAACCCATAATCATAAACTTTTGGGCAACATGGTGCAGCCCTTGTAAAAGAGAATTGAACAACATTGCAGAAATGTACGAGGATTGGGTTGACGAAACTGGAGTAAAGCTTGTAGCGATTTCGATTGATGATGCTCGTAATATGGGAAAAGTTGCTCCTTACGTAAATGGAAAAGCCTGGGAATATGAAGTATACATTGACCCAAATGGAGATTTTAAAAGAGCTTTAGGTGTAAACAATGTCCCTCATACATTTCTTGTTAATGGAAATGGTGAAATTGTTTGGCAACACAATTCTTACTCGGAAGGCGATGAATATGAATTGTTCGAATTAGTACAAAAGTTAATTGCTGGAGAAGACATCTAATTACTACCTCCATTTTAAATCTAATCAATGACGAAAAAAATACGCTTAGCGGGATGCTTAATTGCTTTCTCGCTTTTTTCATTTAATTCCTTTGCTCAGAATTTTGAAGAAATCATGAATCGTGGTGAAATTCGAGGCAACTTTCAAATTGACATGCAGTACTACCAAGAAGATAGTACCATTGGAGCTGAAGATGTACCTGAAAAAATTAGATCAAACAGTTTTTTAAACCTTATCTATACCAATGGGAATTTTTCGACAGGTGTCCGTTATGAAAGCTATTTAACACCACTATTAGGGTTTCCCGAAGGCTATGAAGGCAACGGCATCGCCTATAGATATGCCTCTTTTACGAAAGATAAACTATCAGTAACAGTTGGTAACTTCTATGAACAATTCGGAAACGGCTTGATTCTTAGAACTTATGAAGAAAGAGGACTAGGATATGATAATGCCTTGGATGGTATTCGCATTAAATACAAACCTTTTAAAGGAGTTACATTAACAGGGCTTACTGGTAAACAACGCTTATTTTTTGATTTTGGAGAAGGAATTGTTAGAGGGTTTGACGCAGAAATATACTTAAATGATGTTTATGGCAAGCTTGCAGAAAGTAAAACTAAAATTCTCATTGGAGGTAGTGCGGTTAGTAAATATCAAGCGGATCAAGATTCTCGTTTTGTACTTCCCGAAAATGTAGCAGCCATGTCAGGAAGAATTAATTTAACAAGAGGAAAAATCAATGTTAATTCAGAATATGCTTATAAATACAATGACCCTTCTGCAGACAATGGTTTCATCTATAAATCAGGTAGTGCCTTTTTTCTTCAAACCTCATACTCTCAAAAAGGATTAGGAATTGTTTTAGCTGCCAAACGAAATGATAATTTTAGTTTTCGATCTGATCGAACGGAAGGACTCCAAAATTTATTAATCAACTACTTACCTGCGCTTACTAAACAACACACTTACAATCTCTTAGCAACTTTATACCCTTATGCAACCCAATTAAATGGAGAAGTTGCTTTTCAAGGGGACTTAATTTATAAGTTTAAAAAAGGGACTAAACTAGGTGGTGAAACAGGTATGGATATTCAATTAAACTACTCTACTGCTAACAATCTTGACACCACTTCTTTAAATGATGAGTTAGGAGCTCGTAAAGGTTATAAGTCTGAACTTTTCGGAATAGGTGAGGTTTACTTTAAAGACTTTAATGTTCAAATCAATAAGAAGTTTTCTAAAAAAGTGAAGGGTCGATTTACATATGCAAATATTGTTTATAATGGTGATGTAATTGAAAAACCTGGAGAAGGAATGGTATATGCCAACATTGGTGTAGCAGACGTAACTTATAAGTTTAATATTCGAAATGCTTTAAGAACCGAAGCCCAAATTCTTGTAACCGAACAAGATGAAGGAGATTGGGCTACTTTATTATTTGAGTATACTTACTCTCCACATTGGTTTTTTGCCCTTCTTGATCAATACAATTACGGCAACTCAGAAACTGATGCAAGAGTACACTATTACAACGCTTCTTTTGGCTATATAGATGGTGGTAATCGCATTAGCCTAAGCTATGGAAGACAAAGAGCAGGAATATTCTGTGTAGGAGGAGTTTGTAGAGTTGTACCTGCTTCAAATGGTCTTTTCTTATCTGTTACAAGTAGTTTTTAGTAAATTAGAGTTATGAAAATATTTTTGAAAACAACAGCTATTCTTTTATTCGGAATTTTCTTCTTTGCTTGTGACAAAGTAGACGATCCAATTCCTGAAAATGCAGGTCAATCTTTTCAATTGGATGATAGTACAGAATATATTTCAGATCCAGCCTTTGGCTTTCAAAGTGCAAGTGACCTTAGAGATTTTATTGAAAATAACACTTGGACTGAAAAAACTGCTCCTAATAACTTATCACAACGCTTTATACTTTTAGAGGAATATACAGGGCATACTTGTCCTAATTGTCCTGCTGCAAGTAAAGAAATTGAACGGTTAGATAGCCTTTTTGGAAATCAACTTATATCGGTAGCAATACATACTGGAAACTTTGCTGCAACATTCCCAGCTTCATTTGGTAAATACACCACTGACTTTAAGGATGAAGATGAATTTGGAGAAGACTATGCTGCTTTGTTTAACACAAGTACGGTTGGCTACCCATCGGGTATAGTAAATCGAGTTGGAGGAACTGTAACTAAAAAAGACACCTGGGAAAGCTTAATTAGAGCATACACAAATGACTCTCCAAAGGCTAGTCTAGCTGTTAAAACCTATTTTTCTTCTGATGTTAATGCTGTTCGAATTCAACTGGATGTAAATTGGTTAGCAGATTTGAGTGAAGATTATAACATCTCAGTCTATTTGATAGAAAGTGACATTATTGATTGGCAAAAGAATGGTGGGACGGATATCGAGTTTTACAGTCATCAACATGTCTTAAGGAAGGTAGTCAATGACGCATTTGGCAAAGATCTAAAAGATGCTATTAGTGGTGATACCGAATCTATCCAATATATTACTCCATTAAACAGTTCTTGGAATGCTTCAAACATGAATGTGGTTGCTTTTATTTTCAATAATGATCAAAGCTCTTTTGAAGTAATACAAGCAAACTCTGTTTATATCAACAAATAGTTTAAACGCACTAAAACCCTTTTCATTTTTGAGGGTTAACTTAGTAGCATGTTTAAAAAGCTACTGACATTCGGACTTTTAATTTTTTTTAGTCTCCATTTTGCGCATGCTCAAAGTTTTAACGCAGGTGGATTGGCTGGAATTAATGCCTCACAAGTAGGTGGAGATGGCTACTCTGGTTTTAATAAAGCAGGACTTCTGCTCGGTTTATATTCAAATATTGATATTTCTCAAAAAGTAAATCTTCAGTTTGAAATAAATTACAGTCAAAAAGGAAGTAGAAAAAACAGAGATGTTGAGAACAATGATACAGAAGAGTTTTTGTTAAGGTTGGATTATATTGAAATTCCAATCATGGCCAAGTTTAGAAATAACAAATTCACCTTTGAAGGTGGAGTATATTACGGTCAACTTGTCAATCAATATATGAGAGATGAAAACGGCCCGTTTGATATTCCTGAGCCCTTAAACAAGTTTAGAAATTATGACATTGGGGGATTGGCAGGTGTTAACTTTAATTTCACGAAAAATATTATCATGAATTGGCGGTTTAGTCATTCTATTCTTCCCGTTAGAAAATATGACAGTGGTGCCAATTGGCGATTCGAAAGTGGGATGACCAATATGTATTTAAGTTTTACAATGAGATACAAATTCCTTGGTGATGATGGAGCATAAAATAGTTGTTGCAATTACAGGAGCATCAGGGTCCATATACGCTAAACTTCTTCTTGATCAGCTTTTAAAGTATCAAGATCAACTTAAAGAAGTTGGAATAGTAATGTCTAACAATGCTAAGTTAGTTTGGGAAACAGAACTCTCAAACACCGATTACAAAAACGTTCCTTTTAAAATCTATGGTAAAAGTGATTTTATGGCACCATTTGCCTCAGGATCAGCTAAATTTAACAGCATGGTTGTTGTTCCATGTTCAATGGGAACTATAGGAAGAATAGCTCATGGGATTTCTGATGATTTAATTACCAGGGCTGCGGATGTTATGTTAAAAGAAAGAAGAAAACTTATCTTGGTTGCCAGAGAAACTCCATATAATCTCATTCACCTTAATAACATGAAATTAATAACTGAAGCTGGTGGCATAATTTGCCCCGCCTCTCCCTCTTTTTATTCTAACCCAATGAATATTGAAGAGCTTGCTATGACCGTAGTAAATCGTGTGATTGACTTACTTGAGATAGAGAACACTTCTTTCCGATGGGGTGAAAAATATTAACAAATACTTCTTAATTAACTAATGAAGTAATTCTATAGTTTGTGGTTTATTTTTTTGTAAATTGAGACTCCAATACCGAACGACTATGTATGAATTAAGTAAAAAGGTGCTCACTCGTGTGAGCTTTGATAGAACGTTGTTTAGAAAAGAATTAGTAAAGTCAAAAAGGTGGTTAAAACCAAAAGAATCGATCATGCTTAAAGCATGGTGTCTAGCAACTTTTGGTCACCTTTATAAGGATATTATCATTGAAGTTTTTGAGACGATTTCTTAAGAAAATCTAGATTTCGTTTTAAACCAACAAATTTGGTTCTTTTCACTGCTGATTTTTTAAAGAGCCTATCAAATTGCTCCTTTTCCATAGCATGCCATTCATCGCTATTTAAATTCATCAATTCTTCATTTGGAAGAAATTGAGGTTCTTTATTCATTGAGGCAAAACGGTTCCAAGGACAAACATCTTGACAAATATCACAACCAAAAGCCCAATTATTCATTTTGTTTGCAAATTGCTCTGGAATTTGACTATCCCTAAGCTCAATAGTTAAAAATGAAATACATTGATTTGAGTTAATGGTTCTATTATCAAGAATTGCATCCGTAGGACAACTATCAATGCATCTTGTACAATTACCACAGTAATCTTTTATAGGTCCATCAGCTTCAAATTTGAAATCAAGCATCATCGTAGCTATAAAAAAATCAGAACCTCTATTTTTATTGATTAGCATACTATTTTTTCCGATCCAACCCAGTCCGCTCTCACGCGCCCAAGCTCGATCTAAAACAGGAGCCGAATCTACAAAATACCTCCCTTCAATTGAACCAATCTCTACCTTTAAATAATTAAAAAGCTCCTTTAATTTCTCTTTAATAACAAAATGATAATCCTTTCCATAAGCATACTTTGCAAGTTTTGGCGCCTTCATATCGCTTTGTTTATTGGGCGTATGATAGTTAAAGAGAAAAGTGACTACGCTTTGTGTACCTGGAACTAGCTTTCGTGGGTCAAGTCTCTTTTCGTAATATTTCTCCATGTAACTCATGGTAGCATTATTGTTCTTTTTTAGCCAATTCTCCAATCTAGCCTCATCAGATTCGAGCTTTTTAGCATTAGAAATACCCACGAAGTCAAACCCCAATTGATAGGCTTTCGATTTTAATAAAGATGTCGCTTTTTGAGGATTCAACTTTAGTCAAATAAAGTGCCATCACTACTTGGTCTCTTTCTGCCAAGGTGTTTATAAGCAAGTGAAGTTGTTTCTCTCCCACGAGGTGTGCGATTTAAAAAGCCTTCTTTAATCAAAAAAGGCTCATATACTTCTTCTATAGTTCCAGCTTGTTCACCAACAGCTGTTGCAATTGTAGTTAAGCCAACTGGACCGCCTTTAAACTTATCAATGATGGTAGTCAGAATTCGATTATCCATTTCATCTAGGCCATGTTTATCGACATTTAAAGCAGAAAGTGCCATATTAGAAATTTTCAAATCAATCGATCCATTCCCTTTTATTTGGGCAAAGTCCCTTACTCTCCTTAGCAAAGCATTTACTATACGAGGTGTACCTCTACTTCTACCCGCGATTTCTAAGGCTGCATCATTCAAAATATTCACTTTCAATATTCCTGCTGAACGAATCGCAATTCGGGCCAATAAATCCTTGTCATAATATTCCAATCTAGAATTTATTCCAAATCGTGCACGTAATGGAGCGGTTAATAAACCTGCTCGGGTAGTTGCCCCAATGAGTGTAAAGGGGTTTAATTTTATTTGAACAGACCTAGCATTAGGCCCTGAATCAATCATAATATCAATTTTGTAGTCCTCCATTGCCGAGTACAAATACTCTTCAACTACAGGACTCAAACGATGAATTTCATCAATAAATAATACGTCTCCTTCATCTAAATTGGTTAATAAACCAGCTAAATCAGCAGGTTTTTCCAACACTGGCCCTGAAGTAAGTCGGAATGATACTTCTAATTCTTCTGCTATGATATTTGCTAAGGTTGTTTTACCAAGCCCGGGTGGTCCATGCAATAAAACATGATCTAATGCTTCACCTCTCAGCTTTGCTGCTTCTACAAAAATTTTAAGGTTTTCAACAATCTTATCTTGCCCACTAAAGTCACTAAAGGATAGTGGACGAAGTACCTTGTCAAACTCAAGTTCTTCTGAATTCTGAAACTCCGGATTTAAATTCTCATTCATAGTTACTAAACGAATCTACTGATTATGGTTTGATATCTTCCCATAAGCGTTCAAAATAAATCTTCAATTTAAAAATATAAACAGGAGAAGTAAACTGCTCATCAAGCTCTTTATTGGTTGCAATCATAAGCCGATAACCGACTCCCATACCTGCCCCGAAATAATCTAAAAAGCGATACTCAAAAGCTATAGCGGGTTCATAAGAACAAACAAATTTTCTAGATAAGAACTTCCGCTCATCTCCTACTCTATATGTATAAAAGCTCTCTCCAAACCCAAATTGAACAGGAATACTCAATTGCCATCTTTCATCTTTATAAAATGCATACTCTACATAAGGAGAAATATAGTAATAACCTATAGTACCTTGATATATGTTACTATTGATCGAAATCTCCTTTTTTATTTTTGACCATAACTGATTATAGCCTAATCCAAAACTTAACTTCTTTTCAAATTGTATTCCTGCTTTTATCCCTATCACACGAACACTACTTTGATTTATAAATGAATTTCTAGAATCAAATCGAAATTCAAATTTCGGCTTTTCTGATAGGGATTGTCGTAGCTCTTGTTCGAAGCTTTGACCCTTAGAAAGAACTATAAATAGGCTAAACAGAAATAATAACAGTAATTTTTTCAATGTAAAAAAAATGTCCTTAACGAAATTAAGGACATTCAATTTAAAGTTATATTATATTAATGGCCATCGCCATCTTCTCCTTCTCTAAGTGGAACTGTTTGAGGAATAAAGTCTTCTTCAAAACCTGGCTTTGAGTAATCGTATGCCCAACGATGAACAGTTGGTATTTCTCCAGGCCAGTTTCCATGAATATGTTCTACTGGAGTTGTCCACTCCAATGTAGTAGACTCCCAAGGATTTTGAGGTGCCTTTGGTCCTTTAAAAATACTATAGAAGATATTGAAAATAAAGATTCCTTGAGCAGCTGCGGCTAAAATAGCAAATACTGTAATCAACTCATTGATATCATACATTTCGTTAAACATTGGAAATTCAGTATTCGCATAATATCTTCTTGGAACGCCTGCTAAACCTAAGAAATGCATGGGAAAAAATATTCCATAGGCGGTAATGATTGTTAACCAAAAGTGAGCAAAACCAAGGCTTTTATTCATCATTCGTCCAAACATTTTCGGAAACCAGTGATAAATACCCGAAATCATACCGAATGTCCCAGACAGCCCCATAACGATATGGAAGTGACCTACAACAAAGTATGTATCATGAACATTGATATCTAATGCAGAATCCCCTAGAATGATTCCGGTTAGCCCACCAGTTATAAAGGTTGAAACAAGTCCAATAGCAAAAAGCATAGCAGGGGTAAACTTGATGTTTCCTTTCCAAAGTGTGGTTAAGTAGTTAAATACCTTAACCGCAGATGGTATGGCTACTAATAAAGTTGTAAATGTAAATACAGCTCCTAAGAATGGGTTCATTCCGGTAACAAACATGTGATGTCCCCATACCAAGAAAGAAATAAATCCAATTGCCAAAATAGAACCGATCATTGCTCTATAACCAAAAATTGGCTTTCTTGAACTTGTAGCTACAACCTCTGAGGTAATTCCCAATGCAGGTAATAAAATGATATAAACCTCAGGATGACCTAAGAACCAAAATAAATGCTCGTATAAGATAGGGCTTCCACCTTCAACTTCTAAAGCTTGTCCTGCAATGTAAATGTCCGACAAGTAAAAACTTGTTCCAAAACTTCTATCGAAAAACAATAGTAATACTGCAGAGAATAAAACAGGGAAAGATAAAACACCTAAAACCGCAGTGATTAAGAAAGCCCAAATTGTTAGAGGCATTCTTGTCATAGTCATTCCCTTCGTTCTTAAATTAAAAACAGTAACGATATAATTCAAACTTCCTAAAAGAGAAGAAACAATAAATAAGGCCATTGACACAATCCACAAAGTCATACCCATTCCTGAACCTGGTATAGCGTCTGGAAGTGCACTTAATGGAGGATAAATTGTCCATCCTCCTGAAGCAGGGCCACCTTCTACAAAAAGAGAGGCAATCATGATACAGCTTGACAAGAAGAAAAACCAATATGAAAGCATATTCATAAAGCCTGATGCCATATCTCTAGCTCCAATTTGTAATGGAATTAAAAGATTACTAAAGGTCCCACTTAATCCCGCAGTTAGTAAAAAGAATACCATAATGGTTCCATGCAAAGTAACAAGTGCTAAATACTTATCTGGAGATAATATTCCACCAGGTGCCCAATCTCCTATAAAACTTTCAAGGAAAGGAAAACTTTCTCCTGGATATCCCAATTGCAATCTAAAGATTACAGACATCAGCATTCCTATTAGCCCCATAAAAGAACCAGTAATAAAGAATTGCTTAGCGATCATTTTATGATCTGTACTAAAGATATATTTAAATAAAAAATCGTTATCGTGATGATGTGCTGTTGCTGACATTTCCTATCTAATTAATTGCTCAATATATTTTACAAAGAAGACGTTTGTGTCGCCTCTTCAATAATTTCATTTTCAACTTGCTGAATCTCTTCAGAAACTTCAGCTGTATTACCTTCAACTTCTAAAAATACTTTTTGTTCAGATAGCCACTTTTTATAATCCTCTTCACTATCTACTATTATTTGCATACCCATATTATAATGAGCAGCACCGCAAATTTTATTACAAACCAATTGATATTGAAACTCAGGATCACCTAAATGTTCCTGCATTTCAACAGTGGTCATATTTGGAACAAAATTAAATCGTGTTGTCATACCAGGTACACAATTCATTTGGGCTCTAAAGTGAGGCATGTAAGCACTATGAATCACATCTTGAGATCTAAAGTAAAATTGTACTGGACGGTTAACAGGAATATGAAATTCAGCCTTTACATATTTATCGTCCCATGCGCTTTGATCAGTAGAATCAAGACCTAGCATATTCACTCCTTCAATCAAACGAACACTCGCTGCTCCAAATTTTCCATCTTCACCAGGATAGCGGGCAGTCCAATCAAACTGTCTCGCATATAATTCAATTTCAATTGGATCGTCTTCAGCTGTTAAAGGCTCCATTGTGGTATTCCAAATGTTTAACCCATATAAAATAAGGATTAGAAGCACTAATGCTGGAATAGCTGTCCACAGCATTTCAAGCTTGTTACTGTGTGCAAAAAATTGTGCTCTTCGATTCTTATCGTAGGCATACTTCCATGCAAAATAGAAAAGTAAAATATGAGTGCCGATAAATACTGGGATAATAATTATCCATGTAGTATTCATTAATTGATCTACAATCAAACCATGCTCAGAAGCAGCAATAGGTAACATTCTATCTCCCCATGCGATTACTTGCCAAGCTACAAAGGCAAAATATGCAATCAAGAACAAGGGCATTAATAAAGCTTGCATTTTATTTTCTTTCGCATTAGGTTCATACGTATTCTCCCCTTTTGCGAAACTAGCTTGTTCAAGCACTTTAACAACCTTCGACAAAGCAATAATTCCTAGTACTATCGCTAATATGATCAACAAATTCATCATCCTATTATCTTTTTTCTTTTACTAAGCAGTCAATTAAATGTGTAAATGTTTACTCTCATCCAAAAATGGATGTTTCTCTACCGTTAATGGTGCTTTAGAAAAAGCATTAAATACGATAAATAAAAACAAGCCTAAAAATCCAAGGAACATTCCAATTTCCATAAATCCAAAATGCAAATGACCTACACTTCCCGGAACAATCATCATGTATACATCTAGCCAATGTCCTACAAATATGATAACACCAACAGTTATCAAATATCCAATCTGTCTTTTAGCATCTCTAGCCATTAAAATGACCATTGGGAACAAGAAGTTTGTGAAGAACACTCCAAAGAACAACCATTTAAAATCTTTAATTCTAGTAATGTAGTAGGTTACTTCTTCTGGAATATTTGAATACCAAATCAACATAAATTGTGAGAACCATAAGTATGTCCATAGGAAGCTAATCGCAAACATCCATTTTCCAGCATCATGAATATGACTCTGATTAACATGTGGCAAATAGCCCTTTGATTTTAAGTAAATAGTGATCAATACAAAGAATATCATGAAACTCACCCATATTCCTGAAAACACATACCAACCAAATAAAGTACTGAACCAATGTGTATCAATTGACATAATCCAATCCCAAGCTGCAGTAGAAGATGTAAATGCAAAGAACACTAGAAATATGGCTGCTAAGGACATATTCTTAAAATGAATTTTTGAGCCTCCTTCTTGGTCCTCTAACAAAGATCTCTTTCTAAACAACTTAGCGAAATATGTCCAAACTCCAAGATACAACAACGTTCTTATCCAAAAGAAAGGTTGATTCAAATAAGCTGCCTTTCCTGCAATTATCTTATCATAATGTTCTGAGTTAATATCGAATACTTCTGGGTCCATCCAATGGTACAGGTGATGCCAATGTAAAGTTCCTCCAAGGAAAACAATTATTAAAATAGCTGAACCTACATAGATGTATTGTGATATACCTTCTATGACACGCTTTAATACAACCATATAACTGGCTTCTGTTGCATATTGTAAAGCCAAAAAGAATAATGCTCCTAAACTAATTGCAAAATAGAAGAATCCATTAATTAAAAGGTTAGCCCAAAATCGATTGTGATGTGGTGTATGATCCGTCATAAAACCGTATACAGCCGCGATAACTCCGATTAACATCAGAATTGAAAAAGATATACGTGCTTTTTTAGTAAATATAAAATTCATCTCTTCAGCGATTAATTATTCTGATTTGTATTGTCTTCATTCATAGCCATTTCTTCTCCTTCTTCAACTTTCGTATCATCAGAGTTTAATGGGTCTTTTCCTTGCAATGTTTGAACATAAGCTACAATCTTCCAACGATCTTGCTCACGAATTAAGCTAGAGTGAGGTCCCATTGCATTTAAACCATACATAATGGTATGATAAATATGTCCTTCGGTCAAATCTTTCATTGCCCTTCCACCTCTTCTATTTGGAAGCTCATCAGCATAAGAAGGAACAGCTCCATAAATGGCATTCTGAATAGAACCTTCTCCTTTTCCCTTTGGACCGTGACAATGGGCACAAAATGAATTATACAATGCCTTGCCTTCTTTAATAGTCTTTTCAGTAAGATGGAGGGGATTTTGTAAATTTTGTCCCGCTAATTCATATCCTTCGGTTGTATTAGGATATACATAAGGCTTGTAACCCTTAGGAATTGAATTTGACGGAGTTAATCTTGCAGTTGCAGAGTCTGAAAATTCATAATCTACATATACTTCAATAGCAGGAGAACGGTACATGTCTGGCATGTATTCAACTCCCGGACTATTAGGGTCATCACAAGAACTTAAGCCCAATGAAGAACCTAAGGCGATGAAAACGGTATATACTATATTCTTCTTAATTCTCATAATTCCCGAATTATCTAGCTTCAATTTTAATTGTTCCAGTTTGACTTAAGTGCTGCTCTACTTCTTCTTCAGTCATATGACTATCGGAAGGGTGAATCTCCATCACAAACTTATCATCTGTGGTATAAGGATATGGATTTCTTGCCTTAACTCCAGGTAAAGTCCAATTTCTAATGAAATACGTTAATGCCATACCATGTGCAGCTAACAAAACTGTAAATTCAAATGAAATAGGCACAAATGCTGGAATATTCTGATAAAAGAAATCGTTTGGTTTACCACCAATATTCATAGGCCAATCAACAATCATGAAGTAGTACATACCTGATAAAGCTAAGGTTAGACCTACTAAGCCATAAATAAATGCACAAATTGCAAGTCGAGTTTGCTTTATCCCTATGATTGGATCTAAGCCATGGATTGGGAAAGGCGAAAATACATCACGAATGTGAATGCCTTTTGCAACTAATTCTTTTGCTCCATTTAACAAGACAGTATCGTCGTCGTAAGTAGCGTATATTACTTTATTGTCTGCCATTATCTTATAATTAATGTTCTTGGTCAGCTTTTTTGTACTGCTCTCCTGAAGATTTTAAAATGGTTTTTAACTCATTTAATGGTAATACCGGGAAAAATCTTGAGAATAATAAAAACAAAACAAAGAATATTCCGATGGTACCTATAAAACATCCAATATCAACAAACGTAGGGTGGAACATGGTCCAACTTGATGGTAAGTAATCCCTGTGAAGAGAGGTTACAATAATTACAAATCTTTCGAACCACATACCAATGTTTACAATAATTGACATGAAAAAAGTAAACATGATATTAGTCCTTAACTTCTTAAACCAAAATACTTGTGGCGAAATAACATTACAAGTCATCATTGCCCAATAAGACCACCAATAAGGCCCTGTTGCTCTATTGATAAAGGCATAAGCCTCGTATTCAACTCCTGAATACCAAGAAACAAATAACTCTGTTAAATAAGCTACACCAACAATAGATCCTGTAACAATGATTACAATATTCATGTACTCAATATGCTTGATAGTAATGTAATTTTCTAACCCCATTACCTTCCTCATAATTATCAACAAAGTCTGAACCATTGCAAATCCTGAGAAAACAGCACCCGATACGAAGTAAGGCGGGAAAATTGTTGTATGCCATCCCGGAATTACTGAAGTAGCAAAGTCCATCGATACAATAGAGTGAACCGAAAATACAAGTGGAGTTGCTAAACCTGCAAGCACCAATGAAATTTCTTCGAATCTATTCCAAGCTTTCGCATTTCCAGTCCATCCAAAAGCTAATAAACTATATACTTTCTTCGGAACTGTTTGAGTTACTTTATCACGAATAGTTGCAAAATCAGGAATTAATCCAATATACCAAAACACTAAGGAAACTGAAAAGTAAGTTGAAATTGCAAATACATCCCAAAGAAGTGGAGAGTTAAAGTTTACCCAAAGTGAACCAAATTGATTTGGCAATGGGAATACAAAATAGGCTAACCAAATTCTTCCCATGTGAATACCTGGCCATACAGCAGCCATCATTACGGCAAAAATGGTCATTGCTTCAGCAGAACGGTTAATTGCCATTCTCCATTTTTGTCTGAACAACAACAATACTGCTGAAATCAAAGTACCAGCATGTCCGATACCTACCCACCATACAAAGTTGGTAATATCCCATGCCCAACCTAC